>Ga0114918_10000535_pt1 | contig 33005 bp, 16 predicted proteins | sample LantaG_FD_87015 | JGI IMG/M metagenome (GOLD analysis project Ga0114918, IMG submission 87015) | Deep subsurface microbial communities from Baltic Sea to uncover new lineages of life (NeLLi) - Landsort_02402 metaG | ecosystem: Environmental > Aquatic > Marine > Oceanic > Sediment | place...
ACAGGGTAGAGACCGAGATTACCAGGAAAGAGGAATTTCTGCGTAGCAGGAACAAAAAAGGTAAGGAATAATTTACAATGTTGCTGGCCGGAGGAATTTCATGAGAAAGCTTAAAGACGACAAAAAAATAAAGTGGACCGAGAACTATACCGAGAGGACTGTTTTCCTTAAGGAAATGTATAACGATATAGTTGGTCCTAATTCGTATTGGAGATTTGAGGGTAAAGAGGTTGGCGGTTCAGACGAATGGTACGTTGTCGTAAGCCCTGCCGGCGTCGTCGGAGAACACGAAAAGAAGTTCTTCGCCGGAGTCAGGAAACTTCCCGACAAGTGGCCTGCAGGCGGAAAGAAATTTGACAGCCTTATCGACGCATTTACATACGCCGCCGACACATGGGGCGTGCCAAAGCCCAACAATCTTCCTAGATATTCAGGACAGGACCTTGTCGGCATAGGTCAGAGGATTGATGAGTGGAAATCCACTCATGAAGAAGATGAAAAGATAAAGAAAGAGGATGGCAAGAAGAAATCCGCGACCAAAGCCGATGTCGTCAAGGAGGCCATGGGAAGGGGCATCCATAACAAGGGTGGCTGTGCCTGGCACAACTCCGATTTTACCGCCCTCGACGCTATGCTGAGGAGCGATTCTGGAATATGCACCAAAATTGATGCGACATATGCAAATCTTCTTCGTCAGGGTGCAGCCGCGGCCAGCAGGGTACTTGCCGGTGTTGAAATTGGTGCCACTGAATCTGACGGATATGATTTTCCCCACCTCAGTACCTCTTCACGCCAGCTTGCCGTCAGGGCTGAGCAGAGTATAGCTGCGATCTGCGGTTATGCAGAGACGATCGCGGCAAATGAGCACCTCGTCGAGATGGGTTCTAATACAGCTAAGAACCCACGCGAATTTATCGAGTGCAAGAGATTGAAGAGAAGTCAGGACTGGCATCCGCGAAGCAGATTCCTGAAGGGACTCCAAATGATCCTCTCAGTCGGCAGCGACTATGCCACTTTCGAGAGTGAAAGATTTTACTCGGACAGGGATTACCGCATAATGGTGGCCGCACTGGTGGCATATTCGGAAAGGCGCGAACTTGGAAGTCAGATTTCTCGTCTGTCAGAATTTTCAGGCCCCATATCAGACGAGTTCGGCTGTTGCTTCAGAAGGAGCGGGCTTGAGCTTGCCCTGCATGAAAATTCCATAAACATCGCCAAGGAGAGGCAATCCTATCGCGGCCGATACGGAATCTCTGACGAGACTCCCGACTCATCCTTGCCGGTCAATAACTTTATCGAGTACTCCAAAACTGATTCCAATGTCAGGTTGATCAGTGTGTCTCCATACAGGTCTTCACGAAAGTTCGATGACAAGTGTGGCTTCGCCGAGGATATCTTCACCAATGCGATGTTCGTCGCTGGCCTACGTGTACTTGCTACCTCAATAATGGACAGCCCGACGTTTGGTGGGGACAGCACCATCGAAGAGGTTACGGCGACGATCAGGGAGCCCCTCATGGACTCTTGCAGACGTCAGTTTGCTGATATCGATATTAACCAGGAAGCGTCCAAGTCGGTAAAGAAAGAATTTGGAGACGCGTTCGCAGCGGCCATAAATGGTCTCACGCAATTTAGCGGCATGATTGCCGGAAACGCCGGGAGGATTGCCGTTACCTATTTTGTGGCAGCATGCTCGGGAGAACTCGTCTCTGTTGCCAGCAATCCTGACGGCAGCATGGGATACGCTCGCATCAGAACAGGCAACGAGAAGGCTAGATTCTTCCAGAGCATCGGTAAGTTCTATAGTGGCGTTAAGGCAGTTAGCTCAAGTCAGCTAGGAGCGGCATCATTCTTTTCCACCTTGTCGAATGCCGACGACGTGGCGATACTCAACAGCAACAAGGAAGCTCGTGCGTACAGGGATCTTCGTTCGATAATGCTTCGCCGCATGGAAGGGGCACCTGCCGCTATGCGTAGGAGCTATGAAACTGCACTGAGAAGCATAGTCGTGTCAAGAATTCAGGCGAATGGGGAAGTTCGTGACGTCTCCGTTTCTGAAGATGAGTACCTTCCCATAACTCCTGCCGACCTGTTCAATGCATTTAAGAATTATGGAATAACTATCTATCCCGGTGAGATATTCGACATATTCGATGACGACGGATCGGGAACGATGCAGATGATAAATGAAGAGTCTGTTGAAGTTATGACAAAAAGTGCTCAGCTGAAGATATTGTCATACCTTAACAAAACCAAGAGCGGATCAATTACCATTGCTGAGGCGTGCATGTTACTGAAGGGCATGCCGACGAGCTCAGAGAATATCGCCAAGGCCCTTGACGATCAGGGCGTAAGCGGACAGTCTCTGTATGAGTCTGTCGGCATTTCCTTTTCGTTCAGTACTAAAGATAATTACAGCGGAATTCCAACAGTAAAATTGGATCTGGATGCGTTCGGCCAATGGCAGATGCTCAAGATTCACATAGGTAGCCTATGGAAGATGAAAGAAATCTCCCCCGACGTATATGCCAGATTCATGAAGCTGAATATGATCCCGGTGCGTTTCACAGGCGGAGGGAGAGAGCAGGTAGAGCATCTTATCGACAATCACAACTTCGCAGAGGCGGAAGCTCACATAGAGAATCATTTCATTCGGGCCAGGGAACTCGCTGAGCGACATGACCATCAAGAATATGACTCCATAGCAGATTGCACATACGACAGATATGTTGCTGAATCTCGGGTAACTCCCGATCCGTCATTAAGGTCGGATCCGCTCAATTCCATCGGCATTAATCAGACTTCGCTGAGAAATAAACTCGGCAGCATGAGAACTGCACTGAAATCTGAGCTCGGATATGCCATAATTGCCGGAACAGCAAATGTTCCGGGCGAGCAAAGGGCTGAATTGCTAAAAGGAGTCACACTGTCCGTTCCTTCAGCAATTGACGATGATGTTATCTCTGATAGTATTGCTGCCAACGGCATAACCAAAGAACCAGGTGACACATTCTCCGGAGAAGAGCTTGTTGACCAGGCTGGAAATATACTTCCGCTGAACGTTCCCGCTTTCGGCGGCGTTCTGCCCATTAGTCATGTTACTGTTTTTCAAGAGGGCAGTAGGCGAGACAAGGAGAGGGCCATGGCCTCCTCTACAGAGAAGGCACTAGGCAAGGGTGCGTTCCCCGCGCTGAATATCGACCACAGCAAAGGAACCATGTCTGCCGACTCTATAAGGGAATACGGTAATAACTTTAATGACGGATCCCCCGTCGTTGAAGAGCTGGTCAGATCCGACAAGAATTATGGCGAAGTAATGAAAGAGCTTGCTATCGGCCTTCGAGGCGTATTTTCCATACCACATGGAATCGACGGCAACGGCGATGTTAATTTCTCTTTTGACATATCTCAGTCTTCCGGAATTACCAGTCGCTATTTGGCACAGAGATACTGTGACCGTCTATCCCAATACCTTGGCAATGATAACGAAGAGGCTGATTTCAGTCGTGTTTCGCAACTGGGACCGAGATTGACCAACCTGGTCGTTAATATGCATAACTTTTTTGACAGAGCTGGTATTTGCCTCAATGACATTGTTGACGAGGTTCAACGCCGCGTGACTGCCGGCGAATCCCCCATATGGTGGAGGGAATCGGGCAATGTTGAGTACATGAGCGACAATACCAGAATTTCACTCCCTTCATTTACGGTATGGTCGGAGGCTGTGGCCTATGCCACATCTCAGGCTGAGCGTAGAAACATACCCCGATCTGATATTAATTCGACAGCCAAAAGAGTTCAGGACACTGCTATTAAGGTTGTCAAGAGAGATGCTTTTCTCGCGATAACTACCAGCCCTCAATTGAGAGAGCGCGTCTTGTCCATACTTGACGATGAGGAGCGAACTCTCGTCACTCAAGTCGCCACTGATATGGAGAGTGTGCCTGAGGGCCTGTCTCAGGTAGTTGCAGTTGCCGATGACGCAGAACTATCTCCTGAAGATAGGGCGGCGATAGATCGTGCTTTCAATAGAGCTCAGGATGCCATGGAAAGCGATGTCGAACTAGCCCTAGAGACAGACATTGCGGCCCCAATAGTTCCTGCGGAAGAGATCCCCAATGAGGCCGCCGATGCAAATATAGTGACCCCTGTGGATGGAGAAGATGTCGACGAGCATGAACAGGCTGTCGAAGAAGAAGACGGACTCAGTTGGCTTGAAGAGGCCGAGGCTGAAGTGGAAGACGACGGACTTGCCTGGCTTGAAGAGGCTGAGTCTGAAGTGGAAGAAAACGAACTTGGCTGGCTTGACGAAGCTGAAGCAGAGGCTGGTGAAAATGACGAAGAATCTCCTGAAAGTGATGATTTCGGTCTCGGTGACGATTTTGAGGAAGATATCGACTTTACATCCCTGTCCGTCGGCACTGAAGAAAATGACGAAGAGAGAGTCCTTCCAGAGAAGAATATTCCGCAGGTGACGAGGGCGGCGACAGTCCGTGGTATAATAAAAGCGTCCCTTAAAAATATGGCAGCTTCATCAATTAGGCTCGCTAAAGAAGGAAAAACGACGCAAGCTGATGAAATCAACAGAATAATTAAGCGTTATATTGAACGGGATTAAGCTCATAAACAGTTGTAAGTTTATACTATTCAGATGTTTATGTAAATTTTCATGCCTTTTGGCGAACACGAACAATTAGGAGACTGACAATGAGGAAGGTTGCAACTTTCCATTTTTCTGATGTCGAAAGCGTAGATTTCGACGGCGGCGGCCTAGTCAAGTTAGCTTCAACTGGCTCGTTCGCCAGTACGGACAGCGCCAAGAAAACAATAATGGCGGAAGTGGAAAAGCATCCTACGGCTCTGTTTTTCAGGGCAAAGGCGATCGAGGCTGATGTTCCAAACAACAACGGTGATTCATTTTCCAAGGAGGAACTTCAGGCTTCTTGCGATACCTTTATTGGCGTTCCGTTCTTCACAAACCACGATAATCAAGATGTCGAGAGAGCAAAGGGAAAAGTCGTCTGGTCCGAATGGGACGAGAAGGACAATTCCATATACATCGTAGCCTTCGTCGACAGGGAAGCGTATCCGGGGCTTGTCAGGGGTATTGAAGAACAGTACATGACTGGCGTCAGCATGGGGGCCGTCGGGGAGGACTCGATGATATTAATGGCTGACCTCAGTGAAAAGCCGATCTGTGACATCAAGGCTGGCGATGAGGTAATTACTCCGTTCGGCAATGTTTGCCCCGTTAAGACTGTTCATAACGAAATTCTTTTCAAACCAATGTATAAGTTTGGCATTAAGACTTATCACAGGACCCCTTCTCTTACGAATGATCATCCAGTAATGGTTATCGACGCTGATAATCTAGAGCAGTGCAAGAGGAAGCATTATCTTGCGGCATCTAAAAATAAGCATGCTAGAAAAAATGGGATGACCGATGAATTTATATCACAGGACGGCTGGAGATGCGACGAGCATGAAACGGTATGGAAACATGCCGAAGATATCTCTGTGAATGATCATTTTTTAGTCCCTTCGCGTCACTCTGTAAGTATTGGAGGCCCCGCGGACGATATTGAACTGAATTATCTATTCGGAGCTTATCTCGGTGACGGATTTGTGAAGTTTGACAAAAAAGGCACTCCCGAGGGTGTGTGCTTTTCCCTCGGACTGCACGAAACTGATATTGTCGACAGAATAAAGAAATGCATTTCCTCCGTGAGCACCTGCCCTCCAAGAGAGTGCATTGTGGAAGAGCGTAATGGATTATATCTTTCCGTATATGACAGGGACCTTGCTCAGACTCTTCTTGATAGATTTGGAAATGGCAGCAAGAAGAAAAGGATTTCCCCTGTCGAGATGACAGATTCACAGGCGAGTGCTATTTTGTGCGGCTATTTAGATACGGACGGGTGCATCGTTAATACTAAGACCGGTAACGGGTTTGGCGGATTTCAGATCTCTTCTGCCAATAGGCCGATTTTGGAAGACGTTCAGTCAATACTCATATCTCTCGGACATGTGTCTCGCATATCTACGATGGCGAGGACGGCGTCTGAGAGCAGTGTCGTTAATATTGATACTGTCGAGCATACACTGTCCGTAGGATCAAACGCCAAAGATATTTTCTCGCATTCCGTCAAGAGCAATAGGAAAAATCTTCCCGATGCGGAGATGGCGGCAGGAAGAACATTTATTGCCCATGTTGATGGTGTTAATTATCTGGCGTGTCCTGTTATTGATATTGACATCGTTGATTGCGACCGCCCTGTATGGGACTTGACTGTTGATGGTGATGAAAGTTACATAGCTGACGGAATTGCTGTTCATAACTGCTCCGTTGAGCATAGCGTATGTTCCATATGCGATAACAAAGCCGCCACGATGGACGAGTATTGCTCTCACATAAGGAATTTCAAGGGAAGGAAGTTTACTGGTTCGTCCAAAAGCGTCGTTACTGGAAAGACAAAAAATTTCAAAGATGCTCCGGTCTATGAAGATAATTATGGCATTCGCTTCATCGAGCTGTCAGGTGTTGCCGATCCGGCATGTTCCTCCTGTCGCATCGATACCATATATAATGACGGTGAATTCTGTGGGAAGGCAGCTAGCTCGGAAGAGGCAGAAGTTCTCATTCGTGCGGCGGCAACATGCTATAACAATGCATCCATGCTTAAGGTCGCAATGGAGAAAGAGGCGTCGCAGTCCGATGTCGACAGTCTGAATCAGTGCCTTGGCACACTTGAACAGGTGTCGGTAAAACTAATTCAAAACAGGGCTAACGTCGAAATGGAGTTTGCCAGTGAGCTTGTGGAGATACTGGCCAACCTTCAGGATTTCGTCGATCAGCTAGTGCAGGCGGGCTTCGGTCAGCTTCCAGAATCAACGGGAGCAGAAGTTCCCGGCGCCCTTCCAGACGATGGAATGGGAATGGAAGGTGCACAACCTGTCGCAGCCGAAGAAGATCTAGAACTGGGTTCCTCCAATGTGGAAGACCCGTTGCTTGAAGCCCCAGTAGCTCCGGATCTGGGCGGATTTAACGAGGCTACAATGCCCTCTCCGTCAAGAAACACAAGTAAGCTAACGCGGCCCACGCGCCCAGAGAAAACAAAGAAAGCGGAGGATGAATCAGATATGAAGAGAAGGCTACCAAAGAAGTCCGCAGGCGAACGCGAACGGGCTAAGCAGGTTTTGTCTAAGGACTGGCAGGGCAAAATCGACGAATTTAGTAATAATTTGAGTGAAACACTAAAACTGGATCCCGTCGTAACGGGTAATTCAAATGGAGGTCATAAGATGACTCAGGACAAAAAAGTGGAGGCTAAGTCAACTAGCGAGGACCTTCACATCATTACCGAGAAGCAACTGGAAAAGGGAAATGCCGGAGCGAACGCCCGTGAGGGAGATGATCGCGACGAAGTCACTCAGGCCCAGCTTGAAAAACTCAGAAAAGGCGAACCAGAAGTAATCACTGAGGCTCAGCTCGAAGGAGATAAGTCCGGTGCTAACCCCCGTGAAGACGATTGCAGAAAAGTCATCACCGAGAAACAACTTGACGAGGGCAAACTCGCTCAGCCTCGCGAAGGCAAGGATCGCGACGAAGTTACTCAGGCTCAGCTTGAGTCCGAACGCGTTGGCGAGCAGGACGTCATTACCGAAGTCCAGTTGAGCAACCCGAAGACTGATACCCCATGGGGAAGAAGTTGCAACACCTCCGTAAGGAAGCACATCGAAGCCGCCTCCGCCGTTTTAGCTAAGGCCTCTTTGGCGACTGGAAGCACTCCTGAGCAGATTCTCAGGGCCGCTTGTTCGTTTGCCGGTAACACTTCCAGCGAAAAGCTGGCATTCGCCACAGAAATGTGGAATGCTGAAGCTAATGCCGAAGATGTCAGCGAGCTCATTCGCAAGGCTAACTATTGGAGCGCCAAGAATGTTAAGGTTGCCTCTGCCAGCATGACTACGAGGGAGGCCATTGTCGCTTTCGCCTCCGAAGCCATTAAGGAAGAGGGCCTCAGCCCTGAGCTCGTCGTCGAGAGTTTCGACGGAATTCGCGACAATGACGCACTTTATGCCATTGAAGAGCAGGTTGATGAAATCATCAGCGCCTCTAGCGAAGCTCCTGCAGAAGCCCCCGAATCCGTAAAGGCTCAGATTGGTGAATACTTCGCTGAGAAGAAAGCCTCCGTTGCCGAAGAAAGCGAAGCTATCGCCGCCACACTCGAAGATGAAGGCGTCAAAGTCGGTGATCACATGATCGAAGCTTCCGTGTCGGAAGTCGACTGTGACGGACTTGAAGGATCCGAACTTAACGAGAAGGCAGCAGCATTTGCTCGCGGAGCCTGTGCCGCTCATAACCTTAAATACGCTGCCCTCATCAACGTCACTGTTGAAGATGATGTCGTTACCATCGCTGTCGAAACCGACAACGAGTCCGTCGAGATACCTCTCGGTGGTGAAAAGGAAGATGTCATGGAAGAGGAAATCGACCTCGGCGGAGATGTTCCAGCTGAAGACGAACTCGACCTTGGAGCTCCTATCGAGGATGTTCCAGAGGCTCCCGAGCTCGGCGGAACTGAAGGAGTTGCACCTCCAGCACCAGCTGGCGAAGACCTTCTCGGTCTGGCTGCCTCCAAAGATGCTCTGACCAAGAAGGCTCAGTTCGGCGGCGGAAACGCTGAAGTTCCTGGTGGTCAGGGTGCAGGTGCCGCCTCTCCTGAAGATCTCGCCACCGCTCCCGACATGATGCCGGAAGAGGGTGGAGTTCAGACTTTCTCCGACGACGAAGAACTCGCCGCCGAAGAAGAGCTCCCTGGTGGAGAACAGCAGGAAGCTGGCACGATCTGTCCGATCTGCGGAAGCGACGACACAGAGACTGGAAGGAAGGATCAGCAGCCAGGACAGTTTGACTGTAATGTTTGCGGTGCAAAATACACCCTCCACCTCAATGTTGACGTCCTCAACCCCGAAGAGCTTTGGGAAGGTTCAACTAAGGAAGATCAGCTTGAAGAGCCTCAGATGCCCGAGATGCCCGTCGCCGCATTCGTCGACGTCAGCAACGGCACTCTATCCAAGTTTGCCGATACGTTCAGGGAAGATGATGTGACCTGCCCCGCTTGCGGAAGGCATGCCGAAATCGACGGCAAACCAACCTCTCACAAGGCCACCTGTGCCTCTTGCGGAACTGTCACAACACGTGACGCCGTCATGGATATCGAAAATCCGAAGACAGCCTGTTTCCGTATCGAGTGGGTGCCGAAGCCTCTCAAGTGCAAGAACTGTAATGAGTCTAGGAAGGCGTTCGCGTCAGACCTAACATTCAAGAAGATGATCAAGTCTGCCTCGACTGTTAAATTCCCCGTTAAGAACGCCATCGCGTGGATCGACAGGGAATACGGCGCCGGCAGGACTGTTACCTACGGTCCAGAAGCTGGCAAAAAGCTGGCCTCTACGGTAGTTGGACAGCTCAAGACTTTCGGTCTCGAGCATGTCAGGTACATGAAGCGCCTATGCGAAGTGCAGACCAAAGAAGATCCCATGGACAAGTGCCTCAAGATGCAGAAGAAGCAGGGCTTCACTGTTCGCGAAGCAACGCGTCTCTGTGGCTGCATCAAGGACAAGTACGCTTCCGAGAATGATGACAATATCTTCATGGCCGCATTCGCTGGCATGATCGATCAGGTTATCCTCAGGAAGATGGCTGACCATGTTGCTCCATCACCCGCCGCAGATGATCAGAAAGTTAACGAGGACGATATGCTCATCTCCGACATCAGTGTCGAAAGCAAGTCCAATACGGAGGATGCCGTGAACAAAACGAAGACCGCAGGCGACAAGAGTCTCAAGCAGACTGTTGTCGAAAAGGAGGATAACATCCCCAAGGGTGACGGACATATGGGCAAGGAAAAGGAAACGATTCCTGCCGATAAGAGTCCTGACGTACCTAGGGCCGATGCCACGATGGGCAACGAAGAGGCATGCAAGTGCGAGGAAGTAAAAATCCCCGTAAATATGCAGTACCTCGGCGAAGAAGAGCCTATCGGTGACAAGAAGATTAGCACCAAGACTCTCGGAATCGTGCAGGCCAGTGAAGATGAAGAGGCTGCTCCCGAGACGAAGAGCAAAAGTCACATGTCCGATGGCGGGCCCGGTGAGGCTGGAAAGTCTATCGGATGCGTAGAAGACATCGAGTCCAGTGACAACGTCCCCCGCGGCGATGCCAAGATGGGGAACGAGGATCCCGCCGCTGACAAGGCTCCGGATGTCCCTCGCAGTGACGCCAAGATGGGCAACGAGGAGTCTCGCGACTTCGACGAACCCACGACTCCTCAAGGCCCTGACGCTGAGAAGGTTGAAATGCGTGGACGCGTTGCTGCCGAAACCGACCAAAACAGCAAGATTGCCCTGGCCCGTCGCGAAAAAACCGTCAGGCTCGCTTCGAGAATGGTTGGTAGTGGTGCGATTGCGGACTCCGAGTTCGAAGAGATGGTAAGTGACCTGGTCAATCTGCCTCTCGACAGAATGGAAACCTATGCGAATAGGATCTCCACCAGCATTACCAAGAGTGCTTCTACCATTACCACGCCGGTAATAATGGAAGACAGGGGACTTCAGGTTGACGTACCTGAAACGATGGAGCAAACCCTTAGTGGCATGTTCACTATCGGAGACAGGCAGGCTGACAAGTACTACAAGTCTGGCGATATCGACGAGTAATCCCGTATGTTACAGAGGGGGGAGGATATCGTTCCTCCCCCCTTATTTTTTATACAGGCAATAACATCCGCACCCATATTATAAGTTTTGGAGAAAATGGCGATGAGCAATGAAGATAAGATTCTCGGGAAATCACTTAAATTTGAAATGAATAAGTCGGCCGCCGATACTGCGATGTCCGAATCCGAAGAAGCTAGGCAATTGGCAGTCGAGATGGAACGCAAACGTCATGCCCTAAAGCAGGTCTCCGTCGATACCAAGGAAGATGTCCGCGGCAATTTCGACTCCAATCATGAGCTTAGTAGGCTTTTCTTTAATACATCAAAATATGACGACAAGATATTCGAGATAAAACAGGCCATCGATAGCGGCGCGAGTATCGTCAATGTTATATCTCCTGGCTACAACAGCAGTCCTGGACGTGAACTTACCGACATGGTGATTAAAACAGCCATACAGGACGCTTCATCACTTCCCGTAGATGCCACTGACGAGGAGCGGGCTGCAGATAGAGAGGCCAGGGCTAGTGACAGACGTAACAGTATTGTCAGCAATGTATCGTACGATACTGCCATGAGTGAGGCGGATAATGTTGGCGTCATTGAAAATTCCCTCCTCGGAGGGTCGAAGTATAACAGGGAATCTCCTCAGAATGTTGCTTTGGCATGGATGATGTCACGAGCACAGGAGCAGGCTGCCGGTGCCGCCCCATCTTCAGGCATTGATGATCTGGGCTTCGGAAACGATGAAGAGGGAGAGGCTGTTAGTGCGTACGCCGTTGCGGCGTCATTGCGTGCCGACGACCTGATCTATGACCTGAACGCTTTTGATACATACTGCTACCAGTGCATTCGAGAAGGTTCATTGAACATTGAAGAAATTGAAGCTGCGGCAAATGAGAGACGACGTCAGATGAAGTCGGGTGAGCTTGATCTGCCTGGCTCTGCAGTTGACGCAATTGCCCGCATGCATGCCAGACTGAACGCAGTTGCCGGTCGTGACGTTGACTCTGCCTTTTTCCCATATCAGCTCGGCCTTAATCGGACTGACTACGACAATATAAAGAAGTCAATCGGCGCCGACATTGAAATGAGCGGCTCCATATCCATGCCAGATTATGACATAGCCGACATAGCTCACTGGGCTACTGTCACCGCTGGGATAACTGACAGGTCCACTAACCTGGAGGACGGGTATCCCGTGGCCCTGACAGAAAGGTCAGAAAACAGGGAAATAGTACGTCTCATCGACGAAAATGAGAAGATTATGGAGATGTTCGTCTCGGCCCCGTCAGAAAAGGAAGAGAAAATTGTCATTCTGGGTCTCATCGATGCTCTTAAAAAGTCCGCCGGAAACGATCGCGGAAACCTATACAACAATCTCAAGAAAGAAGTGTCAAGCATACTTGTCGAGGTGAAGAATCTAAACTCGTACAGCGAGGCGGTAAGCGCCATGTCCGAGGAACCAGATATGCCCGAAGAAGTAGTTGCCGAAGATGCTGTAGAGCCCGAAGCAGTCTCCACACCTAGAGGCCAGAGTGAAATTGACTCCCTTCTGGGAATTAATGCTCCAGAAGCGAGTGTTCCAGAAAGTTCCGGTGCCGCTGACGTGCCTGCGTCGGGGACTGTCAAAAGCTATGCGAAATGGATAAAAGACAACCTGCTATCGCAAATGAGATCTTCCCTGCCAGCTAAGAATCCTGACATTACGCCAAAAGGATTTATCTCTCAGCTAGAGTCATTCCTCATTAGTAACAGTCCAGATCTCTCCAAGATGGACAACGATGACCGCAGGAAGTTCTTCAATGCCCTTCTAGTTCAATCTAAGGGTATGATGAGCGGACGCATAACTCCGCCTATTAAGAAAGTACTGGACCTGTACCTCAGCCGCGGCGGTGCCGGTAAGTTTGCCTATGACCGCTTTGTGGAAGGGCTTCAGAAAAAGGCCAGCTCGTCAGGGGCTGGAATGGACAAGGAGGCCGCATCGCCAAACATGAAGGCAATGCAAGATAGCCTGATGTCCGGAAAGGATAGGCGTCGCCACGGCAGGCACATGAACGCCTACATACAGAATTACTCCATGGAATTAGTTAGGGATAGCCTCATAAACTCTTGGAACAAGGGCGTCACACAGGCCATTCCCGCGACAATTAATATGAATACCATTCAAGTTGGTGCTTTTGAGTTGCATGATGAACTATTCTCCGGAGAAAGGTCCGGCAGTATGGACGAATTCATCAGTGCCCTCGAAACCGCCCACAAAAATAAGTCGGTTACAGTCACATCAGCTAACGGAACTTCTGCCCAGTCTGAAATTGAGGGATTCGCGACAGATTCTCCGAACATTCAGCTTCATCGGAACAACGGTATCGTTAATATTATTCTTAGGGACCCCACTATTGAGGCCCCGGTTGATACAAAATGTACTGTAGAGATGACCGTCGGCAATAATGTCGAAGTTATGGCCAGTCACGAGTATGCCCCATTCGTCGGTAGTACTATGGGAATCTCACCTGGCGGAGGAAACGATGCCGTTCGTGACGCTTATGTTAACAGGATTCGCGAGACGAGAGACGATCATGGCGTTACCGTGAACCGTGGACCACTTCCGAACTGGGCCCCAGACGTGTACAACTTCAGTGACGCATCGTCATCTGAGATTGGCCATTCCAACAACTCTCACAATATCAGGCTCGCCCTTTCCAGGAGGATTAGGCTCGCAGCACAATATCAGGCCAAGATCGACATGAATGACGACGATTCCCACTTCTACAGGTGTGGGCTGAAGTATATTAAGGCCGAGATAGCCGAGATGTCAGAGTGCCTCAAGTGGGCAGATGACAACATTCCCGACGCAGTCGAATGGGCGGGAGCTGCATCCGAAGGCGAAATCGATGTTGGCAGGCGCGACAGGTCGAGATCTCTTCTACGATACTCGGACAGTAACTCGAATTCATTCTATGACGATGTCATGGCGAGATGCAAGGATGCCGGCGTAGTCATTCCCGTCATTGATAAGAGTTTTGACATAGATAGTGTCAGGAAGGTTGTCTCGGATGACATATATCTCAAGTTCAAGGACATATACGAGCAGGCCGAGCTTGACTGGGGACGCGAAGGGACTACCACGGCAAGGTCATTCATGATAATGAAGGGCTTCGAGAGACTTTCCCCGACCCCTTTTGCTGATCGCCTCAAGAATATTATGACGGCGTACTCCGGTGCTGCCGCGAAGTCAGAAAAGTTAAGGTCGACACTGATCCTCGTCACTACGGACACCCCCGCGGCGTCCGGCGGAGGATCTGCTCCTACAGATGTCGAAACGATAGACCCTGGCGGCAGGCAGGCTACGCCATTCTATTCTGAGTTCGATGTCACCAATGTCGTCATTAGTGCGAATGTGATGTCTTCCGATGAAATTGGTGAGTATTTGGAAATGTTCGCTACCGATATGATCAAGTCCGCCCTAGAGAAGGTGGAAGATCCGGAGCTTGAAGAAAAGATTTCAAATTTCAAGGTGCCGACAGCAATGTCGAAGAGACTGGCTTCCAGTCTAGGTGGTCTCGACATGTCGAAAGTAAGGCGCTACCTGAAAACGCTTGTGGCCGACATGTTCGGAACGTTTGTCGACTCTGAGTACAGTATCAGCGCCGTAGTGAGCAACTACAAGGCAAAAATCGAAGAGGACATACTGTCCCAGCAACGCGACAGCAAGAGTGCTGAGGATCTCGGGATAGAGATCAGGGTACACATGGTGGGTCAGTCCGAGTACCTGACCAGAAAGAATTCTTCGTGGAACCTGTTCAATGACAAGTTCGGCAAGTCGATGACAAGGGTTAACGCCCGCAGCGCTCGCCTTGACCTTCTGTACAGAATGCTGGACGCGAATGTCGTTCCCGTCCTGTCTGGCAACCATTCTGAATTTTCCACGTCAGGGGACCTTCGCATAGTATCCTACGGTACCGCGTCCGAAGAATTAGTGATGGACATTGTCAGGGAAATGGCCCTCAAGTTCGGCAATGCCCCGAAACCACTCTCCGCCAAGGAGCGTCAGATGGTCACCAAGGATATGGTAGACTCTGCCACGTCGCAGATGATGAGGGAATGTCAGAGCGAAGAAGAAGAAATCGAAATGATGAAGAGTGACGCCATTCCTAATATCATATTCCTTTACGGTGAGCCTGGATCAGGAAAGTCAATATTCCCCGATGTCATGGCGACCGAGCTTGGTCTCCGACTCATGGTTACGTCGCTGACGAATATCTATCTGGCCGACGCGTCAACTCAGTTCAGAGGTCAGTCCGAGCGTAGGCTTAACGAATTCATCGAGCTGTGCAGAAATGCCAAGGACACAGTTATACTGATTGACGAATTCCATAAGTTCTTCACCGGAGGCGGACCTAGCAGGACTGAAGCCATAAGCACCGTTACCGAAAGGTTGCAGACGGCATGGAATGATCATCTGTCTACTTATGTCGAGAACAATGTGTACATCATATGCACATCCAACCTCAGCCCCGAGAACTTCACGGGGCAGTCAGAGGGCGGGTCGTCCGTTTCGGCCCTGATGAACAGGTTCCAGCAGAAGTCTAACGTTCCGGTTCCGTCCAATCTCGAGTCGCTGATGGTATATTTCACCAGTGACACGATGATGAACAACCTTATTAACGAGAAATTCACCTCGTCTATCATGAGAGAGAAGATAAAGCTCATGATAAGCGCCCATGTCGGCGGAAATGAGGACGTAAAGAGAGCCTTGGCAAACAGTTTGTATGAGCAGGACTCGTCATTCTTCACAAAAGGATTCTTGCTGCCGGAAAGGTCATCCCTCGCCATGCTCAAGGGGAAGGGCGTGAAAACTTCCAAGATGACACGCGATCAGCAGGTCGACGACTTCATAAACGGGTGGCTTATGGCCAGGGACATATTCAGGGATATGGCCAATCCCAAGAAAATTGAAACTGAAGATGGCGTCGTCGAGGTCGCACCGTTGACCCAGATATGCCATGAGCTTCAGAACAAGATGCAGTGGGACCAGCTAACCGAGGCTGAGATGGCTCAAGTAGGCTCTCTTTCAGCCAAGGAGAGGGACGGGACTATTAATGATATGGAAATCGCCACTCTTGACGCTCTCAGGACGAAGATGGATAATGAAGAAAGCATGTTCTCGTCTGCCAGCATGAGGGACCTGAATAATCTTGCCAAAACAATGCTTGATTCACACCGTCAGTTTATGGGCGGGGACCGTAACAGTTTGCCTCTTAACTATAAGACATTTTGGGTAGCTTCCAAGATGACCTCGTGGAGAAGCGTGTCCGATGAAGGCGGAAAGGATGAAAATGTCAAGAAGCAGGCGAGGACTAACTCTCAGAAGGCAACTTGCGGATGGCTCGAAATGAGTTCCGTCGCTTATGGGAAAAACGCCAAGGAGCTCGGCATCGGACTTGAAAGCTTCATGACCGAGTCAGACGCGAGATATGTCGAAAACACCCTTCACAGGGGCGTCAGGTCAGACGAAAGGATCATGGAACTTGCATCTACCGGAGTCAATACGATGGTGGAGGGCGTAGCCGTGGCCGCCAATACATATCTAGGCATAAGGGATGACTTGCCAGGAGCGGGATTCCCGGAGAGGATGGGAGAGATAGCTGATATAGCCCGCAAGATGGGAAGTACCGACGGCAATACCATCGCACTGTACTCAGACGAGATAGTCAAATCATGGTCTCGCATTCGTGAAGCGGTGCTTGCCTATCTTGGCGACAAACTCAACGAGAGCCTGCATAGGCCTGTCATGATGGCTGCGTATAGGGTAGCGATGGTGATGAGGCAGTTTAATAACGCCAAGATCAGCGATAAGATCAGTGAGGCCGCCTCACAGTTTGCCAGTGCTTCCAGCGGAACGGGAGGGAAGAGTAACGAGTGGCTGAATACTACCATTGTGGCATTCGCCGATTTCGCCAGAATTTCCCTGTCGTCTCCGGACCTGGGTAAGTATGCGGCCGACGACGATACGTTCAGTGCCACGCTTGATAATGACATCGCTTCCAGCGAATCTGAAAGACGCAGGATATTTACCGACGTCAACAGCATGTTTAGTCAGTATAAGGACATTGAGGTGGAAATTTACGACAAATCGCTCCTGGCCGATGCCATGAACAAGGCAAAGGACATGGAGAATGACGAACCTCAGGTTGTCATCAGTGAGATGTCCGACGAAGAAGTCGAGCGTCTTGCACTTGGTGAAGATCTCGATATCGACACTGATGATGAGATTGTCGAAGATCCCGCTGAGGAGGTCCCTCCTGTCGATCCTGTGGGCCAGCCAATTGATCAGGAGCCGGTGTTTGAGGAGGACATTCCTGTCGACGCCCCAGTGCCTGCAGTTGACGATCCTGTAGTTCCTGCACCTCAAGGTGGAACATCTGCTCCGTCTGCGACTGGGCCCGTAACTGACGATGTCGACAAGGAGGAGTGGAAGAGGCAAATGGCAGAGGATATGAAGCGTAAGCGTGACGAGCGTAAGAAACGCTTGGCTCCCCCTGTTGTCGACGACATCACCAGAGACGCATCCTCGGATGTCATCATGATGTTCTCCAGCCAATTGGAACTGGTTCCCGACACTAGCTCTATCGGTAGCGCCCCGTCATCGACAGATTACCTGTTCGACACTCTTGTCAGCTCTGGAGTCGTGGACGCCTACGGGAACGCCGTCGCTCCAAAGAAATCGCCTGTTAAGATTGTGCCTGAAAAAATAGCAAATACTGAAAAGATTGCACAGGCAGTACCTCAGTCAGAGGTCCCCCACGTTGACAAGGGGGACTTCAGCATAGTTGACATGGCTGGTGCAATACAGGGCCTCCGTGGGTTCGAAAGAGCCTATAATGAGGCCGTTGGTGCCCCACAGATAAGCACCATCGCTGGGCGGGCCGTCATCGTTAATCCGAAGACGGAAGAAAATGAGTAATAAAAGAGGGATTTACACAATCCTTTGAATATATGGCTTGTTAGATGAACAATAATGTTTGTAACACTCACTGTTGAATTAAGAAGTAGTAGAAGAAAGTAGATACTGAAAATCAATATCGCATAGCGATATCAATAACGAGGAGCTTATTATGGCACTTGTAGAAAAATTCCACGTCATCGCTGCCGAACACGCAGTTGGTGCCGGTGAGATCAAAGAAGGTCAGCTCGTCAAGCTGAATACCTCCGCTGAAATCGTAGCTTACGATGGATCCGGTGTTATTCTCGGCGTAGCCGGCGACACCAAGAGTGCGGATGCTTCCGCCATGCCCGGCGTAGCCGCTGGCTGGCAGAATCGCGCTAGTGACTCTTACAATGAAACAGCAGCTTCAAGGCAGATGACTGTCTACATGGCTGGTGGCCAGTTCGCTACCGACCAGTTCGCCGCTGTTGTTGAATCCGCAGATCCTGGCACGTTGCTTTATGGCGATGCTGACGGACTTCTCTCTACTGTCTCCGCTGGCAGTGCAGTTGGTGTCTTGACGCTGGCCGCAGGCGCTTACCCAAGCGGAATCCCCGGCACCGACGTCAATGGCGACATTGCTCTGTCCGGTGACAATACTAACCAGTACATCGAGTTCAAACTGCTCGTATAATCGGAGGATAAGAAAATGGCTATGGATAAACGCGCCGTTAATCAGAAGCGTGAAATGATCATCGCTCAGTCTCTTGAGTCTCCTCAAGGTCGTGTGGCCCTTGCTCAGGCAATGGTTGAACCGATCCGTCGAGCACTTGAATATCAAGCAGTCGGCCGTAAGCTTCTTATGGTTGATGAACTTCCCCAGGGCGCTTACGCTCGTTACGAAAAGGACGTCCGTGCTTTGGCATTTGTTCTTTCCCGTCGCGGTGCTACCCCTGACATGATCGTAGAAGGAGAAGAAATTCTCGTTCCTACTTTCGAAATCGCAACTCATCCTACTGTCCGTCTCAGTGAAGTTAAGGCTCGCCGTTTCTTCATCGTTGACCGTGCACAGATCAAGGCCAAGGAAGCGATCCAGAAAGTTGAAGACAGTGAAATCTTCACCGTCATCAATCAGGCTATCGACGCCGATCATACGGTTGTTACAACTGGTGGTGCTCTTACGATTACCGCTCTTAACCAAGCATTCTCGACCGTTGAGCAGCACGACTTGACTGTTGGTAAAGTGGTTTGCCATGCATTCCGTTACGCCGACATCAGGAACTGGGGCAAGACTGTCTACGATGAAGCAACGACTAAGCAGGTCCTTACGACTGGTCTCTTCGGCCATATCTGGACAGCTGACATCCACGTTTCTTCAAGGATGCCTGTTGACACCGTATTCGTGCTCGCACCCGCTGAGTACCTCGGTGCATTCCCGATTCGTCAGGACATCACTGTCCTGCCAGCAGATGACCCAAAGAAACTTCGGTTAGGTTGGGTCATATATGAAGAAGTTGGTATTGTGGTTATTAATAACTACGCTGCCGCTAAGGTTACGGTTACCACTGGTTCCTAATACCTGATCTTCAGTGACTTAAAGCGATACACTATTTTGTGTGTCGCTTTTTTTTTGCTTTAGCTCTTGAACTTCATTTTATTTATGAGTATATTATGTTTATACAAATAAACTGGAGGTTTTTATATGCTTGAAAAAACAGAGTCGGGAAGAAAAATTAGGAAAGACTCTTTTGAGTCTATTGTTGGTCCGGAGAGGCTTGAGTCTATACTTCTGGATATGTACTGCGACAAACTATTGTCGACTACTCAGATGTCTGTAGCGTTGACTGATATGTTCGACATGCACATCGGAGCTGTTAAAGTATACTCCATGTTGAACCGTCTGGGGGTTATTAGAAGTAAGTCGGAAGCTCTGTCCATAAGGCTGTCAACGGAAAAGAACAGTGTAGAAGTTGACGCTCCTATGCGAGCCATTGTTGATGGAATGCTCTTGGGGGACGGGTCCTTATCTATTAACGGCAGAGGGGATCGGGCACGACTTAGTATCGGAAGCGTTCATAAGGAATTTGCATCTTACTGTAGGTCTTTGCTGTCGCCGATGATTAGCTCGGAACCCGAGTATCGTCCTGCAGGTGAGAAAAGTAAGGGTGGCCGAGGAATGTGGAGCACGCATACGATATATCAGGACGCTTTGGCAGATATATATAAGAAGTGGTACATTGATGGGGTTAAAATTGTTCCTCCCGATGTCAATCTCGATCCTATGTCGTTGCTTTTGTGGTACCTTGGCGATGGAAGTATGTCCGCTCCAAATGAGACTAACTCAAGAAGTCTTTATTTTTCCACCAATTCATTTTCAAGAGATGATATAATAAACATACTTTGCAAGGGCATGGAAGAGCGTTATGGTATTAAACACTCGAGAGTTACTCGTGACAATCGACTGTTCATTAAAACAAAGAGCATATGGCCCTTGCTTAAAGTGATGGGAGGGGAATCTCCTGTCGAGTGCTTTTCGTATAAGTTCGACATAGAGGAATGGCGAACATGGGAATCCATGCGTAATGTCGCCGCTCAACTCGACATTGATTATGCACGATTGGCAAACTGGGTCAAGAATGGAAAGATTGACCATAACAGGAGCCCCGGTGGAAAGAAGGTGATGTTTGATGAAAATCAAATTTCCACACTGCTCTCTAGAATTGAGTCTGGAGAATTGCCCCGGGAGGCTGGTAAAAAGGCGAGGGTGCCCATTATTCATGCTGCGGGGAATTTGCAGTCTAAGCAAATGCGTTGCCGGTCTGACGAGACTCACGATGAGTTCATTGATAGGGTCATTAAGACATATCAAGCTGATGGATTTCCCTATGTGAAGATGGGCAGGGATGATATTGTGAAAAAATGGACGGCAATAAAGAAGAGTCAGTATATTACTCCAGATGAAGACATTGTAAAATGGCGTACGCCAGGGCTTTCTCTCGCTGAGTTTTTCCATCCCCATATATATGATGTGTATGCCGGCAAGAATCCTCCTTCCGTGGTTTTTTCCAATCGAGATCTGTTCCGTAAGTCCCTTGAAATGTTTATGAAATGCAGTGGTAAAGATTATCTGACCTATACTGATGTGAGGCGGGCCCTGTGTCGGTTCGGTAGCCGGAAGGTTAATTCGTTTTCTCCAGAAGTGGTTCGTGATCTCATTAATTTTTATGGGTTTGACGGGTGCTCTGTGTTTGATCCATGTGCTGGGTATAGCGGGCGCCTGCTAGGGACTGTCGCATCTAAGCACTACCCATCGTATTTTGGAATAGATCCATGTTCCATGACCTGTGACGGGCTGTTGTCCACTGCTGAGTTTTTGACCTCTTACGGAGAGTCATCTGACGTTAATATTGTGAATGGTCGTGCTGAAAGCGTCGTCAAGGTTGTAGGTCCCTCCACATTCGACATCGCTATATCGTCACCTCCATACTGGAACAAGGAGCAATATTCAAACGAGTCAACTCAGTCATGTAATCGTTATAAGACTTATGGCGAGTGGCTCGACGGTTTTCTCGAACCTGTTATTTCTGGCTGTTTCAGAGTATTAAAGCCAGGCGGTGTATTTATTTATAATGTTGGAGAGTGTCGGTCGAATGACATACCTAATGACTCGGTCACAATTGCGACTGAAAGCGGTTTTGTTGTTGAGGACAGGAAGGAAATAAGATTCAAGAAGGCTTTTGCCAGTGAAGGGGATGATCAGTTCTTTTCAGAACCTCTCTTTATTTTTCGCAAACCATGACTTGAAAATTCCCCATCCCGTGTTATATTGACCTTGAACACATAGCCAAAAAAGGAGATATCATGGCAAAGAAAATCATTCTAGGCAGGATGAACGACAACCTGCCAGTCGGCAAGATGATCACTGTCGGCATATTCACGCAGAAAAAGAAATTGTGGGAAGCTCTCGAGCAACTCGACAGCAGTATCAGGAGCCACCTGATACTCGATGATGTATCAGGACGCTCTGCAGAGGCCAGCTATGACCGTATCTGTGGATTGCTGTCTAAAGCTGGACGTGTTCACATCCTTGACGCCGAAAGCAAGCTCCCCCTATTTTTCATGATCGAGTGTGAAGAGAATTCCATTCGCGACTCTGACTTTGACGAAGACGGCAAGCCTGTCTACAATCCGGCGGTGAAAAAATGAAGGGGAAAGAAGTAGAAATTGGAACCAGGATATGGGAAGACTGCGGAGTTGGCGAGCCCTACTCTGCCGGAAGAGTCGTTGCCCTGTCTGAGTGTTCGGCTAAGATGTATGTACTTCTTGAGGATGACGACGGCGCCTACACGATATATTCCATGGAACGCGACTATAACTGCGACCCTCGGTTGACTCGCTCAGTGCCGCGGGAAAACTTCGAGTATCTTGTTAGGACCGCTCTTACCGGTGTCGAACTCCCCGAAGAGAGGGAGGTACCACAGAAGAAAAGGGCTTCGGCTCCAAAGGATGTACCTAAAGATCCGCAACCAAAACAGTCCCCCGCCACTGTAGTTAATGAGGAGCTGGATGCTGTCGAGTCTGGAGATCCAGACATTGTCCCCAGTGATACCAGTGACGATTTCTCCAAATGCATCATGGGTTTCGACGTCACGATGGAAGTTGTATAATTTGTTAATGATGTCTTATTGGGTAGCAAAACTTGACGACGGTACGGACGCAATTGAAGGTTCAGACGACTGGACTGCCATTCGCGATCGTGTCGTTGAACTTCGTCTCAACGTGAACGGAAGGTGGCATGAACTGCCGTCTGGAATGGAATCGTATGTGCAGGCGAAGACGATGTCGTCCATAGTGGGAAGCGGAGAAGTGAATATGGAAAGCCGTTACATAGGTTTTCTTCACGGAAATTATGAATACTGTCTAAGAGTTGATATGCTTACTGATAGAGTCAATATCGAGACAAGGAAGGTAATTTAGTGAAATATTCAGATCTTTTGAGGGCCAGCGACACTGGAGACCTTAAGCTTCTGCTTGATGCCATAGCAGTTTATTGGAGGACGATTCCGAAAGCTGACAGGCAGGTAATGGGCGACCTTGGCAAGGCCGTTGATTCAGCTGTTGCGTTCAGGAGAAAGCTTAACGACATACCTGTGGAGCATACAAGTGCTCTGAGGCGGTCTACAGAGTATATCCTGAAGGAAGTGGCCAAGATGGAGCCCGACGACATCATTGAGGAGGCCAGTGTAGTACATCACGGAACGCACTTCGAGGATGGAATGTATTGGCTTTTTGAGGACGGTTCGTACGTCAGGTGCGACAGCCATCTTCAGTTTGTTCTTGACAATCAGCCAATGTTCATCGACAGATTGGGCATTGACGGGTGGAAAATGATGCACGCCAGGCATACTGGCAACGGCGAGGTGATGCGTCTCGTTCTTTCTTCAGGTGCCATCGCGGTGCAGATTTTCGGAGGAAAGAAGCGTAAGGGGAAGTATCAGTGCTGTCAGAAATCATTTTACTGGCTCAAGAATAAACTGTCGAAGATGCCGATGGTGAGCAATATCATCAGAATTTATGATCCGTCTAAGGAATATCCCGGATTTTCCGGCGGTATAAAGATCATCCTACATAGGTAAAAGGTTCCGTTTTCGGGACCCATTTGTAACAACATGGAAATAGACGCACGACGCAGAGGTCTGCGGTCATCCTTTGAGGTGGCCATGGACAGGTCCGTAGCAATCCCAGCTGGAGCGACCGGACAGAAGTCCCCAAGGGTGGATAACGGCGGCTCAGGCCCCATTGTAGACCTCAGGGATGACGAGCCGACATATAACGAGGCAGCGTTCGCTATCAACGATCATGTCAGCATAGCCGACAATAGCTTCACTAAAAAGAAAAAGACGGCATCCATACAGGCCATTGTCGATGACGAAATGCCTGACGAGCCAGAACACCTTCTCGATATGACTTCGATGCCGTCCCTGCCTCCTCCTGACGACAGGAATTTCGCAGTTTCCTGCCAATGGGGAGGCCCCATGTTCGATTATGGCGGATATGCCAGGATGAACAGGACATTTACGATGGGGCTTGCCCGTCGCGGCGCCCTGATAAAGACGCGCCCCATGGAGAGCATTACCAATGTCAATGCCGCCACCGAAGATTTTATAAGAAAGCTCTCCAATATCGATCTCCCGGGCAAATATCCGCGTGTGTACGGACAGACAATACCTGACATTATCGCCCATGGAGGACGGAAGATCCTGTATACAATGATGGAAACGTCGAACGGCATACACAAGGAGCTGGCCGAAAGGTACAATCTCGCCGATGAGATATGGGTTCCCTGCAGGTGGAATGTGGACACCTTCAGGGCTAGTGGCGTCCTCCCGGAGATTAGAGTTATGCCGCTCGGGGTCGATACCAAAATGTTCAATCCGGATGTCGAGCCGCTCAATTTCGACTTCGGAACGAGAGGATTTAAGTTTCTCAGCGTATTCGGATGGAGCTACAGGAAGGGGTATGACGTACTTATTCAGGCATATCTCGAAGAATTCTCATCGAAGGACGATGTCAGTCTCATTATTTCGTCGAGGTTTGTCGGCGACAAGGACAAGAAGAAGCGTATATTCAGCGACTTCAGCCACATAAGGTCTCAAGTGGCCAAGGATGATTCCGAGCTGCCTCATGTCACCCTGCATTGTGAATACACTCCGGACAAGGACATGCCCAGGCTGTATAAGGGCGGCGACTGTTTTGTGTTACCCTCTAGGGGTGAGGGGTTTGGGTTGCCATTTTGTTTCCTTCCTGACACTGTTGTTCAGCGTGCTGACGGCCGGGTGGTAAGGATAGACGGCATTCACGTCGGCGACAAGGTTGCATCCTTACTACATCCATCCGTCAACGTTATCGTGCCAATTTCCCATGATTACTCTGGAGAATTGGTATCTGTTAAGCCTATTGGTGTACCAGAGGTGAAGTGTACAGCAGAGCACCCATTCATGGCCGTCAAGAGGAGTAGCCGGTGTGATGTCGGAAAAAACCTGTCAGATCGTATACGCGAAATCCCGGCCTCTGAGCTGGAGCAGGGTGACTTCCTCGTAACACCGATCATCCCTGGGGCCGATGATTCTATCCGCGACATCATTATGTCGGACTACGGCATAGAGGCGTCAAAATTTACAAATAGGGGCAAATCTGCAAAAAGTTCATGGAATAGTATCGCCAAGGCGATAGGGGAGAATAAGTCGGCAGTGGCACGTGCCGTTCGCGGCGATGATCATATATCTGCCGAGACCCGCTCGAGAATCCTTGATAAAATGGATAATATAGGGATCGTACATGAGCGTGAAGTGTATGATACTCCAACTCATCTTGTCTTTGATGATTCTCTTCTGGAATTCTTTGGGCTTTACATTGCTGAGGGGAGCACCAACAACAGTAACTCTGTCTATATCGCCAGTCACGCCAATGAGGTTGAAGGGAGAAATATTATTGAGCGTACTATCAGGGAAAAGTTCCTTCGTGAGCCGTCATTTAATTTTAGGGATAATAAGTGTGAAATGTCATTCCATATGGTAAATTCCAAGGCATTGTTCAGTGGTTTGTTTGGAACTGGCGCGAGAAATAAACACATACCATCAATATTCATGAAGGCCAAGCCGACTGTTCTCATCCCGCTTATCCGTGGGATGTTCAAAGGTGACGGGCATGTGGCTAAGGAGTTTATTTCCTACAGTACATCATCTAATGAACTTGCCTATCAGGTGCGGATCATTCTGCTCGGGCTGGGTATTAGGTGTGCGATCTCGAAGTCAAGAACTAGAGATTCTGAATATACCGTGCAGATTCGCGAGGATGCCGAGAAGTTCATTGATGCAATCGGTATAGACGGGTCTAATCTCGAAAGGGATCATATGGGACCGAAGAGGACTTATCAGTGGATTGTTGGCGGGTACCTGTTTACAATCATAAGAAGTGTCAGTGGAGCTGGTAGATACGAAGGTGAAGTGTATAACCTTGACACAGACGCTGACAGCACCTATCTTGCCGGTGGCATAGCTGTTCATAATTGTGAGGCCGGAGCTGTCGGAATTCCTGTCATAGCATCCGATCATGGCGGCCAGAGGGACTTTCTAGATGATGAAGTTGCCTATATGGTACCTCCTGACGGATACTATACTTGCCGCCCAGAGGACGAGACATACAGGTCGATGTCATGGATCTCCCATTTTTACGAGAATCAGGACTTTCCTCATTTCGGCAGGCCAGCCATAGAAACCCTCAAGGGTCACATGAGGCATGTCTACGAGAATTATTCCGAAGCTAAGGAAAAGGCTGTAAAATTAAGGAAGAGACTTGTCGATCACTTCGATTGGGAGCATTCGATAGACAGGGTCCATAATAGGCTAAAGGAGATATGTGACGAATTATGATTATTACCAGTAACATCAGAAGTTGGATCATGGTCGACGATATAGGCGTCAAAATTCCCCCAGAAGGGAAGGGCGAGTTGCATATCAACGCAAACCAGTTCAATTCTTCGCAGATAATAATGGATCTGCTGAACAGAAAGATTATTAATATAGACTCGTTTCAGCACGGAATAGCAAAGGTGTCGCTTGACGGGAAGTCTGTATATTCCGTTCCGAGCAATGATGTGTGGGGGAGCTCAGGCAATTCGGTAAAGCTTAACGGCCCAATGAGGGACGAGTCGGTATATGATGTGCCGAAAAAAATGAGAGACGCCTCTCCACAGAAGAAATTTAAGGTAGTACGCAAAAGCCCCTACAGCGTGTGCCTCGACTCCATAGGGCTCGTTCTGTCCAAGCATGTTCCCGAGTTGATGCTTACCGAGTCTCAGTATTATGACGAGTGCACACAGCTTGCTATTTCGAACGGCTCAATTAGCTTGAGCGAGATATTTGAGGAGTCTGTGTCAGATGCCGGCACTATTGAATGGCTGCCTGTCAAGAATAGGGAAAACAGGTCTGTCGATTCGCTAATCGCACCCGAGTCGGCAACTTGCGTTCACTGGGAAGGTCCCATGTTTGACGGTGGCGGATACGCAAACATGAACCGTCAGATAATGTTTAATATGGACGACATGGGAGTTCATGTGAAGCCGTCCATAGTGTCCACGACGATGGATGTCGAGAAAAGCGTTCAGGAAAGGCTCCTGTCGCTGTCTCACAATCTAATACCCATACAGAGTCCCAAGGTTTACGGAACTACCCTGCCGAGCCGCCATTGCGGTCGTTCAATAGGGTATACGATGATCGAGACTGAAGAGGTTATACATCCGGTTATGGCCCAGAAACTGAAAGTGGCCGATGAGATATGGGTGCCGAGCGAATGGAATCGGCGCCTGTTCGAGAATTCTGGAGTTACCGGCACCATAAAAGTGATGCCTCTCGGTGTTGATCATGAGACATATCGCCCTGACGGAGATCCTGTCTATTTTGACAAGGGTGTTAAGGGATTCACTTTTTTGAGCGTATTTAACTGGAATTGGCGTAAGGGTTTCGATGCGATGCTCAAGGCGTATATACGGGCGTTTACCGACAAGGACGACGTCAGTCTCGTAATGGTTTCCCGATATACCGCCAAAAATCTACCGCAGAAGATATTTTCCGACATTGAGAAGTACACCAGTAACGAAAGACGTGAGAATAGGCCTCATCTGGCCCTGGTGAACGAAGTGATACCGACTTTCCTCATGCCGAGGCTGTATAATAGCGCCGACGCGTTCTGCCTATTGAGCAGGGGTGAGGGGTGGTGCCTTCCGTTATGTGAAGCCGCATCGGCAGGACTTCCCGTTCTCGGGGCAGACCATGGCGGCCAGCAAATGTTTCTGAACGAGGACAACTCGCTCCTCGTCCGTCCCGACATGATTGTCGACGTGCATGAAGAGGTGAGGATATTCACTCCATTTTATGATGGCATGAAGTTCGTCAGTTATTCTGACAAGGCCATTGATGAAGCTGCCGAGAAAATGAGGTGGATGTATGAGAACCCGGAGAAACTTCAGGGGAAAGCCGACGCTGCAAGGCAGAACATACTTAACAATTTCACATGGAAGCATGCTGCCCAGCGCGTGGCCGATAGGCTTTCCGAAATACAGCCATGAGGTGAATGATGAAATCTAAGGAAATGGAATTTTGGGTAAGTCCTGAACTTGCTGAAGATATAGTGGAGGGAAGCATCATGACGCTTTCCGTAAGTTCGCTCAGCAAGATGGGGAGTGGATATCTTGTGTCTGCAGACGGCGTCATTGCGACACCGTCCGGAGCTGTCGAGGTTGGGATTATGGAAGTTGCTCAGCGGTCACAGGCCCTTTCGGATTTGTCCGGTGCTCCAGCTCCCGACTCTGTTCCGATTCAGTCATTCACATCACCGACTGCCGTGGCAGAGGTTTCGCCCCCGGTCAACGGGCCCGCTGTAGAGCCAGTTGCCGCTGCAGACCCCGAGCCTATTGTCGAGCCAGCCCCTGAACCTATTGTTGAGCCTGTTCCTGAGCCCATCCCCGAACCGGAGGTGCCTACCGGCGCACCCGCAGGATTGTCTTTCGGCGAGAGGGGGCCGCAGCTCATTAACGGCGAAGAGACTCCGAAGGAAATGGACGACAAGGCCGAACCCGTCGCAGAAGTCGCAGTGAAGCCTGGCAATCGAAAAATAGCCATGAGTATAAAGGACCTGTACGATCATCTTCACTCGCTCGATCCCGAACTGCTCAAGAAGGACTTGTCCACCGGCCCCGTATCACGAGGGGAGGCTGTTGTTCTGGAGTCCGCGGGTACGCTCGGTTGTGGCATTGACGCATATGTGAAAAATATTTGCGGCGGACAGCTCCATCTTTCCGACATAGATGTTAGAATACGGCATGGCGACTCATATGATCTTAGCCGCGTCAGTCCTGCCCGTCTAGTGTCTTCCGTTGACCTTTTCGAAGCCGTCAATGGGAATCTTCTGATATTTATAGATGGAGAGGAGGCGAGGGCTGTAGCTATTAAGACGGAGCGTCGCCTAGCCTCTATCGAGGATGACCTTCATTCTGTGGATGTGTATGACGGCGTAGACTCGGTCTATGACGATATAGAGGGTCAGGATGAATATGACGAATATGACGATCTCGATCCGCAGATGCGTGTCTCGGGGCAGTCCACGACAAGACAATCTCCCTCTGTCGACAATAGGTTCAGAAGGGGAATAAAGAGTGCCTCAGACAAGGCCCGTCAGCACCCCGGGTATGACGGTGCAGTTATTGAGACTCCGGAAAAATTCAAGAACGCCGACAAAATCAATATTACCGGAAAGGATGACGGATATGAGTTTGACAGGATATTCACGGCCATTGAGCACCGTGAGGCAGAAATTTCCAACTCTGACATAGACTGGCAGGGAGCTGGCACCACGATAGCACCTTCATCGAAGGAGACTACAATAACTCCCCGTGATCATGTGACCGTTAATAAGAGGAACTGACGCCATTCCTTATGAAATAACCTTAAGCATACACGTACTTAAATTTTAAGGAGGGTTTTCAATAATGCCACTCAAGAAATATTTCGACGAAGTCGCAGGGCTTCCCAATAGAATAGATGAGCAGGGAAGGACCTCTGTCGTCAAGACCTCCACTGAGGTTCTGAACACCGCCGCCGCTGGCATGGACTTCTCCACGACAGTGAACGAGAGCAAGTGGACCGTCACCGAGATCGACCTTCTATTTTCCGCCGCTACGGCACGTGACTTTACGATATCCAAGAAGTCAGTCGCGAATATCGTGTTCGGCAGGAATGACAGGTTCTGGATGAGCGTCGATGGAGCCACGACAAGGCGAATGACCCTTACTGAGGGCATCTATGACGGAACTACTTTAGCAGCAGAAATTAAAGCCCAGCTAGATAGCGTTTTTTCTGACCTTTCCGTGACTTTCACGGTTGTCCTTGCACTGGGGAAGCTAACCATTACCAATTCAGGCTCGCTCAATATGACTTTCTATTCCGTCAACACAAGGACTGGAACCCGAAGGAACAGCACTGCTGGCGACAATATGGGATTCACGGCAGATCAGGGCCCGGCGACATCGCTTGTTTCCGACACGGCCATTGATCTCGACTCGTCATACGACATCATTGTACAGAGCGCCAGTACCGTACTGAGCTACATCATGACAGATCCTCTTATTATGGATTCTGACAGTGCACTTAATATCACTACGTCGACCGCAGGGATAGTTGTCACCGCAAAGGTAACTTACGAAGCTAACTAGGGGGTTCTCATGGCCGTACAGGATAGGAATACTGCGGTTCAGGGAGAAGTTGTCCGCCTGACTCGAACATTCGTTTTTAACGGGTCGCTGTGGGCAATGACTAATATCCCCACCGTAGAGATCGTCAAGGAAGATGGAACTGTTCTTGACAACCTCGTCTCCGTTACTGAGGCGATAGGCATGTATTATGCCGACTGGACAGTTCCCCAGGATCTCGATCCTGGGAAATACTTCGACAGATGGACATATACTTACGAGGGATTTTCCGAGAGTCAGGAAACTGCCTATTTTCAGGTGCATACCGCGGACACATGGATGTCTTTTACCGGTGGCCTGGAGACTATGGAGGTTACCAACAGGATGGCGGTGCTCCTTCGCGCCCTTGAGAATGATTTCATATACGAAGCACAGCACATTCCCGTGTATTGGGAACAGGCCTTACTTACGGCCGACCCCACCAAAAGGAATCTTGCGTATCCCAACTGGCGGAAAGATCCGGTACCTGTAGTCAGGAAGAATGGCCTGATAACTGATCAGGGGTGGGTTGTCGACTATAAGGGCAATATGTTCTTCCAGGACGCTCCCGACGAAACTGACGATATCAATGTCTCATATACCTTTGCGTATTTCAGCACGGAAGAGCTGGCTGGGTTTCTCAACGAGGGGCTTCGTGCGATGAATGCACTTCCGCCGGCATCATGGACTTACAGGAATGTTAATCAGGTTCCGTTTCATTGGGAATACGGGATACTTATCGTTGCGGCCATGTTTGCAATGAGACGTCTTATTATGGGGCTCAACTTTCAGGAGCGTTCCATCATCTTCGGTGAGGATCCGGATCGTGCCCGTGCGGCACAGCAGAATTTCAAGGATCTCTATCAGGAATATTCCGATGTGTGGAAAGAAGTGTCAGCCGGAATCAAGAAGACCCTGCCTACTACTGGTATGGTGGTAGTGCCGGAATATACCCTTCCCGGAGGCCGTGCCCGCTGGTATCGTTACCTATATACCACATCTGCAGGTAGTTAGGACTTATTTAAGAAACTCCTCTTGAATTTGTACTATTGTTGTTTTATATTATATAACAAACAACAATATGGAGGTAGTAAAATGAGAAAAGGTCAGAAGCAACCGGCTAATACGAAGGCGTTAATGATTGAAACAAAGATGAATAATCACATTGTCGGCATGGATGCATCTAATGCAACTCTGCCATCAGGTCGTGATTTTATTGTTCCATCTCACAGAAAAAACAAGAGATTTTCTAGCATTGATGAGTATTCGTCATTCCTGAAGATTAATAGATGGGGAGTGAGAGAGTTTGCATCCAATGGCTATTCTAAAGTTCAGGTAGGCTTTTTTAATTTTGTCCTTAAAGGTAAAATGACGATATCCAAGGAAGAGTTCGTAAGACTATATTGTGGAGACTTCATAGAGTTAAAGGCTATCGCTCATCAATACGGAATTCCAAATGAATACATGACATTCGTCAGAGAACATTTCGGAATCAAGAGAATTGGCGCTAAAGGACTTTGTAGGGGGCGGTCGGAGCTTGACTTTACGGATAGGCAAAAGCAGATAGTGATAGGCAGCTTAATGGGGGATGGCATGGTGACGTCAGGGGGGCACTTTCAGGAGAAGCATGGCATGTCTCAATACGGTTATCTTAATTGGAAATTTAGCGAGCTGAAGGAACACTGCCTGGATGGGTTTAATATAAAAATTGATGAATATTATGATGATCGTTATGATAAGGGCTATCTGTCAGCGGCACTCAGAACGAGAAATCATAGGTACTTCAAATATCTAAGGAAGAAGATGTATGTTAATGAGGTTAAGTGCGTCCCTCAGACTATCCTTGATTCAATTGACGAGCTCGGTCTTGCTGTATGGTACATGGATGATGGGTCGGTTACTTTCTTATTTGATGAAGACGATTACGGACATACTATTGCCGAGGTAAAACTGTACACATGCTCATTTACTGACGATGACAACGAAAGGATTGTTAAGTGGCTTATGGACAGGTGGGGTATCGAAGCGAGGATTTGTTACAAGAAGCCTGGAAATATTAACCCATATATATACATGTATAAAGAATCGGCGGCGACCTTTCTCGATCTGACCAGGTGTTATGCCGTGCATCCGATGGAATATAAGTTCGATCCATACGAGTGGATCGGGCACAGATACTTGAGAGGGTATACTCAATTGAAAAATCTTAGCAATAGACACTTTTCCGATGTCATAACCGACGATGAAGAATCAGGAGACTTCAATGACTAATAATAAATACATTGACGATGCCGTCATTTCTGAAGCTCCGAAGAGTCTCATGGAGTCTGTGGGTCCCATGGTTGAAGAAGTTGGCATCAACCACAAGCTAGTAAGGCCGAAGAGGCCAGACAAGATAGCGTCTTCCGCGGCGAAATTCAGGAGTTACGAGATACTTAAGGATCTCACTACTGACGCTGGACGCCACTTTCTGTTCGAGCAGGTTCTTATTGACAGTGGATACCCTATACAGCATATAGTTAATATTGAGCCGTACAATGGTCAGGCGTGGGAACATCCCGGCGATTTCTACTACATGCTCAAGAAGAAAGGCTATACCATGAGACGTGCAGGCCGTTCAACTCCGGACTATGCCCTGGCAAGGGAGCTGACCGGACACGAAGAGCCTCCGAAGCAACCTGAGCCCCCGCCGGAACCGGAAGAGACCCAAGGGTTTCTTTTCGACATGTCGAGACATCCGGACTCTGACGACTGGAATAGAGCCTCGACCTCCGAAGTTATCAAGGAAGCTGATTCCGTATGGACTCAGAGTCAGGTGTACTGTGAGGATGGCGTGTGCTATGACATCGAGAAAATTATCGATGAGACGCGTACTAATTCGATAGAGCGTGCCAGAGTGTCGGAACTGAGAGATCACCTGTTCGAGAACGCATGGGGAGATGACATGGTTCATGTATCTCCGATGGGCGTAATGAATGCACCGCTTCTTAATGTGGATCATAAAACCCATATGAGCCGCATCAGGACTGCCGACATGTCATTCCCGATACTTATCAGGTTCGAGGACGGAACGCTC
>Ga0114918_10000536_pt1 | contig 32977 bp, 33 predicted proteins | sample LantaG_FD_87015 | JGI IMG/M metagenome (GOLD analysis project Ga0114918, IMG submission 87015) | Deep subsurface microbial communities from Baltic Sea to uncover new lineages of life (NeLLi) - Landsort_02402 metaG | ecosystem: Environmental > Aquatic > Marine > Oceanic > Sediment | place...
ATCTTCAATTCTTGGAGCTATAAAGAATCTTACATAATTTATACTATCAGTACTATCCTCCCCATCTAATGAATAATGTAATTTAACAGGCGACCCATTGCTACAATGTAAATACGCCACCTCGCTAATTTTCGAGAATCCACACATTTTCGAAATAAGCTTTATATTCACACACACATTAACGGTAGTTTCTTCTTCAATTGCATATTCTACAATATTCTCTTCTTCTATAGAAGCAGTCATTTGCCCCATATCCCCTTTTGATGTTAAATCAACCGTTTTCGTATTGCAATTAATTCGCAATTCTTCTCCAAATATAAATAATTGACTAATTAAATCTGACAATTCATCAGACATAATAGATATATCAGCTTCATATTCCTTTTCCGGAATAGTTAAATGTTCGGAATCTATATTCATAAGAGGCATTTGGAAACATTTCCTTATTGTTTTATTTTCTCCGATGCTCTCAAAATCTACAGATAATTTATCAGCGTCTTCTTTCATATACATCGTGATTTTCTGTCCTTCTTCTAAACAATCTAACATTTTAAACATAAACTCGCAATGTATTCCCATAGCAAAAGGTTTATTTACTTCATATTCCGTAAACCAATCTTTTTGTATAAGAAGTTCAAATAAGCATACTTGAGATTGACCCATCCCTTGAATATACACCTTATCATAGTCGAACTCTATATTTACATCAGCTACTATATTTTTCAATTGCCTAAAAATGGTAGCAAATGCTTTTACCTTTGTGGGTTCAGTGATGACCAATCTCATTGTTAATTATAGTAATAATATAATCTTTATTATTATAATCAATTTTATTTATCCAATTTAATATACGGTTGACCCATGTGAAGAATTCTTTATATCTTACTCCATACTTAAAGTCACATTTGACGGATATCGACTTTTTTCCTTTTCTGCTTCTAAAGTACTTACTCTTGCTTTCAACTTCTCTACTTGTTGCAATAATGTATTATATTCTACTAAATGTTGTGCTTCTGATTTGGAATCAGTATCACTATTTGATGACTGTTGTTGCAAATGTTGTGTCAATTGCAATAATCTGTGTTCATGAAAATTTAAAACATGCCACATTTGTTGTGCGGATGTTCCAGGAATAGATTGTCCTTGGGTATTAGAAGATGCTCGTCTGTTATATTCACTCATGTTTTTATGTTAAATGTATTTATTTAACTTCTAGATGATTTACGCAATTATGCCTTTTCGGGTCTTCCCCGCCTTTTCTTCCTGGGTTTAATAATAACAGGTGTTTTATCTATAACTCCTTGCACTTCCTCTTCTATGTTCGATTTAAAATTTGTTAATTTAGTTATGTCATTTTCTAATACATCATCATCCACTATTGGGTGCGGTTCAAGTAATATTAATTCACCATCTTCCTCATCTTCGCTTATTTCGACGGCTTCTGTAGTACTACTTTCTGGAACTTTTTTATTAACAGAATCTGTTTCTAAATGATTTAAAATCCTTTTTCTATCACGACGACTCCTTTCCACATATTCATCAACTCTATTCGCAGTTGGGTCCATACCAATACTAATAATAGATGCCTTTGCGATATTTCTTTCTAGTTCTAATAATTTAACATTTGTATTATTGTTACTTGAGGTTGATTTTTCTTCTTCTTCTTCCTCTTCTTCGACTTCTTCGACCTTATGTTGTTTTAAATTACTAATAACTTCTTTAATTTCTTTCATAAAATTTTGCGATACCACCACTTGTTCCGTTAAATTTGTCATCATATTTTTCAAAAGCGTAAATGATTCGGTATTGTTCGTAGTTTTTGTACTAACTTTTATTGGAATTTGTTGTTTTTGATTAATCAACCGTTCTAATTGTTTGCTAGTATTAATAAGATGCTTTTCTATTTTACTCAATCTCACTTCATGGAATCTCAATACTGTTAATATATGTTGGTCATTTATTGAATCTACTCCACCATAGGATGGTTGTCGTCCTCGTTGAAACATTATAAACTAAAATCACATATATATTTCCTAAATTATACACGCATGTCCATTTTTAATGCATTATGATATTTATAATTTTTTATAGTAAAATCTTTTACTTCATAATTATTGATATTATCATATGTATTGTCAATTGTTATTTGTGGAAATGAATAAGGTTCTCTATTTATTTGTTGTTTTAGAATATCACAATGGTCATCGTAAATATGTGCATCACCTATAAAATGTATAAATTCTTTTGCTTTAAGATTGCAATGTTTGGCTAATAAATGAGTCAAAAAACTGTAAGACGCTATGTTAAATGGGATTCCCAAACCTATATCTCCGCTCCGTTGATATAAAATACAAGATAATTCATTCTCATTCGTCACCTTGAATTGAGACAAGACATGACAAGGTGGTAAAGCCATTTCATTTAATTGTTCCGGATTCCAAGCAGACATAATAATTCTTCTTGAATACTTATCTGTAGGATGATTCAATGTATCAATTATGTTTTGCAACTGATCAATGCCTTTTCCATCGTAACTTTCTGAACAGCCCAATTTTTTACTATAATCTGCATTCCAAAATCGCCATTGATGACCATATACAGGTCCTAAATCATCTTCCTTTAAATGGTATAATCCCCTCGAATCTAAAAATTCTCGTGTTCCATTACCATTCCAAATACCAACATTCTCATCTTTTAATAATTTATTATTGGTATCTCCTTTAATAAACCATAAAAGTTCCTTTAGGCAAGTCTTCCATGCTACTTTCTTGGTTGTCAATAATGGCATAGTATTATTTTTAAGTGAAAAGCGCATACTCTTCCCGATACTACTGTATACATTTCCATTCCTTCCTTGTTGAAATTCACCTTTATCTAAAATATTAGATATTAAACCTAGATATTGCTTTTCTTCAAAATTGGGAGAATGTCTGGTCGCAGTAGTAGAAAATCGTCGAAACATCTAATTTATAACCTTGTCCTATTTTTAATATCTTTTTATAATTCATATGGACAAACAAGAATCAGCACCAACCACATCTTCTGCAAATACCATAATCAAACATATTTTCAATTTTGATGATGATACAAAATCTACTTTGATGAATATTTCACAATATATGGTATTGGCAACTATACCTGTAGCTATTTTACAAAATATTTCTGCAAAGGTATTTCCAGAATTTGATGCATCAAAAGGTACAATGGAACTTTTAGCAGAAATACTAGGTCAATCATTAACGACACTAGTAGGATTATTCTTTATTCATCGTCTTATTACGGCTGTTCCCACATTTAGTGGGTCAGCGATGGGTGACCTAAACTTATTTAGTATTATTGTAGTATTTTTACTTACTTCATTTATGTTCGATGGAAAAGTTGAAAAGAAATTTAAAGCAATTAGTAATAGAATGATGTATCTTTGGGATGGAAAATCAAGCGATGATAAAGATAAAAATAAGCAAGAAGTGAAACAACAAGGTGGTGGTTCGGTGGTAAGTGTTTCACAACCCATTTCACGAGGAGGCGCACCAACACATGCGCCTAGTAGAGCAGACTATTTAAACTCACCCAATGCACAAACAAGTTCTACTCAGATGATGCCGGCACAACCACCACAACAAACACAAGAAAATAATAGCCAAGAACAATACAGCAATCTTCCTTTAGAGCCAGCAGCTTACAACTCTGGAGGAGGTGGATTTGCTACATTTTAATTATCGATTACCATAGCGTCTTTAATCTCTATAGTATTCCCCAATGATTTCTTAATTTGCTCTTTACTACGTTCAAGTTCTTCATCATTTCCACTACCGGTGATTTGCTGAATCATTCTGTGCCATTCCTGAAGAAGACGGTCATCTTTTAAATAATCAGGATGTTTTCTTTCCCATTCTTTAATTCTTTTGATTTGTTTAACCGTAATATCTTCGATGGTCTTGTTTATTTTAGCATTCGCCATATCCTTTTCCCATTTATCCTCTTCTTTCACATAAAATTGCAATCGTTTCTTATCGCTGCAATGAATTGGTCTTTCTTTAGGATCTAAATCTTGTAAATTTTTAGCAAAAATATTACTTATACCTTTGATATAACCATGTTCTTTGGTATATTTTAAATCTTCCAATGAAACTTTAACATTTTCAACAAAATCAGTTAAATTCATGGCATTTTTGCATTCTTGATTTAAAAATACATTTATGGTCATTTTCTTGTTTCCGCAATCTTGATAATTTATAATTTGTCTATCTTTTGACAATTCTATCACTTTTTCCATTAATGTATTATTTTGCTCAACAAGTTTGTTCAACATTTCAGCAGAAACAGAGGTACTACTTGATGCAGCGGCGGTTTCAATATTGTCAATATTTTCTTCGTTAGAGTTCAGTGTGCATTTTTTTCGGTGCTTACTGAGACCCGAATTATATTTGTATAGCTTGCTACAAACGCACTCGAAAGCCGGTCTGGGGTTTTTTGCATTACTCTTAGTGTTATCCATGTTATCCATTTTATGTTTTGTAGTGGATAAATGACGAGTGTAATCTTTTTTGTTCCTAGAAGTGAACCCACATTTTTTACAGCAAAAATGTTTGGGGTTTTTTTGGGGTTTTTTCATCTCTATATATGGATAACATAAAAAACCCCTAAATCCATTTTTAAAATTGTACTATTAGTGCCTTTTTTTCAGCACTGCATAAGCTACCTACACCCAAAAATACAATGTTTCTCTAATTTTCCTACACAATGGAAGCGTTTTGTATTTTGTGCAAAAAAAACATTATAAAAAAATACTCAGAATCTCATTCTGGACATTTTGAAATGTCCAAATAGCAAAAGGTCCACCGACTTTTGTACAACATTTTGTGAGTTCATTTTTTTCAGTGCCTTTTTTTCAGTAAATTATTATCTAATAAATTGAACTTACAATTATGTAATATTTTACATATATAAAAATAATGAGCAGGCGCTTAGCAAATGAAGCTATTCGAGATAATTGGGAAGAATTAGAAATACATCATTTTATAGAGGAAAAAACTATCTATATACAGGTAGAGGATGAAAACTTATTAACAATCGACTACAAGTCAACATACCCGTTTAGACCCCCAAGTGTCACATATAATTGTGAGAATATATTGATATTTTATAGAGAATTATCAGATTGTCCAACCATCAAAATCAGAGATGATATATCGAAATTACTAGGAGACAATGGTTGCAATGGTTGCATGTGTTGTTCAACCTTATTATGCGGATATAATTGGAGCATTCACAATACAATAAAAAATATTTTGGAGGAATTTGATAAATTTTGTAATATTAAAAAGCGCAGTGTTGAACGGTTTTGGTCTGATAGGATTGCCAGCAGATTTTTAGTAGAAGATATCCCACTTCGCGAATATTTATAAAATTAGAATTATATCAACGTGACTTCCAAAGATAAATTCATCCCATGAGATTTGCGACAATTTGGAAGCAGTCGACGGGCTTTTGTGAAAGAGCAGAAAGAAAAACTGCTCACAAAGTGGATTGAAAAAAGTCTAGACCCTCCCGTTACAACTCGACAACAAGATATGTATCTTAGAGCGGACTGCAAATTAATCAGATAAACCATACTTTTCCTTAAATCCCAAAACCAACGCTTGGGGTATATTATTAAAATCTATAATTTTTTTATTAAGTTCATATTGTGCAACTGCCTCCAAATCACTCTCTAATTTTGCCTGAAAGGAGACTTTGTCATTCCAATATTTTTCTGCTGTTTTAATGCCGCATTTTTTGAACACCGAAGGAATGCAATCACTCTTATCTCCGGCCACAATTTTACAAAACAAGTCCTTTTCTGCATTTTTAAAACAGTTTGTGCTTTCAGTTATATCCTTGTGTTTCAGATTACAAATTTTCACTCTGTCTGATGCAATTTGCAAATAATCCATATCGCTTGCTATTATCCAAATGTTAGCATCTTCCCATTTATCTAATATATATTTTGCAGTAATAGCAATACAGTCGTCCGCTTCTAAAGTATCATAAGACAAACGAAGTTTAACACCTCCTTTTTCAAATAGATTATCTTCGTAGGCCATCTTGAAGAATGGACCACCCATAAAGCCGTCATCTTGTCCTCGGTTGCCTTTATATTCAGGAAACAACTTCATTCGCCAAATTTCTTTCCTTGGACAATCCTTTCCAACGATAATAATAGGATTATCGACTTTAAGTTTTTCAGCTGTTTCGCCAATTTTTTCAACAAAGGTTTTACGAAACTTCTCAACGAACAACGCGTTTTGGAAAGGGTCGTCTATTTTCTCATCTTTTTTTGCTAATCGAAACCATTGTTCAATGGCGAAGTATCTGTAAAAGCAATAGTAACTACCATCAATTAAGATAAAGTTGGGCATTGATTATAATACTAATTATTTAGTATTATAATCAAATCAATTTAATAGTGTCTTTTGGTTTGCTTCCTTCTAATCTTCGTTTTCCTTCGTGTCTTTTTTCCATGTTTTCGTCCAATACCTCTTGCAATCGTATGAACTGGTCCTGGCGCTTCTAAAGCAGGCGGAACACATTTCCAAAATGTTTTACAATTAGCACTTTTCTTCATTTTGGTATGTAGATTTTTACGGAATTTATTAAATCTTTCTCTCCAAAGTTGTCCTGCATCTTTGTTTTTTTTCTTACCCGTTAAAGAGAATATCATTTCATTATCTTCTCCGTACTGTGCTCTGTCTCCTTTAGATTTTATAAACCCAACTTTTTTATAAATATATTCACCTTTTTCTCCCGCGGCATTATCCAATAAGACAGATTCGTTTCCGGCTTTAATGGCAAATAATGTGAACATGTGCACTAAAAATTCACCAATAGAACATCCATTCAAACCGATTGCTTTACTCCCTTCATCCCAATCTCCCACAGTCACACCATCTAAATAAGCCTCGTCTTCTTTTTTACCGGGTTTCCCAGATTTCTCCAAACCAACGCTGCCGTGAATTTCTATAATACTATTGTCTCCCCATCCACCGGGTTTCCCAATTTCTATTTCTATGGAAATTGCACCGCTCGTTTTTTGCGCGGAATCCCTAGCATCTTCAATAAGAACTTTAACAGTTAGTGGTTTTGCAATGCAATCTTGCATATATTTTTTAATTTTTTTCCCATATATTTTTAAAGCAGCTGCTAAAACGGTATCTCCTTTTCTTGTCATTAATATAAATATATATTTAAATATAGAATCTAAATATAAGTTAATGGATCAAGACAGGAATAATTTATTACACGCATTAGAAAATGAAACAAACTCATCTATAATGAATTTGACCTCTGCTAAAATAAAAGAACACAAGAACACTATACTTCAAAAGTTACAATTGGAGAGAAGCGAACTTAAAACAATGCACAAAAAATTATCAGAGTATCGATATTGTACTGATATGTCTGACATTCAATATGGATATTATATTCGTTGGATACCATTAAAAGACCCTGAAAATCTATATTTAACAAATGGAGGAATAATGTGTGATATGAAGATAGTGAATAATCAAATACATATTTTTTGCAAGAACTTCCGAAACCGTTTTTTCCAGTTTAAATTTGATGAAGCTGTTATATTTCAAAAGATATCTTCGCAAGAGAAGGTGATATTAAGTGTATTAGACTACCTGAACACTTGAGAAGGTGGGGGCAATATTTGTTACCAATTCGCATCTTCCCTAATTTTTTAACTGCGGGTTTTTCTTTATTTTTAAACCCTTAATTTTAATTTGTTGAACTTTTGACATATAAGTATTATATTGATAAAAGGTTGTGATAGGATTTTGGATTAATCGTTCTGCAAAACGGCCAAAATATGCAATAGGTAACCGAATAGAGCCATTTCGCTGTAATATACCATATATGGGCAGTTTAGTGTTATCGGCTCTTTTTGTATTCCATGCTCCTCCAAATATCACATAAACATTTTGTATGTTGGATTTTTTATAAAATGCTATATTTAAGTGTGCATATAAACATATTTTAGTTCTTGATGTAATGATACATGGGCATTCATAATTGTTAAAAATAAAGAAGAAATCCAATGGTGTCAAATAATAATCTTGGGGATTAATGGTTCCAGTTAGGTCATTGATTAATGCATCAATAAGGGGTTGTTTGCCTTCTTTTTTCCATAGTTCGATAATCTCGGGCATTTTTTCTGAACGATTATAACTAGAATAGGTTTGTTGTAGCAATTCTTGTAGGTCTTTAATAGTGATTTTAATACCATAATCATTGAGAATGAATAATGCTAATTCCCAAGTACACATAAAATTTTGTTTAAATTCTAATAATGTGAAATCAGGACTTAATTTTCTTGCTCTCAGGTATGCCTCTAATTTCAGTTTTTCCTCGTTTTTTTTCGTGATCAGACACTCATTGATAGATGTTGTATTCAACATGGTATCCAATATAAAAGTATCTTTGTAAGTAATACTAACGGAAGGCTCTACAATATCAAAAATATTTTTCGAATCGATGAAAGGATTAATGTATTGTGGTATTATATCTTCAAAATAATCCCCATATAGAATATCTTCTAATAATATAATTTCGTCCTCTTTCAAATTGTAAGTCATTTGTTGGAAACTTAAAAATTGCCGTGGATTTAAAATAAATATTCTTATTCTGGAATATCTAATAAGTTCATCCGCTAAGCGACCAAAATAAATTTCCTTGTTATTAGATGTTTCGCTAATTAAATTTTTGCGCGGAATTTGTAATTTACATTTGCCATTTTTTTTTACAAACAAACAGGTAGGAGCATCGGAACACTTTCCTTCATCTAAATTTATACATTTTAAGATAGATTTAACTGCTAGTTTGGAGGAAATTTTATAATCCGTAAAGTCTACATAATCATCCATAATAGAATGCAGCAATTCAATAATGTTTCTTAATTTGGTATAATATGGTGTGGTAACATTATTTAAAATTTCAATTAGATTATTTTTAATGTCCTCTTTATTTTCTATTTGATTAATTATTATGCGCAGTATATTTCTAAAAGAATTATACAATTGACTTTCTAATTTAATATTGTTGACAGAACGTATTCTTTCTTCATCTACCGTATTATCATTTAAATCAGGTTGGGTAAGATAATTTTCAACACCATTATTACTTTCAATTACTATTAACCCATTTTCATCTACATCATCGTCATCAATATGAGATTTGTCGTGGGGTTCTGGTATTACAGGTATAAATTGATTTGTTTCAGTAATAATGCCCACTACGACGCTATTATTCACAATTTTAAGAATTGGTTTACAATAGATATTGCATTTGCTTTTAACACACATATTTTGCAAATTTTGTAATGTGGTTTCAAATGAATTCAATATATCTGGGTCATCTGCTAGTATAAATGGCATATCTGGGCGTAACTCGGATGGACGACAAGGAACCATGAATCCTTTATTTTGACCTTTTTTAATTATTATACCAATAACTTTCGTATTTAGATTAAGAATTTGAGCTTCGACTTTGTAATTTGTTATTTTTTGGCATTTTTGTATAGCTTGTAACAATTCAACAAGCGGAATATTCTCTTTAAATTTATAATTGGTGTTGCTTGGTAAGGGTTTACAATTCTCTAGAAGCTTTGTTCGAACATATTTTATCATTTGTGACAATTGTGGGGCTTGAGCTTCAATCTGTGGTATAAACAATAATTTATTAATTTTATAGGCGTTCCCCTCATCAACACGGGTATATTTGTATATAGGTTCATAGTGCCCATTGCGAGTATATAATATAAGTATTTCACGATCACTGTCAAAATATCCTGTTCCATAAAAATTAGTTGGACAGATTACTTCTATTTTATTTGTAATATCATCATCGGGACTTTTTAAAATAAGTAAATTTAAGCCCTTTGAAAATATACCCCCTAGTTCATTGTTTTTTCCTGTGTGAGGGATGCAAATAATATCCCATATATATTCGTAATTTATTTCTACTTTATCATCTGATAAATATGCTTTGAAATTATTCAAGGCAGAAATTATTTTTAACAGATAAGTAGGATTTGTTTTAGATAGTTTTATATATAGCATGTCATCTTCGTATATTTCCACATCACGGTCTCTAAACGATATATCGTCATCTTTATAAAATAAATCTACTAAGGTGCCGTTTTGAAAGGTGACGAAATTATCAAGATGCAGATGTTGAAGAATGATATCTTTTATCCACTGTATACTTTTTTCTGTTGTATGTTGCAAATTAATCGTTCTATTTCTTTCTTGACTAGACAATGTGTAATAACTATATATATCAGCAATACATGATAAAAACGATTGTGTTTTATTTCTTTCCATACCTTTTCTAAGGAACACTGGTTTGTTTATTTTTAATCGTAAACTGGAATCTCCTTTGGTAGGTCTTTGATTATATTGGAAAAATTTTTGAACAGCTTCTGGCAAGTAACCTAATTGTCCCATTTTTAAGGGAAATACTTCCCACGCAGGGGATTCTTCCATTTTTATATTGTCGCCTGTTTGTTGCGTGATTTCGCTGGGGTTTTTAATAGTTTCGTCACAGTCCTTAATTGTTGCAATTCTACTTCCTGCTGGAAGTTCTCGTAGTTGAGGGGAGCCGTCTATGGTGTCTAGGTTAATATTTCCGTCTTTATCTCGTTCGAATGTTGGTCCAACGCCTTCTTTTCCTGAACCCGTTGGTTTATACATATAATCTGTATTTTTTGTTCCATCATATAATTGTCTGGGAACGGTGTTTTTATTCACGATTTCTCCTTTTTTATTTTTAAAATAGAGTTTTTTATTTTTTTCTTCAACTGTCCAACCTTCATCAATGGCTTTTTGTGACAAACCTCTCGGACGACCAAAACAACAAGGGATACATAAATTATCAGGATGCTTTGTTTTTTCTTGAAATCCTGGGTACATAGGTTTGTACACTAGAATATTATCGGTATCGTCCATTTGATACCGGTCTCTATGAAATCGTTGATCCGTAAACTCATAAATCCGACCACCGGGTGGTATTTTTTTAGCCATGCGTGGAATGAGCGCATTCCAACCTCCACACTTCCCTTGATTAATTTCTTTTAATGTAATACTTCGCTGTTTCCCATTTTCATCATTTAAACACCAAAAGCGAGGACATACATAATGAAATTTGTCCGTCCCTGTGCCATATGTAACAGATTCATCATATGAATTAATACCAAATGACTTGTCTTTCTTATCTATATACTCTTTTTCTTTAGCCGTCAATACTATTGGTTGTTTTCCATATTGAGAACCACACGCTGTAGAATACCTTCCTTTTCCTTGTTTTATAAATAATTTTGGGTCTCTCCACATTAAACCTCTTTTCATAGTATTATTTTGCATAAATATACTTTTTGTCCCTTTCAAAGGTAATCCGGTCAAATCGATTTCAGCTTCGCTCATTTCACTACCAGACTGCGGCGACAAATCTGCTGATTTTGTCTCTGTCATGACGCGTTGTTCTTGTATGGGACTAGGTGTTTTGTCAGGAGTGATGCTTCTATCGATACCAGTAATTTCATCTCCAAAAGTAATTTCATCTCCAAAAGTAATTTCATCTCCAAAAGTAATTTCATCTCCAAAAGTAATTTCATTCGGTGACAAAGCGTCATCTTCCTCATCATCATCTTCGTCGGTATCATCTCCTAATAAATCATCTAGAAAATCGTCAACATCATCATCTTCGAATGTAATTTTTGCTTGTTCAGATTGTCCTTCCTCAAACTGTTTATTTAAAAAATCTTTATCATCATTTGCTTCGACATCTTCTTCGGTGCCTGTCATTTTTATTGCTTTACCTTTACATAACAACTCCATATCCGCGGAGGACATGCCTATGCTTTTTTTGTTTACAAATAACCGCAACATTGAATCTATATATATATGGATGTATTTGAGATAATGAATATTATTTATGGTGTTAATAGTAACAGTGACTGTATTATTTGTAGCATCTCTAGTAATAATAACCGGGAAACCTACATTTGTAATGATTGTTCGTTCTTTTTTATTGTCAAATAGATCCGCGCGCTGTTGAATTTCCGATGCCCAACTAGCTATCTTCAATTCGGAAGCTTGTTTTGATAATTTAAAATTAGTTTGCAATTGTTCTACAATAGCCGGATACGGAACATTTTGCTTTCGCAATTCAGTAATAAACGCATCTTCTGCGCTCATTTGATTATAAGCAGAAACTCTTTTATATCTCATAGATATGACTTCTGATGTTTTCTTCAATGAACCTTTCTCAATAGCAAATATAGTTGAAAAACAAGATATATATTTATTTAAATCAACCTTATTAGGAATTTGCAACTGTGATACCCAAGTAATATTTTGTATTTCTACATTTTTATCAGCAATAGTAGTTAAGGGTATATAGGTATATCCACTTTGTTCCAAATAAGTTTTAATTTTATCAAGAATAGGTTCTTTTACAGAGCGTTGAATAATGTCTTCTATTTGTTGGAGAGATAAAGGTTTTATAGAATTTTGTAAACTTGGTAAATTTATATATACTGTGCCAGTATCGGAAATAGAGCAAGTGATATCATATTTAATGTCTGAAAAGGTGACATTGATTAAAAAAGAAACTCTTTTTGTATGTGCAAGTATTTTACTTAATTTAATAATGAGTGTTTTTTTGTTGTTATTATATGTATAAAGAAATGGAATTTTTTTACCGTTGGTCGCAATATTATTAGCAGTAAATAATCTGTATATATTTTCTTTCTTACTACCAGGATTATATTTGATCAAGGGAATATTTCGCGAAGAATGAATGAGTTTGAATAAAATTTCTAGAGGAAATTTAATCTCATATACAGGATGAATAATGATTGAAATAGCAGTAATGCCTGGGGTATCATATAGATAATCTAATGGCTTTGTTGCGTTCCCGTGTTTATAAATATCGTAAAATAAATCAACTTGTTCATTATATTTCATAAATGCTTTATCTAACAGTTTATATTCGGTATCCATTAATGATAGTTTTTTATCATTAAGAATAGATAAAGAGGTAATTTTATCAATGGATACCAAGAGCGGGAAATACAGAGAGAGCACATTTTTATCCATCATTTTTGTATGTGTATTTGTATATTCTAGTACTTCCTTTGCTAGGCAAAAAAATATATTATTAAGACATAAATCACCGGCTTCAAAAAGTAAATTTTTATTCTGGGTAGTAACAATGCCTGGCATATTTTCTTTAATAAAATTATTTATGCTAATGCAATTATATGGGTTTACAACATACGGAATTAGCTTACCTCCACCTATTAATCTTTCTCCTATGGGAATAGTATAAGAATGTTCTGAATCCCAATCTAATAAATGTAAGAAGTCATCATATGATATATTCTCTCCTCTTTTGGCAATTTCTTCACATGTGGTTGCAACTTCACTATCATCACATCCATTTTCAACAATATTCAATAACATTGTGCATAATATCTCTTGTGTTAAAGGAATTGTCTCCTTCTGAGTTAATTGTTTATATAAAGTGGAAGAATTGAGTTTGGTTTTTGTTATTCCAAATAAATACATTTCTTTTGTAGAAATTTCTAATTCCAAAGCATGAACAATTTTTTTCTTTACCATTCCAATAGTATCATCTCCATGCAGGACAGTTGAAATGATTTTAACGGGTATATTTTTATCCGTAATATTTTGTAGTTCTTCTAATGAGAAAACTGGATTATCATTTGAATCATTATATTCTGGGGTTTTAATACCATCATCATTAGAAAAAATATAAATGTTTTTTATTATATCATTTTCAATGTGATTTAATTTGTATGTTTGTGACATCTATATAAATAAAAGTTATATTATTTATATAATAATGAATATAATTGTTGCACATTGCAAAAATAGAGGAATTGGTTTTAAAAATAAACTTCCGTGGGAATTATCAGCCGATTTGGAAAGATTCAAACAATTAACTATCGGTAATGGCAATAATGCAGTTATAATGGGAAGAAATACCTGGCGGAGTTTGCCATCTAGATACAAACCTTTGCCTAAAAGAGAAAATATTGTATTAACCACGGAGATAGAGAAACCCGTATTTAGTGATACAAACGACACCCCCATTTGGATGCCTTCATTGAAGGAGTCAATAAAATATTGTAAGGAAAGACACATTTCTCAAACATGGATAATAGGAGGAGAAATTTTATATAAAACGGCATTAAATAATGTGGACATAGATAATATATATATTACGCGAATTGATAACGATTTCACTTGTGATACTTTTTTTCCGATTGTGCCGTCCTATTTTCATTTGGTTTCAAGGACAGCTTGGTCAGAAGAAAAGGGCACAAAATATTGTTTTGAAAAATATATATTTAAGGATACATTAGAAGACCGCTCTGTATGAATTGGAAAAGATAAGAAAACTAATTAAGCAACCTTGTAATATGGATAATTCCTTTATTGCGCGTATACTTAAACATCATATAATGGATTATCTGTGATTTTCATTCCGCAGTAATTCTTATTCTTTTTCTTGTAATCTACCGGATTATATATTTTAATTTTAACTGCATTTTGTAGTAGAAATTTAAAATTTTGCCAAAATTCTTGCGTATGTCCAATCGATTTAGTGGCAATGTGAGCTAATTCATGGATAGCGACATACATTAATGTATTGGGGTCAATTAATTTATCTCCTTTTTTTGTGGTGGTGGTGCAAAAAGCTAATTTTTCTCCTTTATTCTCTGAGTAAGCAGTATATTCACTTGTTGGTAAAATTTCTTTGACAGTTTGTGGGTCAAAATTATCTACCAATCTTTTACAATTTGCGCGTTCAGGGAAAGTTTTTCCTAAATAAGCCACTAATTTTCTAAGTTTTTGTGTCGTATTTGCTAACAAATCGGCGGCCAATTGTAATTTTGCACGCTCTCGTACACAATACTTATTCCCATCGACATCAGAAACAATGCATTTTAGATTAAATGCATCAGATTCAAAATACATTTTAAGAGCAATACCAGCTACAAATAATCCTAGAACCCATCCAGATAAACTCATTCTGCGAAACATATTCTTATAATAAGCGAAGAACATAATCAATTATATAATTTATAAATAATTATGATATTTATTGACCACCGTGACAGCCAACTTCAAGGGCTCGGCGAGCCAAATCCGGACCAATGGTAGTTTGGTTCCATGGACCAATGTTTACTTGTGGGTTGGCAGGTTCCGAACGAAGCTGAAGATTTGCATTACGAAGACTTTGACCAACTGTATTAATGCCAATATGGTATCCGGCCTTAAGAAGACTTACATTTTGGATATCACCTGCGCCACCAGGGTTCATTTGTGAGAAAGAGTTATTGGAATCTCTTGGAAGCAATTGTCTTGGATCAACGACTGATTGTTTTGTACACGATGGGGGCATCCCGAATGAACTGGTGGCAATACCAGAAACTGATGCACTAGTTTCATTTAGTCCTAAACCCGCTGAAGCTTTATAGTTGGTTCCTTGCCCACAAGTTCCAGTTGGTGAACCGAGTGAACCTCCTGGTTGAGGAGGGTTGCGCGCGTTAAGGACATAATCAGATCCTTCTTCTGAAAAAGCTCCTGAGAGTGGTCCACTCCCGGACTGTGAGGAAAAACCAGCTGTTCCTCCCAAGCCTTTTCCATTAGAATAGTTTTTCATAACATACATAAGGGCCACAGCCGCCACAATAGTAAATAAAACAGTATGATTGTTGGCTAAATTTGTAATCGTTTTTTTCAAATTCATCTTATAAAATTAGCAAACAAAATATTTTTTCTTTTTTCTCTTTTATCGCCTTAATAATCTTATTCTTCATACTCTTCAAATTCCGTGTCATCGTCGGAACTGTCGATTTCATCCAACAAATATAATGACTTTATTCTTTTTGCTTCTAAATATGACTGAATAGCATGTTTTTTAGCTTCCTTTGCCTTAAGTCTTGCCTCTTTATATATTTCCATATAAACCTCATTTGGATTCTTTAATTTAACAACGTCAGTATTTTTAATGGGTGGAAGAATCTCAATTTCATTCATTATTCCATTTTTGTCTAAAGATCCACATTGTGCAATATCGGGTCCCCATTTTTCTTCAACTTTTTCTAAATTGTCTTCCTTCGGTGTATTATTTTGGTTTAAATCAGTTGGAACTGTATTTACGGTAACCTTCGTTTCAGTTTCTTTATCGCTTTTTTCGTCATCTATATCGCGTTCTTCGTCATCTATATCGCGTTCTTCGTCATCTATATCGCGTTCTTCGTCATCTATATTTTCTGTTTTTTCTACAGAAATCTTTTTTTTTACATCAACTACTTCTAATGGAGTAACAGTATCAGTTGTTTCATCTACAACATGCTCTGCTTCTTTAGGTTCTTCCACTTCTAATGTTACGTGAGCATTGGATGGAACATCTTTTTTTGCATCTTCAATATCTTCAATACTAATATCTGATTCAGCATCGGAGTGTTGCTCAACCGTATTTGTTTTATCTATTGTTGTCGGCTTAAATTTAATTAAGCATTTGCGAAATAATTGTTTTTCTTTAATAAGCATCATCTGTTTGACTGCAAATTCGATTTGGAAACTTTGAGAAGTAAATTTAAGTCCCGAAACTTCTAATATAGATATCATTTTAATATTTTTATTTACATCTTCTAGTTTCATTTCTTCTTCATCCTCATTATAGATTTGAACTGCATATCCTCTATTTAATCCTTTGGACTTATTAATAAAGCATCTTAATAGTGACTTGTTACCTTTATATGTTCTTAGTAAATTCTGCCAATGATAGTCAATCGAATCAATATCCATGTCATTATGAAACCATAGATGGCGTTTTTCATATATCAAATTTTTAACGGTAGTTTCTAGACTTTGTATCCATTGAACAAAATTATTATCATCTTCGCCAAACATTAAATCACAATAAATTTTCTTGTCTGTTTTATGTATGCCATTTTTGGTATAACATTTAGGCGTTTGAATCAGTACAGGTTCCCCGCCCACACTTAATTTTGAAAAATAAGCACCGCCCTGTAATCCTTGTGGATTTGCTAAAGTTAGGTTACTAAATGTAAAGTCTGCGTTAGCTAATTGAATTGAATCACTCATTAATGCTATTTGATAAAAAAGTATGGTTGTGGGGACGCATAGAAAATATAAAATCTCCCATTTCAGTAATGGACAACATTAAGGATACTTTAATTGAACAATGCTTAGTTATTTTGAAAAGAGAGGACGTTAAAAATGAATTAAAACAGCTAATGAAACCTATGATAGATTTAATACTGCAGGAACTTTATCCATATATATTTTTATCTATCGTATTCGTATTTATAAGTTTTTTATTAATTTTAGGTATTTTTGTTTTATTGTTGCGTAATAAAATAATAACAAAATCCCCCGTCGCAATTTTTAAATAATCTAATACTATTATATAATGGGGAAAAGAACACGCAAAGGAGGTATTACAAAAAAAAGTCGCAAAGGAGGTAATGTTATTGGCGGGCTTTTAGGCGCAATTAAAAAAGCACTTCCAAGTTATTTACTTTACCAAGCTGTTAAGATGCAACAGAATAAAAAGAGAGGATTTAGTAAAACCCGCAGAGGTCGCAGAAAGGGCAGCAGAAAGGGCAGCAAAAAGGTCCGCAGAGGAGGAACTCGCAAACGCCGTTAAATATAAATTATATTATTTTCTAATTAAATATTATAATGACAAAAGCTCGCAAAGGTGGAAAAACTCGTCGCGGTGGAAATCGCAAACGTAAAGGTGGATTTTTAGCACAAATTCAAACAGCATTGACTCCATACCTTTTATTTCAGGCAAATGAAACGGCAAAAAAGAAAAAGACAGGTGGAAGAAAGAGTCGCCGAGGTGGGAAAAAAACGAAACGCCGAGGTGGAAGAAAGAGCAGCATATAAATATTTTAAAAATTATGATATAAGGAAATTTAGTTAAATATAAATTCTTATATCATATTACAAATGGATTTCACAGAAAGTATACGTGAATGGGTTGCCGTGGATAATAGAATTAGAAAGTATCAAGAGGAAATTAAAAAGGAAAGAGCACTTCGCGCTGAATTAACAACTTCTATTTTAGATCACGCAGAAGAGTCGAATATGGATAATGCGGTAATAGAAATTACAGATGGTAGATTAAAATTCCAAAGTACGCGCGTCACAGCCCCGTTAACATTCAGATTTTTAGAAGATTGTCTTAATGAGTGTATTAAGGGAGAAGAGCAAGTTAAACAAATTATTAAATATGTTAAAAGCAAACGTGAAGTGAAGTTTGTTCCAGATATTAAAAGAACCTATACGCAAACCACTTAAAATAGTCTTACTAATAAATATAAGTATGAATATTTACACTTCTCCTGATAGATTAGCACCATATACAATTTCAAATTATGTAACATCACCTCGTACAATGAGTTTTCAAAGTTGGCTGGGTTCTCCTGTAATGGAGATAGGTGATCAAAATGATATAGATTATGCACGCACCTTTGAGAACGGAGACAGGTATACGCATAACGATTTTATATTAAATTTTAACGATGATTTATTAGATATTATTCATTCTGCAGGATACAATATAGAACAAGAAAAACAATTTAAAAATGAGATAGCTATTTTTATATATAGATTATCAAGAGAGAAATTATGACAGACCAACACAGAATAGATAATATGTCAGAAGATGATTTTTATGAACATCGGAGAAATACCATTAAAGAAACATTTACGGAAGAAGATTTTCTCTCGTGTTCTATTACCAGAGCACGATTGCAAAATGAATTTATTTGGGAGTGGGAAAAGAATGGTGTCCCCAAGATAGAAAATTATTATAATGGGATACGACGCCAAACACGGGAAACCTTTGCCACGCCATTATTTTACGACAAAGATGGTAGTTTTTCTTCAGAATTAACAGGCATAGTATACAAATACCTTAAAAAAGAATATGATATAAGTATATTTCATGATTGTCCAGATTTAGCGAATCCTCTTATAAAACAGTATGAGGAAATTCAACAGAACAAGAAAGACCTACTGAAACAGAAACGAAAAATAAGCGGTGGCGTTATATCAGATAAAAAATTTGATTGGGGTGCAAAAACACATAAATAAAAGATGTCTAAATATATATAATGGATATTGATGATATGATTTTTAATAAGACGGATGGTAAAATAACATCGGCTGGATGGCGTATAGATTCGGATTTATTGCAAAATGATTTTCCTCTTGCTGCACAACATCAAGTTGGGGGAGGAAGTGGCGCTGTTCAGAATTTAGCAGTTCCCGCTGGATTAATTATTCTTCAGAATATGATTGATTCAAATACTAAATCACCATTAAATGATTTGCTAGAAGAACCAAGAGTAATTGGCGAAGACTTGTATGATAAGTTATTGAATTTAGCAGGTAGAAAAAAACGCAGTTCACACAAAACGCGTAAAAATAGAGCTAAACGCAAGAACAAAACAAGAAAGAAATAATTATGACTTGTATTATATAATGGCTAATCAAGTAAACAGGAATATTCAAAATGCAACAAAACTTCGTTATTTTCCACCAGGATCTGGTGGGGACCATCCAAGTTTAGGTAAAAGAACTCGTAAAATAAGAAAGAACCGAAAGAGAAAAAAATCGCGTAAACTACGTGGAGGTGAAGAAAAATGTTCTAAGAAAGTTTATCTAGATTGGGATCTAGCAGCAGCACCTTTTTCTGTTTCGAGTAGTATAAATAATATTGAGGAAGAGAATGTTTTAAATAATTTAATAGCAAACTTTTACAAGTGTACAGGAGTGGATAATAGTGACATTTGTCCTAAAAAATGGGATGATGGCATATTGATTAAATATTTTGCAAAATTAAAAAAATTTTTGGATAACTGTCCAAATGTTGTTATTTTAACTGCTAATTCAGAATCAAATGTAAGGAAAATAATGAACAGGTATTTTGGTAACGATTACAAGCAACCTTACATTATTTCAGTATCTGACGATGCTATGAACGGACAAAAAGGGTATGATATTAAGAAAACAGAAGCTATAAGTAAAAGAAAGAAACCTTTCGTATTTATTGATGATAGCCCAGCAAATATTAACTCTATGAAAGCTTTTATTAAAAGAGAAGAAAATCAAGGAAGGGCTATTTTAATTAATAGACCAGCCAATAGAGGCCCCAACGCATTTAGTAAATATGGTATGTTTAATATGAAAAATGTTGATGAATGGATGAAAGATATTAACTCGTCCGCTGGTGGAAGTAAAACACGGCGAAGTAAAACACGGCGAAGTAAAACGCGTCGAAGTAAAACGCGTCGAAGTAAAACGCGTCGAAGTAAAACGCGTCGAAAAAAGAAGCGAAAGAAGCGTAAAAAATAAATAAGACTATAAAGTCATAATTATTTTTAATATTTTATCGGTTCTTCTCCCGACATATTATAATTGACTCCAGTTATCGTAGTTAAATGGAGAGACTAACATTTCTGGTAATTGTTTTCTGAATTTTTTCACCTTCTTTTCGAAATGTCTTTCTTGCGGTGACAATGGATAGGTCTGTTCATTATCCATTATGTCTCTTTCTTCGGGTGTTATTTTTGGTTTATGGCCATAGCAATTTGCACCGAAAGGAGCATTTTTATATGCCACGAAACCACCATTTATACCAGGTCGCCCGCAATCATGCTCGTGTCCTTTTCTTTTCTGCATTTTTTTCCAGGTGTCCATTTGTGTTGGATATAAAGCCATTTGATCAGCTGACCAACCAAAGCCACACCATTCTGCACCGCGTTTATATGCATTTTCCACCTCTTCATATGTGGCAAGCCGACCATCATACGCCTTGCATATGGCCTTGGCGTCACTATATGTATAGATATTGTCTGGTACATGAAATACTTGCTCTTCATACATTATTTCCGGGACAGGCGGTCCTTGTGGAGTAGTTACAGTAATATCAATTTCGGGCACAGGAGTAAATAAATTTTTGATACTGGTTTTAATATCAACTTGAAAGAAATATTGAACCCCATTAATTAATACTAGAAACATAAACATTCCCCACATAACAATTTCTAAAAATGTTATACCAAGAGATGTTGGAGGGGCTTGTGCGACTCCCCCCGTGACCGAAACACCTAAATAACTAAATAATATATAATATCCTATGATGACAAATGTTATCACAATCAATACAACTGGACTGCCTTGCGTAACTTTATCTCCAACGAAATCATACATATGTGGGAATCCTTTGGTGGGTGTAATATCTACGCTACTCATCTATATTATATGGTTCTTATTTTTTTTTCCGATAGAAGAAACAATAAGCGTACGGGGTTTTTAAATCAGCTTCCTTTATTTCCTGCACCCTAGCATCATTAAAATCATACCATTTATTATTAGCATTTTTCACATAAGCATAATAATGTCCACCCATAACGCCACCACTATGATTGCATATACCATACAATTCATAATTAAAACTATGAGGATCATACCCTATGACATATTTTGACAAATCAAGATTATCAAATGGAAAATCTACTAAACATTGATTTTTCCCAATAGAATTTGTAAATCGTTTTAAAGTAACAATCAAAACTTCAGGAAATTTCCAAAATTCTATCTGTCTTGCCACCACTTTATCACCTTCATCATTTATATATTGATTGTCATCATCCAATGTCTCTTTTTTAGTATATTCATCGAAACAATTTATCAAAGACACATTTTTTATATCTGGCACAGGGAGGTCCAGCATTAAAAAAGGCTCAGGATTACAACTCAGAGTATTACCATCTTCTCCCTTTACAGAAGATACATGAATACCATAAAATATATCTAAAATTTCAGAATACTCTTTTTTGTACATATTTTTCATCATATCAAAACATTTTTTAGCTACTTTATCTTTATCTGTTAAAACGTTGCCTTTAATTTTCATATTTACTTCCCGCATTATTGCTGTATGAAAACAATCAATGATAAATGTTAAAAATTCAGGCAAGTCATTTTGTGCAAAACCTGTAAATAAATGTTTTTCTTTAATTTTAGCTACTTTTTGGACGGAAGTCAAAAATCCACCCGGACTAATGATACAATTTTCACTCCAAACCATATCGCGCAATTTATCCCATTCCATCAAAACCAATGACTCGGGTTTCTTTTTTATTTTTTGTTTATATGTTCCATGTTCAAGGAAATCATTAAACGAATATGTATGTGACAAACACTGCAATGTGGTATTCATGAAACAAGTATTACCTAAATTAGCGAGTCCTGTAAGTCCTTTGTCTTTATATTTATCTGTCATATTCTTGTATATATCTTAAGATATGGACGATTGTGTTTATACCAATTTAATAACAAATTTTCTTAATTAATGATATATGACCGATGTAGAAAATGCCGATTTACTTTTACAATATATGCGTATTGTTGTAAGACAACAAGACGGAATTTTAGAGGCTCTAAATAGTATGCAGAGGCAAAATGACAACTTATCTGCTATATTAGCACAAGAGTTGGTGAGAAGAAATGCTAATATTAGTGAGGAACGACAACCAAATCATATTAGAATCAACAGACCAATAACTCGTACTTTTTTTGCTTCAACAAATTTGCCACTTGTTAGAGAAAGAAGACCACCAAGAATAGTCACTCATCACAGAATGGGTAATAGAACGATTATTATACCAGGTACTGTATCCCAATCCACAAATACTGTCTCAGACGAGATTTTAAATGCAACGATGAATGATTCACCAGTTAGAGTACGCCCATCAGCTGCACAAATAAGACGGTCGACGAGAACATTATTATTTAGGGATATTTCAAATACCACACAAACAATATGTCCTATCGATAGAGAATTATTACATGCAGAAGATACGGTTTTGCAAATAATCCACTGTAACCATTTTTTTCGAGATACCAACTTACGCAGGCATTTTCGAGGTAATACGCGCTGTCCATTGTGCCGATATGATATACGAGATTATATTCCAACTTTAGAAGAAACGACATTTATTTTTCCCCATATGTTTAATCGAAGACCACCGCCGCCACCGCCGCCGCCACCGCCGCCACCACCTCCGCCGCCTCCACTTTTTGATGATGTAGAAAACCCCTTCGCATCCCTACCGTCTACTAATATAATTCCCATCCAACAAACAACTCATGAAATCCAATCTTTATTAGGAGAAGCTATTACTAATATATTAGATACATCATAAAATATTACTGATACTTTCGACTAATGAATAGTTCGGAGGGTAAGTATATATCCTCTCACATTATTTTTTAATTGACGTGTAGATACTCGATTATTCAATAATAATATCCCCAATGCTAATTTTATAAATGCTAAGAGTTCTTTCATAATTATCTTTTCACCCATTACTAATATGGTAGCAAAACTTTTATTAGAATATGGGGTAAATTTTTTCAGATTTGCTTTATTTTGACTAAATGACAGAGAATAAGTATTTAACAACTTATTTATTTTATAAGCTAAGTAAGATAATGCGGCGGCTTCATTGCGTTTACTATATGGATTTTGCGATAATTGTCGATTTTGAATAAATGCAGCCAATTCGGTTTCGTTTGCATTGGATATTCTTAGGAAAGTCATCATTTGGCGAAAATTTAAACTATTGAAATCGCTGGAAATATTGCGTGAAAACTCATTAGATATAAGTTGATATCGAAGACCTTGAATTTTAATTGTGCTTATGGGTTGGTTAATCTGTATAAATATAGTATTGCGACATTTAGTATCATCCGATAAAACAAACCCATAAAATAAAATATAACTTCTATTACATTTAGTCCCATATGAATCAGAAATTGCACTATGCGGTATTATTGATTGAATAGAATTCATTACAAATGCATTTGTTTCTTCTTCAAAAAACCATTTTACATCAGGCGTAGCGCTATGATTCAACATATCGCCCAAAGGAACCATGGTGGCCTGTTTTTTACCATCAATCCATAATCCAAAGTTTCTAGAACCAACCAAATTTCTTATTTGTAAAAATTTTTGGAGAGAACAGATAGATGAAAAATCATGTAAAATCTGGCATAATTTATGATAATCTTTTACCAATATATCTTTTCTGATATCAATTTCCTTTAACAGATAACTATTTTCTAGATATTTCTTATCTGCTGGGCTCCAAAAAATAGGGAAATTATCAAACTTTTTAGGTAAAATTTTATAATATGGTCCAAATTTATTTTTATATTCCATATCCTGGATTATATATAAGCATATGTAGACTAAATTTAAACCACTAATACCTGTAGGGTATTGTGAAACTTTTTTCCCCCAAGGTGATTTCTCTCCCATTCCCGAATAAATTAATATAGAACGAGGGATTTTTACAACTGTTTGATGTTCTGGGATAGCAACTTTGGTGTGTACACCTCGCTCATGATTTTTATATGTTTTGAAATATATATTTGGGAAAGACGCTCCATTTTTATTTAGCCAAGTCAAAAACTTATCCATGACTTTATTTTTTTTAAGTGATGATTTTTGCATATATATTTAATATATATTATTTTAATTATTTTATTTGGTTTATATATAATGCCAAATAAAGCAATTCAAAACGCTAAGAGATTAAGAAGTGGGGCTTTGGGACAATCATCCCGATTCTATAATATTTACGGAAACCAAGTTGGACCAACAACCGCGGGCGCGTTTAAAGGAGGACAAGGCTGGACAACACATAACCCGTCTATTGGAAGTATGCTTTCCAATGGTATTGCGAAACAAAATAAAAATGCCGGGGGTAATAATGTATGTGCACCTGGTCCTGGACCCACGAGTGTAGCGGCCGGTGATTGCAATTGCAGAGGACCTTCTGGTACTTGTCCTTGTCGTTCAAAAGTAGATGCCAATGGTATTCGTAAACACTGTTAGTCAAAGAATTTTTTAATAGATTTCTGCCCAGTTTTAATATTATTTGCCTGACGCAATGCATCATCAAATATTATTTTTTTAACTTCTTTATTTCGTAGAGCCTCTTCTTTATTATTATATTTTTCTATATCCCGGAATTCTTGTTTCAAATATTCGCATTTTCTTTTAAATTCGGGAATATTTCTTTTGAAACTAGGTATATCCTCTAATATTAATGCGAATACTTGTTGTACAGGCTTCATAATTTGATTTGTTATGTAATGTCCATAGTCAGGTCTAATATTGTTTTTTCTAATATATTCAGGACTTTCTATTCTATCTCCTTGCAATTTAACGTTTGTTTTAGTTTGAATAAACACAAAGGGCACCCTTGACCCCACAGAAGGTTTGGTTCCTGTATCTCTTTTACCCATTCTATCTGCCAATACTCTGTGTGCAATGCTTTGCGGGTTCTTGTAAAATGAACTTAATTTTTTCGTGATAATTAATTTCTCTAACGGAAACTTTTCATCTACTATGTTTTGAAGAAATTGTTTGACAAATGCGATTGCCGCTGGAATATCGTGTTCCTTCATTAATATATCAATTAATCCTCCATATATGTCTTTAACAATTGGTGCATTATCTCTTCTTTTTAATACAATACCCATTTCTTTTCTCTTACCTTTATTGGGGTCATGTTCAAATAACATACCAACATATCTCTTTTTTGATAAAAGTAAGAATGGATTGAATGTCTTTTCATATTCGAAATAATGCGGTGCTTTGAGAAACTTACTTGCTATCTCACCCACCTCAATAGATAACTCAATTGTGATTTCCAATGCTTTTTTCCCTGTTATTTTATTACCCTCCATGTCCTTCAAATGGAAGGTGAAGAATACGGAATCAGTATTTTTGACAATAAGTCCATAACCGGTGTTAAAATTCCCTGTTTGTGTTTCTATATCATATACAAAATCGTCAACATTCTCGCCTATTAAATCTACTTTTTTAATAACATTTTCAGCTTTTCTTTGTTTTCCACTTGTACAAGTTAACCTAGTTATATTTAATTTATCTTTTCTTGTATTTATTGATACATTAAACCCAATTGAATTTGCCAAATAATATAACATTGCTGAACCGATTTTCCCTTTATTATCCATTCTAATTGTTTTTGATTTTTCACCAGGGCATTTACTTCCATCGGCTGCATAATATCCCGCAAAATAAGCGTATCGTGTATTATAATTCCCATTTAATATGTCGGTGGGAATTATTTTATACTTATCTTTGTTATAAAAGATTGACCTATACATTTCAACATATTTTTTAATATGCCCGCAATTTGGCACAATTTTATATACTCCTGAACTTTTTATCGTATCGTTTATTTTAAATGATTCGTTGTATATTTCTGTCAACAAACTTTGCAATATAATAGACATCTCCATATCCTTTTGATTTAACGCCCACGAATATTTTATACCCGATGGACAATCATATTTCCCACAACTTCCGTCTCCGTAAAAGAATCCAAATATAAATGCTTTCTTTTCGCATAATGATTTCTTTCCAATGTTTTTGATATAATTCAGTATGTCTTTTAATTTAATATCTTTTTTCTCAAATCGAGGATAATTATGCAATAATTTCATTCCAACCTTTATTTCTGTAGGTTTTACTATTTTACTATTTTCATCTAATAAACTATGATCTTCAGTGACATCAACCATCCCAGTATGTGTTGTAACTCTATAAATTTTTTTTCTCGTTTTATGTCTTATCACACGAGTAATATCAGACCACCCATTCGATGTAAATATTTGATAATCTTCTACCAGATTTTGTTGCTTTTCTCTTCTATTTGATTCGTGAACTTTAAACCCTTCGTAAGGCTTCCATTTGTCATTTGATAAATCGTCTATTTGTTTAAATTCTATTAAACCAGTTTTCTTGTGTTTTAATAATAAAGGCGTGTCTGGCGTTACACTGTCTCCGTATATATATTCTGCATTTGTTTTGACCTGTCCATGTTTGGTATCACAAACTGCGTCACCATATACTTCTTCAATTATACTCTTAGAATATATCAATAATTTCCTACCAGTAGCAGTAGTAGAAGCCGCAATATCAATATCATAAAATGAACTGGTTTTTGCACCACATTGACCATATAATGAATTTGCAACAATTTTGATAGATGCTTGTCTTTGGTTATATATATTTTTCATAAATGTATCATATGTATCTTTGATATCGGCAACGTTGCATTTATTTACGGTAGTATTTATTTTTTGTAATTGTTCGTTTTCCAATGAAACAGATGTTATAGTATATTTATCGTCTGTGTTGGATAATAGACCACTATGTGTGTCGCCATTTTTCATCGTAATTGTTTTAAATTTAATTTTTGCCCTCGTTGCTTTTCTTGCGGCTAATAAGCCTTGTAATATCGCAGGCATAATAGCTTTTTCGTTATCAGGGAATTGTGCAAATCTGCAAATTTTAGTACCTACTTTGATTTTTTCATCCTTCTTTCTGTCAGGCTTGGCAATCCACTCATAACGGTCATATTCAACATCAACATATTCATATCCATCCAAATCATCATATTTAAAAGTTCCATCCGAACTTCTTTCGCCTGTGGTAGACAATAAATCCCCACCTAAATCATACTCTTTTGTCCAAACCTTACTATCGTGTGATATATTTTCACTAATCATGCAACTAGGATACAGAGATGAATAATCATTTACTGCAACGGGATCTTCGGTGTATAACCCAGTTTTAGGTAATAAACAAATAGCTCCTTCGTAACTTCCACCACCTTCGGGTTTTTCTACAACTGGCATTAATGTATTCTTTTGTCTGCACTTTTTAGCGATGAAACTTAAAAGTTTAATACCTTGTCCTCTCATTACCACAAAATCGATAGGTACGCTACAAATAGCGGCTTGTTCTGACATGCCGGTAAGAATATCATTTTTCCTGAATAAATGATGCACTAAATTACAATCCTGAAAACAATATTTCGCAATGATTGCTCTGTCAGAGGAACTTCCGTTTGCTAGTTCGAATATTTGGTGCGGAGTGATATCATCTTTGCCCAATCCCCATCGCAGCTTTCTATCAGCTCGTGGCTCAATGTTTCCTTCGACAATGAATTCACCTTTTTCTTCGTCTAATTGAATAACCTTGAATTTCTTACCATTTTTATATGAATCTACCGAATGTCCAATTAATTCAAAACAAACGAAATTCCCTTTTTGCAACCCCATTAAATTCCCACTTTTAATAACCGTCGTATCATCAAGTTTATCCCATCCTTTTATCATATCTCCGATAAAATGCGATGCAACATCATTCAGCTTATAAGATCCCAGATTTACCTCTCGTCTGAAATAATTATACAAATCGATTTGAATGATACCAGGTAAATCCATATAAATCATCTGATATGTTCCGCTGGCTACGCGTATTTCTTTTTCTATTTTATTGCAAAATTCGTTTTTATTTCGTGATAGTTCGGAGAACCAGATGTCTTCGCTATCACCAGCATTATATTTAGGTCTCATACAATTTAACTCCTCTGCTCTCTGACATATAAATTTCCAATCAAAACCAAATGTGTTATAACCTATTAAAATATCCGGATGGTATTCTTGCATCATTTCAGTCCAACCCATCAGCATATCGCGCTCTGTTTCAAAGCATTCAACAATCGTTTCTGATTTTTCTATACCAATTTCATCGCAATCTCCTAGAACAGCCATATAATTCAAGTATGGTTCTGCTTCCCCTACTCGCATAAAAGTTGTTCCAATAAATGTGACTTTATCACCTTCCAATGCTAATAGTTTGTTGTTTTTTAATCCTGAAAATATATATGTAACTGCTTCATCGATAATTTCTAGTTTTTTCCCCATGTCACATTTACTATCGTTCAAATAATCGAGGGATGTTTTTTTGACTCCTACATAATTCATATATGTTTGTCCGGATTTATGAATTTCGTCGTCGTCATCATCTTCTCTATTTCGGTATGAATTTTTTTCTTTTTCTTCTTCCCGCCTCTTTACATCAATGATTGATTTGAGTGGTTGTCCAATTATTGTATAAATGTTTTCCATTAGATTTGCCTCGATGACCGGTTTTTTTGGAAACACATTTGCAATACCATCTACTGGGTCGCCAAATCCAAAAGCCGATTTGATTAGTTTTATAATTAAGGATTTCTGCGAATCTTTACTCGTTGTTCTGATAGATTTGTTTACTTTCCAGTAAGTAATGATATCGCCCACGAGTTTTCTATATGTTTTAATAGCTAGAGGGAAATCTCCATGTGAAGAACTTGCTTCTATATCCCAAGAGGCAACGATAGCAGGAATTGGTGCTTCCTTATATGGCAAAGGCACTATATCCTCTGATTTTATTGTGTATTCATATTTGCAGTATGTTTTTCGGGTTTTCTTAATAATTTTATCAAGAGGTAATTCAATCCAGCCTGAAGGATTGATTTCTTGTATATGAAAATATCGGAGCAATGGGGGTAATTTTGCTTCATACAATTCTGTTTGAATTCCTTGAAACGGAAATGTTTTGAGCTTGTATTTTCTACCAAATTTACTACCGGGGTCTGCTGTTATGGTATACCAGAAATTTTTCACGTTGTTTAATGCGGTGGTGTTTTTGAATTTTATACAAATAAAGCGATGGTTTTTCATGTCATCAAAACCGTAGAGTTTCTTATTTTCTAAGATTATAGAATCTACTATGGAATTTTCATAATATGATACATACTTGCCTTTTGTTCGTGCAATATACTCGCTTTCTTCTTCGTCTTTCTCTGGTTTTGGATATACTGTATCACCTCTGCGCCATTTTTTATGCTTATCTTTTAAAGCCATTATGCGCATTTTGTCTTTTATATGGCGAATAAATGCTTTCTTTTGTGGTTTACCCCAATCATCGCCAACCTTTACATAAAAGAATGGTGTAAAATCTGTTACAAAGATAGAACATGTTTCACCGGCTTCGTTCATTCCGAACATTTGAATCATAAAATTTTTGTTGTCTTGTCCATTTTTCCCTTTGCCCTCTTCATTTTTGATTTGGAAATCTAATAAACGAAAGGTGGGATTTGTCATAGTTATATGAGATTAACTACCATTTTAGTCTTAATTCAATTTTATTTAATATCGAATTAAGTTAACGTGCCAAATATACTCCAGTAAGTAAGAATGGTATAGATAGTATTTTTGTTTTAGTAATTTTATCACCCAAGAACATATAAGAGGCTAACATTGTTGCAATAACTCCAACACCAGTGCTAACTATTACTAAATAACTTAATTTTTGTGACCGGACTAAATTATATCCTATTAATGCAGCACCAAGTGTGCATATGCTGGCGCCTATGAATGATAATAATACGGTTCCTTTAAATTTCGTTAAATCTTTCGTAAATTGTTCTACTCCTCCAATGTATAAAGAAGCGCCTGCCATAATTAATCCGGTAATCACTGTATCTATAAATAAAATAGAATGATTGGACATAGCCTTCATTTGATATTTTCTAATTAATGTTATTGCCGTAGATAATAATGCAGATATAGTGACTAATCCATATACGATAGATTTATTCATTTATATAAATTACAGACATATTAAAATTGAATAAAAAAAAAGATTATTTATAATTATAAAACGCAATGACAGATTTTACATTTATGAAAACCGGTTTTGATCTTATGCAGCCCAATGATGAAGAGTTTGAACAAAATACGGCGGCTATTATAGTGACATATGCAGAACACGCATTGAGAACCGCGGCTTTATATGTTTCACACCATGAAACAAGAAATGGTATAACACCGGAAGATATTAAAAGAGCGATGATGCTTGAAATGTTCTTATTTAAAAACAGATCAAATTTGATTGAAAAGGCAGAAGAAATTAAGAAAATGTTGTACGGTGAGGAGGAGAGTGATGACGAAGAGGAAGATATCGACATGACCGAAGGAGAAGAATTCAGTGAAAACAACTGCCAATGTGCTATTTGTAAGTGCACTAACAATATATATACTCGGTGGGAAAAATGGACACCAGAGAGTTTATTCGAAACAGTTATTAAAAAACATATTGATAAGATTTAGAAAATTTAATTATTATAATTAAATGAATAATTTTAGAATTGTGGGCAACCGCCTTAAATATTAATAAATACGGATAGTGTTGTTGAATACAGTGGAGGATATACTAAACTTGCAGAATTGGGCATTGACTGTCCTCCACAAAAAGGTTGGAAAATCATTTCAAAACTACCTAAAAATTAAATGTCTTTTACGATTAGTTTTTCTACTAGTTTTTCTACTAGTTTTTCTTTTTCTACTAGTTTTTCTTTTTCTTCTAGTTTTTCTTTTTCTACTAGTTTTTCTTTTTCTTCTAATTTTTCTTTTTCTTCTCTTTTTCCCACCGCCTTTAGCCGCCGTTGCTTCTTTCAAAAAACGACGCAAGGCTTTTTTAGTTCTTTCGTGTTTAAATTCAACCGCATCTTTTTCACCTTTGGTCTTTTTAAAAACCATTGGAAACCCTTCTAAAGCGCTGGTATCAAAATCAACTCGACTCGCTTGATTACTATCAATTTCAGCAATTAATACATTTGGGTCTCCTTCTGATTTGCAGGAATTGATAAATTTGTCCCATTCAGGCTTGAAGGATTCACACGCCTGACAATTAACCATAAAGAACCCGGCCATAACTATTTCGTGCTTTGGTGCAGCCTCATTAAAATCAATTACATCTTTATCAGTCAGAATTTTTATGATTGTCATATACAATTTGGAGAGAAATAAATTTTATAAATAGTTATTATATATGAAAGAACAATTAATTATATTGGGATTTATTGCAGGATTAATTTTTTGCGCCACACATACGAATAAAAGTTTAATGGAAGGATTTAATGATAGCAATCGTGCTCCACAAAATAAAGAATCTGATTGCCCAAATCTTTTAGTAAAGAAAGGAAACAAACTAATGCTGCTGAATAATAGAAAAGCAAGAATACCAGGAATTAACCCTATCTTTTTCGATAATTTAGAAGATTATGTAGAATTTAATAAATGGCAACGCAGTCAAGACATCAAATGTCCTGTTTTATATTTTAATGAAATGCAAGATGCCCAGGGAAATACTAAGTTTAGAATGCTAAATGACCCGTTAGATCCGCAAGCTGGATTACCCAGTTATGGACCACCAATGGCCACAGAAGTACCTTTATATGATTCAAATATGGACCACCCACCATATAATCAAAATAATTACCATGGTTTCGATCCTACAAATCAAAATACTGGAAGATATACCTCGTTAGACAAAGTATTTTATTCAAATAAAAACAGAAACAGTGCAGATGCCATGAAAATGAATTGGGCTGGCGCAGAGTCTTCTCGGAGAATGGTGAGGTCGGGCAAATATGATAAAAATTTTAGACCAGAAGCCAAATTTAGTCAATTTAAAGGCATCGCCATTGCACCACCTCAGCAACAAAACAATGCTCCTACTAGCGCAGGAGCCAAAACACAGGACGCACAAATTGATAGACAACTTAAACAACAAAGACAACTAAAATAATATTTTTGGGTTTATGAATCGGTCAAAAAATATTTATAACAGCCACCAATCATCCATGCAGCATTCAATACAATAGGTTGAAATGCTCGTTTCTTAACACACACAATTAGTACTCCTGCTGCCCCTAGGGTATTAAATAAAAAATCAGTTGTTCTCTCCAGAGAGCTAACATAAGCAGTCAAAATTAATACACTTCCAACCCATCCCAGAACTTCAATTGTATACTTTTGAAATTTGTTTTCTGGGGGCGATTCTCCAGTTGGTAGAGGATCGATTGGTACAATTATTTCCATATTGTAGTAATTATGGAAATACTTTAAGTAGATTTATA
>Ga0114918_10000537_pt1 | contig 32934 bp, 25 predicted proteins | sample LantaG_FD_87015 | JGI IMG/M metagenome (GOLD analysis project Ga0114918, IMG submission 87015) | Deep subsurface microbial communities from Baltic Sea to uncover new lineages of life (NeLLi) - Landsort_02402 metaG | ecosystem: Environmental > Aquatic > Marine > Oceanic > Sediment | place...
TAGCTTGTACTACTATTCTGCCATTTGTAATATTATCTACTGCATTTGAACCACTACTTTGAAGAGATAACTTATATAGAGTATTGTTTATAAATGTAAAGGTTTCACCCTTTAATATGTCTGTAGTAGGTAGCGTATAAAGACGATTAGTAGATAATGGAGTTACCTGAAACCTTGGACTAGCTGCTGTTAAAGTAGCTGCTGTGTCAGTTCCATCTAATCCAGCAGGAGATAAAAAAGCTCCAGCTATAAATGTTTTAGAACCTGCAAAAGCCTGAGCATCAGTTGTAACCATTCCGTTATCTGTTGCACTTGCTGCCGGAAGACTAACGGCACTTGAACCGATAGCATAAATGAGTTTTACTTTAACTGTCCCAGAACCAAGTCCACTTGTTAAAGTTGTCCCACTTGTTTTGAATTGAGTTTCGTTCCAATAGAAGTAAGAACCTGCGTCATCATTTGTGTAATCACCAGCCGTTGGACCTTCTACTTGCAATACAACATGAGTAGGTGTCCCACCCTTTAAATTATGATTAAAAGGAAGAAGAGCATCTATTTCAGCCGCAGTACCAGTGATCACTCGACCATCTGTTGCAACCGACTGACTAACGAGATTATTAGACTTGAGGAGCAATAAAGCAGAGGACATTGGACTTTCACCTGAAAGATCCCAGTAAAGATCGTTTACTTGCTTGTCAATTACGAAAGTGTTTGAAGGTCTGTTAAATCCGTCTAATGCTAATTCAGCTACCCATGCTTGTCTGTTTGGTTCGAGATTTCTATTGTGTGGATATTTGTAAGAGAATAGTTTTGCTATGTCGTCGTCGGTGTAGGCGTAGCCGTTATTGAAAACGAGTTCATCTATCTTACCTTTAAAACGTTGTGTACCTCCAGTCCAACTTCCAATACCAACAAATTCGTTTGCAGTAGCACCATCCCTATCAGTAATCATAGATCCCACTAAAACTGAATTCAAATACAAACTAAGTCTTTTAGATGCGAAATCATATACTATAGCTACATGCTCCCATTTACCTAAAGTAACATTAGTAGTCTCAATAGAACCATCTAGAACAGCACTTTTACTGTAAGACGTTAATGATAACCCTACAGTGTCATGGTAATTAAGATATAGATGGTTGTTGTCTCCAGTATAATCTAGGTCAAAAATAACAGCATATGCTGCCTCATACAAAGCAATATTTACCCACATGGATACACTAAAATCACCGGGAGTAACAAAGAAAGAATTAGCAGCCATACGCAAATGATCGCTTAACCCATCAAAACTTACAGCACTACCAGCAACACCATCAATACCAATAGCATTAAAATCTGGAGCACCAGTTAAAACTGAAAAATGATTTCCATTTACAGAATTATCATTAGCGTTTGCATCAAAGTTATAAAAAGAAGATGTACCGAATGAAGGTATACTATCTGCACCAACTACATGACCAGCCGCATATTGAGGACCATTAAATCTTCGAGAGTAGATACCTAGTATTTGATCTGGCGTGTAAGTCGTGTTGTTACAAAGGAAAAATTCGTCTATTTCACCTTGAAAACCATAGGTAGCAGGATCATCATTCAAAGCACCTAAATTCCAAGCTGTAGCTCGACTTGTTACTTTTAAACCACCAACAACCTCAACAGAACCAACTTTGTGTCCATTTAGGTAAAGAGTCAGTAAATCGTTAGTACCTTGTGCAACAGTAACAGCTAAATGAATCCAACCATTAGAATCAGCATATCCTAAGAAATTATCGACAGTAATACTATCACCTGCGGTAGTACCTTCACGAACTCCCACTATAACCAACTGTCCACTAGCATTATGTTTAATCCAGATTAATCCATCTACACCGTTTTGCCCACCAGAACCATAAATATGTTGGTCAATAGCACTAGGAGGACTAGGCTTAACCCACATTCCAAAAGACTGATCGCCAGCAGATAAAAAGAAAGCCTCTGTCGGTTCCATCCACACAAACACTCTTGCATAACTTGTTGATCCATCAAATTTTGCAGTAGTTCCAGATTTAAAGATATCCAAACCATCAAAAGTAACCTCCAACCCCTGCAAACCGTAACTACCGCCAGAACCATCCTCAAGATCTGTATCTAAATTATAATACTCAAAATTCCCTGTCAAAAAACTATCTTCCAAATCACCTTGAGTGTTATCTACAATCCCAACTTCACCGATAGTCGCAATGCTCTTTGTGTGATCAATATCACTAGGCAAACCGATAGGCAACACATGTTGGCTTCTAGCCTTATCGGATGGAGCTAACCAAGATCCACCAGATCGAACAATCGTTCCTATGTATGCATATCGATATGTGTTTTGTTCTTCTGCTGTAGTTGTAGAAAGAACAAACATTGTGTTGTCTACAACGTAAACTGATCTTGCACCTACAAGGGTAGCCGTAGCCGGTAACTGCTCAAGGTCAAGGTAAATATAGTAGTTACCATCAACAGTGTAAGAAGAAAGATCTACGATCAAATCAGTAGCACTGTAAAATTCCAGTCCGTTTGAAAGTTCACGAGAACCTTTTTTGATCGTCAAGTTTGTTCCACTGACCGACTGAGGTTTGAAACTAGTATCTCCACCAGCACCACCTGCACCTGCACCAAAAGTAAAAATTCTAGTATCAGCACCAACTTTGTTTTCAATAATGTCAGTAGCACTACCTGCTGTTTTATAAGTGCCGGGGGTAGCCGATGTTGTTCCTTCGATATCTATATAACCAAGAGGTATCCCGTCTAATGCTGCAAACAATGATCCGGGATCAGGTAACGATCCAAGTCCAGCAACATTAGGACTAAACAAACAATCAATCGCATTATTTCCAGCTTGATAAACAAAAGCTACTCGTCTGAATTCTCCAATGACCGATGTTGGAAGGGCAAACGTTGCTCCTTCTACTGTCACTGTCCCACCTGTAATAGCTTCAGTTTGAAAGTTTATAGTTGTCGCTGCATAAACTGGAACCGTATCATCGGATGGTGGCATTACGCTTTGTGTACCATCCCCTTGATTAACCTTGTTCGCTGTAATTGCCAATACAGCACTTGCAGTCGGTTGATTTTGTCCCAACTTTAATGGACTGTCTAATGATGCATTAATGGCATCCATTATCACATCGTTGGTTGCTTCCGCAGCCTGACCCAATGTTGGCAATGCTGTACTTTGGATGTCCTGATAATTCTGCCCTCTTGTTCTTACCATGATCTATTCCTTTTAGTTTGACAGTAAAATTGCAGTAAAAATGTCTGACGCAATTGCAGCAGCACCTAAAGTTACTGACGTTGGATTGTTTTGCTGATACCGTTCAGCCGCAGTTCCAACCGTTGTAGAATCGTACATCAACTTTCCATTCTTATAGAGCAACAGTCTATCCGTCCCTAATGTATATGATCCTGAAAAAGTTAAAGTCCCACCAGTCACATCTGTTATATCTTCCGACCATGTAGGAGCTTCTGCCAAGTATTCAAAAATATAATATTCACTTGCAACGGCAACAGCACCCAAAGTAATCGACGTTTCAGATGTTTCAGAAAAATATTCATTACCCACACCATATGATGATTTATTTAAAAGATAACCATCTCTAAAAACCAGCAACCTATCCACGCTCATCGTATAAGATGGAACAGTGATAACCGAAGTTGATAATCCATCTTGGATCGATTTATAAATGGGAGCAATATTCTTATGAAGGAAACCCCAAACATCCGTTAATAAAGATGCCGATTCTGGATAAACGGTCATTGGTGTTGCCTCTTGATATCGATCATCTGCTTCACCTATTGTCGTACTATTAACCAAGCAAACACCGTTTTTATAAACACCTAGTTGATCGGTCCCCATAGTGTATGGTTTAGCCGTAGATATGATGTCCCCAATTATGCTTACCTTGTATTGAATAAAATGTAGCCGAGATAAGAATGGATTTGGTTTCCTTGCTGTTACAACTACGCCATTCGGAACAGTGTAAGCAAATTCAACTTGAGTTTCAGAATTTTTTCTAAAATCCTTCCCCAAACCACCAGTAATATCCACTCTCTTCCACCGATCGCCTTCAAAAATATCAAGGTCAATAACTGTATTGTCACGGCTGAAAATTATGGATGTAAAATTGAATATGGTTTGACCAGAAGATGTCAATGCTTCTTCTTCTGGTCTGGCAAACAGTAACCCGAACGCATCATTTACCGCATCACTCGAACCAGCATTACTTGCTGATTCTGCTTCAATGGTATCGACTTGAGTCTGTAATGTATCAAGTTGACCTCTGGACGATGCCTCGTCACTGGCAACACCATCTGCAATCTTTATTCTTTTGCTATTAAAATCGAATAAACCAGCCGACTCAGAAATTTCTAAATTGCTTGCACCAATTCTAACAGATTGGAAGTCCCATTGTTCGCTGGCACTCTGCTTTGGGACTTGCTTGCCATTCTCTGTTACTATTATTCTTCGATCAGTCATTTATTTATTCCTTATGGTTCTGCAATTACTTCAGGATGTAACCAAAGATCAGTGCATGTTGCCGAAGCCACACCATCAGCCGGTTCTGCTCGACCCAATCTGATAACTGTATCCCCAATAGCCGGTGGAGCCGTAAGTGAAACTTCACCGGGAGTTTCCCCAAGATAAACCGATGCTCCAACCGTGGCACCTAGTCCCGTTGTTAATCCAACACAGCTACCCTCTCTCACAACTATTCCAAAGTCACCATCTACAATAATTGCTGCTGTAGCACCAATGATATCTGACAATGAAGCAGTATTCGCATCTGCTAAAACCATTGTTCCATCGTCAGCCCATGCGACAATCTTATTTGCTGCAATTGGACTACCAGTATTATTTTTTACAGATTTGCCTAGTTCTCTTGGATATTGAATGTGGACTTCAGTTTCATTTGGTGCAGTCAACGATGCTGTTACCGCTTTACCTGTAAAATCTATTTTTCCAACAGTGCTTGCTACCAATGCACCTTCATCATAAATATTTGGAGCGTCAACACCTACTGTACCATCTTGTCCACCACCAGTTTGGATTCTAAATCCAATTTTTGTTAGATTTGGAATATCGTAGATCAATTCGATCTGGTTGCCGATCCCTGCGCCAAGGTTCGCATCTTCTAACCAATCGTTGCCAACACCACTCGTTGCTTTCCTTCCATTAAAGAAGACCTCAAGCTGCCTCAGACCTGTTTGATATGTTTGTGCAGACCCAATCCCGAAAGGAGCCGGTAACGTTATCTTTGCACCGGCATTATAAGAAGCCGTTCCATCAGAAACCACCTCCTCATCATAGGATGGACCCATAACCATGTTGTAAATCGTCTCAACTATAGAATCTAGCTCTGACATCCCTTGCGTAAAGCTAGTAGCCGGAGTAATCCAATGATTAGAGGTATATGGGGGGGTAGAATCATACTCACTCACAAGACCAGTAGCAGTCATCCATTCTCCAGAAATACCGTCACCAAGCTGGTTAGATTCCCCATCTTCAAGTTCAACCGACTGCCATCCATTCCCAAAATAGATCTTTGATCCTGACCTGTAACCTATTATATATCCACGAGTATTCAACTCATCAAGCACGTATGAGGCCGAAGTGGTTTTAAATACAGTCAAAGGACCACTGGGAGCCGTTCCGACATCTGGCAAAGTCACGTAAATCATTTCACCGTCAAGAATATTTGACACTGTTTGAGCTGAAATCGTGTAATAAAATGACCTGCTTGGAGCAATTAGCTTTAAATCAGCATCCCAAGTGAGTTGAGTGTTGTCATAACCTTCAAGCATTCCATATGGGGATAGACTCGCACCGTTCGAGATATTTTCCGCTATCGCTTGATCTCCAGAAGTACCATTCGAATCGTTTGATAATTCAATCCGATCGCCAACACCTGATGTTGCAGTCATATTTATAGCTGCGGCCGTAATAGCCGCAATTATTGCCGTCTTAACTTGAGCAGGTGTCCCTTCTAGCGGAATAGTTATCGCATTGGTCGGACCAGATGAATCAGTATCGAACTCGAATACATAAGGACTAATCCCATCGTGCAAAGTAACAGTGTCACCATCTGCAATCCCTGTATTTGGATCAGAAGCAACCGCTATCAATGATCCAACAGAAGGTTTTGGTAAATCCCAAGAAATTGTTCCACCGTCTGTCAGAATGTAATTCATACGTTCTAAAAGATTAAGTGTACTAACCCCCTGTGCGGTATACCAAGCAGTTGTACCTTTCATTTCTTTTATGATTGTCTTGATTGCATCCGAATCGTTTTTGAGTGTAACGATCGTCTTGTCAGTCCTTGGACTTCCAAAATTCCAATTACTATCAAGATGCCAAAGGAAATCTCTCACGTCCGTTATCGTAGAAATAGAACCAGCCGATGTTAAAACTTCTGCGAGGGGAATTCTATTTGCTTGACTTGAAAATGAAATTGTATTGCTTATCAATGCGACTTCAGCAGTACATGTGACGGTATCAACACTTTGAATAAATTCTGCACCTACTCCTGAATTAGCAGTCGCATCCCAAAGTGTGACCGAATCTGTACCTGTTGTTCCACTCGTTATCTCCAATTCAACATAGTTTGTTAAATTGTCTTGAAGATCCACGGTTAAATCTATAGCACCAGCCGCTCTATAAACGAGGTTTTCAAATCCTGTTCGTTCCGCATTTAAAAGTAAAGAATCAGTTACACTGTTTACTTTTACCTGCAAACCACCATTGTCGATCACTTCCCAGTTTTGGATAATCTTGTTATCAACATTGATGAATTCTTTATAATATTTATAAAATTCTTCAGCAATGAAATCCATTTGTGAAACGTAATAAGGAAGGTCATACCTTTGGTCTGCAACATATCTTTGTCTTTTCTGCATTTGTCAATCCTTTAACAAATTATTTCAGGTTCAACAATCGTCCAATTAATAACAACTCCAGCCGCAACAATTGATTGAATAATTTGTTGTGCCAGTAAACGAGCCGCTATAATCCCTACTAGAAAGACCGAATAATCTGATCCATCCTGATTGGGAGCTTGATATGGTTTAACAATCACATTAACCACTTCACCTGAACTATGATCTTTTGTAAATGTATAAGATGGATCAATTAAAATAGTTGTATTGTTTGGCCTACCCAAATATTTAACCAAAGATTCTTCATTTGGATTTCCAACATTAAAAACCACGTAACCCGGAGCATCTGGAATTCCAGAAGCTTCAGTCATTATTAAGTTTGGGACAATAGCTCCAGCCGTTATGGTTTGTCCCAAAACACCTCTTTGTCTAGTCGTACTAAACAAAGCAGTTTTATCAGGTAAGAACGATCCGATATAAACTGGATGAGTAGCTGAAAACCGACCAACAGAAAAACCACTCAGATCATCTGAAACTGAAAATTGAATTACAACACCATTATCTCCAGCCGTATGAGATAAGATAATTTTAGAATTGATATCTTGTCCAAAAATACCACCAGCAATCTCGTCAATTACAAGCTGCTTCGTATCACCATCCAAATCAATTGTTATTTCTTTTAAAATATTATCAACGTTGGTTATTTCACCACTATAGTTATGGAAATGATGAGATCCCCTTAATCCTCTGGTCAAAGATGGGACCGATGACGGAATTTGAATCTCTATTTCGTTCGGTCTTATTTCATGAACTAATACCTGTAGATTTCCTACCCCAAAAAAAACATCTAAAACTTTTTTGATGGTTGGAATAACTTGTTTAGGACTAAACGACAAGGCAGGGATTAATTGTCTAAACAAACTATCAGACAAATTAAATACTGTAGGTCTAAAAACACCTATGTTAGATCCCAAAGCATCTAAATATTGAAGTTGAGCCGTTACAACATATAACTGTTCTTTTGCATCTTCGATTGCTTGAACTAGAAGATCATCTTCTCCAGCCCATGCGTACAGTATACCCCTAATATTAGGATTTACCGTTGGTCTAAACCTTGACGGGAGAAATCGAGACATTTTAGAAAGTTTAGTTACCATCAATACCTCAACTTATAGCAATATCTTCTTCGCTTACCCTTGCCAATTCATTATCTGCTATAGCTATATTACTAGTCGGAACATTCATATCGACATCAAAAACACCATTGACCGCTTTTATTGCGACAAGAATCTCTGTAAGTATGACATCAACACCTACTGCAAGCCTGTTTACATAATTTGAAACAGCACTCTTAATATCATTTGTGATAAGTGAAAGTGTTATTCCACTACTAGTTGTAATTACTATGTCAAAACTAACTGGTACAATCACTGGCTCAATCACTTCTACATGAACGCCAGCCGCTCTAATTCCGGGATAGTTCTCTTGATCAGATTCGACACCATCAACCGTCCATTGTGCTACTTGAGCTAGTCCAGTGAAATATCGATATCCATCAATACCCCTTGCTTCTAACCAAACCCCAATTGAGTATTCGCTGGACCGCCCGTAACCGATATCGCAGCGTCTTCACTAAAAGATAAAGATGCCAACTGTAATGCAGCAGAACCCATCTCTTTGATTTCAGCTTTAGTTTGGAGCAAAGTTATTTGATTATTGTTCCAAAATTCTTTTACCTGTTTTGCTGTGACTGGAAGTATTTGATATGTATCTCCAGTTAAAGGTGCAGATGGAAATGGTGCAGTTGTTGTAATTGTTCCACTTGCAGGTACATATGTTGAAATTACTCTTCGAACACCTGCTTCAGTCCCATCAATCATCTCAATTTCATACCCTACTATATCAGTAGCTATTTGCCATACGTTGTTCAAAGTAGAATCAATAAGTGTTGAAGGATCAGTTACCCCTGTAAGTGTACTTTCTCGATATAAAGGAGCCAAAAAGTTATCAGTTAAATTATCGTCTACAACAATGATCAAATAATCATTAGTCGCAAAGGTAAATGGTCCTATATTTGAAACCAAAGCTGGTTGATGACTAATAAAATTTTCAACTAATAATACTGGAAAATTCAAAGTATTATTTGCACCTGAGTCATCTACTCTAAAAGAACCACTATTCATTCTATTGGTTTTAAGTTTGATATAAACAGCTTCGAATACCGAAGCAGTAATGCCAACTGTTCGACTATTGATAGCTCTTACTACTTCAACCAATGTTGCAGCACCAACATCAACAAAATCTCCAGATACAAACGTAACCGTCTTCGTTATTCCATCCACATACATGGTTAGAGTTTGCCCAACCAATCCAGAAAAGCTAGAAGCCGGTTCAGAAATAGCGAAGGCTCTGGTATCGTTTGATCCTAAAGTTACTTTATCGTTTGGATTAAGAGTTTCAACTAATTCAATTTGACCTACAAACCTATTAAGAGTGTAATCTCTGTTTGCACCAAATTCTTCAGTTTCACTAAATGCTAAAATCTCATTACCACCACAAATTTTTATTCTTGATTCTGTTGGAGGTGTCACAACTGCTGCTGCTGTTCTTTGAAGTCGTAACCAAAAATGAGATTCAGCATCGACCGCAGTGATAGCCCAGTCGGTAGGAGCCATGAATTTTAGATGACCGCTTTGAGTGAAACCTAAAGTTCCATCATGTACTCCTAAATTTGTCCATGCCGAGCCGTTCCAATATTCAAAAACTAAGTCCAGATCTGCACTTGCATTGACCAACAGATTAACATAAACGGTATCGAATGGAACGTCTGCATGACCAAGATACACATAGTCCAAATTGACCACAAACATCTGAACGTTTGAAGCATTACCAGCACACTCAACTGTTCGGTCAACATTAGTTCCACCCTCTTCGCTCCAAACATGATCAAAAAGTTCTACAACACGCATACTCGATTCATTGTCACGTTCTAACATTGAAGCAAGAGAAATCCTTGTGTTGTTCGATGAAGACTTAGCGGTAAATCCTGTTATCCTTGCATTAATATAATTAACAAGCTCATTCACACTGACTATTGTAGCATTCACAAAACCACTTGGAACAAACCAAATGTTTTGAATATTAGCTTTCGCACCATTTGCAATAACTGCAAGACTTGTTTCCATTGCAGAAAAATTATAGGTAGCTGGACTAGCACATTCAATTGATGCGGTTTTTCCATCTTTAACCAAAAGATGTAAGACATTATCTCTAAACAAATAAAGTTTGGTTGTATATTTAATATCAGTTTGGAACCCAAGCGCAACATTAGCTGATCCATCGACCACACGAATCTCTTCGTTATTATTTGATCTCGAAAAAATTCTTAATTTGACCCCATTGCTCGAAACACGAGATTCGGTAAGATTAGAAGATGAATTTATTTTTGTAAGAACCTCTTGAGCAGTCCCAGAACCCGGAACTGCAAAGTCGGAAGCTACAAATGTTATCGCTTCTTCTACCCCGTTAACATCTATATAAAGTATCTCACCATGAGATATGTTATAAGGCTCCGCATTTTGCGTCTCAGTAAACGCTTTCATCAGGGGAGTGTTCCCTATGCTCAGATACTTCTCACCGCCTGTAGCTGCAGGTACAACGACTTCTAGCCCTACTCTATTAAACTCAGGAATAAATCCTGTCCCATCGTCGATGAAAAGCTTAACTACGTCAGTTGGAACCGTTGCCTCTCTGAGCGTAGCAGATACCACACGTTTGTTATCAGAAGTTGAAATCAATCCCTGAACACCTGTCACTATTGATTGAGGTGTCCCTCTTGATAAAGATTGAAGTGTAGACTTGATCCGATCTCTCAATGCTTGATCAGATTCATCGTCAACACCGTTTGTTACCCTTGTTGGATTTGTAACTGTGGCTCCTGTAAATGGTGCTGATCCAAAAGCTCTAATAGCACCGACCGGAACATTGCCTATTGTTCCCGATTGAGAAGCCGTCACTGCCACACCTGTCACTTCTGAATTACCATCCAGAATCGTAGCAGCAGCATCCAATGTAAAACTTATTTCTTCAAGAGTATCTGAAGCTGGAACCTTAACCTCTGTCCCAGAAGTAATTACCCTATTTCCACCTTGAGACAAAATTATTGTTTCGTCCGTCCCATGATCATTTGCAAAATTTCCCGTTAAATTAAAAGTTACATAGTTAGCTTGAGTAGTGATCGAACTATAAACCAATGTTTCAACATTGGGAGTCCCTCTACCAACAATAATACTTCCAGTTGTAGGAAACCCAGTCGCACTATCTCCATTGACGGTATTGCTACCAGCCGCAGCACCAGCCAAACCGGAATAAATACCGGTCACGATCTTAGTTATTGTGGAATCTCTGATAGTTACAGTTGTGCTTGATTCCGAAGCTTCAATTCTTTCAAGAGAATATTCTTCAGCACGATTGTCAAGATCCGTTCCTGTGGTGGAATCAAGAGAATAACCTCTAATAATTTCAAGCATTTGGAAGTATTGTTCATCATCCTCTTGTGCTGCTGCTTCTAAAAGGAGCGTCCACACGGAACCATAGTTCACATCCGTCAAAGCTGTTGCTGATAACAACCGGGCCAACATATCTGAAAAAATCTCTGTAAACACTCTTGGTGAAAATAAACTCATTCTATCCTCTTACTGGTATACCCACATTAATAGGTTGATCTCTCCCTGCCAATTTCAAAACAGTATTGATTATAACTGCATTACTCTCTTGACGAAACTCAGAATATAAAATTGACTCAACTCTTGAGTCAGTCGTTAATGATGTCCTGACTTGAGATATGACTTTTCTTAAATCTCTAGTTTTAGTTCCTATCGTCAAATTAGTTCCAATCTCAGGATGTCTTTTTAAAGATCCCAACTCATAATACAATTTAAGAAACAAAGCTTGACCTACGTTCTGAGAACCAGCAACCAACTTTACATCTTCAGATGAATTTATAATTAGATCGTAATCAGCATCCAACATCAAATCAACACCATAATTTTTTTCTGTTTCAGTTAAAGGATCTGAAATTGGATATTCAACTGATCTTGCAGCACCAGAAACTAATTCTGGAGCCGAACTTTGAGGAACATAAAGACTATCCCCCGGTTTCAAAACCCTTGGATTAGGGTTTGTACCAGTTGGATCTATATATGGTGGAACCAAATCGTTAAGGACAATCAAATCTCGATATTTATCAGCATTCCCAAGAATAGCAGCAGCCAATGTTTGAATTGTATGATCCGCTCCAACTAGGTACTTAGACTTGAACGTAGCAGTGGTTAACTTTAATCTTTCCGCACCTTCACCTGCTGCTCTTGCTGCCACTTTCGCTATTTCTAAAAGTTGTGCGTTTATTGTAGCTACCGCTACCGTGTCATTTTTTGACTGAGCCGCTGCTTTTTCCTTCTCAAGTGTTAACTTGCTTGACAATAATGCTGATTTTTGTAAATTTGCCTCTGCTGAATTATAATATTGTTCAATATTTAATTTAACTGAGTCAAAAGAAACCTCAAAAAATGAATTAGAAGATAAAGCTTTAGCTAAAGCTTTTTCAGCCATCAATAAAGCTCTAATCGCAATCATCTCTTTCCACGAAATATCAACCTCTTCTCTTCTTAATGTAGGAATCCTTCCTTTAGCAGCATTATATATGGCAACATCTTTCCCAAGATAATCAATCGAATTATCATAAATTTCCCTAACTTTTTCTTTTAAATTTTTAATGAATAAACGATCAACTTTATGTTGTGCTGAAATAGCATCTAACCTACCACCAGCCGCTTTCAAGGTATTTGCAAATGCTATCACTGACCTTATTGGAGCTAAAACAGTATTTGAAATATCTCTTTCCACTCTTTCAAGAAAACCAAGACTGCCCTCTAAAAATTTATTAGCTATATCCAACGTGTCCTGAACTGCTTGAACTGCACTGTCAAGTATTTCAAGGGACGATCCTGTCTTATTAATTTTACCTGCTATACCAATCGCTTTTAAAATAATTGTATAATCATAAAGAAATGGTTTAGTTGCATTTCTTTTCATTGTAAATTTTTGAGGTTCTACATAGAGATCTTCCTGATCTTTATGATTGCTCCAAATTAATCTTAACTCGCCACTTTCATTTTTTTTATCATTCCGTTTAGCTTCAACATATGCCCTTATATATGACCTAAGTTCATGAAACTCAAAATAGCCCGACCGACCAGAAGCTAAGATAGGTCTGCCTGTCCTTGGACTTGAACCACCTGCTCTTCTATTAGGTGATAAACCAGTCGTTCCAGAAATAGTAATATCTTTTAATGTCACACCTTGATGTTCTACTAATACACCTGAGAAAGTTGGTGTCACTTGAATTGCAAATATTTCATCTTGGGTTATTTCTTGAGGATTTATTTGAAGAACAAACTCTTTCCAGTCTGATATTGTTGAAAGACTCCCAGCAGAATCAACTTTGACAACTTGGAACGAATAGCCTCGTGATTCTTGCCATGCCCTATCACCTTCATCTACTTCAAAGTTAGAAACATTTTTTGCAATATCCAATGGATATGGATGATCGGTTCCAAACACACCACCAATAACATTGGATACACCTTCCAAACCATCTTTAAAAATATCTGCAAATCCCATATCATATCCTTATGATATTGAGCCACCAACACCGGCTCCTAATAAAATCGAACCACCGCCAGCAGGACATGTCCCTGTCACTGAACCAGTTGAATATGTCACTTCTGCATTATTCGATATATAATCTATTAATGCATTACATAAATCTGAAAGTTCTGGAGATAAACTTCCAAAAACACCAGCCAAAGCAGAAGCCAAAGTAGGACCGCTCAATCCTTGAAGTGTTCCACCAGTCCCCTCGCCAACTAATGGTCCCGGCACTGTTGGTGTGTGAGCGCAAATGCCCGTAATGTCTCCAGCAGCAAATTCTATTGTAGCAGTCGAAAGATGATCTGCTATCTCTGTTGCCATATCTAAAAGTTCACTCGATACTGACGATTTACCCATTTCTGTTTTCATCTTATCAGCAAGAGATGCTCCAGTCATTCCAGTAATCAATCCACCTGTTGCAGCACCATCCGATAAAGTAGGTCCACTTGGGGAAGGTGCCGTCCCAGTAATCTCACCGATAAGATGAGCCACAATGCCCACCCCTAATTCGTTGATAATAGCTGTAGCCATGCCAATAGTTTCACTGGACGTTGGCTCTGCACCAAACCCCAGTCCTACTTTTAAAGCATCAGCCAAATCAGCCACTACCATTGCCATTAAATACCGCCTTTAATTCCAGTTATAACAACCTTAATAGCTGCTACTTGTGCTTTGACACCAGCATAAGTCGCAAGGTTAATTGGAGGACCAGTAGGATATCCAAGATTGCCATTATGAGTTTCAGCCGACAAACCATCACACAATGCATCAAGTTGAGTACAAAGCTTTTCAATTTCTTCTACCAACTCTCCAGCAGAACCACCTATCCCACATTTGGCACTTTCTAATTTAAGCTTACCACCTGTACCATCGATTTCAACCTTACCAGCCTCGGCTGTAATTCTAGCTCCACCACTTGTTTGAGCTTCAAACTTATCAGCAGCACCATCGATCGAAACAACTAAACCACCATCTGTTATGAAATCAAACTTATCAGAAGTCCCATCTAAAGTTACGCTCGCACCATTCCCTGCTGTCACTAGCCATTTTTTGTCTGCTTTAATAAATTGCATCTTCAAAAGTGAATCATCGATACTAAAATCAAAATCGCCATTTTTATGAAATTTTATAAAAGATGGGTTAGGTGATACCGCTTCAGGATTTTTTATGAATGGCGATGTCTTTGGAACTGCACTACCTGTCGCTGCATAATCTCCACAAGCTTTAGCGTCCTTCAAACCGACATGAGTAATTGTAAGGTTAGCTTCCTTATCAACCATGAATTCCATTCCATTGAATTCAAATCTTTCAAAATTACCTTTGTCCCTAGTCGGTGGTATAAAATCAGGATTTTCATGTTCCCTTGCATGAGGCCTTGATCCAATTATTAAAGGTGTATCAAGATCACCTCTGATAAACATACACCAAACAAATTCTCCATCCTTTTTTTCTTCAAAAATTCTATCTTCACTTGGAAATTCTAAGCCGGTTGGCTCCATAGGGAAGTGTTCGACCCCCTTCCTCACTCTGACATGGTTTCCATGGATACTACCAAGAAGCCTAACATCAAGTGCATTCGGGTAATCTTGCCCACCTATATTCACAGTATATTCTAATTGACCTGTTCTATTCTCTGGATCATCAATATAAATAACTTTTTTTATGAAACCATCATAAATACCAAACATTTTATTACTAGCATTGTCTTGTGTCTCTTCAAGAACTAAAAGATTATTCGGAATAACAGATCCATCTGGAAATACAAAACCCATTATGCCATCCCCTTCAATATATCAGCACTAACTCCAAGTGTCCCTGCTATTGGAATAGATCCATCTCTTGATGTTTGTGTTTTAACCAAATAATTAGATGAAAATTCAGTATCTAATTTTCCAGAATCATTTTCTGATGCATCTATAAAAGGATTGTATCTATTTGCAAATTGTCCTCGTGTCAATTGCCATTCAGTTTCCCACTGACCCGGAAATGTCCACGTATGCGAGTATCCTTCTATATAATAAATTTTATCATTATTTTTAATTAAATGAGTAGTTGATGATAGAATCTTTAATGCCTTACCAATCTCAGCTTTATTATTTCCAACCGACACCATAGTCCCTGTCTCATACAAATGATTATAAACATTTGCATCAAATAATTGTTCAAGGAATGATTTATATAAATCAATATTAACATTTAAAGATTGTGATTTCCCTCCCCTAGTAGGATACACAAATGCTAATTCTCGATCGACACGCTTTAACCCATATCTTTTTATTGATTCGATTTGAACCATGGGGTTCCCAATTCCACCCTTTTGACCCATTTGAACGTTTGCAAGTTCATTTACCCTTCCATATTTACTTTGAATAGCTGAAAGCCAAACCATATTGATTCTTGAATTGCTATCTCTACCCAAGTCTTCATATTTAATCTCGCTTGGATCAATATCTACCGTAGGATAATCTTGCAATGCTTTGTAATGATTATTAAGCATACCCATTGTATCTTTAAAAAACGCAGAAGATGGATGTGGTCTTAAAACAATTGATGGAGCAGCAATCCCTTTATTGTCTCTAACCAATTCGCAATAAAGGTCATTCACAACATCATTCGATGATCTTTTCAGACAACTCCATAATGGTTGACCCTTACCAATCATGTTTCTTTCTTTTTCACCGGGCAAATCTTGTTCAAGTAGTCTCTGCATAATATCATCAAAGTGGACACCATCTTGACCAAACGCTGATGATAATCCTGACAACGTTGCGACCGCACCTATAATATCTGCAGCAAAACTAAGACTGTCCTTTCCAGACTTAATCTTCTCTTGTCTTTTAAAAAGAGAAGCAGCACCACTAGGAATGATCCATTGATTTAATGGTTCTGTCTTACCCTTCCCAATAGCTGTATTGGATAAGCTGGCACCTTTCGATCCTAAAAAAACATCTAAAATAGAATTGACAAGTTGAGAAGGATTCCCAGAAAAAGGAATACCGGCTGTATTGAGGAGGACTTGACTGCTTACAGTCTGAATTAAATATGGATTAAAAAATGTTTCAGTGTCTTCAAATACTTTTCCAAAATCTCTACCTGAAATCACATATCGAACAATTATTTTATCACTGTCTTCTTCTCTCTGTCTGGTTCTGCTTACTCGATCAACATTCCCAAACATAACCATATTTCTTGTTGTTTTGTCTTTTGTATATTCCTTAGTGTCAGAATATAAGTAAATTGCAAGCCAATCACCGGGAGAAATATACTGTTTCCAATTCTTATTAGGTAAAACAGTAATACTAAAACTACCAGACGAATTGCTCATGGTCTTGTGTACTGAAACTTCAGTCAATTCAGCTTCTAATGTACCTTCAGTGACTTCCATTACAGTTTTAGAACTATTGCCTAAACTAAAATCCACACTACTGGCTACACCAAAATTTTGAACTTCATAATGCCAATAGATAACACGAGCAAATGAAGTTGTAGCTCCAATCTTTCGATACTGACTAGAATCTTTTTTGAAAGATCCCTCTGCATTGGCTACCTCACCTACTTTCTTTGATACTGTGTCTAGGAATGATGCCATTATCTGCCATACCCTTTCCCAAGAGATGGTCTAAAGCTAGATGATGATTTCTCTTTTGATGTTTTTATTTTCATGGTCTGATTAAGCTGCCCCATAACATCTATAAGCTTCTTTGTTGATTCATCATTTTTCTTTAATTGTTCCCTATCAAGGCTACTAGGTTCTTCCGAAGGTTTATTAGCACTAGTTATCTCTCTTACATTATCACCAGACATGCTAGACATAACTTTTCCAAGAGTATTGCCAAGATCATCATACTTTGCTTTTTCCCCTAATTGTTCTGAGACTATTCTTGTTGAGGCAGTTACTTGTTCTTCAGGTGACCATCTTCCACCAGCATTCCTTCTCTCTTCATTTAGACCTCCCAACATACTAGCATACCCACCAGCAGTCATATTCCCACCGGACTCCTTAACCTGCTTCATCATCCTAGTTGTTTCTTCACTACCTTCTGGTCCAAAATCTTTTTGAGCTTTTAAAAGATCTAAGTTTCCAGTATCAATATTTCCACCATACCCAAGCTTATTAAAAAATCTGCTAGTGGTATCATTTAACCAATTATCTGTACCCCAATTGATAGCTAATCGTATCGCTTCTCCAACAGCAACACCCAAAACCGCTGCTCCTGCTAGTGCAGCCGTAGAAGTCAAAGCAGCCGCTACCATCGAACCTGTTAATAGCCCTCCAGCAGCACTTCCAATAGCACTTCCAGCAATACCTGCTCCTACTCTAGTGATCGCTATTTTAGCTAGACCACCAACACCTAATACTAAAAACAATTTTTCAACATCGGAACTAAACATTCCTGTAGCCTTAGCAAATTCATCAACTGCACCTGTCATTTTAACAACAGCACTAGTCATTCCATCAGCTACCTTATTTTTCATACTGTCAATTCTCGAACCAAATTCAAGAACAGCACCTTCGAACGATTTCATATTTTTAGCAGCACGTTGTTCTGGAGTTTGTTGAGCATCTTTTAATTCTTGGATCTCTTCTTTTGATAATTTGATCCCTTTGATTTTTCCTGTCTTGGTATATTGTGTCCATAGCTTAGTAAATATTGGAACCGCAGCCGCATCTGACATTCCTGTCCCTTGCTTGAATGCTAAATATTTATCTTGTTGTCCACCACCCAAATTAACAACGTCACGCATGACAGTCGTTAACATACTATTTACCATCTCTGATCCACTGACCTTGAATATATCCGCAACTTTATTCAAACCAGCATTGTCCAAAGCATCTATATCTTTTTGCTTCATGGTCCCAAATAAACCCATGTTCCTTCTGACTTCTATACCGGCTGGAGAAAGACTTCCACCGGATGCCAAATCTAAAGAACGATAAGCTAAAAATTGTTGATATGGATCTGTGCTTTTAAAAGTGTTTTCAATACTCTTAAGAGCATCAAAAATTCTATCTGGTCTGCTATCACCTAAAACTTTTCCAAAAGCCATTCCCATTCCTGTAAGAGACTTTTGATCAATATCAATTCCCTTTGACATTTCTTCCATATAACCTGTCATGGAAGCTAAATATTCACCCACCGCAGAACCACTCATACCAGCCGCAACCGCACTACCAATCGCATCTGCAACAAATTTCCCTTCGTCTGCTACACCACCACGCCTTGCTGCGCCAAAAGCTTCTCCATATTGTTCTCCAGAAACACCATATGCCCTCTGAAAAACTTCACTCTCTCGAGTTCTAGCCTCTAACTCTTGCCCAGTCATATCTCGACCGGCAGAACGAGCTATCCCTGTTGCCCGTTCTCTACGCTGTTGACGAGTAAACCCAAGGCTAATGTCATCTCCTATCATTGCACCGCCAGTGAGTTCTCTAAGACCCATACCGGGACCAGCTTGTTGGATAGACCGTTGGATGGATTGCTGAACGCCAAATCCTAACCCCAGCATACCCAAGGCTCGCATCCCACTTCCACCCATGCGTTTCAGAATTCCACCACCAGCAGCACCACCAGCACCACCTAATCCACCACCTAATCCACCACCTGACATTAATTTTTGTTGTCGATTGATTTCTTTTATCTGGTCAGAATATTTATCTGCTGTGCTTAATAGTTGTTGAGCTTTTTTGTTGTCCCAAGCATCCTTGCCAGTTTGGGACATTTTGATAAGTTCATTGTTAACTTGATCAAAACCACTTTTGGCTATTTTTAGTTGACTGCCTAAGTCATCCACTAATGCTTTTTTGAATTCTCTGCGAATGGTTGGATCTAACTTTACTTTTCCAAATTCTGCTATTGACTGTTTCGCTAGTTCAGTCTTCTCCTGAAGAGGTTTTATATCTAAGCCAAGTGATAACTTTGCTTGTTTAGGCATCGAAATAATCCTCAAATTCTTCATCAGTTACGGTTGGACTGACTTTTGTAATCTTAGATCTCGGAAGACTTCTCCCAAGACTATTGATTATAACATCTACTTCCCATCTGTAAGATCCTTATCATTTTCGTTTTGATACTTAGAAATATCAACCTTAACTTTGCCTAAACGCTTTTTTATAACCTTTTCCATCTCAGGATCTAAAGAACCGTCCCAATCATCCTCTTGCTTTTGGTTAACTGATCCAAGAAACTCTTCTATCTTCTCAGGATATCTAATGTAATATTCTTCCAACTGTTCAATAAAAAGTTCTTCAATCGTATACTCATCCAACTGTTTTGGTGGTTGCTTATAATGATTACACCACCATCTAATCAATCTTTTTTCAGTATCCTTAGTGTTTGAAATAGCAATACGATGAAGATTATCATTGTCAAGTAATTGATTTTTCAATATCTCTGACAAGTTTTTTAGTCTTATCTTCATCGGATACATCTGATTCATCTCCACCATGTATTTTCTTTTTCCATTCAACTTCAAAATCCATAACTTTATTATAGATTTCACTCACTACATTTCCATCATACATCTCTAACCCAAATGTGGTTTCAGCCCACCAATCAGGATATTCTTTTAAAGTATGTCTTAAATAAGCTATGGCATGATTGAATTCAGCAACCTCAAGGTCATCAGGATCTTTGTCTCCATTTAATCGACCACGTAATGCTGATAACCGACTACGATCACCTAATGTCGGTCTGACATATTTGAACTTACCAGCCCAATTCATGCCAGTTTCTTTGCCTTGCCCTTGGAAATTGAAGGAGTATTCCATGCTTGGGAGAGAAAAACTTTTTTCCATTTTAGAACCTCATAAAAAAAATTAATGAAAGGGTGATTCCCACACCCCTCTTGGTAATACCCCAAGTGGTGTCATTCCTTTTTTATCCGTCAGCTTCGTCAAAAGCAGTTCTACCGACGAATGACCATGTTTCGGTCATAACCCCTCTTGCGTCAACGGCTGACTGTCTTGCTTGAAGTTTAACACCAGTCATAAGCAAAAGGATCGCTTTCGTATCCCTATCCACTACTGATGCTGTCAGTTCTCCTTGAGTCAAAATCTGAGAAAGTGAAGACATATATCCCAAACCTTTAACAGATTGATTTGGAACTCTAAAATTTTGACACTGTAAATCTACGGTATACCCAGTCTCAGCATGTTCTGCTACTTCCAACTGGTCAAGTACGTTTATAGGTTCGTATGTAATATTTTCGTTCCAAGAAACGTTAGAAGCATAAGCTACCTTGTTACCATCCAACAAGAATATTGCCTTAGCACCAGCCATCACAACGCTTTTGCTGTCATTACCTGCTTGTACTGCCATGATTTATCTCCCTTATGCGCTTTGCTGAATGTCAGCTAAGTAAATTGTTGGTAATGCAAAATCAAGTCCTTGAACTGGAGTGACAATAACATCAATGCTGGCTGTATTACCTTCAACTACTACCTTAAGGTTTTTATAACCAAGCCCATCATTAAGATCATCTCCAACAATAATATCTGCTTTCAAGTGTACTTCAAATCTTGCTTTACAAAGATTTGCAATACTCTCGGCTGTACCAGTCTTAGCTTTAGTTCCTGTAAAGAGAGCTTCAAGATTATAACGCAAATCATAAGCAACAAACCCGCCAGCTTCTACAACTGATACTCTGTTCCAAACAAAACTAGGATCAACACCATATGTTGTGTTACCAACAACATCTCGATATCCACCTGTGTCTAATGGTTCTGAAAGTTGGCAGTTTGCTTCGATCAATTCATCATAATCAAGTTTAGGTTCCCAGCTACCATCTCGAACTCGATATCCACTGACATTTTCGAGTTTGAATGTATTTGGTTCTCCAACTTCTGACCCAGCTTGCAAACCAGCTTTTATACAAGCTTGTGCCCATGGATCAAGATAAGCCGTCTGCTTTTGAGAGTAACTGTATACCAAAGGATCTTGACCACAAATTGAAACATACGCTGAAGACATTGCTGCTGCCATTGCTTTAAATTCAGTTTTTGATCCAAGAACAGAAACATAAGCATTTCTTTCAGATTTACCGCTTGTGCCCCACATCTTAATAACATGGCTTTTAGCTAACGCATTCACTGAAGAAATCGTGACCGCACCAGCATCTTCTGAAATTAATGGGACAACAATATTTATTCTTACTGTTTCAAACGCTTCAAACCCATTTGCATAATCAGAGTTTGCAGATACACCATTTGTTCCACCAGTAAAGAAAGCTGGAGTTGTAAATGTTGCAAGGGCACCATCAACATTTGTAATCCTTGCAGCACTAGCAATATCACTAGTGGCTGTTAAGAAATCAACAAAATCTTGAACATCTCGTTTAAGATCCAAAGCTACTGTTTCAATATTGATCGCATTGTAATAATCAAGTTCGATAGAATCAAGATCACCATTGGGTCCAGTCAAAGTACATGTATAAGATGCATGTGCATTGATTACATCGACCAACTCTTGAAGAGTCATTTTTGAAACTAGCTCACCGTTCTCGGTCTTGCCGATAATGAAATCAAGATCGTCTGCTGGAGTAGCTGCACAGCTAGTCGTAAGTTTTCGATCTCCAGCCGCATCTGCAATCGTCAAAGTTGAAGTTACTGCTGCACCTGTATAAAGGATTTGGATTTGAGATACACCACCAAGCTCTTGTTCTGCGTCTTCAATCAAGCTACCTTTTTTCAAGGTAATATAACGAGAACCTTTTCGGCCTCTATCTGTACCAGCGATACCAAGGATAGTATCAAGTGTTGAAGTAGCACTAACCGAAATATAACCAAAATCCAATTTAGCAGTTGTAAGAACTGAGGTTAAAATTTCAATATCAACTTTCAAACCGTTTGCGGAAGCTGTGACTGGTCTGGAAGGGGACCATCTTGCATCTGTATTCAATTCAGTTTCAATAGCAGAAGTTGTTTCAGCTGCACCTGTCAGAAGAGAAGTAAAAGTATAAACTGTTCCATTGATAGTTACGATCAATGTGTCGCTACCACCAGACAAATCAAATGGTCCATCGATTGTTCCATTGATGATCGCATTCAAATCTGTGATCGAACCAACCGATACGTTATCAACGTTGGCATTGTTCTCATCTGCACCATAATTTACAGTTTCAAGATCGACTAGACTAAGAGGAGTCGCCTCGTTATTAGCTAGTCCTAATACAGCCTTTGTTGAATTATTTGTTTTCCAAATGATCACTGTACTTGCACCGTTTGCAATTCGAGCATCATTTGAAGGTTCAACTAAAAGTCCTAATGCATCTGCTATAGGTCCAGACTTGTATCTCGCCTTTGCAGATTGAATTTGAGTCCCTTGTAACACATCCAAAACACCCGGCTCACCACCCACTGATTCACCTACTATGCCAACAATACCCGTTGGCTGTAATGGGAATCCTGTGAGATTTTGTACTTTTAAAGCACTGTAGGAACCCGGCTTTCGAATGGTCTTTCCATTAAATACACGTCTAATTGCCATTTCTTATCTCCCTTAAAAGCCTTTAAAAATTTCATCCCATTCCTGAATTGTGGCGAACTTCACACCAACCGCTTTCGGATATGTAAGCATCCCACTCCACAAACACTTTCGAACACTTTTGATTTTAACGTAAACACCAAACGGAATTTTATTAGTAGCAGCCACTTCCGTCTTTTTAGATAATTCATTTATATAAGATCTTTTCTGATCCGTTGGCATCTTAGATGCCTCAATCTCCTCAATCTTCTTTTCGATAGAAAATGTTCTCTTCTCTTTACTAAATTTTTTCTTTTCTACCATTTTGACCTACCCTCCTTATTCAAACTGTACGTCAAGATCAATTTTACCCACCATAGGCACTTTATCTTTCTGGAACAGAGCAAATGTCTGAACCGTTGCAGTTACAAATCTTGAAAACATATGAGAAGGAAGGTATTCATTCAGTCGTGAAAGATCTGTTGCACTGTATGTAATATTCTTCAAACCCTCACTGCCCAATTGATCCCTGTATGCATTCAAAAGATAGATAACAAGCATATACAAATACTTTGTTAAGTCCGGTCCTCCTACAGCATGTATTCCTATCAAGATTTCATCTTGTATTGAAGTATATCCTATTTCTTTTCGATCTGTAACATTTTCATCTCCATCTAATGTATCAACTTGCCCTTCAAAGTCATTTAATCCTGAATATTGAAGCAACTCTGATCCGCTTGAAAGATTTATTGAAATAGTTGGAGAAGTCTCGCTTTCGAGTGGGAATGACTGAATAATTTTAATCTCAGTATTATTGATATATGTTGCGATCTCATCAATTTTAGATTGACCATAACGGGCACTGAGGATTGACTTGCAAAGGTTTCCAAAAACATAATCTTTTGCATCTGGAGTTGTTCTAAACCATTCAAACCCTTGTTCAAGAATATATTCAAAAATAAAGTCTACCGGATACAATCCATAATATTGATCAGTAATAGCTTCTTCATTAGGGTAAACGTACACTAGACCTCCAAAGTCGCATTAACAATTTTATCAAGTTCTTGATCTGCAAATCTTTCAACTTCTTTAAGAATATTATGTGCTTTAATTCCCGGATGTATCCACGCACTAGGCTTAGAATTCTCACTCATAACTCGCCAAGTCATCAACATGCCTTGACCTCTTTGCTTAGTTGTCCCTGTAGGTTTTTGAATCCTTGTTAAACCTTGCAAATATTTATGAACATCAGCACCTTTTGGAATCCGCTTGACAGGTCCACTTTTAACCTGACCACTCGCACTCCTTATCATCTTATCTAATCCATACTGGCTCACTGCTTTTTTTAAATGCGTTTGTAAATTTGCATCTTTCGCTTTTCCAGTATACCCAAGCCTTGCATCTGAAGATGTAGAATGTCTGAACGGTATGATCACATATCTCTTTCCATCTTTACCAACTTTTGATTTCGAACCACCAAGCCAACCGGGTCTTACATTTTTCATATCAAAAGATGGCATCCCATGCTCAATATTATTTGGCATAGTACCAACAAGTGTAATTTCATAAACAGGTTCCCCACCATCAGTCCTAGTGGTGAAACTTTCAGCTTGTCTTAGTCCATTGATATAAATTTCTCTTGATGTCTTTAGACGGGTTTGAGCTAGCCTGATCCATTCAGACTGAGACGCTTTCGCTAAACCGGCTATGGCTCGACGGAACACATCAACCACACCCATTTCAAGCGTGTTAATGTCAACACCAAGCCCTTCAAGTTTTGCGTTAACAGAAATCAATCTATGTCTCTTCCTTTGTTATAGACCATGTAATCCCACCTTATATGAGCTTGCTGTGGTAATTGGACAGGTTCTTTATAAGGTTTATTTTTAGAATCGTAGTAATAACGATTTTCATGTATCAAATCTAAAACCCTGAATGTTGGTAATGTAGGATATAAAAATGAATACAAAGTCCCTACAGCCGGTTTGTTTGAAGTGAGCCAAGTCAAAGTTCTACCAGTCAATGAATAATCCGTATCTCTCACATATTTATTTCCAAACGAATCAACCAGTGAATAAAATCCACCGTCACTTGTGTCTGAAGACACATACCGTGTGTAATCAATATTATCGTTTGTTCTTTTTATGAATTCATTGAACTGAGAAGTTTGATCGATCATTTCAATTTTGTACCAATAAGCCAATCTAAAATCAGGCTTTGTGGTCATGTAGGCATCTTTAACATCATATTTAGTTTTGTCTAATTCTTCTGACAATTTTACACTTTGTATGAATGCCCATTCTTCAATGGCACTCGCATCTAAATCAATTGTTTGATTACCATTACAGGTTGCACAATCTAAAGGATGATTAACGCTTGATGTATCAATATCCAATCCACTTCTGTTCGGACATAAAATCGCAGGGGTAATTCGAACACGAGTACCTTGATCTTCAATCAAATGATCAAAATCCTCTACCACCAAACTTATTCGTCCGGGTTTCCTTAAAGGTTTTGGATATGTGTTCTTGACCATTAACTTTTTCCGTCATCGTTAGGCTACAACCATACTTATCCCTTTTAGGTTAAGCCTTATGTTAATCAATTGTTCTTTGATCTGCTTTTCATACTGAAGAATTCTTGCTCCATAACCAGCATTTGTAGCCGACGAAGTAGTTCCAACGGATTGACTTAATCCATCTAATGAAATTGACTTCGATGCGATACCAGCACCAGCTATTAAATCTCCAGCTATATTCAAAGGACCAGTCGCAGCTTTCATTCCAATCAACTCTAAAATATCGAATGGAACCTGTCCTTCTTCGAAACCAGCCTCGTAATCGATAAAGATAAGATAAGGTATGTAATCTCTTGCCGTGTAAAGCAACGGCAGAAAGGAACCACCTTGTCCCATTAAAATCGCACTAAAAGTTCCCTCAGTTGGAATAAGATTTACCATTCCACCGACCGAATCAGTTTTAAACCACGTAGGATCGTATGATAAAATTTCATTACTGATCGGAAACTGAATGGCATATTTTGTAACTTTTCTAACTGGGAAGTTATAAAGCTTCACACATCCAAAGTTTGTATAATCAATGTAGGTATAATCATGAGCTTCATTCGTGATAACAGTTGGATGGAGAAGTATTTGAAGTTCTCTCTCAATCCATTTTTGCGCTGATTTAATATAAAATTCAATCAACGTATTAGGCATTTCATTCCCATTGTCATCCGTTAGGTCAACACCGAATAGGAAAGTGTCTTTGACAAACTGTGCTGTAATAAGCAGGTCATTGTTCTGAGGTCTTATGTTGTAAGCAATTTCACTCATGTCAAATTACCTTAATAACTAAGATCGATAGTATATTTTCTACACCTCTCGAACTCAGAGCAAACACTGTCATGAAATTTAAACTTCAAATCAGTAGCTTGCTCTTCTGTTATATCAAAAAAAAATTTAGCTTTTCCCGGCTTAACTTTTTCTACTTTTTTAATTCTGTGACTACCAGCTTCGCTTGTTTGTAGATAAGTCGCAAACAGGTAATTTACTGTGACATAGTAATTTATTTTATCTCGACTATTTGAGCAAGTCCGTCTGCTGATAATGTCGCTTTTATTATATTCACTGTGTCCCATAAACCACCTGATCTTATTACGATTGGCACATTAGCTGGTAAAATGATATCGGATGTGGTCGCAGCAGAAGCTCCAACACTCAATCTAAAATGAGCGTTAACAGTTGAAATTAAACGATATGCCTTATTGGGTTCCATAGCCCTTACCGATGAAGTCCCATTCACTGCACCCGAAATTGGAAGAACATTAGTCGTTCCACCAACGATTTTAGGAAAATAAACCGGACCATCAATAACTTTTCTCGAAGACGAAAATGCATCATGCTCTCGCCTAAGAATCTCTTCAGTAGTTAATGCCTGTTCTTTTGTCCATTCAGTAGTCATTTTTTATCAACCTTCTTAGGGTGTCTTCTTTTTTCTTCAACTCTTTTTTCAACTTTTTTTTCTTCAACTGACTTTTTTTCTTCAACTGACTTTTTTTCTTCAACTGGCTTTTCTTCTTCAACTGGCTTTGTTTTTTTGAAACCAGTTAAAACCACTTTAAACCCAACTACTTTAAGTGCATTAGCAATTTCTAAATCGTCTGTTTCAACATATCCCTTATCATCAACCTTAAGAGTCTTGTCCTTTGCAAAAATTAAAATCTCTCCAGCTAAACTTTCCATTTTTAATTTCATTATCAAGCTCCTAAATTATAAGGTCAACCCAATCGGTTGACCCAACAAATGGGGGGTCACCCCCCCCATATCAACTAAATTACGCACCAACAAGATCAGGAACAGAAAGACGACCGATATTTTTAATTATCATTATCCCTCTAGGTCTGAAAATAATTGGAGTATTGTAATATAATTGCATCCATCGAATGCTTGAAGCCACTGTTGCTAGTGGAAACTTAAGCATTGGAGAAAGTTCACGAAGAGTAAGAACTGTTTCGTCGAACTGTCCTATGTAAGCTGTGCCAAGACCCGGAAGATTTTCGTTTCCATCCAAGAAAATGGTAGATGCACCAGCAGACACAACTTCAGCTACAAGATACTTTGTACCAGCAGCACCATCAGCAATACGAGTTCTGTAAACTCGATAACCTGCTGTGTTGTCATTACCCGAAACTGCGCCTCTAGCAATCGTCAACTTAGCTTCATCAGAAGCACCAAGCACTGCGATAACAGCAGAACCAGAACCAGTCGTAGAAGAAGACTCACCATTTCTGGAGATGGCTGTTACTTCATACGCATATGTTCCGAATTCAGCAGTTTTAAATCCACGGCTTGTAGATTTAGCTTGAACAGCAACCGTAACAGTCGCAGGAGCGGTTGGACATGATGAGTTGTTAGCAGTAGTTGGAGCTTGCTTATCAATTCCTAAGAAAACGTCAGGCTTAAGTGTCAGAGTACCACCGGCAGTCTTAACTTTTCTGCTATCAAAACCAGTTGTAACTTCTCCATCACCTACTGGAATACCATACCGGCCTTTGGAGAAGAAACCTACGTTGTAATCTCGATGAGCCGTGTGTGGAAGATAACATGATGTTGGAAAATAATGGTTGTCTAAAAGCACTCTCGCAGCTTCTGAAAACACACCTTCTGTCAACGGCTGATTTCTTAAGTCAATAACGTGTTCCGTAGAAACGTCAGGCTGAAGATCACCTGCAGTGTCAGAATCAGCGTAACCTGCAAGTAGCTGAGACTTTAATCCGTCAAAGGATTGAGAAATAATTGAGCTATCACCACTGAAAAGATTTTCTTCAATTTGTCGAAGCATCCACATCGCACCGTTTTTAGTTTCAAGAGCAACAACGTTTCCGTGTGCTGGCTTAACTAAAAGCATTGGGTGTGTAATTTCACGAGTTGTACCCATGAACTTGACGAACTGAACTTTTCTTTGATACTGGCTATCTTCTGTCCGAGGAAGTCCACCCTCATTGATAAAGAAGCCACCTTTTCCCCCGTATTTCGAGAGCATGTTGTACTCTTCAACGGTGTTGTAGGCTTTTGATTTAGGAATATCGTTATAAAATACGATGTTTTTCATCATATAAGAAACGATTTTTAATGTTGCATCGAGAACTTCCACTCGCAATGCACCGCCTTGGCTTTGAGATGCTGGATCGGTAGCGTAACCTGCTTGTAACGCCTTATTGATCTCCATTACTTGCTGGGGATCACTAAGTCCGAAACCATCCCCATGCCCTTCAAATTGTTTTGGATCGATTACTGGATACATTCGTAAACCCCCTGATTAAAGTATCGCTTGAAGCAGTTTATTAGCTTCAGGTGTAACAAAACTGAATGTCTCAAAATTGATGACATCCTCTTGACTCAAATTGCCCTTCTTAACAAGATCACACATTGCGTCAGTAATTGCTTTCTTAACAGTGAGTGAATCTTTTCCTGCCAAACTCTTATAAAAACCTTCTTCGCTTGTAGTTGGAGCTTCAACAGCACCTTCTTCTAGTGTATTTTCAAAAGTTCTTTCACTTTTAGAAATACCTTCAATTGACTTTGAACTTGCTGGCTTGTCACCAATGATTCCAACTTTTTCACATAGAGCTTTAAGGACTATGCCAAGATTACCAATAGACTCACTTGTGTCATCAAGTCTTTCCATAATCTCTTCAAAACGAGAATCTTGCGCTCTATCGCTTTTAACGACAAAATCTCTAAGACCATTCACTTGCTGGGCAGTATGGTCAACTAAAGATTTTAGAAAGCTAGAAACTTCAACTTTCGTTTCTACTTCTACTGGCAAATTTTCTTCGAAGCTTGCTGGCTCGTCAGATTTTTTTGCTTCACCCTTTTTCTTTTTGTTGTCATGCTTGTCGTTCATGTTCTCTCCTGCTACTCCAAGTGTTCCACTTTCATCTGCTGCACCATTACTGGAATTCAGATCACCATCAGTTGGAACCCCTTTCTGAACTTCACCTCTAGGAAGGTTTAATTCGTTAAGGGCATTGGAGATGTCTTCTTGTTTGATAGCCATTAAAAAAACCTCCCTTAAAACCTAAATTTTAACTTCTCTACTGCATTAACAGTCGAAGAAGTACCTGCCTCTGTAGTTATAGCATGAGTAGTCACAGCTTGATTTGAACCACCAGTGGTAACAAAAGCTATAACATGTGGTGCAAAATCAGCATAAGTCACCGTAAGAACCTTATCAGAAGTTATATCCACAGATGTAACTAACAGTTCTGCTTCTAGTGCTGCAACGATTAATGATTGAGTATTTGCATTGCTAGTAGCGTAAACTACTGGTGTACTCGCAATTGCCACACCATCAAGCGTTATAGCAATTGAGTTAGATGCCTCAAAAACTATATCATTAGTGAGCGTAGCTACTTCATTGGTAGTAATACCAGCAAGCACATCAATAATTTCATCCACCTTGGTGAGTAATGCCGAGTAAGCTTTTGTCGGATCGTCAAAGATATGCTCTCCTCCAACCTCATCACCTGACAACCTTCCTATCTCAGTTGATAGCATTTACTTTCTCCTCAAAAAATGTTTAACGAACTCAGCTACAGCACCATCCTCAAAGTCAGGTCGCAGCTTTTGAACAATTTCAAATGCTTTTTCAAAATCATCTACATCAGGTAATTCATATGCACTCATCATTAATTTCAAAGCATTTTTTTTCTTTTTATTTCTCTTATCATCGTCTTTTTCTAAAGACTCTGGAGATAATGCTGCACCATTTGTCTGTCCTACTGGACCTGACGCTGCACCATACCCAGCACTTAAAGATTTTCGAGCAATATCTATATTGAGAAATGATTTGGTCAATACATCCCATGTGCATTCCGTATTCACAGGACAATTGGTTATCGCTACATTTTTGATCATAGCTTTTTCAATAATTGCATTGCTTCTTCGAATAACTTTACCTTCGATAGAAAAACCAAGTCTTTTATCTGGTGTTGAAGCTAATGCTTTTGCAAGTTCCCAAATACCATCAGCTCTACTAGTCCCTTTAAGAACATATCCTTCTGCTAACCAACCTTCAGTCTTACCAGTTGGAGTTGCTATCTCTTTAGAATAAAAAACTCTTTCAGGGTATCCAACTATTGCTGAAGTTGATTGGGAATGATTATCATTGAAATGACCATATTGAAGGAAAGGATTAAAATCTAATCCTTTGGCTAAAACTCTCTCACCTTGTCGATCTTTGGTAGCTGTAGACATTACACCAATGATTCGACGAGAATTATACTCATCTTCGTCTTCTGACTTCGTAATAAATTCAACGTTTGGCAACCAAACTCTGAACCCATCTTCTCTAATATAAAAATCCATTTTTATACCAAGTAAAATAAAAAAAGCAGTTATGCTTGAAGCACAACCACTCCATAGTCAATGAGTCTTCGTTGTATAATTAAAATTCTAAAGAATTAGGTTAAGATTGTCCAGTATTTTTTACTTCATATGTAAATCTTGTATTAATTGATTTAAGAATATCGAAATTAATAGGGACATCTTGCTTGCAAGATTTACAAACCGCAAAGCAACCTTCGCTGTTCCATTTAATTACCAATGCTCTCATTTTAACTTCATTATTATTACTTTTAATAATAGAGTTATTACAATTACCACATTTGACATTACAAGTTTCTTCTTGCAAGAAGTATCTCCTCAATCTTTTGAATTCTTGATTTTCTAATATCGATTACATGTAAGGGTTCTATCCTTTTTACGGGACCACTGCTAGCAACCACACTGGGCTTAGATTTTACAAGATCTATAACATTGCTGAACGTTTCACCGGGAACATATGTTTCATCCGACTTAACTACCAATGAAAAAGATTTCTTAGCAACATTCAATCCCTCAACTATATTTTTAATAATGTATGTCAACACGACAGGATCAAAAATTTTGTTTTGAGCTAAATACCAAATCTGATCATCTGACGATTTAAAAATATCTGCATGAGTCAAACCGTGAGTTTCCAGTTTGTGCTTTGGAATATCCACTAATTGATCTGGACCACCTCTCATCTGAACATACTTCCTCATAGCTCCAACCATGATACCTTCAAATTGTTTAGCCTGATTAGTAGTGGCTACTATACCTTGTTGAAATGGAATTGTTTCGACTGGCTGTTGATATGGATTGTTACCCTCTGGAATAGATTTCTTAACCAAATAATTCCAACAAGGCATTAAATGGATAGGAACGCTCGGATGAGGCATTGACTTTTTACCATTTGATCCTCGTTGACATTCATCAAAAACTTCTCTTGGCATTTGTTGACCAACTGATTCAGCCCATTCTGGTTTAGGATTAGCTTCATCCCATTTCTTAAGATCTCCCCATGTTGGATATGGTGGTGGTCCATTTGGATGAACTTCATGCCAATTATCACTTATGAAAGGCTTTAACCGATCGTATTGCTTTGCTGCATACCCTCGTTTCATACGTTCTACATTCGCGTCAATTGGTGGATTCTCTAAAATTTCTTTTAAATCTCCAAAACTCCCTTTCTGAAATTCTTCAGTGACCCCAGACAATCCTTGAATCCTTGACCCAGACACTTCTTTATATTTCAAAAATAATTGATGTTCTGCGTCTGGTGCATTCAAGTCTATTTGACTTATCGCATTGAACATATGCTCAACTTTAGCTCTTCTCTCAGGCTTCACATCTGCTTTGATGTTTTCAAAAACTCTTTTTGCATTTTCTAAATATGGATTTCCACCAGACGCATGAACTTCTTCCATTGCATCTATTCGAGTTTCCGATTCTGCAAAGTCAGGATCAGCTTCTCTCAAGTCCCTTGCCGCAGAACCCTCTTCAGCCGGAGTTGGGTATCTCGTGTCAGACATGAGACTATTAATCCGCTCCATCGATGTTCTTATTCGATCAAGTCTCTCTGGGTCTGATGGTTCTGGTGTTGGTTCTGGTGTTGGTTCTGGTGTTGGTTCTGGTGTTGGTTCTGTTATAACTAACTCTGGTTCCGGTGCTAACGCAGCCACAGCCTCTTGAACCGCACCTTGAGATTCTGATGGTGTTTCTCCCGAAATTGCAGCATATGTTTCAGGATGTTCAATTTCCATCCTTGCAAGCAATTCTTTTATTCTTGCTTGTTTCTTTTCTTCTTGTGACAACGGGGTTGTTGTAACCCAAGTATAAAGATCATCTATAACCTCTGGTGTGGCAGTACCACTTAGACGGGAAGCGAGGGAAGATGCGTCTATAATATCCTTAGCATCACTAAAAGTGGGGATGTGATCCATTAATACATTCCCACCCCCATCTCTAACTTCAATACCAGACTCAGTTATTATTGCAGAA
>Ga0114918_10000538_pt1 | contig 32906 bp, 24 predicted proteins | sample LantaG_FD_87015 | JGI IMG/M metagenome (GOLD analysis project Ga0114918, IMG submission 87015) | Deep subsurface microbial communities from Baltic Sea to uncover new lineages of life (NeLLi) - Landsort_02402 metaG | ecosystem: Environmental > Aquatic > Marine > Oceanic > Sediment | place...
CACACACTCACACACACACACACACACACACACACACACACACACACACACACACACACACACACACACACACACACACACACACACACACACACACACACGCGCACACACACACACACACGCAAGGAAATGTCGTCCCGCCTCGCCCCCCTGCTCGACCCCTTGGCCGGCGAAAACGCGGCCGCGGGCGCCGCCGCCGCCGGCGCGCCTGGCAAGGCCGACGCTTCCACCGCCGCCCTTCCTCGCCGGGCCGCCCTAGCTGACGTCAGCAACCAGCGCGGCGGCGGTGGCGGCATCACGACCGCGCCGCCCCTGGCCGCCAAGCAGGCGGTAGGCGGCGACCTGGCGCGCCTGGTGCCGCATGCGTTGTCAACCGACGACGCGCCGGCATGCGCGCCGCAGCCGCCGCTGGCCGTCTTCCAGGACGGGGTCGGGGACGCCGCGGCGGCCGCCTCCCACCCGCCTCCTGTCCTGGAGCGCCTGGCTGGCCGGACTGGCGCGGAGGAGGAGGTCGCCGTGGACGAGGCCGCCGCGGCGGCGTCCGCCGCGCGCGTCGCTGCGCTCGCCGCGGGCGCGACGCGCTACCCGGTCGCGCCCCTGTCGGAGGTAAGAATGAGGCAGTTGAGGAGCGTGCGTGCAAACAGAGGAGAGCGCATGAGACCTGCGCGCTGGTCGACTGCGGATGGGGATGCGGAGATGGCGCAAGCGCGCGCGGGAGAGGGGGACGCGCATTATCTCAACTACCACCCACACGCCCTCTTCTCTCCCTCTCCCTCAAGGCCGCCCGCGCCGCCCAGGCCCTGCGCGCCTTCACCTGCCTGGACGAGGCGGATGACCTGCCCCGCCCGCCCTCGCCGGCCGCCTCCTCGCCCGGCGACCTCCTGCTGGCTGGCACGCGCGGCGGCGGTGGCGGCCGCTCGCTGGACGGCGGCCTGGGCCTGGGCGCGGCCCCCGGCCCCCTGCAGCGCCCCTCGCCCTCCTCCTCTGCCGCGGCCGACTGGGGCGGGGACTCCTCCGACTCGCCCGGTGTGGACGGGGCGGGATGCTCGGCCCGGTCCACCGCCACGGCCGCCTCGCCCGAGGAGGCGGCCGCCGCGTCCTCGCCGGGGCTGGCGCGCGCCCTGGCGGCCCTGGACCTGGGCGGCTGCGGTGGGGGGGGGGAGGGGTGCGGCGACGACGACAGCACCGCCTCCCTGGCCGCCACCCTGGCGGCCTGGGACGCCGCTCTAGCGGGCGTGGACGGGGGCGGCAGCGGGCACAGCCCGGCCTCGGCCGTCGGCTCACTGGACGTGGACGGCGAGTGGGATGGCGCCGTGTCGCCGCCCCAGGTGCCCGGGGAATGATGGAGGGGGCGCGTGGTTTTTGGTGGTTTGCATCCCCTCACATTGACAGCATAAGAACACAAAAAAAGAAGCAGAGAGAGTGTACCAATCGCGCGCGCGTATGTCTGCGTTTGTAAGAAGATGTGGACAGGCGCGCGGCCGCGAGAAAAAAACAAGAGAGAGGGAGAGGGTCAAGGGTCGTGGATGGTGAGAAGAGAGCTGCCAAACGGCTGTTCTCTTTTCCGTGCTCGCCTCACCGCGCCCCACGCAGCGCCGCCCCTCGCTTGCCCCTCTGCACATGCAGGGCCGCTTGTCCACACCGGCCTGCCAACGCACGCCGGCGCCCGCTTTCTTCCTCCCTGCCCGCGTGTCGGTCCGCCGCACGTCCGCTCCCGCTCTCGCCGCCGCCGCCGCCGCACCCATCGGCGCAGCCCGCCCTGCCTCCTCCGCCCGCTCCGTCAAGATGGCTGCGCTTGGTAAGCGAGGACGCCGCCAATAGAGAGATATGACTGTGCACGTGCTCTCTAGGCGCGCCGATTGAGGCGAGGGGCCTGGGCCTGGGCGTGGGCGTGGAGAACCGCCCTGCCTGTGCGCTCAACACGCGCGCGCGTTTGCTCGCGCTTTCAACCCTTGCTTGCGGAATCAGCGAGGCGTGCTCTCCAGGCCCCCACGCCCGCGACGACTCACGCCCCACACGCCCACTCACCCCCCGCGCGCGCGCCCTCATCTCTCTCTCCATCTCTCTCCCTGCCTCTCCCTACCTCTCCACACCTCTCAGCCGCCGAGGACGTGGACGGCGAGGTGTCCGCCTCCATCATCGACGGGAAGGCCATTGCCGCGACGATCCGGGGCGAGATCGCGGCCGGCGTGGCGGACTTGAAGGCCAAGGCGGGCGTGGTGAGTGATCGATCGAGAGACAGACACACAGAGAGAGAAAGAGACGGAATGCGCGGCCGCCCACACCCCTGACCTTTCACCCCTCCCCCCCTCCCCCCTTCGTAGACCCCGGGCCTCGCAGTCGTCCTGGTCGGCGCGCGCGGCGATTCCGAGACGTACGTCCGGTCCAAGGTCAAGGCGTGCGAGGAGGTGGGCATCCAGTCCTTCGCCTCCTACCTGCCGGAGGACGTGTCACAGGCCGACCTGCTGGCCGTGGTGGCCGGCTTCAACGCGGACCCAGCCGTCCACGGCATCCTGGTCCAGCTGCCGCTGCCCAAACACATTGATGAGACGACCATCCTGGACGCGATCGACCTGGCAAAAGACGTGGACGGCTTCCACCCGGCCAACATCGGGGCGGCCGCCATGCGGGGGCGCACCCCGCTGTACGTGTCCTGCACGCCCAAAGGGTGCGTGGAGCTGCTCAAGCGGTCCGGCGTGCCCATTGCGGGCAAACGCGCGGTCGTGGTCGGCCGGTCTAACATTGTTGGCCTGCCCGCGGCCATGCTCCTCATGGCCGCGGACGCAACCGTGACGATCGTGCACTCCCGCACGCCCGACCCGGCGTCCATCGTGCGGCAGGCGGACATCGTCATCGCGGCGGCGGGCCAGGCGGAGATGATCAAGGGCGACTGGCTGAAGCCGGGTGCGGCTGTGGTTGATGTGGGCACCAACCCAGTCCCCGACGCGTCCAAGAAGCGGGGCTACCGCCTGGTCGGGGACGTGGCGTTCGACGAGGCGGTCCGAGTGGCGGGCCACATCACGCCCGTCCCGGGCGGGGTGGGGCCCATGACCATCACCATGCTCCTGTCCAACACGCTGGACGGGGCCAAGCGGGCGGCGGGGGTGGAGTGAAATGGAAATCCAGCTCGAGCTGGAGAGAGAGCACATGGGGGAGAGTGGGGGGGTGGGCGTGGTCCGTGTCCCGGTGCGCGCGCGTGCCCCGTCGATTCAAAACGAAAGGGAATATGGTGTTACAGGCCGGTCCGGTCGAAAAAAGGCCACCCCCCTCCACACCCGCACGCAAGACAGCCCCCACCCCACCCCTCACCAAAAAACACTCGCGCGCACACGCCGGGCTGTCTAGACCGAAACACAAAAAACGGCTTCCTCTCTTGCCCCGCACGCACCCGCCCCGCGTCCCTCTCGCACTCCGCTCTACTCGCCACACGCACGCATGCTCATTCCCGGTACTCGTCCATGAACTTGGCCTGGAAGGCCGCAAAGTCGGCCATCATGCGGTCCAGCCGGTCCTCGGACGGCAGGATGGTCGTCCGCAGGTGGAAGGTGCCCGGCTCCTGGCCGAACCCGGACCCGGGGACCGTCAGGATGCCCGTCTCCTCCACCAGCTTCAGGCAGTACCAGGTGTCGGGCGACTTGCCCGCCGCCTGCGCAGCCGCCAGGGCTTTGGGCGGCAGGTTGAGGCGGGGGAACGCGTACATGGCGCCCTCCGTCGCGTTGCAGGCGACGCCCTCGCACGCGTTGAAAGCCGCCGCCACGGCTTTCGCCCGGCGCTGGTAGGACGCGATCGTGCCGGATCGGGTGGCCTCATACTCTTTGGCGGCCTCGCTGCCCGCGGGCGGCCCCGCCACCATCAGGCTGACCGCGGCCTGGCCCATCGTGTTGGGGCACAGGTTGATGGAGGAGATCTTGTAGAGCTCGTCCATGGTGGCGGGCAGGATGTTGACGGCCTCCATGTAGCCGCCGCGCAGGCCGCACTCGCCGGTGGACCCCTTGGACACGGTGTGGAAGGAGACCAGCTCGACGGAGGACGCGTAAGGCTCGCCCAGGTCGGCCAGCACTTTTTTAGCGGAGACAAAGGGGCGGGCGGCGTCGTACACGTTCTCCTGGTACACCTCGTCCGCCAGGAGCACCACTTTCTCCTCGTGCGCAAACTTGATGAGGTCCGCCAGGGTGTCGGCGGACAGGGTCTGCCCCGTCGGGTTGCCCGGGTTGATGAAGACCAGGGCGCGGACGGCGGTCCCCGCCGCGCGCGCGGTCGCCGCCTGCGCGCGCAGGGCGGGCACGTCCAGGCCCCACCCCTCGCCCTCCACCAGGCCGTACCCCAGCAGCTGGCCGCCCGCCAGCTGGATGGTGGCCGAGTAGAGCGGGTACTGGGGGATGGGCACCAGGATGCCGTCCCGCCCGTCCCGGATGAGGGCGTTGAGAATGTACTTGACAGCCGGGGACGCGCCTTCTGTGAGGAAGATGGCGTCCGGGTCGGCGGGGATGCCGCCGTCGCGGGCGGCGATGAAGTCCGCCACCTCCTGGCGGATGCCGGGCGCGCCCCTGGAGTCGGAGTAGGCGCCCAGGCCGCCCGGGAAGTAGGAGAGCAGGGTGCGGGCGCGGGCCACGGCCTCGGGCGGGAACAGGGTGCCCACAGCCGGGTCGTCCAGGAGCATGGGCGCGGCCACCAGGGCCAGGACCTGGCGGATGAAGGGGATGGGCGTGCCACCGACGGAATGAGGGTTGCCGACTAAGGAGAGAAGAGAGAAGAGAGGAAGAGAGAGAGAGAGAGAGAGGAAGTGGAAGGCGTGAGTGGGCGGGAGGAAGAGGGAGAGGGAGGGTGGTGGTGGTTTCCACCAACGGGCAGGGAGCGCGGCTCTCTCTCTCCCTCACCGTTGGTGTACAGGATGTCCCGCCCCGCCTTGCGCAGCTCCTCGCCCTTCAGGTACAGCTCGCCCCGGACGGCGTACTGGGCTTTCAGCATGTTGGCGTTCAGGAGGGTGGGGTGGAGGACCTGAGGGGTGAGAGGGAGGATGAGAGGTTGGTGGTGGGTGAGTGTATTGTGACGAAGGGGAGGGGCGCTTTTGCGGGTCACGCCCGTCCTCCTCTCTCTCTGAGGGAGGGAGAGAGGAGGGCTGTGCGCGTGTGTGGGCGGGAGGAGGGGACGCGGCCGCAGGGGCGTGGGGTGCGCTCCTCTCTCCAGGCACGGAGAGAAGCGAGAGATAGAAACGAAAAGAAGGTCCGAGGTCCGAGGGCGCGGGAGAGGGAAGACAGCGCGTCCCCCTCCCCCATTCGGGGCGCGCGCCCTCGGCCCAAGAACCCCACGCCCCTCCCCTTCCCGCCCACAAACTCCGTGTGCCGACAAGTGGGTCGCCCACGAGGAGGGCGGCTGGAGTGCCTAAGCCCTCCGGGCGCACCAGGCGCCCCGCGAACCACGCAAGCCAAAAAAAAAAACGCGACCCTCCCACGTGCTTTTTCTCATACAACGGGGCAACGGGGAGCAAAGACTACCCCGCCTGCCTTTCCGACGGTCGCGCGCGGGCCCTGGCCATGTGCCTTCCCTCTCGCCCTCTCCGAGCTGCCTCACTCACCTTGCCGTCTACATCGTTGACGGGCGCGGCGAGCCCGCCGTTGGCCGGGGCCGCCGCGGCGGCGCCGTTGCCGGTGTGCAGGCCCGACACGCTGGCCGGAGAGGCTTTCACTATGGTGGCCATCGTGGTGGTGTGGGGCGAGGGCAGGGTGGACGCTTCCAGGGGGGAGCAGGCAGTGGTGGGCAGGTGTCCGGGCGCGGGCAGGCGAGCCAGGCAGGCGAGGGAGAGGAGCGTGCGCGTCTTGCGGAGGGCGGCGACGAGCAATCAATTTGTGAGTGTTTTTGGAGTGAGCAGGGGGAGGGGTGGGGGGGTGAGGACGGGTGAGGACGGGGAGCAAATGACCGCACTCTCGCGTTGTTCCCTTTCTTTTTTGCGTGCCCGCGCGGCGCCCCCCCCCCCAGGTGGACGCCCCGCACCCCCACTCAAACTAGGCCTACCAGGTACGTCCAGTCCATGCACACCCTCCTGCAACCGCCGACTCAGGCTGGATCTTTGCCAGAGAGATGACGCGCGCACGCGTTTCCTTTTCCGCATCCGCTGGCCGCCGGGGCCAGGCCAGCGACCCCCCCCCTACGTCTTCATTCACGGCCGCCGCCCGCCCTCTCTCTCCCTCCCTCACACAGCCTCCTGTATCTCTTTCGCACCACCACCATGACGACCGACTCCCCCTCCGAGTACGGCCGCCCCTCCACCTCCGTCGCGGGCGCGGCCGCCGTCCCCCCCCCACCCGCCTCCTCCCTGGCCAACGAGGACCTGCCCTGCGCCTTCTGGGACGCCCTGCCCGCGGAAGGGTCGGACCACCCGGACCTGCTGGCGATTGAGGCCCTGAAGGCCGAGTCCACGCCGTCGGAGCAGGCGGAAGCGTTGAAGGTGTGAGAAAGAGAGGGCGAGAGGGCCGCGCGCTTCTCCCTTTCTCTCTCCATCCATCCATCATCATCTCAAAACTTCTCTCCCTCTCCGTCTCTCCCTCTCTCCCTCTCTCTCTTTCATTCTTTTCATTAGGTCCAAGCCAACGACGCCCTGCGGCGGGGCACCCAGCTGCGCAAGAAGTTCTACCTGCGGGAGGCGCTGACCCTGTACACGAAAGCCCTGGCGCTGCTGCCGGAACGGCGGGAGGAGGAGGGTGAAGCACGAGGCAGCAGCGCCAGCGGCGCACCAGCCGCCGTCGTCATTGACGAGGACGAGGCCGCCGCCGCCCGGGACCTGCGCGTCACCCTGCTGTCCAACCGGGCACAGGCCCACCTAACCCTGGACAACAACCGAGCGGCCCTGGTGGACTCGGTGGCGGCGGGGGTGGCGGACCCGGGCAATGGGAAGGCGCACTACCGCGCCGCGCGCGCGGCCGCCCGCCTGGGAGACTGGGCCGCGGCGGCGTCCGCGGTGGAGCGCGGCCTGGCGGCTGTCCCCGGGGATGCCGACTTCCTGAAACTCCAGGCCAACCTGGCCACCCAGCAGGCCGCCCGGGAGGAGGCGGCCGCCGCGGCCGCCGCCGCCGCGGCGGCCTCGCGCGCGCCCGCCCGGGAGCTGGCCGCCCTGGTCGCCTCGCGTGGCGTGGCCGTGGGGCTGCCCCAGTTCACGGCCGCCGTCGGCGCGCGCCGGCCCTGGGTGGAGCATCCGGGCGGCGTCCTGCACTGGCCCGTCCTGTTCGCCTACCCGGAGGCGGGGCCGGGGGCGGCGCCCGACGTGGTGGAGGCGGTGCCGGAGACTGACGCGCTCGCGCCTCATCTCGATGCCGCCTTCGCGCCGGACGCGCCGCCCCTTCCCTGGGACGACGACCGGGCCTACACCCGGGACCGGGTGGAGCTGTACTATCTGTCCTACGCGACCCAACCCCTATCCCTACCCGACCTGGCGGAGGCCCTGCACGGCGGCTGGCCTGACGGCGTGCGGGCGACCCCGCCCGAGCGGTACGGCCCCCGTGCCGCCTCCTGGGTGCGGGTGGAGGACGAGGGCCAACCGCTGGGCGCCCTCCTGGCCCGGCCGGACATGGTGGTGCCGGGTGTGCCAGTGTTCTTTGTGCTGTCCCGGGGGACGGCGTTCCGGGAGCGGTGGCTGGAGGCGGCCGCGGAATGATTGTTGAGGAGAGAGGAGCTGGAGCTGCCGCCCCACTGTCTGGCTTTTTTAGTTTACACCCAACCTCACACACCCGCCCGGACGCGGGCGCACACTACACCCTCGCGGAAAGACACCCACACCATGGGCGCCCTCACCCTCTACGGAGGCGGTGGCCCCCTTGCCGGCCTGACCGTCGCCCAGAAGCGGGCGCTGGCGGTGAGTTGAGAGCGAAGCAACAGAGGAGCGCGCGCGCCCCATCGGGCGCACGAGCATTTCTTTGGGCCGCGCGCAGGAGGGGGAGGGGCCCATCGCGGTGCCTTCGTAAGCCACCCCAGGAGTGGTGGGTGGTACGGCCGTGCCCCTCAAGGGAGTATCTCGCGCCTCGGCTTCCCCTAACAGGCGGAGCGGGGCGAGCGCATGCCGCTCATGTCGGCTGCGAAAAGAAAAACGCATGCACGTTCCTCTCATGGTGACTCATCGCGCCCCGCCCCGCCCGCACGCAATCTCACACCCGGCCCATACCCACACACTCTCTCACGGCACACACAGCTCATCATCCTGGCGGGCTCCACGGTCGGCGGCAAGGCCCTGCGCCGCGGCGTGCTGGCCGCCCAGCGGGAGCAGGCCGACCTGTGCGCGGCAGCCGACCTGGACCGGGGCGCGGGCCCGTCCTCCCGCCGCCGGGTGGCGGGCCCGCCCAAGGTGGCGGTCGACGCCGTCTTCTTCGGCCGCCTGCGGGGCATCCTGAAGATGTAAGAAAGCCGAGAGAGCGCGTGCGTGTGGGGCAGCACGCACCACAACCAGCCGCTCTCACCTCATTCGAACCCACCTCCCTCTCTCCATTTTCCCCCACAGTTGCGTCCCCTCGGCGACCTCGCCCGAGGCCGGCCTCATCGCCGTCCAGGGTCTGCTCCTCCTGTCCCGCACCTACCTGACCGACTACATCTCTCGCATTGAGGCCAACGCGGGCCGCCACCTGATCGCCCAGAACTTCCCCCGCTTCGCGCGCGGGCTGGCCGTGTTCGCGGGCGTCGCCATCCCGGCTGCGGCCGTGAACGCGGGGCTGAAGCTGATGCAAAAACGCATCCAGCTGGCCTTCCAGGCCCGCCTCACCCGCCACCTGCACGCCCGCTACACGGCCAACCGCGCCTACTACGCGGCGTCCGTGCTGGGCGGCCTGACGCACGCGGACCAGCGCATCACAGAGGACGTGGAAAAGTTTGCGGCCGCCGTCGCGGAACTCTACTCCTACACCTTCAAGCCCCTCCTGGACGTCGCGCTCTTCACCCGCTCCCTGGCCCGCATCATGGGCTACCGCGGCCAGTTTGCGCTGTACGGCTACTACGTCGCGTCCGCCACCCTGCTGCGCGCGCTGTCGCCGCCGCTGGCGCTGATGACGGCTCAGGAGGCGGGCCTGTCGGGCTCCCTGCGCGCGGCGCACCAGCGCCTGGTCGCGTCGGCCGAGGAGGTCGCCTTCAACGACCCGCCCGCCGGGGCGGCGGAGGCCATGATCCTGGACGCCCACGTCGCCCGCCTCATCCGCCACGCCCGCCTGTCCGCCTTCCAGCGCTTCGTCCAGCAGGCGGCCGACGGCTATTTCGTGAAGTATGCTGCCTCCGTGGTGGCCCTCCTCACCTACGCGGCGCCCCTGTACTTCCGGGACCCAGCCCTGGGCTGGTCCCGGGACGACATCACGGGCGACTACATCCGGTCCATGCGCCTGCTGCAGAACACGTCCCGGGGCGTGGGCGACCTGGTGCTCGTGTACAAGCGGGTGACCGCGCTGGCAGGGTACACCGCCCGGGTCGCCGAGCTCGAGGAAGCCGTCACCCGTCTGTCCAGCGGCGACCCGGCGACGCTGGCCCGCGACCTGTACCTGCGCAACGTGTCCTCCTCGGCCGCCCTGGCCCAGGGCGGGCCGTCGGGCGACCTGTCGACGGTGGAGGACGTGCCCGAGCCCGCGCGTGTGGAGGGCGATGTGATTGCTTTCGACCGGGTCGCCCTCAACGCTCCCGACGGCACACCTTTAGTCCGGGAGCTGACCTTTCAGGTGGTCCCCGGCACATCCATCATGGTCATGGGCCCCAACGGGTCAGGCAAGTCCTCGCTGCTGCGCGTCCTGGCGGGCCTGTGGCCGCTGCAGGGCGGGACCATCACGTCCCCGCCCCAGGGCTCCGTCTTCTACCTCTCCCAGCGCCCGTACCTGGTGGCGGGCACGCTGCGGGACCAGCTGCTGTGGCCGCTGCCCCCGCGCCGGGTGTGGTGGTCGGCCCCGCCCGCCGCCCGGGCCGCCTTCCACGCCCTGCCCCGCGGCAACGAGGCGCGGGCCGAGTCGGCCGCCAGCCTGGACGCGCGCCTGGGAGAGGCCATGGAAGCCGTCGGCCTGGACTACCTCCTCGTCCGGGGGCGCGGCTTCGACCAGGTCAAGCCCTGGACGGAGACGCTGTCGGGAGGGGAGAAACAACGTCTGGCCATGGCCCGCCTGCTCTTCCACCGCCCCCGGTACGCCATCCTGGACGAGTGCACGAGCGCGGTCAGCGCAGACGGGGAGCTGGAGCTGTACCGCGCGCTGGCGGGCGCGGGCGTGACGCTCCTCTCCATCGCGCACCGCCCCGCCCTCAAGCAGTTCCACGACCTGGTCGTCCACTTTGATGGCAGCCAGGCCGGGCACGGGTGGCGGCTGGAGGAGATCCGGCCGGCGGGCGTCGGGAAGTGAGGGAGGGAGGGGTGCGTCTGCGTGGTAGAGAGGGGAGAGAGGAGGAGAGGGTGTGAGCGAGAGGCGGGCGTGTTACATTCTCAATTGGCACCGCGCGCCTCCCGCACGCAGCGCCCCCCTCCCGCGCACCCGGCCCCCTCTCGCACACACACATGCGGGGCCTCACCGCTGCCCTCCTACGCCGAGCGGTGGCCGCCCTGGCAGCCGCCGCCCCCTCGGCAGCTGGCGCCTCTTCCTCGTACTCCGCCGCCGCCGCCAGTGTCGCCGCCCCGATCAGCGCCCGCCTCCTAGCCGCCGCCGCCCCGCCAGCCGCCCGCGGCTTTGCCGCTTCCGCCTCCACCAGCGGGCGAACCGGCCTGTGGGCCAGCCCAGGCGAGGTCGCGGGCGGCCTGGCGACCGCCACCCCCATTCCCCCCTCCCCGCTCGCGTCCGCCAACCCGGTCGCCGCGCTTAAGGCCCGCCTCATGCCCGCCACCGGCCGCAACCAGTTCCGGCGAAAGTGGCGCAAGCAGGCCGAGATCAAGGTGCGGAGGGACAGAGAGACTGCTTGGGCTGGGCGTCGCGGGTTCCAGTGCGTTTCCGTGCCGTGTCCATTTCTCTCTCTCTTTCACCAACCACCAACCCTCTCCATTCCACTCCACCAAAACCTCAGGCCAACCACCGCCGCCGCCTGCACCAGGAGTCCCTGGCCCGGGCGCGCAAGGCGAGCGAGCGCAAGGCCCGCTGGGCGGCTGCGGCAGCGCGGGCGGCGACGTCGGTGGAGGGCGCCGGGGCGGCGGCAGTCGTGTAAAAACTGGAACAAGGCGCTACAAAAAATTCCATCTCTCTCTCCTCTTTCTACTTGCCGGCGTCCACCGCTGCCTCCTCCCGCACGAACAGCGCCACAAAAAAGCCGTCCGTCTCGTCCAGGATGGGGTCCACCCTCACCAGGCACGCCGCCTCCGCGTCGCTCAGCCCGTCCACCGCGCCAGCCACCCCTCGGCGGGGCCAGGCCGGCAGGACGGCCTCCAGCCGCCACCCGCCCGCCCGGGCGCCGCCGGCGCCCAGCACGCGCGCGACGACCGCCTCATTCTCCCGAACGTGCACGGAGCAGGTGGAGTAGGTGACCCGGACGGCGGCCGGGAAGGCGGCCAGGGCGTGGGCGAGGGCGGCCTCCTGGAAGGAGGCCAGCCGCTCCAGGCGGGCCGCGCCCCTCTCTGCCTCCTCCTGTTCATCATTCTTCCCGCCACCGCCCACCGCGGCGGCCGCGTTCAGCCAGTCGCCCCGCACCGCGGACGTGCCCGACCCGGAACAGGACGGGTCCAGCAGGATGGCGCGGACGCCGCCCAGCGGAAGGTCCGGGCGCGAGGCCGGGGACAGGGACAGGAAATCGGCGTGGAGGGGGCGGATGATGGCGCTCGTGCGCGACCGGGCGGCCGCGCCGGCCAGCGTCTCCAGGCGGCGGGCGTCCCGGTCGCAGCCGATGACGGTGCCGGTGGGGCCGACGAATGCTGAGGAGAGAGAGAGAGAGAGAGGGAAGGGCATCATGCTGTGAGTCCCCCACCTGCGCAAGCGCACGCCACAGTCCCCGCCCCCCATCCATTTCCATTTCCATTTTCCCATTTCCGTTCTCTCAATCTCTGTTGTTGTTGTCCGCTCAGCCCCGAAAGATAATTGCGTATGTGTCGCCATGGAATTTATATGAGATGGATTGAGGTACCGACCAAAGTCCTCTAAAGAGCAAGTCCGATTGTTGTGACTTGTATTGAACGGTCATCACCGCGGGCAGAGGAGAAGAGACTGGAATGGGAATGGAAAATGATGGGCTCTCTCTCTCTCTCTCTCTCTTTCTCTCCATCCATCCATTTCCCTTACCTGCGACGTGCGTGGTCTTGTTGCCGGGCGCCGCGCACGCGTCCAGGACGGTCCACCCGGGCTGGGGAGCCAGCGCGTGCGCGGGCATGCAGGAGGAGGCCGACTGCAGGATGAGGCGGCCGTCGAGCACGGCCGGGTGCGCGTGCAGGTCTGTCCCGGGCGGAAATAAGAGGACGTCGGGCAACAGGGCGTGGCGGGCCGGCGGGGCGTCGTCGTCGTCACCGTCGCCGTCGCCAGTGAGCGCACCCATCGCCTCCTCCACGGTCCAGGTCAGGGTGTTGACCCGGACGGACCGGGGCCGGGGTGGCGGCGGCGGGGCGGGCGCCGGCAGGCTCCCTGTCGCGCGGGCGGCGGCAAGCGCGGCCGCCAGGTCGGCCTTGGCGGCCAGGACCGCCCGCTCCGCGGGGCCCGTGGGGCGCAGGCCCTGTCCCAGGAGGACCTCGTAGGTCAGGACCAGGGCAACGGGGCGGGTGAGGCGGGGGTGGGCGGACAGCAGGCCGGCCCCCTCCAGCGCGGCGCTCAGGGCGGCCGCGTGCTGCAGCGTGCGCGCGGCGACCGCGTGCGTGGCGGTGGGCGCGTGCACGCCGGGCGCCAGGGTCAGGGATTTCAGGGACGCCCCTCGCGCGGTACCGGCCGCGGCGGCCAGGAGGCGGGCGACGGCGGCCGCGGCCTGGCGGTCGACGGGCCCGGCCGGGGCCCAGGCAGGTGCGAAAGCGGGTGCACAGCTGCCGGCGGCTGGCCGACCGTCGCCGTTGCGCCTGCCCTCCTGCCCGCCCCAGGCCGGCTTTCGCTTCTTTTTCTTCTTCTTGGCGATGACGGCGGCCGGGCCTCCGCTTCCGCCGGCAGCCGGGCGGGGCGCGCCCGGCCGCCGCAGGAGGCTGGTCTTGCGGCGGGCCATTCGGAGAAGTGAGAAGAGAGAGAAGAGAGAGAGAGCGAGCTACGTCTTTCATTTCTCCTACCCCCTGCTGCGCTCTCTCCCTGGTGCGCGCGCCCCATCTGAACTTTCTCGCCTGCACGGCATCACGCCTCTCATATGCAGGCCGCCGCCGGCACGCTGCTCAGGCGCACACCGCTCCGGTCGCTGGCCGCCGGGCTGCGGGCTGCCGCGTCGGCTGGCGCGACGAGCAGCAGCCGCAGTTGCGCGGTGTCGTCGACCGGCGCTGTTTTCCCTGCCGCTCACCGCCTGTCCAGCCTGCGCGCCCTGCCGCCCTGCCGCGGATTCTCGGTTGGCGCTGCTGGCGGCCAGGGCAGGACTGTGACGGTGAGTTGAGAGAGATGGAGAGATAGAGGCCTCCGCGCTGCGGAGGCGGTATCCCTCCCCCCTCTCGCGCGCCGATGCTTTTTTTTTCCGCTCCACTCTCGACCCTCCCCCTCATGCACACAGCCCTCCTCCTGGCTGGCCGCCCTCCGCACCACCGCCGCCCGGGCCGCCGCCTCCGTCGGCAAGGGCCTGCCCCCCGCCTTCAGGCCGGGTCGCCGGGCGTCCCTGCCCACCACCCCGGCGCCCCCACCCCCGCCCGGCACGGCCGCGCGCGTGGCCGCCCTGCACGCAGACGCCTTCTGGCAGGCGCACGGGCCCAAGGTGGTGGGGTTGGCTGCCATTCTGGCGACGTACGGCGCCTGGCGCGTGACGTCCGCGCTGCACGCGGCGGTGTCCGGGGGCGCCCCTCTGAGTCCCGGCCAGACCCTGGTGTCCGCAGCGGCCGCGGTGACCCTGGTCGGCGGGGCCTCGGCCGCCCTGCGCGCGAGGTACGCCCTGTCGCCCGACACCGTCTACCGGGCGGCCCTGGCCCGCCTGAACGCGGACCCGGGCGTGCTGGAGCTGCTGGGCGCGCCCCTGGCGGGCTCTCCCGCGCGCGCCCTGGTCCAGACGGGCGGCGGCCTGCGCCTGGGGCGGGCCGGGGCGGCGCCTGGCCGCTCCTTTTTAGGCCTGCCCCTGCCCGCGCCCCGCCCGCGCCGGGTGCAGATGGTCTTCCCCCTGGCCGGCCCCTCCCGGCGAGGCCTGGCCGCCGTGGAGGCCAAGAAGCGGGGCGGGCGCCTCGTCTTCCGCGTCCTGGCGGTCGATGTCCCCGTCGAGCGGGCGGGCGTGCCGCTGGGCCTGGCCTCCTCGCCCGGCGGGGCCCCGTCCCAGGCCTCGCCCTTCTGGGAGCATCGCATCTTCCTGGAGGGCGACGACGCCGCGTACGGCCGGGGCGGCGTCTTCGCCGCCCTGCGCGGCCCCTTCTCCCAGGCCCTGGCGCTGCGCCGGTCGCACGACGAGGAGGACGACCTGGACGACGCGGTGGACGCGGCGGCGGTGGCCGCCGCGGCGCGGGCGGACGCGGCGGCGGCGGTGCTGGCGGGCGGCGGCGCGTCGCTCGCGGGGCCCAGTTGGTGGTGGTTGAGGAAAAAAGGGGGGGCGTAGAAGCGTAAAAAAGGACAGTCTCTCTCTCTATACAAGGGCGTTGTTGCGAACTATCTCTCTCTCTCTCTCTCTCTCTCTCTAACGGCTGTGCCCACCCTGCCACCGGCGCTTGTGGCTGTCGCGGTAGCGGCCACTGCCGTCACCATCGCCGCTCCGGCCGCCGCGGGCGGAGGGAGAGGTCTCGCGCGGCGGCGGCGGCCCGCCCACGACCTCCACGATCCGCATGCTGCCCGGCGCGTCGGGCAGCACGTACCGCTGCGGCCGGTCGCCGCCGCCATATTGCTGGCCGGCCCGGGGCGGCGGCGGCGGGGGTGGAGGCGGTGGGTAGGAGTGGTGGTGGTGGTGGTGGCGCGGGCCGTCGCGGCGGCCGCGCCCGCCCCACCCGCTCGGCGGCGGCGGCGGCGGCGGCGGCGGCGTCCAGCGGTGCGCCTGGTAGCGCTGCTGGAACACGTCCGACGGCGGCAGGCCGAGCGGCAGGGGCGGCGGCGGGCCGGGCGGCGGCGGCGGGAGCAGCGCCTCCAGGTCGTCCGGCGGCGGGGGCGGGGGCGGGGGCGAGGCGGATGGCGGCCCGCCGCCCACCTCGCCCTCCTCCACCTGCTCCTCCTCCTCCTCCTCCTCCTCCTCGTCCTCCTCGTCGTCCTCCGCAAGTTGTAGGCCCGCCGCCTGGAGCACGGCCTCGGATGGCGTGTTGCCGACGGTGCGCAGGCCGCGCACGACGGCCGCGGCGGCCGCGTCGGCTTCAGCAACCTCACGCGCGGCGGCCGCGGCCTCTTCCGCCACCCGGCGCATCTCCGCGGCCGCCGCCGCGGCCGCGACCTCCACCGCCACCGCCGCCTCCAGCAGGGCTGCCTCCCGGTCCAGGGGCGGCGCCGGCAGCAGGCGCCGCTCCTTCCACAGGCCCAGCACCTTCACCACCGCGGCCCGGCCCGGGTCGGCGCTCACCCCACCCGCGCCCGCCAGGACGGCGGCCACAAGGCGGCCCAGCCCCGCCTGGACGGCGACGCGCAGGGAGGCGGCGACGGTCGGGGAGGGGCCACCCGGGCGCTCCGCCGCCACCGCCGACCGCAGCAGGGAATCGACCAGGTAGAGCAGCGTGACGCGCCGTGTGGTGGTGGGAGGGCGCTGCTGCGCGACGCCGCCAGCACCCTCCGCTGCGTCCAGGACCGCCCGCACGACGGCGGCCGCGGAGCCCGCCGCGGCGGCGGCTTCCAGGGCGGCCGCCGTCGCGCCCCCGATGGCCGACGCCGTCCGGTCCAGTTCCGCCAGGCGGGCGGTGAAGGCCGCGAGCGCGGGCGCGGCCGCTGCGGCGCGCGCAGCCGCGGAGGCCGCGGCTGGGTCGCCTCCCTCGCTGCCGTCCTTGCTCTCCTCCTGCTCCTCGTCCGAAAAAGTGGGGTCTGGAATGTCGGCGTCCGCGACCCAGGCCGGGGACTGGGTGGCGGCCGTGCTCATCGGGCGGCCGGTGGCGGGCGTGTAGGCGGGCGAGGCGTTGGTGGTGGTGGGCGCCGGGTCGAGCGTCGGGCCGGGGGCGTCATCGCCGGCGACGCCGCCGCCGCCCCCGGCAGGTTCGTCGCCTGGCCGGCCGCGCTTCGGTGGCGGCGCGCCACCCGCACCAGCGAGCTCCGCCGGCGCGGGCGGCGGCGGGCGCCCGCGAATCGCGGGCATAGCGCGCACAGTTGAAGGCCCGAGAACCAAACCGCGGGTGTGCGCGAGCGGGCACAGAAAGAACGCTCTCGCCTCATTTTTCTTTCTCGCAACTTTCCACGCCCTGGCGCGTGCGTGTCGGTGTGCTGGGCGCCCCTCGCGCCACACGCCCACGAAGCCATGGACCTTCCTCCCCATCCGGAGGACGATGAGCTGCAGGCCGCACTCCGACAGCTGAAGCTCGCGGCCGAGGCGCGCCAAGGAGCGGCCGCGCCGCCCATGCACGGTGTGCCACCGCCGCCCGGCTTTCCCGGCGAGGGCGGCGGCGGTCCCTGGGTGGCCCAGCAGCAGCCGCGCCCGCCGCCGCCACCGGGCGGCGGTACCTTGTTTGGCGGGGCCGGGCTTTGGGGCGCGCCGCCAGGTAAAGAGAGGATGGAGAGAGAGAGAGAGCAGGGCGTGCCCCGCTCGATCGCTTCCTCGCCCGACCTGGCCTCGTCTCATCCCTCTCTTCACTCTCCTTCCGCCCACAGGCACGAGCGCCGCCCCGCCACCCCCGACCCACCTGCAACACCACGGCGGCCGCCCCATCGGCCCACCGCCCGGCTTCGGTGGGCCGGGCGGGCCGCCGCCGCCGCTGCCTGGCTACCCTCCGCCCGGGTATGGCCACCCGCCGCCGCCGCCGCACCACCTGCAGGCGCCGCCGCCGCCGCTGGCGCCGCCCGCCCACATGGCCGCGCTCTTTGGCGGTGGTGTTGGCGGTGGTGGCAGCGGCGGTGGCGGCGGCACCGGTGCCCTCCCCTCCACGGCCGGCCGGCCGCTGACGGTAGAGGAGGTAGAGGCGGCCCAGCGCGCGCGCGCGGCCGCGGCCGCGGCCGCGGGCCCGCCGCCCGGCCTGGGCCCGCCCTACCCGCCGCCGTACGGGCACCTCCCGTACCCGCAGCACCAGCATCAGCATCAGCATCAGCATCAGCATCAGCATCAGCATCAGCATCAGCAGCACCGCCCGCCGCCGCCGGGGTGGCCGCCCCAGGGCGGCGGCGGCGGCGGCGGCGGCCCGCTTTCATCCCCGCCGCCTGCCTGGGGTGGCCCCGGCGGCCCCGGCGGCGGCAGCCCTGGCCTGCCCCACCAGCAGCTGCCGCCGGGCACGCCGCCCGGCGGCCTGCGGCCGCCCATGGGCGCCCACATGATGCCTCCGCCCGGCCAGGCCCCGGGGCCACGCCAGGCGCCCTACCCGCCGCAGCAGCACCACCAGCCCCAGCCGCAGCTGCCGCCCCCGCCGCCGCTGCCCATCCCGATGGTGGCAGCCAAGACGCCGCCGCCCGTGCGGGCCCGGGTCGGCTTCCGTCCCGGCGCCCGCCCTAAGTGCGACATGGCATTCCTTAACGAGGAGCTGCTGGCCCTGGTGGAGACGGTGCGGCCGACGCCGGGCGAGGTGGAGGCCCGGGACGCGGCCCTGGCCGCGGTGAAAAAGGTCCTGGTCGACATCTGGCCGGCCGCCAAGGTGGAGCTGTTCGGCTCCTGCGCCAACGGCCTGTCCGTGGCGGCCGCCAACGACATTGACGTCTGCCTCGTCTTACCGCCCGGCGTGGCGGACGACACGCCCGGCAAGGCGGCCGCCGTGGAGGCCGCGGCGGCCGCCCTGGGCGAGGCCGGGTTCACCGACCTGCTGGCCCTGCCCCGCGCGCGGGTCCCCGTCGTCAAGTGCGTCGCGCCCGCGTCCCTGGGCGGCACGAAAGTGGACGTCACCGTCAACAACATGCTGGCCCTGCTCAACACCCGCCTGCTGGCGACCTACGTCGCCCTGGACCCCCGCCTCGCCCAGCTGTGCCACGTCATCAAGCACTGGGCCAAGCGGCGGTCAGTCAACGATCCCTACAGGGGCACGCTCTCCTCCTACGCGTACGTCCTCATGTGCATCCACCTGCTCCAGACCCGGTCCCCGCCCATCCTGCCCGTCCTCCAGGGCGGACCCGGCGTGCCCACCCCAACGGTGAAAACGGCTGTCGGCGTCTGGCCCGTCGAGTATTGCGATGACGTGGCGGCCCTGGAAGGGTATGGCTCCGCCAACACGGAGACCCTGGCCGACCTGGTGTGGGCCTTCTTCGAGTACTGGGCCTGGCGGCACGACTACTCCGGCTCCGTCATCTCCATCCGCCTGGGCGGCTGGCTGACCAAGGCCCAGAAGGACTGGACGCGGCGGGTGGGCAATGAGCGCCATCTCCTTGGCATCGAGGACCCGTTTGAGGTCGCGCACGACCTGGGCCGCACCATCGACCGGGCGACCGCGGGCGTGCTGCAGAAGGAGTTTGAGCGGGCGGGCGGGCTGCTGCGGGAGCATGGCGGGCCGGGCGGGGCGGCGCGACTGATGGAGCCGTACCGGGCGGGCAAGAATGATGGGTGATGATGATTTGAAATGATGAGGGTGCGGTGCGGCGGGTCGTCGACGTCGACGTCGTGTGTTGTTTTTTGGTGGTCGGGAAGCCCGACACTCTCTCGTTTTTGTCACACATTCACACACACTCTCTCTCGCTCTCTCACGAAAAGGGAACGCACACGCACGCCTCACACACACACACACATACCCATCCCGCGCACTCACTCTCTTTCCATGGGCTCAGAGAGAGACAACACACGCTTTCTTCACCGGCGGCCGCCCTTCTTGCCGCCCTTGGCCGCGCCCTTGGCCGGCTTGTCCGCATCGGCCATGGTGTTGATCTGGTTCAGGGCGGGGCCGGCGATGTTGATGCCCACCCAGATGAGGGCGGGCGCGAACAGGGCCAGGAACAGGGCGGGGCGGCCGTCACCGGCGGCCAGGGTCGCGACCTCGGTCGCGGCTTGCGCGGACGAGGCGGCCGCCAGGGACGCGGCCGACAGGCCCAGCCCGATGGCAGCGGCCCGGTCCTTGCGGCCACCGGCCTTGGCGGCCTTGACTCCGCCGTTGGCCTTGTTGGCATCGGCCATGGCGGAGATCTGGTTGGCGACGGGCTGTGTTGGGACGGGAGAGGGAGAGAGGATGGTGAATGACGATGGGGGTGTGCTGGGATGGATGCGATGAGGGGAGATACGGGGCGTGCTCTCTCTCTTTTACTCTCCCTCTCTCCGTGTCTTCTTCATACCTGCGCCATGTTGAAGGCCACCCAGCCCAAAGCGGGCACGAACAGGCCGAGCAGGATGGCCAGGCGGCCGTCGCCGGCGGCCAGGGTGGCGACCTCGGTCGCCGCGACGGCGGGCGCCGCGGCGGTGACCAGGGCGGTCACGGCCGCCGCGGCGGCGCCGGCCTTGGCGACGGCGGCGTCCTGAAAATGAGTGGGGATGAGAGAGACAGGAGCGTTCGTGAGGTCGGTGTATGCGCGTGCGCGAAGAGCGGGCGAGGCGAGGAGGAGGAGGCACACGAGGACGAGGGCAGAGGGTGAGGGCCCTATCCCTGAGGGTCGGGCGCTCGCCGGCGGCGCCCGATCGAAGCGCCGCCAGGGTGGAGCGCACCCCTCTCCGCCGGCCTTGCGCAGTCCAAACGACCCCGCGGCCGCCGAAGTATGGTGCTGGATGACGTGCCCCGGCCTGGCGTGGGCAGGCCAGGGCAGGAAAGGAAGGCCTCACCCCCCGGAAGCACGGCGCCCCGGTCGCCCCCGTGCGGCGCACCGCCGGCCGCGAACGCGAGCGGGGGCGAGCGAGCGAGCAGCGCAGGGCGCCAGCCCCCCCTCAAGTGTTGTCTTTTCCCTCCGCGCACGCTCGGCGGGCGTGGCTGAATGCTGGTTTCAGCAAGTCTGGGGCCGCGGGCATGTCGGCCCTGCCCTGGCGTGGGCACGCATTCCCCGTGGCCTGGGGCCAGGGCACGGCGCGGGGGGCGAGGAGAGACAGAGAGAGCCTCTCAACTCGACCCTGTCCCCCGCCGCACCGCTCCTCCTCTCGACCGTTTTCTCCCTCGCTCTTTCCATCTCCGTCTCACCTTCGGCGCCGCCAGGGCGACGGTGGCGGTGCGGCCCGCCCGGCGGGCGGTCGGCCGGGCCGAGATAACGGGGCGAGCCTGCAGGGACAGCATGGCGTGGACTGTGTGGGCGGAGAGGGGCGGGCGCGGGGGGGCGAGAGGGACAGGGACGGAGAAAAGGAAATGGAGTGGGAACGAGTAGACGTAGAGCTGTGCAAATTTTTCGCACACGGCCAGGGTGCAATTTTTTCCCTCTTCTACCTCACCGCCAGTCCTCATCGTCCACCCGCGGCGCGTCCAGCCTGCCAAAGACGGCGTCCAGGCCGCTGGAACCCGGCGGCGGCGGTGCTGCCGTGGCCGCCCCGCCCACGGGCGGGGCAGCCGGCGGCGACGCGGCCGCGCCACCGCCCCCATCCAGCAGGCTGCTCCCGCCGCCGCCGCCGCCGCCCGGGAACTTGTCACGGAGCAGGGCCCGCGTCAGGGGCGACACGCCCGCCAGCCGCCTCGCCGTGCCCGCGGACAGGGCCGGTGGCGGTGGGGCGGGCGCCGGCGGGCCGCCCCCAGGCAGGCGGCCGCGCCACCCGCCGGCCGCCGCCGCCCCACCCGCGCCCCGTCCCAGCTCAGTCTCAGACCGGGCGGGCGAGGCGGCCGGGGCGCCGCCGCCGCCGCCGCCCCCGCCCGCCTCGGGCGGCAGGCCGCCCGCGATGGTGGCGGCAAAGGCGGAGCCCAGGGCCTCGCCCCGACTCGCGGCCGCGGCTTCTTCCCGGACTAGAGCCCGCCCCCGCTCGACCGCCTCTGCGCTCGCGCCCCCCCCCCCACCGCCCTCACCACTCCCTTCCTCACCGCCGCCGCTGTCCGCGAAGCCCGCATACCGGGGCGGCAGGACCGCCCGCGCCACGCTGCCCGCCACGTCCAGGGTCAGGGCCAGCGCGTACAGCACTACCACGGCCGGGAACCAGGTGTTGAAGGAGGCGCCCAGGAGGGGCACGTCCCGCATGGCGGGCGCCATCTTGCGGGCAAAGACAGTGACGGGGGGTGGGTGGGTGTCGCCGCCGCCGCCGCCCTTGCCATCGTCCACCATGCGGATGACGTGCAGGTAGTTGTACGCCAGGGGCGCGGCGAACCGGGTGACCGCGCCCGCGTTGGCAAGCAGGGAGCGGGGGCCGGTCGCGCCCGGGACTACCCTGTAAAAGGGAAACACGCCCAGCGCGAAGAGGGAGCGGTAGGCGGCGGCCGCCGCGTACGCGAGCGGGGCGCCCACCAGGGCCTGGGCGGCCAGCTCGGAGGAGGAACGAGGTGCACTGCCGGCTGTACCCGTCCCGTTGCGGGCGATGGCGGCGTGGATCGCGTGCGAGAAGGGGGACAGGTCCGGGTGCGTTCCCGTCGCGAGGGTTGCCTCAGACCAGATGATGAGGAAGCCCAGCCCCGCGGCGGCGGCGGCGGCGGCGCGCAGGGCCCAGGGCCGGGCGGCCGCCGCCAGGGCCGCCTGGGAGGAGGAGGGTGGAGGAGAGGAAGCCAGCCCAGGCTCGCTGCCGCCCAGGAGGGTGAGGCCGTCGGACAGGGCACCCACACCACTCCCTGCCGCGACCTGCGCCTCGGCGCCCAGCGCGTCCGACAGGGCCAGCCCGTACGCCGCCCGCGCGCCCGCGTACGCACCCGCCGCCCGCGTCACCCGCCGCTTCAGGGCCGCCAGCCCCGCCGCGCCGTCGCAGCCGTAGTCCAGGTCCGCGTCCGTCAACGAGTCCAGGCGCACCCGCCCCGCCGCGTCGCACGGCGCGGCCGACGGCTTGAAGGGGGAGGCCGACGCCTCGGCGTGCGCCCGCACGTCGTCCGCCAGCGGGCGCAGCGGATCCCGCCGGGGTAGGGGCTGGACGGTGGCCTCCACCACCACCGCCACCGCCCGGGCCTCCGCCGCGGCGGACGCCAGGTCGTCCGCGGCGTGCGCCACGCGCCAGTAGTGCGCTCGCAGGCGGCGGGCGGGGAAGGACGCGCGCCACAGCGAGCGCGGGATGGCGACCAGGCCGTGGCCCAGTAGCAGGACGACCGCGACGAGACCGTACGCATTGACCAGGACCATGACCAGCCCGGGCAGGCCCCGCCAGGCCAAGCGGCCGGACGCCAGGAGCAGGGCCAGCCCCGCCAGGGCCGCCACGGCCAGGCTGCCGTAGTAAAATGCAGAGTCGCGCATGGACGTCTTGAACCGGCCCCAGAAGGTGAAATCTCCCGCGTCGGACATGCCGGCCGCGATCGGGATGACGCCCCAGGTCAGGGCCTGCGTCGTCCAGTAAGCCGCCGTCCACAGGGAGGAGACGGCGGCCGTGGTCCGCCCGCCCGCGCCGGTCAGGGCAGCCCACACGTCGATGGGGACCAGGGCGACGATGGAGGCGGACGTCACCCAGGCGACGCCCACGATGGCGCGCGCGCTCCACGGCACGGTCGGCGCCGCGTACTTGCGCTGGACGGCAGCCGTCGCCACCAGGACGGCCAGCATGGTGGGGACGTAGAAGGCCCACATGAGAGGTCAAAAAAGAGGGGGGAGGTCGAAAGACGGATGGGTGCCCAGCGCGCGCGCTGGGTCGACGGAAGAGAGGCGTTTGGTCTCTCTAGCTCTCTCTCTGCTCTTCCGCGCGCCGTGGGTGTGCTGGGGGGCAGGCGAGCCAGCAGGAGCGTGCGCACGTGCGTGTGCGTGAGTGCACCCTGAGCTACAGGAGCAGCCCGGGCACAAGGAACGTGCGAATGGGAATGAATAGAGAGCGCGCTCAAGTGTCTCTCTCACTCTCTCCACAAACTTTCCGCGCCTCTCGTCCCGCGCGCCCCTGCACGCGCACACACCCAGGTACGCGGCTCAGCACGGCCTCTCCGCTCAGGTCCATCAAGCTCTCCCGAGGCAGTGCCCTGGGCCACGCACCAGGCGTGTGTGTCGCGTTGAGAGCAAAAAAAAAAAAACAGCTCTCGCTCGGGGTGTGTGTTGCGCGGGCACGGCCGCGCACAGGCTGCACGCTCCACCCGCTGCGGCTGGCAGGGAGTGGAGAGGAAGAGCTGGAGAGGCTCCCCGGCCAGCTGGCCAGTGGAGCCGCCGGCCCGTGGAATCGGCGGGAGCACACGCCCTTCGCGCCGCGCGCCGTGCAGCATCCAGCCTCGCGCCTTACACGTCCTTCCCCTCTCTCTTCCATCCCACAGCCCGCGCGCCGCCAGCGTGTTGGCAGACAGAGCGCGGTGCAGCACACGCCCGCGACTGCACACACCATGGTGGACGACGCGGCGGCGGCGTACGCCCGCCGCTGCCTGACCTCGCCCGAGGCGGCCTGCCCGGGCCCCGCCCCACCTAGCGGCTCAGGCTGGTGGCCGGCCAAGGCCTCGCCCGCCCGCCCCGGCGCGCCCAGCCCGGGCTGGCGGCCCTGGGGCGGCGGCGGCGGCGGCGGCGAGGACCACCCGAGCGCGCCCTGGTCCGCCGCGTCCAGCCCCCGCCGGGCGGGGACGACCGCGGCCGGCCGGTGGGGCGGCGGCGGCCCCGGCAGCCCGCCCGCCCTCCACCACCCTCACCCCGCCTTCGACCCCGCCTCCGACCTGGCCTCCCACGTCGCGGCCCTGCTGGCGTCCATTGCCTCCACCGTGCGCACCGCCCGGTCGGCCGCCTTGCTCCTCGGCTCCGCCGCGGGCGGCGCGGCCTGCCTGGCCGGGTGGGCCCTGCTCCTGGCCCTGCTCGCGGCGCGCGCCCTGGCCCCGCCGGCCGACGTCGTGACGCGGGACCTGTGGGTGGACTACACGGCCTCGCCCGCCAGCGGCGTCGCCTCCTTCCTGCCCGACCCGGCGGCGGCGGCGCTAGTCGCGGCGGCCGCCCAGGAGGGGCCGACCAAGGGGAACGCGGCCACCACCCTGCCGCGCGCGTTCCCTGCCGGCCGCCGCCTGGACGTGTGGCTGGCGATGGAGGCGCCCGACGTGGACGCCCGGGGCGGCGGCGGCGGCGCGGCGGGCGACGTGTTCCAGGTGCGGGCGGAGCTGCTGGCCCCGGACGGCCGGGTCCTGGCGGCCGCCTCCCGCCCGGCTCTGCTCCCGCCCCGGTCGCGCGCGGCGCGTGCGCTGCGCTCGGCCGCGCTCGCCCCGCTCGTCGTCCTGGGCCTGGCGGACGAGCTGCGCACCCTGCGCGTGCCCCTGTTCTCCGGGTACCGGGACCGCCCGGACGCGCCCTTCGTGGCCCTGCGCGTCGCCCTGGCGGGGCGGGTGCCCGCGGGCACCTCGCCCGCGGCCGGCCCGGGCCCGCCGCCCGCCCTGGCCGCCGTGCGCGGCGTCGTCAGCCACCGCCTGGGCCTGGCCCGCCGCCTGCTGTACTACGTCCGCCCGGGTGACGCCCTGGCCTGGCCCCTGTTCGCCCTGGCGGCGGCCGCCATCGCGGGCGGCGGCGCGGCGGCGGCTCTGTGCGGGTTGGGGTGGGCCCTGACAGCCGGGCGGAGGGGTGGGGGTGGTGTGGGTGGGGGCGGGGGTGACCGTGACGAGCACGGCGGCGGCCGCCCCTGGGATGGCCCGCCGTCCGCCACCCCCTCCGGCGCGGCCACGCCTTCGGCTGCCGGCACAGAGGACGGGCGGGGCGAGGACGACGCGCCCTGGGAGGAGCGCACGGAGCGGGAGTGGGGCGGGCTGGCCGGGCCCGGGCGCGAACCGTCGGTCATCATTTCGTCCTCTGACGAGGAGGAGGAAGGGGGGGTCGGCGCGGCCGCCGGCTCCGCCTCCATCTCGTCCGGTTCGGAGGAGTTTGTGGACAGCGTGCCGGGCACGCCCGAGGAGGGTGGAGGCCTGCGGTGGCGGGGCGGCGGCGGCGGCGGCGGCGGAGGGGGTTGAGAGAGGAGAGAGAGAACACTGCAACACAGAGAGAGAGATCACAAGAGGGGTGTCCCTACCCACACATACCCCTTTCTCAGCGCGGCGCCCCCATCGGCGGCGGCTGCGCTGCGCCCGCGGCCGGCGCGATGGACCAGGCCTCCAGACCGACCAGCAGGAGGGGCGAACCCGCGGCCGCCGCCGCGTCGGGCCCGCCCGCGGCCGCGACCAGGGGGGGCAGGGAGAGGAACGCCTCGGCCTGGTCCGCCCGGGCAAAGCGGGCGAGCAGGGCGTGGGAGGCACCGGGCGGCAGGCCGGACGACGGCGGGGTGACCAGGCGGCCCGGGCAGGCCTGCAGCGCGCCCGCCAGGGAGGACTCGGCCAGGGCGGCCAGGTCGGAGGTGAAGGCGTCGGGAGAGCAGGCAGGAGTAGCACCCTGCCCTTCCTCCGGTCCAGGCACGGGCGCAAACACCAGGCACACCTCCAGCCCGTCCTCCCACTCCGCCCCTCGCCGGAACAGGGCCTCCAGGGACTCGTCTGGGGACCGGGTCGTGAAGGCCAGGATGGTGGGCGGGGCGGCCAGGAGGCCGGCCGCCACGGCTGCGTCCGCTGGAGCGGCGAAAGCAGGATGTGCGACAAACGACGCCGCGGCGGGCGGGGCCGGGAAGCGCAGGGCCAGGCCGTGGCTGGCGGTCGGGCGCACCAGGGCCGGCAGGGGGCCTGTCAGGCCCACCGCATCCCCCGCAAACGCGCAAAGCGCGCCCGGCGCCAGGTACTGGGCGGACCACAGCTCGTCCACCAGGGCGTCCATCGTCTGTGACTGCGGGCCGAGCGGGTCCGCGGGTGGTGAGGGCGGGGAGGCGGCGGCCTCACCCTCGCGCAGGAGAACGACCAGCTCGGTGACGGTGTGGTCAGTGGCCATGGTGGGGGTCGGCGTCCGGCGTCCGGCCTGGTGGGCGAGACGGGCTCCGCCGAAGCGGGGCGAGGGTGAGGTTGACGAGGGGTGCCGCCCAATTGGGGGGCGTGAGCCCCTGCGCTGCGCGCCCGCCTCTCCTCCTGTCGGCGGCCGGCAACAGGTGGCGCAGGTGCTGGCACCGCGCATGAGCTGGTGAAGGAGCACACTGCACGCGCAGTCGCGGGAGAGTGGGAGAGTGACGAGAGGAGAACGCCGCAAGACTGAAAAAGGCGCTTGCTCGTTTTTTCAAATCACCCCCCCTCTTCCCTTCACGGCTGCTGCGCCTTGGCCGCCGCCGCCGCCGCCCCCGCGCCCGCTTTGGCCGCTGCCGCCGCGATACCGCCTGCCCCAAATAGGCCACCGCCGGCAGCAGGCGGCAGCAGCGGCGGCGGCGCGGTCACAGTCACGCCGCCGTCGGCGGGCGCGAGCGCCCCGACGGGCTCCGGCACAAGGCGGCGGGGCGTGGGCTCGGCCACACCGCCGCCGCCCACCGGCTCCGGCACGATGCGGCGGGGCGAGGGCGCGGCAGCGGCGATGACGGCCGGCCCGGCGCCGCCGATGGGGACAGGCGCGATGCGGCGCGGGCCGCCCGTGCTGGGCGGGGCGGGTGGGGCGCCGCCGCCCGCGGCCGCCACAGGCTCCGGCGCGATCCGGCGGGGCGTCGGCCCGGCAGCAGCAGCAGCGGCGGCGGCCGAGACGGGCGTCGCCTGGATGCGCTTGACGGCGGACCCGCCGCCGGCTTCCGGTCGGGGCGGTGGGTGGGACGGGCGGCCGGCCGCCTCGCCCGTGGCCGCAGCGCCACTGGCTTTCCGCCCAGGCGCGGGCGTGGGCGGTGTGGGCGGCGCGCCCGCCTTGGCGGCCGCCGCCAGCCGGGCCGCCAGGTGGGGCGGCACGTCCGCCTCGTCCAGCGGCACGCCCAGCTCCCCGGCCTCAAAGGTCACGACGGAGCAGTAGGAGTCGTAGGAGGAGACGGCCAGGGACCGGCCATCGGTGGCCCAGGCCAGGTCGGTCACGGGCGCGGGGTGCAGGCCTCCCAGGAAGGCGAGCGGGCGGGGCGAGGCCGTGTCGTACAGGGCGACGCCGTCCAGGGTGGCCAGGGCGTACACCATGCGGTAGGGGAGGGAGTCAAAGGGCCAGGTGGAGGGGGGCGGGGCGGCAGCCTTCTCCACGCCCTCGCCCTCGGCAGCGGCTGGCGGGGAGGACGGGGGCGGCGCCGCGGCGTCGTCCGCCTGCTTCTCAAACAGTACGGGGCAGAAGCGGACGGCGACGACGGGGCGGGCGGACGGCAGGGCGACGGCCGGGCCTGCCCACCGCCCCCGCGCGTACAGGTAGGCCGCGTGCAGGGGCGGCGAGCCGGACCCACCGCCGCCGCCGCCGCCCGGGCGCAGCACGCCAGCGGGCACGGCCAGGAGCCCCCCATCTGGCGACCAGGCCAGGCGGCGGAAGAAGGTCGGCAGCTGCTCGTCCGCGAAGAGCGGGAAGGTGGTGGCGGCGGCCCGCGGGGCAGCAGCGGCGGCGACGGGCGCGCCCTCAGCAGCGGCAGCGCCAGCGGCGGGCGCGGCGGGCAGCTCGCCCTCCCGGGGCGGGCGGCGGGCCAGGGTCGCCAGGCAGACGAGGTCCCGCAGGCCCGCGCCGCAGGCCGGGCGGGCGCCGCCCGCAGCGGCCGCCGCCCCACCCCCGCCCCGCCGCTTGCCCGCCGGCAGGGGGCGGGGCCCGTACACCCGCACCGTCCGATCGGCCGCCTGGGTGGCCAGGAACACGCCCGCCGGGTCCCAGGCCACGCCCTGGACGTAGTGGCGGTGGTCATCGAGGCGGGCGCGCGCGCGCGGCGGCGCCGTGCTCTCCCCGCCGCCGGCGCCGGCGCCGCCACCCCCCCCCCCTCCGATCGCGCCCCCGCCCGGCGCGTCCCACAGGATGGCCAGGTTCTCCAGGGAGGCGGTCGCCAGGGCGGACCCGTCGGGCGCCCAGGCCGCGTCGAAGACGTCGTCACTGTGGCCGCGCAGGACGGCGACCGCCCGCCAACGGGAGGCGGACGAGAACGGGTCGGCCTCGGCGGGCGCGGCGGCTGACGTCGACACCTCCCCGTCCGACCGCCACAGGAAGACCTCGCCGCCGTCGCCGGCGGAGACGAGGGTGGCGGTCCCGCCGGGCCCCGGGACAGGCGACCAGCGGACGCAGTTGACGGAGCGGGCGTGGCCCTGGAGCTCGGCGACCAGGGCGACCGAGGGCGTGCCGTCGGGCGCGGTGCCGAGGTTCCAAATCTTGACGGTTTTTTTTTGTTGAGTGCGTGAGCGCGTGCGTGCGTGCGTGTGTGTGTGTGCGTGTGAGTGTGAGCGTGCGCGCGCAGAATCAGAGGGTCCAGGTGCGCCATCGCGATGGCGGGCAGAGCGCACGCGCGAGGGCTGGGAGGCCCGCGCCGGGGGCGCAGCTGTTGTCCCCCCGCGCAGATGGAGCGAGTCCGCTTTCGAAAGACGGTCACGGTCGCCGCGCCGGCGAGCGCATGCTTCGAGATGAGCGACCGTGCGGCACGCCCCCGCATGCCCTCCCCGCCGCGGTCGCGCCAGGGCGGTCTCACTCCGCCCATCCGGACGCACAGGCGCTTTGCGCCCCGCCCCCGCCCCCCCTGTCTCTTTCTCAAACAGTGCCGCCCCTCACACCCACCTTGATCTCCTTGTCCCCGCCCGCCGTCGCCAGCAGGCCCGACGGGTGGAAGTCCAGGGAGTAGACGGGGTCCTTGGCGTGCCACACAATCTGGAGGGTGCCGGCCTTCATGGTGTGGGATGGGTGTGATGTGTGCAGGGCGCGCCGGGGAAAGGGGCGGCGTTGGGACAAATGATGGAGCGAGGGAGCGAGAGACCGCCGTTGCTCACTTCTCTCTTCTTTGCGCCGCTGCTGCTGCCGGCCTCTCTGGCGTCCCAGGCCCAGCACACACACACCATGGCGATCTCCGACATCCGAGGTCCGTGCGCACACCACCCGCACGGAGGGCGCGCGTATGTGTGAGGGGAGAGAACGCGCGTGTTCCCTCCCCGGCGCATCTTCGTGTTTTTTTTCTCCGCTCCGCTCGACCTCCACCCATATCTTATGCTTCTCTCTCTCTCTCTCTCTTCCATTCACAGTCATCGCCGCCCTCGCCCTGGCCTTCTCCCTGGGCCTGGCCCTCCAGGGCGCGGCCTGCTACGCCAATTACTGGCCCCTGCTGACGGCGCTGGCCTACCTTCTCTTCCCCATGCCCTCTCTCTTCTTCTCGGAGACCGCGCCTGGCGTCGCCAAGTGGCTGACCGGCTTCTCCACCACGGCCGCGGCCGGCATCGTGGCCACGCTCTGGCACGCGGGCTGGGTGCCGGGCAAGGCGGCGGCCCTGCAGGTGGCGGCTGTGGGCGTGCTGTGCGGGACTTGGGGCGCGTACGATCGGCTGGCTGGGGGGGGGGAGGGGTACTGGTGAAATGTGTGTTGAGCAATCCTTTTTTCCTTTTTCAATCATTTGTCTCGCCCACCACCCTGCGCCCGCCCTGAGGAAGAGAGAGAGACCGCGTGCGGCCCGCAGCGCATGTGTGTATCCTGTGATCTTGCTAACAGCCCGCCCCTATCACCTCGTTCCTCCCCCTCATCCCTCCATGGCCGTCCCTCTCTCCAGTTTTCATTCTCACTCCCGCCCCGGCCGCGCGACGACGGTGCGCAGGCGGGCCGCCCCGCCCGCGTCCAGGGGGGCCGGCGGGGCGCCGCCGCCCCGCCCGCCGGCCCCCGACGACAGCAGGGAAAGCAGGCCCGACCCGGCCCGGGCGGTGGCGGCGGCGGCGGCGGCTGACGCGCCCGCCTGCTGGGCGGCGACGGCGGAGCCCAGGCCCGCAAAGGAGGTCGGGCCGACGGCCGGGCCGCCGGGCGGCGGCGCGCCGGGCAGCGACGCCTCGCCGCCACCGCCGCCGCCAAAGACGTAGGACTTGCCGGGCGCGCCGCCCGGGCGGGACAGGCCGCCCGTGGCGCCGCCGCGGGTGCCGGCGCCGCCGCCCGGGTTGGAGGCGCCGCCGCCGCCGCCGCCGCCGGCGTTGCTTAGGCCGCCGCTCGCGCCGCCGCCCAGCGCGCCGCCGCCGCCGCCCGCCCGGCCGAGGAAGGACGCGCGGCCGCCGCCGCCCAGGCCCAGGGCGCCGCCCGCGGCCGGCGCCGCCGGCGCGTTGGTGACGTCCGCGCCAAAGCCACTGCCGCCGGGGCCAGGAGGGTGGACAGCCCGGCCGGCACCGCCCGCGGGGCCCAGGGGCGCGGACGCGGAGCGGGAGAGGAGGCCCAGCATCGCGCGGGCGGGGCCGTCAAGGAGCGCGTGCGCGGGCGTGATGGTGTGGTGGGCGGGCGCGGCGGCGCCCGCCGGGTCGCTGCCGCCCCGGGCCAGGGCGGTGGCGCCCAGGTCGCCGCCGCTGGCCACGCCGCCGCGGGGCGCGACCCGGCGCTCCAGCAGGCGGCGGCGGCGCAGGGCCAGCAGCTCCTCCCGCGCGTCGGGCGGAAGGGAGGCCAGGTGGGCAAAGGGGTCGCAGTTGCCACCCCCACCCCCGCCGCCGCCGCCATCGCTCATGTCGGCGTCGCTGCCTTCCTCGTCCGTCAGGTCGGAGGAGGAGGCAGAGCCGCCGTCGGAGGAGTCGTCATCCCCGCCGCCGCGGGCGGCTCGGCGGGCGCGGGCGCCCCGGGCGTCGCCCTCGTCGTCGTCGTCGTCCAGCGCGCCCCGCTTGCGGCGGCGGAACCCGCGCTTGACGCCGTCCAGGACGGCCTGCAGGGCGGCGTCCGCCTCGCGCGCCTCCCAGGCCGCGTGCAGGGCGGCCCGGGCCGCCGCGTCGCCTGCCCTCTCGCCCTCCCCGCCGATAAGGTCGGCCAGGACCGTGTCCGCGTCGTCGCCCGCGCCGCGCCGGCCGTCGTCGTCGCTGTGCCCGCCATCCTCGCTCATCTCCGCCTCGTCCTCTACCAGGGCGACGGTGGCGGGCGCGCCCGGCGCGCCGTCCGGGCCGGCCGGTGCAGCCACCGCCACCCGGGGCGCCCGCCTCCGGGCGCCTCGGGGCTTGTCCAGAAGCATGGCCCGGGCGGCGGCCAGCTCGGCCAGGCGGGCGGCCTCCAGGGCGGCCGGGGAGGGCGGGGCGGAGTCCGAGTCCGAGTCCGAGGAGGAGTCGTCGTCCTCGTCCTCCTCCTCCTCCTCCTCCTCGTCGTCGACGTCGTCGCCGGAGGCGGGCGGGGCGCCCGGCGTGGGGCTGGCGCCGGTGTCGCCGGTCGCGGCCGCCGCACCATCTCCATCCTCCTCCTCATCAGACTCGCTGCCGCTCTCCCCCTCCTCCGGCCCCACCCGCATGCCGCCCAGCAGGGAGCGGCGGGGCTTCATGGGCACGGTGGCGAGCGGGGCCTTGGCCGGGGCGGCGGCGGCGGTGGTGGGACCGGCGGCCGCGGCCGCGGCGTCGGCCTCGCCCTCCTTCTCACCACCACCCGCGGCGGCCTTCTTGGCCGCTGTGCGCCGCAGGCGGCGGCGCTCCTTCTTGGCCGCCCGCCGGGCGAGGGCGTCCTCGTCATCTTCCTCGGCGTCGGCCTCAGCGCCCTCTTCCGAGGACGGGGTGTCGCCCTCCTCGTCGCCATCACCACCCTGCCCCTCCACCTCCATCATACCACCACCTTCCTCATCGGACACGACCACCAGGCCGCCGCCGCCGCCGCCGCCCTCCTCCTCCGCGCCCTCCTCCGCACCGCAGGCCGCGTCGAAGGCCGCCTCAAAGTCGATGGCGGGATTGGCCTTGGCCGCGCTGCCGCCGTTGCCCCGCGCCGCCGCGACGGTGCGGGCGCAGGCCGCGGGGATGGGCGCGGCCAGCGGGGCCGCGACGGCCGCCGCCCGGCGCTGCTTCAGGCGGGCCAGCAGGCCGTCCATGGGCTGGGCGGCCTGGGTGGGGGCACCTTTGCCCAGGCGGTCGGTGCGGGCGGTCTCTGTAAAAAGGGGGACACGGGTGAGTGAGCGTGCGGGTTCGGGCCGTTTCGACCCCCTCCTCTCTCTCTCTCCTCTGCTATCTTCCTTTTTCTTCAACTCACCCCGCAGCAGGCGGGCCGTCTCCGCGTGCAGGTCGTCCAGCTGCATCGACCCGGACTCGGAGTCGGTGTACTCCGAGTAGGAGCCGGAGGGTTCGTCGTCGTCATCGTCGGCGCCGCCCTCGGCCGCCTCCGCCGCGACAGCTGCAGGAGCGTCGGCGGGGTTGGCCGCAGCCGGGTTGTCGGCCTCGGCCGGGCCCTGGCTCTCCTCCTCCTCCTCCGTCGGGCTGGCCCCGCGGTCGTCGCCCCGGGCCAGGTCTTCCGCCAGCTCATCCTCCTCGTCCCAGTACCCGTCATCGACGGACCGGGCGCGCGGGCGGCGGTCGGCCAGGGCGGCGGCGGGGCGCGCACGAGCGGAGGCCGGCGGCGCGCCATCGTCGGAGCTGACAGATGGCCCGCCTGCGGACGCGGGCGGTGGCGAGGCGGGGTCGGACGCGACGCGGGAGATGGTCACACCATGATCGCCCTCGCCAGCCGCAGGGCGGGCGTCCGCGGGCGCCGTGGGCCCGGCGCGGGCGGCGAGCGCGGCGCCGTAGCTGTTGACCGCATTGGCCGCTGCTCCGGCCTTCTTCAGGCGGCGCAGGGGGCGGCGCGGGCCAGCGGCCGCGCCCAGGCGGGGCATGTCTGAGTCGGAGTCGGTCATGGGGCTTGGAGGGCTGTGCTCGCGGGGCGGAGAGCAGAGTGCGCGGCGGCGGGGACGAGAGGAAAGGATGCCGGTCGCGCCGTTTTGAAAAGTGTGAGAGAATAGGGGGCATCATCATCATCATCCCTCCACGTCCCGGCAATGAACAAAGCTTGGTCCTCATATTTTCAAACACACTCACACACACACAAGCTCCCCTCCAGAGCGCGTTTGCACAGAAAGGGAGCGTGGACCCAAAAGAAAGGGGTGGGCGGAAAAAAAAAGGGGGGGTGGGGAGC
>Ga0114918_10000539_pt1 | contig 32854 bp, 25 predicted proteins | sample LantaG_FD_87015 | JGI IMG/M metagenome (GOLD analysis project Ga0114918, IMG submission 87015) | Deep subsurface microbial communities from Baltic Sea to uncover new lineages of life (NeLLi) - Landsort_02402 metaG | ecosystem: Environmental > Aquatic > Marine > Oceanic > Sediment | place...
CGTATTGAACCGCAAAGTCAATGATGGCAGGGGCGGCTCCTCCTCAATCGTCTTATGAGACTGTTTTCATCAAATCGATTCCATAACATCCCCATAAAGTGGTGGACCCACAGGGACTTGAACCCTGAGCCTAACGATTATGAGTCGTTTGCTCTAACCAATTGAGCTATGCGTCCAAAAATGGCTGTACAGGCTGGATTCGAACCAGCATTGCCGAAGCACGGATTAACAGTCCGCTGTATTACCTATCTACCACTGTACAATAAAATTTATATCAAAGAACAATAATATTATATCACTTTTCCTTTTTGAAAATAACCGCATCGAGAATTGAACTCGAACCAAGCCCTCATAGAGGACCCAATGCCTCATAAAGAACCCGCTCTACCATTAAGCTATGCGGTAATAAAATGGTGCATCAGACAAGACTCGAACTTGCAGTAATCTGCTTGGAAGGCAGGCGCATTGCCAATTATGCTACTGATGCGAAATGGTCGCAGTGGAGAGATTCGAACTCCCGACATCTTGCTCCCAAAGCAAGCGCACTACCAGACTGTGCTACACTACGTGGCAGAGAGAGTGGGATTTGAACCCACGGACGCTTTCACGTCGACAGTTTTCAAGACTGTTGCCTTAAGCCAGACTCAGCCATCTCTCTTTAATAAATAAAGTGGAGGTCACACTCGGACTCGAACCGAGAAAGGTTGATTACAAATCAACTGTTTTGCCAATTAAAACTATGCGACCTAAGTACCCCTATGCGGATTCGAACCGCAGTCGCTTGGATGAAAACCAAGTGTCCTAGACCTGGCTAGACGATAGAGGCTTAAATGGTTGCAGGGGCAGGAATTGAACCTGCTCACGAAGCTTATGAGACTCCGTTGGCTACCTAACCTCCCTACAAAGTAAAATTTTTAAATAAACTGTCAAAGATCAATACACATCACTATGTACATGAAAAATAAAATGTCAACCCCAAAAAAACAAAAACCCCAACTTTTTTACAAGTCGGGGCTAAGTTGATTCGGAGAGTTATAAAAAACTACACAACAAAGGCCCCAATACTTGATTGCGGTCTATTATTCATTTCTTCTGTTTTTGTAAACATCTGTAATTTATATTACACTAAAAATCAAAAAAAGAAATAATTGGTGTAAAATATTTTATGGTTATATGTTTTTATGTAAAAAATGCAGCAACCTCTTTCGGTTCAATAGATTATGAGGAAATTTTAAGGTAATGGGATATCTTTCGGCGCTAATAGACTTCAATGGAGAAGTAGATGGTAATTATGGCATAATACATGGATGCCAAGAAGTTGCCAGTGCTTTTGACTTAGAAATAAAAGACGGCAATTGTATCGTAGATATACATTCCAACAAAGATCAATCTCCAATATTTAAGTATAAAGAATATCATAAATTTTGCATTGAAAATATGCTTATCCCAGCTATACAGCCAGATTTTGATACAAAATATTTGGCGGCCATATTTGACTGGTTTGGGTCTTTTAAGATATTGAAAGTTGAAGATAGGTATTATCCTCAAGTAGTCTTTAGATCAAAAGAGATTTCTCATTTTCTATGTAAGAGCTTAGGAAAGCCGCTCAAGGACAGTTTTATCATTCATTCCAAGGAAATTTTATATTTCGTAGAAAATACTAAAGACTATATGCTAAAAAGAACAGAAGAAGCTCAGATAGTAATTGACTGTGCTGTAGATTCCAAAAATCCTTACAATAAAGAAAGAATGTTTTTATTAAAAAAATATTTAAAAGAAGACCTTTAGTGTAATTATGTTTTACATAAATTTGAAAAATAAATTATATGAATATTTCGGAACATACTAGACTCGATAGAATCGAAGAAAAAATAGACAAAATGTCAGAAGCTGTAGTGTCTTTAGCTAGAGCGGAAGAAAAAATAGCTAATTTGAGCGATACGACTCATATAATTTTAAAGAGGTTAGTAGATTACGATTCTAGGATCAGAAATATTGAAAAAGTTAATGTCGATTGTGAAAGTAAGTTAAAAGTGATTGGTATGCTATTCTGGGCAACGATTACAGCATTAATCGGCTCCATTGTTGGAGCGATAAAGTGGATGGGTGATTAAAAAATTTTTAGACATTCTGAAAATAAAAGTGTAATACACTAGATTTAAAAATTGTTTTTTAAAAAATAAAAGCATATAATATATTATATGAAATTTTGTACAGAATGTGGTTCAAAGGTAAAGCCTTCAAATGGCGCTTATCCTAAGTTTTGTTCTGAATGCGGCAACGCATTTGGGGCCAAAGCAAAAAAAGTAGAAAAAGAGGAAGACTTAGAAGATATTGAAGAAGTTTCTCTGCAAAGCTTGGAATTTGATTTTGATGGCCAAGAAGAATCAATTCTGAAAATTGAAAACGTTATGGGTTCTAGTAATTCGAGCAATAAAAAGATGGAGAGAAAAAAGTCTTTTGGAAGCATCGATGAGTTAAGAGCTAGGATGAAACAAAATTCAATTGAAGAAGCGTAATGGTTGTATTTGAAGATGTAGAACCTAACATTGAGAAGCTTTTAAACAGATATAAAAATAAGTGGAATCTCGATGTAATAAAGCATTACGAATTTGAAGATTTTAAGCAGGATGTAAAGCTGCATATATATCTTAAATTTTCTAAATGGAAACAAGAAGAACCTTTCGATCCTTGGTGTTCTAGGGTAATTCACAATCAATTGATCAATAAAAAGAGAAATCTTTTTACTAACCATAACAAGCCTTGTTCTGATTGTTACTTTAATAATGGAGGCAATTCATGTGGTTTTACCAAAAGCAAGATTCAAGATGAGCAATGCTCTAAGTTCAAGCAATGGTCTTTAGGCAAAAAGAATGCTTATGAAATAAAAACGGCATCAGATATTGATTCTTATGCCGCAGAATTAAATCAAATACAAAATTCTGAAATTGATTATGAAAAATTTTTGAATTCGATACGAAAAGAGATTGTTGATAGAATTGAAAATAACAAGTATAAGATGACTGCAACTACTTTAAAAATATTTGATATGACCTATATGGAAAAGAAAGAAGATAAGGAGATATCAAAATGTTTAGGTTATACTACTAGCGAAAAAAATAGAAATCCAGGATATAGAAATCTATCTTTGCATAGAAAAATTATCAAGGAAATAGCAAAAGAAATTTTAAAAAGGGAAGATTACGATTTTGCATGAAAAATAAATTTACTCTAACAGATTCTCAGAAGGAATGGATTAAAAAGAATGCTGAAGAACTTGAATATGATGTAAAAAGCATTACCGTGTCTATTACTGGTGATAAGTCAAAGGATGGTAGATCACTAGAAGGTATTGCTATAAAAAAGTTCTTGTCTGAGGATTTGAAGGTTAAACCTCAAGTTAGAAGTATTAATAGTGCAGAGTATCAAGCCTTTCAACTGACTGATAAGCAGAAGGAATTTCTTAGATTTAATTTTGAAAAAATGTCAACTACTGAGCTTGCTCTAGAGCTTTTTCCAGAATTAAAAGAGATTGAACTGCGTAGAGTAGCGTTTAGTAAGCCAGCAGTGGCCATAGCGAGGTTTTTAAATGATATTGGAGCTTCTGCTAACAAACAACATAAACAGACCAAATTTCAATATCCTGATAGCGTATCTGCCGCCTTGTCGATTATTAATAAATATACTGGCGCGAACCTAGAAGAGAAAAAACTAAAAGACCATCAAGTACAATCTATCGAAAGTCTTTGCATTAATCTAAAGAGAGTGGGTGTCAAACATACTTTAGAAAACTTTAAAGAAGAAATTGAGCGAGAGAGGTTTTTGGAAAGTTTTATTTGTGATACTTGGGACAAAGAAGATTTAACTTCTGGAGAAATATCTCAATATATTGATTTGGCAGGAGAAAGAGTTCACCTCGATCAGATTAAAAAACATCAACAGGAGCTTCAGGAAATGCTGGAAGTTTCTATGAGAAATGATGATAAGATTCAATATACATTGGTAGAAAGTATCGATAAGCAGATTCAAAATAGAGACAAGTGTATGGGTCGAATAGAAAAGCTGCAAAAAAGCTTAGAAGGTACAAGAACTCAAAGACTAAAGGAAAAATCTCCAGACAATGTTACTATTCTTTCTATTATTGAAAAATTCATGAAAGAGAAGGAGCGTAAGCAGATTCTTGAAATGCAAAAGAAAAAGGACGAGCTTTTATCTCAAGACATAGACAAGCTTGATGATATGGACGAATATATATCAAGAGTTCTTGGAATTACAAAATCTGAAATTATTAGCCAGCAATGAGATATTCAGAATTCAAAACAGAGAAAGATTTTAAAAGGTATTTGCGTAGAGAGAAAATGCTAATGTCTGAATACTTTGAAAAGTTTGAGCCTAGATATGATTTGTATTCCAATGAAAAGATAAAATACAAAGATAGAGAGAGTTATTTATCTACATATTTTACAGATAAAAGGAATATGAGTAAGTGGCTGAAGATACAAGACAAAGATACTGCTTTAGATTTTATCAAAAAGGGTTTTAAATTTAGAAAGAAGAAGGATGAATTACAGTTTGTGCCATCCCAAGTAGAGGCAAGAAATTTAAAGGAAATTCCTTCCATAAATGCATACCCTTACATAAACGAAAACTCTATTTGGGAAGAGTTGGATTTAAAGCAGAGATTTACCTATGAAGAATTGACGTATCAATTTGAAAATCTAGATGGAGCAATTATAGGTATTGATACGAGAGAAAAGAATAGACTCGGATTTAATGGAATTAAAACTGTAAAGCATAAGTTTGATTTTGGTGATTATGGATTTATTAATGAACCTTATTTTTGCAATACATTCTTTGAAAGAAAATCTATAATAGATTTATGGGGTACAATGTCAAAAGGTTATGATAGATTTTGCAAAGAAATAGAAAGAGCTAGTAATTCTGGCGCATATATTATAGTTGTTGTTGATTATGCTTATAGCAAGGCTGCTGGATATAACTACAATAAAAGATACTCTAAATCTACATCTAATTTTATTTTTCATAGAATTAGAAAAATGCTTCAAACTTACGATAATCTTCAGTTTGTTTTTTCGGGCGGTAGAGAGCAAAGCGAATATCTTATAAAGAAAATAGGTATGATGGGAGAAAAAGTTAGAAAATATGATTTACAATATCTTCTAGATACTAAGAAAATAAGATGATCAAAAAAGGAAATTTTGGATTAGAAAATCCCAATATAGTTGATGAAATGCTTGCGGTTAATGGTGATTTGACTGAAGCAGAATCTTCTGAAATGGTTGCTAAATTATTAGCTTCTAGACCAGGTTTACTTTACAATATGTTGACTGGAGGCGAGAATTTGTTTAGCTATCAAATAGCTAAAATAGCCGTTCTTTCTAAAAGAGATTTTACATTGGATGTGAGTGCTAGAGGTGGTGCTAAAACCTTTACTACCGCTGTATTTGCTTTAATATACGCTATTACTCATCCTGGCATCAAGATACTAGTCTTGGGTCCAACTCTAAGACAGGCAAAGACTCTTCTTAATTATATTATGGATATATCAAAGAAGCCTAATGCCTTCTTGCTTCGTCAATTTCTTAGCGATAAAAACTATAAAAGAGATCCAGATAGATATTCTATTAAAATTGGGACTGGTATATTTGGACCAGAGTCAGAAATTTTTGCTATGGCTTTGGGTGACGGAAAAAAAATTCGTGGTGCCAGAGCGCAAGTAATTATTCTTGACGAGGCTTTTGCTATTCCTCAAAATATCATTGATGAAGTTATTGGACCTATGATGATCGTCAATGCTAATATTTCTGAGAGAGTTAAAACTAAAGAAATAGAAGACAAGTTGATAGCAAGCGGCAAAATGAAAGAAAGTGAAAGGAGAAGGTTTGCAAACAATAAAATGATAATGCTTTCTTCTGCTTGTTATGAATTCGAATCTTTTTATAAGAGATTTGAAAGTTATAGAGACAAGATTCTAGATCCAAATCTAGAAAGACAAGACGGAGAGATAACATATGGTATCGTAAATTTAGGATGGGAAGCTCATCCAGGCGAATTGCTATCAAAAACATTTGTTTTGAGAGAAAAGGAATCAATGTCTGAAGATTCTTTTAGAAGAGAGTATGAAGCTCAATTTTCTCCAGACTCGTCATCTTATTTCAAAATGTCCGTGATGTCCAAAAGGAGTTTAAGTCCAGGAGAATATCCACATGTTGAAATTATTGGGGACGACTCAAACAAGTATTTTTACATACTTGGTATTGACCCCAATTTTAGCAATTCTGAAACTAGTGATAACTACGCTATGGCATTGCTAAAGGTGGAAAGAGGCAAAGAGAACAAAGCTACTCTAGTTCATAATTATGCTGTTGCTGGTCTAGAAGCAGACAACATTATTCAATATGTAATTTATCTAATTACTCATTTTAATATTGAATATATTATAATGGACTTTGCTGGAGCAAGGCAATCTTTAGATACTTGGAATAATTCTTCTTTATTTAAAGACAGAAATTTAAGACTAGAAGATTTTGAAGCCAAGTTTGATTCAGAGAAAGATGTCAGAAATAGCAAGCATAGTTATGACCTTGGTGCCAAAAAAATTGTACATATCCAAAACTTTAATACTGGATGGATTAGAGAAGCCAATGAATACATGCAAATGTGCTTCGACAGAGGAAAATTATTCTTTGCTTCTGCTCCCATTGATAGTGAATTTGAGAGCATGATAAGGAGAAAGAATATACCAATAGATAAAATTAATTATCTGTACGGGCAAGAAAACGAAGACAACTTTAAGGAAGAAGATTGGCTGAAAAAAAAGCAATATGATTTTATTGAACATCAAGTCAGATTAATTTCACAATGTAAAACAGAATGCGCAAATGTTAAAATGACTGCATCTCCGCAAGGCCATCAGACATTCGATTTACCGACAGCAATGAGGAAGATGAATACTCCAGACAAGCCAAGAAAGGACAGCTATTCAGCACTTTTACTTGCAAATTGGGGTAGAAAATGTTATGAGTTACTTAATGAAACTCATGAAGAGGAAGAGCATACTTGGGTTCCTCCAATGATGTTCTAATCTTTCACACAAAGTCACATTTAATGTAATATTTATCAAATGGCAAAAAAGAAGTACAATTCAAACTCTCTCTATCATACGGATAGAAAAGAATATTATGCTCAAAAGCAAAAGGCGACTTCTGCTCAAGAGCCAGAGTTAACTTATAACGATTTTTTTTCTAATAGAGAGATTCTCGAAAAGAGTATAGGAATGGTAGCTGGTAATAATAGTAGAGACGGATTTCTTGGCAGAACCTTTGACAGTGCTTTAGGAATAAATAGCAAGTTGGCTGAAAGATATCCTAATTTGATAGGCAAAGGAACTCTTTATCGTAGATATGCAGATGGATATATAGGCATCCAAGAAGTTGTATATTTGTGCCAGAAAGCTTGGGAAGAGTTTCAACTATTTAGAAACACCATTGAAACTATGGTGGAGTTTTCAGTTTCAGAAATTAAAATAAGCGATAAGAACAGCTCTGCAAAAGCATTTTGTAAGGGATGGCTAGAAGCTGTTAATATGCAGAGTTTTTCTGAACAGTTTTATAGAGAGCTTTATAGATCTTGCAACCTTTTTATCTACAAAATAGGTGGAGAGATAAATAAGAAAGATATTAGCAGTTTAAAAGGTATTGGTGTAGGAGACGTAAAAATTCCAGTCAAATATACTGTCTTGAATCCAGCACAAGTAGCTCTTGAGGGCGGTGTAACTTATGATTCTGCCGTCTATAAAATACTTAGCCCTTACGAAATTCAAAGATTGAAAAACCCAAAGACTCCAACCGAAAAATCTATTTTTAATAAACTAGATAAGGAGATACAGGTACAAATACAGAAATACAGTGAAAACTATGGAAGCTCACAAGAAACTCTAAGAGTGCCTTTAGAAGATGTTGATTCAATTTTTTACCAGAAGCAAGATTATGAATATTTTGCTGTTCCACTATTCTATGGAGTATTAGATGACATAGAATTGAAAATGGAAATGAAAAATGCTGATAGACAGATCATAAGCTCTCTAGACAGTATGTTGCTTCTTCTTACTATGGGCGGAGCTAAAGGAAGAGATGGGACAGAGCTTCCTCCTAATCCAGAACACATGGCTTATATGAGAACTCTTTTCGAGAATAAGAAAGCTCAAAGAGTTCTAGTTGCTGATTATACTACAAAGGCCGAGTATGTTATACCAGACATTGAAAAAATAATCGGAAAAGCTAAATATGAGCAAGTAAACGAAGATATCAGAGAAGGATTGCAAACAGTTTTTGGAGGAAATGAAACCTTTTCAAATTCTGTAACTAAAGTAAAGATATTCTGTGAAAGATTGCAAAAAGGTCAGAACATCTTTAGAAAGTGGCTTGAAGACGAATTGCATGCAGTTTGCCAGAAAATGGGATTCAACGCCAAGCCTAGCGTAAAACTATCTTCTGTAAGTTTAGAAGATGATGCTCAAATGTTTAGAGTTTATACTAGAATGGCAGAACTTGGATTCTTGACTCCAGAAGAATTGTTTGAGGCTACTAAAAATGGAATGCTTCCAAATTCTAACGAGAGTGTTCTGTCACAAAGAAAATTCAAGCAATATAAAGAAGAAGATATTTACTTTCCTCAAATCTTCAATAATAGCCAGTACAATCCTTTGGATTCTGATACTCAAAATGAAGAACCGCCTTCTTCTAATCAAGTTGGAAGACCACCCAGCAAGGATTCTGGATTTAACGAGGTTAGACAAAGGAGAGTTGGCAGTATTCAGCAGCTTTCTATAAAGAGCGTTAAAGATGTATTGAATGAATATGATAATCTTAAATCTGAGGTGAATAAGTCATTCGCAAAAAAATATAATGTAGATCAAATTACTGATAAGCAAAAAGAAATTACTAAATCTATTGCTTATAATATTTCTAAGAATTACGAAATCAAAGATTGGAAAAATGGGGTTCAAGAAGCTATCGAAAAGCAGATAATTTTGAGCAACACGGAGATTGAAAACAATATTCAAGAGATATGTAATGACTTTGAACTTGCAGATGATTTCATTGGTATGTTAATCTACCATGCTAAATAAGTTCTCAATTGTAGTATTCATATGTATATAACTATATGCCCTCATCATTAAGTGATAAATTTAAGTATAAAAGTACCTTTTTTTCAAAAGCTAGTGTAGTTTCGTTAAAAGGCTCTAACTTATCTAAAGCATCTTTAAAAAATTTAAAAGATACTCTAGAAATATCACAGGGAGATATAGAAAATAACCCCGATCTTTTGTTTCTTTCGGCAGATCTTTATGTTTCTGATAGTGCAAATAAAAATGGAGATCTAGTTGACAAAGAGGGTGCGTTTGAGCTTGCAAAACAAGTGCCTAATAAATATTTAAATATAGAACATGAGCAAGAGCTTATTGTAGGATCTTTAATCAGTCCTTTCTACAGAGAATACTCGGAAGAAAGAGAAATGATAGAAGAGAGTAGACTAAAAGATTATGAAGGTCCAGTTGTAGTTGGAGGTACTGGGTATATCTGGAAAAGTGTTAATCCAGAATTGGCTGAATTCCTAATAGAAGCTTCCGAAGAGGATAGCGAAAATTATGGCATGGCATCCATGTCATGGGAAGTATATTTCAATGACTTTGAAATCTTAAAAGGTTCAAAGTATGTTGCTGAAGGAAAAATAATTTCTGAAAAGCAAGAGATTGAAAAAATGAAACCCTTCTTAAGATGCTATGGAGGAAACGGGGACTATAATGGATCTCCTATCTACAGGTTGATAAAAGGAGAAAAGTTATTTTTGGGTGCTGGAATAGTTAAAAATCCTGCTGCTGACGTAAAAGGAATTGTAACTTCAGAATCTGAAATTATTAAAAATAAAAATAAAAAAAATTCACAAGTAGTGAAAATAAATGTAAAACCAAATAAAGCAATGAAAATCTCAAATATTACAGATTATAAAAATGCGCTCGCTTCTCTCACCAATGGTGAAGAGGTGAACGTAACTACTCTTGCGTCTTTAGAAGCGAATTTTGATTCAGTGGTTGAGAAAGCTCAAGCTTCTGCTATCGCCGACGAAATCCGTATGAAGAGCGAAGAGTTTGCAGCTTCCATCTCTGAAAAGGATGAGGCTATTGCAAAAGCTGAAGAAGCTCGTGCAGCGTTGGAAAAGAAAGTTCAAGAACTTGAAGAAGCTAAAGCTGCTCAAGCAACTGAACTTTCTGAAATTAAAGAAAGACTAGAAGCTGAAGAAAAACAAAGAGTATTCGACGAAAGAATGACTGCTCTGAGTTCTGAATTCAATATCGAAGGCGAATTGGCAAAAATTGTTGCTGAAGAAATCAAGGATGTTGATGAAGAAGCATATAGTGCTTGGCTTAATAAATTTAAAATTTTAGCAGGTAGCCACTCTAAGGCGAAAGCTAGTGCGGAAGAGACTGAAGAGGGATCTGAAGCGAATGAAACCGATGAGAGCGAAACTGAAGAATTGGTTGAAGAAGAAGTAGAGGCAGCAGTTGCCGAAGCATCTGAAAAAGCCATTGAAGAAGTTACTAACTCTCAATATGAATACAAATCCCTAAAAGACGAATTTGAAAACTTTGAGTTCGAACTTGCGGGTAAATAAAAAAATATAAAATAAAATAATTATGGCATATAAAGACCTAATCCTAAAACCAACTCGTAACGTTCCTCCTCATAAGATCGTTTCTGAGTTTCGCACGGACTTCACTGGTCAGGCTGGTCATCTTGTCAAGGTTTCTTCGTACGACCCTGACGCTGACACTTTCTACAGCTCGTCCCCAGTAGGAGGCTCCTATGATGGCATCTACAGCAATCAGCAAGTAGCTCCATTTACAGTAACCACAACCTCGGATGGCGATACAGCCTCTCAGGTCCTTGGTATCACCCTCGAAGGCACAGCTGTTACTGATGCTAACGGGAATAAGATTGATGGCTTCAACAAGCGCTATGGCGATGAAAATGGCTATGTAGCTTCTGGCAAGCCAGTGCAAATTGCTACAGAAGGCATGTTCTGGATTGACGCAAATCAAATCAAGGGTGGCGTTCCTGCTCCTGGTTCTGGTTTGAAGGCATTCACCGCTGGCTCGTTCGCTGTTGTAGATTTATCTGCTACTAATGCTTCTGGTTCGTTCGTTAACGCTGCTCTAGCAATCGGTAAGGTTATCTCAAGCACTGGCACTCGTCAGTCTGATGTTCTGATCCAACTGTCACTCTAAAATATAAGGTATTACTAAAATGAAGATTAAACTAAAAGAAAAACCAGAACAAATCGCCCTCATCAAGGCTATGGGTTCGAGTGACGAAGAAACTTCTGCAAAAGCAATGAAGGTTTTCGCAAACCTTGTTGGGCCTCTTGCACGAAAAGTTCTTGACGAAACTAATATCATCGATTCCTTGTATGATACAATTTCTGTTGGAGAATTTGAGCCTCGCACAATCCCTCTTGATGACTTCTACAATGTCGATAAGCCAGACTATGTTCGTGTAACATTCTCTAGCCAACCAGGTGATCTTGCATACAGCCAATTGACTGGTGCTGATGACATCCCCTTTACTACTTTCGTAGTTACATCTGCTATCGCGATGTACCGCAAGTATCTTAAGGCTGGACGTATTCAACACGCTGAAAACGGCATCCGCAAGATGATCAACGAAGTTCGCTTCAAGATGAAGCGTCAAGGCATCCAGCCGATCCTTGATTCAGTTGCTAACGTTCAAACTAACGGTCAATACCATGTTACTCGCTCTCACCAAGCTGGCAGATTCGTTCTTGCTGACTTGAACAGACTTGAAACTCTTGCTTCTCGCATCGTTACTTCTGCTCTTGGCGGAACTGCTAACGCTTCGGGCGCTCGTGGTATCACTGACTTACTCGTTTCTCCTGAAATCGTTGAAGACATCCGCGCTATTGCGTACAACCCAATGAACACAGTTGCTGCTGATGGTGGCGCTCCTGCTAACACAGAAGACGGTATTGCTGCTCCAGAATCTCTTCGTAATGAAGTTTATGGTGCTGCTGGTATCCCAAGTCTGTATGGCTGCAACATCATCCAAATGGTTGAGATGGGTGTAGGTCAAGACTTCAATACTATCTTCGATGCATTTGCAGGTAGTAATGCATACGTTGACAACGCTGGTACTGGTACTGCCGTATTCAATGGTGCTACTGAGCAAATCGTTCTTGGTATCAACAGATCTGTTGATGTTAACGGCCTTATTAAGGTTGAAATCAGCGACAGCGAAAGTGGTTCGACATTCAATGCTCTTCCTGACAACCAGTTTGTCGCTAGAGAAGGCAAGGTCGGATTCTACGGTCAAGTTGAAGCAGGTTATCTTAGCGTTGAGCCAAGAAACCTCTTTGCAATCGCAGTCTAAGATCATACTAATTAAAATCAATCCCGTCAGAAATGGCGGGATTTTTTTTGCGCCTATGCCTAAACCTTTCCCAAAAGGCAGCTACACCTGTATATAATAATATGGAAAAAATTAATGGAAAAATTGAAGGTAGCGATTCTTTAGTAACTGCGTTGGGCAATAAAAAGAGTGTGGCAGGAGTATCTCAAGCATTGGATTACAAAATCCTTATTAGTAAAATGCCTCTTGAAAAATTGTACAGACATGGTTTAGAAGAGTTTGGGATAAAGCCAAATAGGTCTATAAAAGGAAGAGAAAGCTTTGAAAAAAAATGCATTTCTGCTTTTAGAAAAACTACAGGTCAGCTAATGGATAGAAATCTACCTGTAAAAAAAATGACCAAGTCTAAGCAGGAAAAACTCAAAGAAGTACTCAAGAAGGGTATTTGATTTCTTTGTATAGTTTTTTGGCTGTAATAATAATTATGTCTACATATCAATTAACGGGAGTATCTTATGAAATTCACCAAGAATTAAATTTTCCAGCAGAACCTAGTCAAAATAGAATTAATCTATGGCTGGAGTACAATGTTGGAAAGCTAAATAATAAGATTTCTAGTAATTATACTATAAACTCTGGTGAATATGTGCCTTTATTGCATGAAGACGAAAAGGACATTTTAAAGTCTCTTTATTATGTCGAATATTATACAAATCTGTCTAGAGATATTTTAGTAAGAAGCTCGCAGGGCGGGAACATTGTTTCTATAAAGGATGATCAAAGTTCGGTTACTTTTGAAAAGAGCAAAGATGCCTCTGTTGAGATTTATAAAATTGCTCAAGATATGGATAGAAAATCTACCGATTTAGTAAATTTATATAAACATAATCGTTCTGGCCCAAGAGATCCTCAACAAAATTTAACTGGTTACAAATATTAATGAGTTTATTGACCGACATTCAGCAAGATTATGTTAATTCTGGAATTATGAATTTGCATAATTTTTTTGCTAGTAAAAATAAATTTTTTGCGATTAAAAAAGGAACCACTACCATTGTTAGCGAAAGTAGTAATCATAATTCCTTTTATAGTAATAGCATTCAGAATAGCGTAACCACTGAAACGCAAACTAGCGGAATGTTTTTAGCTAGGGCGTATTACCTAGACAAAGACGTTGAGTTTAAAGAAATAGAAGGCAATAAGGGAAGCATGACTGCAAACCCAATCATTAAGCTAGTTACTGATATAACTGGTAAAAATTTCTTAAAAGATGCAAAAGATGTTTATTGGGAAGAGGATTTCTATGATGTCATTTCAGCGCCAAGAAGGCACGGCTTATTGCAAAATAATTTTTATACTTATTACTTAGAAAAGGTTAACTAATGGCGATTTTTAAGGCACAGATAAATAGAAAAATTACAAAAGCTATGGACGGGAGAAAGGCTAGATCTAGTGCTATAAAAAAGATGTCTACTGAATTTAGACGCGCAAAAAAACAATTTATAGCAGATGTTGATTCTGACCCTTCTTCTGCAATAGTTGAATCTGATGATCAAACACGAGGATATTTTGGATTTAATCCATCTGAAAATCCAGTACAAAATTTAAAACAGTCTTTTAATGAAAAAATAGAATTAAATACTAGACCAACTACTAAAAGATATAAAGATTCTGCAGTTTATAAATTTAACATAAAATACCCATCCAAAGGAGAAATTTACAATGATGGTGGGTTGAGTTTGCCTTGGACTTCAAAAACATGGGTACAGGCTCTACAAGAGGGCTTAGGAAATATCGAAAGATTTTTATTTAAGCCAGGTGCTGGTAGATCTAAATTGGGTTATCAGACTAAAAGATCTATAAACAGAGAATCTGAAATTAGAGATAGTTCTTACTTAGAAAGATTAAGAGGGTTATTCGCTGAAAAGCTTAGAGGGGGCAAAAGATGATACCACAATATGACCATAATTTAGGATCTTACTTTACCCTGTATCTAGAAAATAGACTATTAGAAAAGGGACAATCTTTTACAAATACTACTGGAATTTTTTATCCAAACGATCAAAATAATATCAATGGTTTAACATTTTCTAATAGCTCTTATGGTCAATGGGTATATGACCATTCAATTTCTGGAGCTATTATTCCTAGTGGAATCTATGTAAATGGACTAGAAGTAAATAGAGGTGCTAGCGGAGTTTCTATAGACTTTTTGAATGGCGGTGCTTACCACGAAGACTTTGGAAATGCTGCAGTATCTGGAGCTTTTGCATACAAAGATTTTAATATTTATTTTAAACCAGAAAACGAAAGCCAAGTTTTGTTAAGGGACGCTTTTAGATCGAAAGATCCATTGGGCGTTTTAACTGGATCGAACAATTTAAAAATAAATGCACCCTGTATAATAGTGAGTTCTAAAAGTAGCTCTAGTCAGCCACTAGCGTTTGGGGGTTTGGACGAGGTAACGTACAATCTACAAGCTTTAGTTTTGACTGATAACTATTATCATTTGGACGGGGCATTATCTATATTAAGAGATTTGAGAGAAAATTATTTTTCAGTTGGGGACTTCGAAAAGATTCCTTGGGATTCCAAGGGAGATTTAAAAGATTCCGATTATAGCTATAACAATATAAATGCTGCTTTTAGCGGAGGATACCAAAAAGCTTATATAAATAAGGTCGATATTAATTCTACAAGATCTTCAAAAAATATTGATAATGATTTTTCTGAGTTTAATATAGGATATGCAGAATTTTCAGTAATTGCATATAGGTTTCCAAGAAACTGATTCACAGGTAATAAAATAAAATGTATTAACTAATATAACCCAATTTTTTTAAAAACTATGGCAACAAGAATTCAAACAAGATATGAAAGTGCGGGACTTTTCGTAGGTCCTACTCCAGCGACTGGTAATCACTTTTCAAATGGTAATTATGGCGTTGTTACTGGACAAGGCTTCAGCGGTAACAACGAAATTAGACCTCTATTCAGAGTACAGTCCTTTTCTGACTCTTTTGATAATCCACTTCAGAACATTAACCAACTTGGTCAAGCTACAACTCTTGCTAAGTTAGCTACTTCTGCACCTACTCCAACTTTCGATTTCACTTATTTTACTAATAATGGTTTGAACGAAGCTGCTCTTGGATTTCCAGTTAAATTTGGAGGTGGCACTACAAGCGATAACATTTCTGGACTGAGAAGCTGCCTATCTGGCATTTTCGATTCTACTAATGATTCTAAGAACTATTTTGCACAGTTCGTTCCAGAAGGTAAATCTGTTTATGGAGATACTTCTCCTGATGCACAAGACTTCGTAGTTTGCTTGTCAAATGGCTTCATCACAAACTATGAAGTTAGTGCAAGCGTTGGTGGGTTCATGGAGTCTACAGTTTCTGTTGAAGGTTCTAACTATGTTGTTAACTCTAACAGCACTGGCAATGCTTCTCCAGCAATTTTCCCAGAAAATGGAAGTAAAATTACTGGATGGCAATATGACGTCCCTGCAATTGCACAAGATTCTACTGGTGCTTTTGCTGGTGCAGGTTCTACAATGCCAGCCGTTATCAAACAGGGTGGAATTAAATTGAACATCGATAGCCTTTCAGGTAACATGGGTGTTAATATCAAGGAAGCTAACATTAATTCATTCTCTGTAAGTATTCCAATTGCTCGTGATAATCTTGAAAGACTTGGCAGTCAGTTCGTTTTTGCTCGCCCATTGCAAACACCAATTGACGGTACAGTAAGCTTTGATTTTAACGTAACTGATATGGCGACAGGTTCTCTTGTTGACCTATTCAATGGTACAGCAAACACAGAGTTTAATTTTAGTATCGTAACTGCTGGAAGTACTGGCAACTCTGTTGATACAGATCAATTCGCTATCGTCGTTAGAGGTGCTACCTTCGAATCAGAGAATACATCTCTTGATGTTGGATCTGCAAGAAATGGCTCCGTAACATTCCAGGTACCGCTTGGCACTGTTGACGAAACTGGAAAAGGTATTTTCTTCAGTGGAGCCGTATCAGACGCAGAGCTTGCAGCAAGATACCCAGGCCGTTAATAAATTTTAAATATTAATTTAAAAAAAACAAAGCCCATTGATTTTTTTATCAGTGGGCTTTTTTTTGGTGTAATATTATATAGGCATGGCTAGATCTGATTTAGAAATATTGGCAGAAGTAAAGCTCTCAAATAGAAGAGAGTTCGATAAACAACTGCGCAGTCTTGAACAGCGTAAAGTTTTTATTGATACAAAGCGGAGCGAACAAGCTTTGGGTAGGATTACTGGTAAAGCGAATGAATTTACTAAATCGCTTGAAGCTTCTAATGCTCGTGTTATAGCCTTCGGTGCTTCGGTTGCCGTTATTGAAGGAGTTAGAAGAGCTTTTTTTGAATTAGCTAGTACAGTACTAAAGGTAGAGAGTAGTTTAACTGCGATTAACTCTATCTTTGGAAGAAGTTCTGAGACTATAGGTAAGTTTGGTGATGAGCTATTTAAAATAGCAAAGAATACTGGTAAAGGTTTTGATGATGTAGCTAAAGCTGCACAAGAATTTGCCAGACAAGGTTTGAGCGTAGAAGAGACTCTTAAGAGAACTAATGATGCTTTAATACTTACTCGTCTGACTACTTTGGACACAGAAAAAGCAATTGCTGGTCTGACTGCAGTTGTTAACGGTTTTGCATCTTCGGCTTTAACAACAACTGACGTTATCAATAAGCTCAGATCCGTTGAAACACAATTCGCCGTTTCATCAGCAGATTTGATTGAGGCCGTTGCTAGATCTGCCTCTGTTGCTCAGGATGCTGGAATATCTTTTGATCAGCTACTCGGCCTTATTACCGCTATCAAACAAAGAACTGGTTTGGGTGGCGCTACTATTGGTCAAGGTTTGAAAACTGGTTTGACTAGATTGAATTTGCCTACTAGAATTAAAGAATTGAAAGATCTTGGTGTAGCCGTAGATGAATCCGCTTCAACCTTTGACAACTTAGTAACAGCATCTAAAGCTATAACAAAAGCTCAACAAGATGGAGAAACAACTCTTGCCACTCAGATAGCTACTGTTGTTGCTGGCCAATATCAAATTTCAAAGCTATCCGCCCTATTTAGGGACTTGGCTTCGAATCAAAGCCTTTCTGAAGGTGCTACTTCTGCTTCTACTAAGGCAGTAAATCAAGCTATATTAGCTAATGAGGCCTATAATAAAACCATTGAATCCATTTCAAATCAAATCTCTAATAATATAGGTCAAATTTTTACTGGCTTAGGTGAAGCTGGAATTAAGGATTTCTTTCAGACTATTTTAACTGATGTAAACGTACTATTAGAAGCTTTGCAAGGCAGAGATATCGGAGGGGGAGGATTTCTAGCCAACATTGCAAAGGATGTAATCCTAATGGCAGACCAGCTAAAACTTCTAGCACCCCTTGCTGAAGGTTTTGTAAAAGTCTTAACTGGACCTGCCTTTATAACTGGATTAGCCATTATAGCGAATACGCTAAAAAATGTTTTTACTCAGGGCGGCGCGAGTTTACTTCAACTTAGTGGTTTAAATAGAGTTACTGAAAAAAGAATAGCAAATCAAAGAGTTATTCAAAGTTTGCTATCACAAGCTACTGCCTCGGAGTTAAAACAATTAGAACTGGCTTCAACACAGGCTCAAAAAGAACAGGTTATACTAGGTCTATTAACCAAACAGCTTGCTATTCAAAAAGCCTTAGAATCTAGCTCTATTAGAACTGCTCAAAGTTTGTCAAAACAGCGTATTACTCTTAGTGGTTCCGCTTTAACGGGAGATGTTGCTAGGACTGGCAGGGGCAAATCATTTTCTGGTGGAACTTTAGGTGGAGCAATACAGAATGAACAAAGAGCAATTAATAATGGAGTTGGTGGCGCTAGTTCAAATGCCGAGGTAAGAGTAGTTGGTGCATTTAATTATGGTAATGGTAAAGTTGGTCCAGCCGTATTAAATAGCGATGAAATTTTAATTCCTAATAAAAACGGAGATATCGTATTAAATAGGGATATGGCAGGATCTTCTGCTATAAGCTCTATGGGTGGAAATTTTGCTAAAGGCAAAATACCTATGGGTAAGGGAATGACCTATAAAGCCTCTAGAAATGGCTTTATGAAGCTTTTGATGGGTAACACCAAGTTCCAGTCTGTAAAGTATTATAGCAAGAACTCTGACTCAATAAGGCAGCTTACAGGCGTTCAACACTCATCTATGGTCGCTCAATCAGCTAAGGCTGGTCAACCTCCACCTCCTGGATATTCTAGTTGGCAGCAATACCAAAGAGAGAATCAGATGGTTACTCTTCGTGGTATGCAAGGCGGCAAACAAGTAATCAAGAATATTAAGCTTTCTGATATTAAACAGGTAAATGCTGGAGGAGCTAGTTATATACCTAACTTTGCAGGCGGTCTTGATGTAACCGATCCTTTTCCTTTTGGTCAATCCTCAGGTAACGTTAATATTAGCGATACAGAAATTAAACAAATGGAAAGAAGGCTGAGAGCAGGACAGCCTTTAACTCCAAGACAAATTTCAAGAATTGAAGCTGGTTTAGCCTCTGGTCAAGGCTTTAAAATTCCAACACTATTGAGACAGGCTGTTGCTGAACAAGCTTCTATGGCTGCACAACAGGCTGCTAGAGGCTCTGGTAGATATACACCCAAAGCACCACCAAGCGGTACTGTTCAAAGGACTAGAGTATTTCCGACACAAAAACCTTCTGTTAGAAATGATAAAGGGAAATTTAGACCAGTAGGTAATCCAATTTCTAATCCTGGATCAACTGGATTTACTGGGGACCTTAGAAATAGCAGCTTTTCTTTTACTGGACAAACGGACTTAAAGGGAAAAACAAGGTTTAGCCCTGAAGTCGCTGGTCCACCAGCAATAATACAGCCAAGTTTAGCCGAGCAGGCAAAAAATGCTCCAAAAAACTTTAGCAAAGAGTTAAAAGAGTACAAATATAAGGATTTTAAAAAACAATTTGCGGCTGGCGCTGTGCCTAGTGGGTTTAAGGGAGATGCAGCTCCATTTGCAGAATTTAAGAGAAGGTTAAGACTTGAGCTTATAGAGTCCGAATTGAAAAAGGAGTCTAAATCACAAGGTAAATCATTGAGCTTCGAGGAACTCAATAGATCCAAGGAGGGCAGGGAGTTAGCAAATAAAATTAAAAATGCTGGACTGGTAAACTTCAAACAAATTGAAAAGGGAACAAGAAATGCAGTTCAAGAAGCTGTTCTTCTTGACGCGCAAACCCAACTTGAAAAAGCTGGAAAAGGTCGATTTGGTTTAGACATTGGATTAGAGAAAAGAGCAAAAACAATTTTGCAATCACCTACTGGAAGAAGGCTTGATACGGGGGGTAGAGCTAGATTTAAAGAAGCTATTGACGCTAGAAAAATACAAAGAACTCAAAGATTGCAGAACGCTGGTTTTGGACTTGCATTTGTTGGGTCTTTAGCAGCACCATTAGTTGGACAGGGAGTTGCGGCAGCTAGTGGCAGTGAAAGGGCTGGGGCAATTACATCTGGTATTTTGGGTGGAGCTGCAACTGGAGCGAGTGTAGGATCATTTTCTGCAAATCCGCTGGGTATAGCCGTTGGTGCGGTTGGTGGCGCTATAATAGGTGGTATTGGTGCAGCAGTTTCTACTAGTCAAACAGCAGCAGATAAATATGCAGAGTCTTTAGAGAAACAAAGAGAATACTTCGCGCAGAATATAGCTGCCATGCAGACTTATATTTCTGCGCAAGCGAAACTTACAGAAGCTTTAGAAAGTGGCAGAGCTTCTGGCCAACAAGTAGCAAATTTGTTTGAAGACATTCAGCAGGTTTTCAATAAATTGCAGTCAGACCCTTCTTTCAGTCCAGAGATTAGACAAAGATTCATTTCTGGAACTCCAAGAGAAAAAGAAGAAATACTTGCTGAAACTCAGAGAAGGGCAGCAGGTGCAATTAGACTTGCTGAAACACAAGCTGCCTTTTCTAATATTGTCGAAAAAGCTTCAACTAGACGTCCTTCTGCGCTCGGAGGGCCGCGCCGAGGGCGACGACGTGTACCGCCAAAATTACAAGCTACTTATAGAAGGGAGCTTGAACTCAGCAAGTTTACAGAGGAAGAAGTATCTACTATTATTGGTGGCATATTAGCGGAAGTAGATCTTGACGAAGTCAATCTTGATCAACTTAAAAAGGGCGGGGACAGATTAAGCAAACTTCTTGCTCTGGGCATTCCTCAAAAAATAGCAGAATCTTTAAACCTTCAGCTTGACGAACAAAAAGTATTAGGAGATTTATTTGATAGAGAGGTTGCAAATGAGAACATAGGGAAAAACGTAGCAGAGCAAGTAATTGCACAAAGAGTAGAAGAATTAGATTTTGGTTTTAAAAGCGCCAAATTTGATACCACTAAAATTCAAAGTAATCTATTTCAAGCCCAAGCTAATCAAGCTGCCGCTAACAGAATAACTACAAGAGGTGAAACTGGTAGAGAGTCTCAGCTCAAAAGGGATAGACTCGACTTTTTGTCTGGACTTGGATTCGATCAAAGAAAGAGCCAGGAAAATTTACAAATAAGTGATATAAAAGAATCATTTAGACAAGGAGCCGAAGATATTGGTCTATCGCTTGTTCCTACTTTAGAATCTATTTTCAGCAATGAAAAGCTTGATGCTTTGACACCAGAAAAAAGAGGTGAAATTTCCCCTTTCCTAGAACAGGCCAAAGTAGGTGGAGTTACGTCAGGAGCATTAGAATCTTTAATTAGCACGACATCTGACAGTGATGTCAAGAATGAACTTATTAGATTGCAGATCGAATTAGCTGGAAATAGAGATGCTTTAGTTAAAAATACCAATGAGCAACTTAAAAATGTTATCGCATTAAATAGACAAGCTGAAGAACAGAGAATCTTTAAGGCCGCTTTAAATGATTTGAGCGCTAACATAGGGAAAACGCTTCCAGAATTATTTGGAAGAGATAAGACTCAGAATAGTATAACTGAACAAATTAGAGTTTCGATGAGAGATTCATATTTGGAATCAGATAGGTTTATTCCTGGAGTTGGTAAACCAAATAAGAGAGATATAGCTAGAGGGGTATTACAAGATACTTCTAGCCCAGAAGCAATTGCTTTACAATCAGCCGCACAAGTTGCTAAGACCCAGTTAGATCTTCTTACTAGATCAATGAGTGAGGGGGGGCAGTTAGGTGGAGAAGAATCTAGAGTGGCACGATCCATTATAGAAAAAAGCCTTGCTAGAACTGGAGGTGTTGATGCAACTCCAGAGGAAAGAGCCGATATATCTGGAAGAATACTGCAAGCCCTAAAAGATGTAGTTCAACAGACTGGCGGTAGAATAGATCTGTCGAAATTAGTTGGTGAAACTGACATATTTTTAGAAGGGTTAAGTTCTACTGTAGAAGCTCTGTCTGAATCTAGCTCGATATTAAAAGGTATTTTAACAGAAGTAAATACTGGAGAACGAGAAGGAGAAGTTATTCCTTCAGTAGGAGAAGGAAATGAATCTAGCCAGTTAGCTGATTTGATTGCTACAAATTTAGCCACTGCGAAAGCACAAGAAGCTGCTGCAAGAATAAATCTAGAAGCTATGCTTAAATTTAGCCAAGATTTTAATAATGGAATTGTCCAATTGCAAGATTTTACACAAGCTGCATCCGAACTGGCTGGGAAGCTACAGGAAGGGGTCGATATAGTTAATAACCAAGTGGCAGATATAACATTAAATCTTCCAGAAGGAACTGTTACAAGGCTTGATTCTGTTGAGCGATCGGTTGAAGCTGTACAAAATACGTTAAGAAGATTTCTTAATTTATTAGAACAATAAAAATGGATTTTACTAATGCCAGTTTATTAAGTTTTCAAAAAACTAATGAATTCTTAAATTCTAATTTTAGGTTTGGTTCCAGAGTATCTTATGAAATAGAAGGAAACTTTCTTGACCTTCAAAATGATATTGGAGTAAGCGGACTTTTTGATGCTTCAGAATTATTTAGGACTGGCTTACAAGATTATCAGCCCATAATATTAAATGGCATTGATTTTGGAAAGGGTAGAGTAAGAAGTTTTAGTACTAACAATACAAACTCTTTAAAGTATTCTACCTACAACGTTTCAATCGATGGTTTTCAATCTGGAAACTTAAGCAATCTTTCTGGTAAGTATTATAGCGGGTTATCTTCGCTAGTAACTGGCAATACTATATTAGAAGCTCCTCATCTATTAGAAGAATTCTCCGAGGATTTCTCAATTGATAGAAATGGAGACTCATTCTCTTATACTCACAATCTAAATATAAAATATGCTAGTGGTGACGGGGTCATAATAACTCCAATACAGAGAGCTAAAGGATTAGCAACACAAATATTTCAAAATGTAGAACCCCCTTTCGAACTTTTAGATAGTTTTTCTGGTCAAAACTTTTTTACTGGAGCATTAGACGAAAAGTTTAGTGAATCCTATGATTTAATAAATAATTCTGTTACGCTTTCTAGGAAATTTTTTGTCAATCCTTTTGACTATGAAAATTACTCAGTAAAACACTCTCAAAATTTTACGAAATCTGAAAATGGAGAAGTTACGGTTTCAGAGCAAGGATCTATAAAAGTAAAATCTTTAGCAGTAGAAGTAGATTTATCTGAAGCTTTAAAGTCCGAATTAGAAAGCTCTTATGACCGTTGCAACGAAATTTATCAATCATATGTTCCTGGAGAGACTTTGCCTTTAGCAGCCGCTTCTACTTCTAAGTCGATTGATAATTTCTTAGGAGAAGCTACTTACACTATTAATTTTACCGACTCTGATTACATTAATAATGATAATTATACTTTAAATTTAACTAATTCGATAAATAGATCTAGCAACATTATAGAAATTTCTGAAAAGGGAGATATTATTGGTAGGGGCGATTATGATATAGAAAAAATGCAAAAATCTATTGATGGTTATAATCTAGAAAAGCTAAATATATTTAATAGGTGTAACTCTTTTTATCAAGATAGGGGAGGTGTTAAAACTTTAAAATTAGAAAGAGTCTCATTTTCTAAAAAAAGCGAAAACGGCTCTATAGCATACGATTATTTATTTTCTGATGACAGCTCTTTAGTGGATGGCAGAAGGATCGATATTTCAGTTAGCGACCAAGATTCAATTAATAAATATAACTCCTTTTCTTCCTTGGGAGAAAAAGAATTTGTTCAAAAAATAAATACTACAACTCAAGGTTCTAGGAATTTAAGAGTATCAATAAATGGGAAAGAATCAGATACCCTTGACACTCTGCTTTCAGAAGCTAAGATTGTAGCTAATAAGCACATAGAAACATTTAATGATACCTATATCGAAGATGCGAGTTATAATTTTGATTTAGAAGAAAAAATATTGCAGTTAACTGTAAGATATAACTTTAACAAATTAGTGAGCAATCAAGAACTGTTATGACTCCAACAAAAATAATTTATAATAATTTTGATTTTGGCAATCAGCCTACTCCATTTTTAAGTAGCCAGGAAAATTTTATCAAGTATGGAGAAAATTTCGGAAGCGAAGAATTTTATACTTTAAATGGCCAGCTAACTGGAAATAATTTTAATGAGCTGAGATTGGAGCAGCTAAAATTGTTAAGTGGATTTTCACAAGATTTTGGAACTTTTATAGTAAAAGATTTGCAGCCTAATGAAAAGGAAGTTTTAGTTAGAAGCGGAATAAAAGTAGAATCGATTAATTTTCCACAAAATAAATATACCAAAGTACTAGACTATAATATAAATTTTTCTGCCTATCCAACAGATTATTTTAATGAAAATTATGGCATTATAAACCCATCCGAAGTCTGGTCATTCGACGAGGGAGATGATGGCATTATGAGTGTTTCTCATTCTATAAGCGCACAGGGCATAGAAACTCCACAATTAGGCTCTTATGAAAAATCTTCGTCATTTCAAAACGCGGTAAATTATGTAAAACAAAGAACTGGATCTACGCAAAATTTCATTCCTCCTCATTTTATATGTAAAAGTTCTGATTATTCCTTAAATTTAGAATCTGTACAAGAAACTATAGATAGGATTGAGGGAATTTACAGTGTAACCGAAAACTACTCTTCTGATTTATATGGGAACTCTGGAATATTAAGATATTCCGCAAATATAAACTCCTCTGTTGAATCTTCTACCGAAATTAGTATAGAAGGAAGAGTTGAGGGTAATAGAAATGATCCAATATCAATAACTAGAGATAGATTTTTATCTTACGATTGGTTTTCTGTAGCCAATGACTTTCTAAACAAACAATTAGGATCAAGTTCTATAAATATAGAGCCTTTAGAAAAAAATATTACTGAAGATTTATTTAATAATAATATTAATTTTTCGTACAGATTTAGCGACAAAGAGTCTGCTGAAAAAGTTAAAACAAATTTAACTACAACCATTAGTAGTGGAACTTCTACAGTTTCCGTTTCTGTAAATGGATCGATCACTTCTTCTGCTGACAAATCTATAAGATCTGGAATTATACAAAATGCTTTTGATGATTTAAAAATATTTGATATAGCAAATGGGGAGCTAAATTCTTTCTTTGAAGGAAATCCTCCCAAACCTTTGAATAATAGGGTTATTGAAGAATCCTTTTCTAGACAATCGTCTTCGTTTCAAATAGACTTTTCTCAAACTTTTGATGATAAAGATCGTCCAGAGGAAGATTTTTTCAAGGAACTGCAAACTTCTCTAACTTTTACTCCGTCTAGAATAAAATTATCTTCATCACCACTGCCTGATAAGGGTGGACTTTATGACACTATTGATTTGGAAACAAAAACTAGAGCTTCTTTAAATATAAGCTTAAATGCTGTTTATGAAACTGGAATTAGTAATTCTATGGATGACCTAATTGCAGTCTTAAAAGATAAATCTAATAAAATTCTTACGCAATATGGAAGGTTACAATCTTTAAATTTAGAAAGTCTTTCATTGAATACTGGAAGTCCAGAATCAATTTCTTTGGACTCTGTCTATACTTTCGAAAGCCCGAATAATCTTTTTCTTGCTCCCAGTTATTCAACCATAAATGAATTAAAGGTATAATATCTTCTCATAACTACATAATATCTGTATATATATTTAGGAATGGAAGAAAAGGATTTTTATTATTTTGAGTTTTTGGGCGAAAGGTGTATCAAACATTTGTTTAAAGACTTTCTATATCAGCTAGAGGATATACAAGAAAGGTATTCTATAGAAGATGAAGATTTCGAAAGAATAAGAAATCGAGTCTTGGATAAAGGTAATGACACGATTCGTTTCTTCAGGGACCAAGGTGAAAATTACACAAAATTAAATTTAGGAAACAAATGAAAAAATTATTTAGTTTTAAGGAAAAGAATAACGAAAAGGAATATGAATTCGCTCTCAAACAGCCAAACAGAACTGAGAGAGAAGAGATAGAAATTTACTATGCAGCTATGCTGTCAAAGCTAATGAACATGGGTGTTCAAACCAAAGCTTCGGTAGATAAATATTATGCTGACAATAGTGATACTGCTGTACCCAAAAAGGATCAAAGTTATTACTTTAATCTTCAAAAGGATTTAGCTAAGTATCAAGAAGATCTTATTAGAGAAAAATCAAATTCTGATAAGAAATTCGAAATTTATTCTAAAATCATACAGATACAAGAAGATATGCGAAAGTTTACTTCTTATTACTCTGCTATTTATGATAATACGGCAGAAGTAAAAGCAAGAGATAAAACTGTTGACTTTTGCATGTTAAATTACTCCTATTCAAACGACGAGCAGTTGTTTCCCGTAGAAGAGGATGACTTTCAAAAAAGAGCAATATCACAATATGGAATGGTGGACAAACTTAAAGATGGTGAAGATGCAGATTTTTGGGATTCTGTAATTAATAGACTTGTATTTTTGTTTACAATATGGTATTTGGATTTGGCTAATACAGAAGAAGAATTTAAATCTTATTATGATTCTTATTTTCAGAAAGATTTTGAAGAAATCAATGTCGAAGAAGAGAAAAAAGAAGTAGATGAAGAGACAGAAGAGCAATTAGAAGATTCTAAAGAAGAAGCTACAGATAAAGAGGAGGGATAATTGAAAGAGGAATCAAAGCTTCGTTCAGCTTTATCCGAGATATTAAATGGTTTTTGTTTTTATAAAGATGAAGGTTTTTATATTAAGCACTTAACCTTAGACGATTATGTAGATTTTGAATATAAATACGATTCTTATTACAAAAATCTTAGAAGTAAAAAAGTTCTAAATAATGAAGAACTTATTAGTCAAGCAAAGGCTAGAGATTTATGGTCTAAAGAAGAGGACTACAAGATCGAAGATTTGGAGTCTTTAATAAAAAATACTAGAGAAAGCTCAGATAAGCTCTTAATTTATGCTCAGAAACAAGCTCAACTGGAATACATTAAAGAGCTTGAACAAGATCTTTTTATTTTAAAAAATAAGAAAAATTCTTTTTTAAATCATTCTTGTGAAAATTTGGCTGAAAAAAAGATTAACGAATATTATTTATTAAATAGCTTATTTAAAGATAAGGAATTCATTAAACCTTTGTTTACTGAAGAGGAAAAAGAAGATGTGTCCTTAGATGTTCACAAGTATTTTAAAATACAAACGGAATGTTTGAGAAACATGTCTACAGAAAACATAAAAAAAATAGCCATTAAAGAGTTTTTTACATCAGGATGGAGAATATGCAATAATGCTTTTGAATATTTCGGAAAACCAATTTCTAGGCTATCATTTTACCAGACGAACTTAGCGAATTACGCCAAAACTTTCACTACTATCTTTGAAAGATACCCAAATATTAATAGCGAAGACCCTGACGAAATCATAAGACTGGCAAATTCTAGGCATAAACTAGAAGAAAAAGCAAATGGCAAAGATATAGATATAGTTGGAATGACACACGAAGAAGCCGACAAAATGGGCATAAAGTTAAAAGATAGGTCTAGACAGTTTGCGGAAATTAATCAGTAAAAGTGTAATATAGTTGTATGGGCTTAAGGGGCATAAACTATATTTATTCTGGAGTATTAAATTTAGATACTGGTAATATGCCAGTATATTATGATTTTGATACTACTAGCGGAACAAAATATAATTCTGTAAATTTTGCCTCTTTTTTTATAGGAGAAGATAAAAATATAATAAGTGATAATAATGCTTCTATAATAGGAAATACTTCTAGCTTTACTGGTAATGGCTCTTCTGGTAATTTTTCCTATGGCTATCTTAGCCTTGACAATAAGAACGATCTTTTTTCTAGTAACTTCGCCATTTTCGCCTCTCAAGAAAAATGCTATACTGGAGATGCCGCATTATTTTCTTGTCTAAAGGGAGACGCTGTTAAGAGTGGTTATTGTTTTGGTATCAACTCTGCAAATAAAATGTATTTTCAGTATTTTGATAATCAAAAGCAAAAATATAATATACAAACAAGTTTATTACAGCTATCAGACAAAAATCTAATTAATTTTAGAAAAGTATCTAACTCTCTCTATTTTTCTATATATGATAATGGCAGCAAAACCTTTAAAACGGAAGTTAAGAATGTAGATTCGGAATCAATCCTTCCATCAAACGAATTTTTGATTGGTAGTGGAGAAAATCAAAAAAATTATTCTGGATATATAGATGAGTTTTTATATCTTACGGAAAACATATCTAATTTAGATGCAAACATGCTTGCATCTGGTTTTTGGTCTGATACAAAAAGCGGTAATGCTTTTTTAATACAATCTGGAGTTACTGGTGGTATCAGCGGTTATAATTATCAACAAACTGGTTTAACAGGAATATTGTCCACAAATAATGTTTTGACTGGCACTGGATATACTACTGGATATATTGACATTTATCAATATATACCTGAAACTGGAGTCATTTCTCCTGGAGGAACTAAAATAGAATTTTTAGAGAATTTGCCGACTTACTGCACTAGTCAAGACGAGATTCCAATTTACAGAGAGGTGACTACTTTAGATACCACTGGTGTTATTGGTTTACTTAGACAATTTTCTGGAACAGATGATGTTATTGAAGGGCAAGATATATATCAAACAGTTTACGTTACTGGATTTATATCGAGCGGATTATTCCAAATACCTATATACAATACTGGAAACACAGATGTTTCTGGATTCAGTAATATTTTAAGTGGCGATAGACAGAGACTTTCAGAATATGGGATGAGTGATATTATTTATCTTAAAAAATATTTTGATCAGTCTTTCGGTCAAGAACAGTCTGGAATAAATAACTTTGACTCCTTAGCATTATACGAAAAGGAGGATGATTATTCCAACGAATTTAAAAGTTTTGATTTCTTAAATAAGACTGCTCTCAGGAGTTTAAATGGTCTTGGATTTAAAATTGACCAAAAATATGATGGTTCCGAATTTAATATTTTTTCCAATAGACTTTTTAAATTTTCAAACTCAGAAATAGGATCAGCTGGGGATGATAATTTTTATAAATCTGGATCAATACAAGAAAGTATAATTCTACTGAGCGGGAATAATAGTGGCGCAAAAATATTTTATGATGCAGAAGATTTTGCAATAAAACAAGTTTTTAGCGGTACCAATAGCATTAGCGTACATAATAACATATTTTTTAAAAATGGATATAAGCTAATATCTGGAATCGATTATACTGGGAATGCAGTAGACAATTCTTTTACGCCTATTAAAAGTTCCGATTTGCAAAAAGAGATTTTGGCTATTGAATTTAGAACTCAAAGTGGTCAATCCCAAAGCATTGTTGAACCTTCTTTGGGAAAGTTTTTTAGGGGGTCTTCTACAAATTATTTTGGTAGACTTAGAGTGGGCGAAGATTTTTTATTGGAGATTAGTAAATGTTCTGACCTTTTGTCTAACAAAAGTCAATTAGTTCCAAGCGGCATAAAGCCTCTATTTTCAAATAAAGAGTATGAAAATATTTTATCAACTGGCCTAATTGAAGGATCGTATATAACGGGCGCTAGTGGCTTTTTTTCACTTTGAGTAATTATGGATTGATAGTATAATGAATGATAATTAGGTGTAATATAAAAAGGGAATGGCTATAAGAAAAACAGATAAGGTTAAATTAAATGGATCTTCTAAGGGATATGGAGGGCTTATAACTGATGCATCTTATAATGTTGGATTTGGAACTCAAGTTACTCAATTAGTTTTAACATTTGTAAGCGAGGATGGAAACTATAATATTTCACAAGACTCTCTAAATGTTTTTGATATTGATGTAATTACATTAGGCTCAAGATCGTTAAAAATGATTGCGATCGAATACTCGATAGATAATAGTTTTAGCGGCAAGGTATTAAAAGTTACTTATAATGATACCTCGATTTTAATTTTAGATAAAAAGTTTGTTGCTTTAAAGGGTAAAAATTTCCCTGCAGCTTTACAAAGCAATGCTTTAATACTAGTTGGTCAAAAATATTACACGCAAGAAAAACAAGAAGGAGATGAATCGATTACATTAAACAGATCAACTTTTTCTAATGACATTAGAGAGGTTGGAGATTATTTGTATAATTTTTCCGAATTAATGGATTTAATCAGGATTTATACAGTTAATACCAATGAAGCTTTAAGAAGAAATACAGATGTAGTTTTAAAAGATATAACTGGAACATTGAGAAGCGTTTTAAGTGCTTGGGGTTCTTTATATGGATTCACCTTCTTTTTTAATGAGTCTGAAAGAATACAATTTGTTGACCTTACTTCGGATATTACTCCCGTTTTCCCAACAAATATAAACTTTATTTCTGAGAGAATCTCTTATTCATTAAAAGATACGGTATCTAAAGGACACTCAGTTTACTATTCCAAACCTGGAAAGGATATTAGTGCTGGTGGTAGTGATGGTGGTTTTTTAGAACCAGAACCCGAAGACCCTGAAAATATTGATTATGGAGAATTCTCAGAAGATTCCGATACTCAATTATTTCTTTATAGGCCAACGGACGATCCAGCAAAGCTATGGAACAATCCAGGATTTGCTATAGATTTAGCTAAGGCTGTAGCTGTAGGCGAACAATTTTTTCAACTTTGTGCTTTGTATTTGTGTAAGAAATCAAAAAATAAATATAGCCCTATATTTGGTTATTCAGATATAGAGACTTTAACAGATTCCCAAAAAAAGGCCTTTGATCCAAAAGACGATCTGTATACCGATTATCATATCGTCCAATATCTTTTGGACGAGAGCGCCCAAACTGTAACACCTGAAACCATAAAACAAAAATTCGCGCAGTTTTTAACTTATGAAAATAATCTATCTGAAAGACGATATTTCGCACACAATTGGGCGATTGGCGCAGACTTAAAATATGACATAGAAGATGCTACAGAATATGTAAATCCTGACAGGAAAACGAAGGCAGAAGATAATCATAGAGTGTACGCTACCGTACCTTTTGATTTGGCTTTTGATGTATATGATTCTGTTCAAAATATGGATTTAAACAAATCTATAATTTTCTTGGAAGTTAGTAGTGCCGCTAGAAAAACCGCGAGAGCTAATAATACTTATAACCCAAACATTAGATTCGCGGCGGTAAAAAAGGACATGGATTTTTCTTATATTCTTGAAAGAATTAGATTCAAATATTTAAATAGAAAAGTTCTGCGAGTAGAGGGACTTAGGGTTAAAGACAAGGTTACAATTATACCTGGTGGCGGTGGCGGTGACGAGCGCGGTGGCATCTTAACAGCCGCTATTGAATCTCTGCACAGTATAGCTCCTAGCTATAATGCTAATACATTAATAACCGATGTCGAGATCGAGACTTCTCCAGCTATGGTAAGTGCATTATCTGATATAATAGATGTCCCTGGCGGGAATATAAAATTTGACGGAACGTTCGAAATAAATGGAAAACTAAATGGATATCCATCTTTAGCTTATACTATAGATCAAAAAACTGTGCAGAAGAGTTTTACAGTCAATAATATTGATTTGGAAGACTATACTCCTACAATCGAGAAAGGTTTACAGAGTATTGAAATAAATGTCGGGGAAGATGGAGTTAAAACTACTTATACTATTGGAAATAGAAATTTTGTTCTTCCAAGTAAGGAGTTGTTAACTCAACCAAGAGGATATGTGAAAACGCTTTCTGTAAATAAAGCAATACAGTCAACCTACTCCCTTCGAAGCTCATTAAACTCTTTAGGAAATTAAAAAGTTATGTCATTTTCTATAGCAACACAGTCAGGAAATTTTTCTTACCAAGCATCTATAACACCGCAGAGAGATAACCACATCTCTTTTGGATTTTCTTTTTTGAATACTGGAGACAGTTCTATTGAAGATAGAATAATTTTTAGTGGAGAAAGTGGGAAGTTATATGATTCTGAAAATAACTTTATCTATTCTTATAACAGCGGAGAACAAATTTCTCTGTCTGGTAATAAAATTGGAAATTATAATAATTATTTTATTAATAATGTTCTTTTGAATTCCCATAATTATAATGGGACAGGCTATGTAAACAACTTTACTGAAAATGGGGTAAATGCAGATCTTAGCTTGATTGGAGTTGAGCCAGTAGTTGAAATTACTGGAATTTTTGAAAATGATAATCTAACTGGAAATCTAATAGTCAAAAATGAATCTGAAGTAGGGATACCCTTTAACATATTTTCTGGAAAATTCGAAGCCCTCTCTAATTTTTTTGGCTTTGGATCTGGTCAAAATACTGGCATAATAGAGGGTCAGTCTAGCAGAGAATTCCTTATTGACCAAATAACTAATAATACTACTGGAGCCAGCGTATTATTGCCTATATCGTTTAAATCGGATTTTGGAACATTTACTAGAAGTGGTCTAATAAGTTTTACAAGAGAGTATCAATATAGTATAAGTTTAATAGGCCAAGATATCTTGGGTTCTACTGGAATATTTAGTTATGATCTTTTATTTTCTGAGCTTTACGGACAAAATTACATAAATGATCCATTTGGACTACATTTTACTTTTGGCAATGTGAGTGGATATAGTGGCTATGCTGACTTTGATACGAAAACTGGAAGAATAAGCGGATCAGTTTCGGGATTCGAGATTTCTAATACTATACAAGGTACTGGTAGCTTAACTGGCCTAATCTTTAATTCTGGCGGAGGTTCGGTATCTAGCAATATTATTACCGAATCATCCGATGGTTTAGTTCAAGAAAACTCTTCTTTTATCTTGCTAGAATCTGCAAGTTTACAGCAGAGCTACTTGACATTGTCTGGCTACAGTACTGGACTCGGCGTTAATTATGTTGGAGTTATACCAGCGCCTATATACACAGGATCTACTGTTTTTGCTACTGGA
>Ga0114918_10000540_pt1 | contig 32828 bp, 62 predicted proteins | sample LantaG_FD_87015 | JGI IMG/M metagenome (GOLD analysis project Ga0114918, IMG submission 87015) | Deep subsurface microbial communities from Baltic Sea to uncover new lineages of life (NeLLi) - Landsort_02402 metaG | ecosystem: Environmental > Aquatic > Marine > Oceanic > Sediment | place...
ATCAACATTTTCGTTAAAGGATTAATAAGAAGAGATAATTTCATTTAATTTTTTATTACCTATTTAATTTTTATGTTTATATTTACAATATGGATGTATTTATAATCATATGTGTATTAATTTTTATTCTTCTAATTGGAATAGGATTAATTTTTAATAAAGTAAGCTTTCTATATAGTAGAGAATTATTTATTACTAAATCAGCAACTGATATTTATAAAAAACTTAATAAAAATGTAGAAAGATATATTAAAGATTATACTGGAAGTTATATAACATTAGATAATGGAGATAAAGTTTATGCTTATAGAAGAGTTAAAAAAATTATAAGTAACTTATATTTTATAAAAAACGATAGAATTCTTTTTAAATATTCTGAAATGTATGATGAATACGCTGCTTCTTCATTAATTAAATCTCGTAAAACGGTTTCAAAATTCAATTTATGATTTATAATTTAAAATATGTGTTAACAAATTTTTTTAATATTAAAAGAGTTAAAAAAAATGTGTTTATTGATAAAAATGATCTACAATCAAATTCTAATAAATATAATTTAATATATCATGTTCCATATTATAGACATCAAATAGAAATATCTATAACACAAATAGAAAATAATATTTTGAAATTACGTGAATATAACATTTTAAATAATGATAATGTCGAAGATCTTTTAAAAAAGAATATATCTTATCTTGAAATTATTAAAAATGTTTTTGATGTAACATTCGAATATAAACCATTTATACCTAAATTAAATTTATTTATATCTTTAGGTACAAATGGTCGTACAAGAAGTTTTAAAGATTTAATAGAAGTAGATAAAAATTTAAATTTTGAAAATCAAATCAAAAGTAATATTATTATTAATAAATTTAAATTATGATTAGATATTATCTATATAATGCTTCAATGATTGCATGTTGGATTTTTTTAATGTTTAATATAAAAAATCTAGAATTAAATGATGCTTTTATGTTTTTAATTACTGTTATTTTACTTATATCAATCATACTTATATATGAATATTGGTTTGAAAATAAGTTATCAGAAGAACAACAAGAGAAAATTGAATATTTCCCTACTATGATATTTTTAAAAATAATATCATTTTTTATATCTTTAAAATATATTAAAAATAAAAATATTTATATTTCTAAAGAACAAATAGATAACAAAACTCCAAAAAGAAAGTTGAATTATTATATTATTCAAGAAGAAAGAGCTTATATTTCAAGAGTAAAAGAATATAAAAAGTTTATATCTTATATAGGATTATATTTATTAATATCAGAAAGATCAGTTGAAAATACAGATTTAATTAAATGTATAGATATAAATAACCAAATTAAATCAATTCAAACTATTTCAAAATTCAAATTATGATTTACGTGTTATTTTACATAGGAATTTATTTAATATCTTCATCTTTTATTTTTTTAATTATAGGATCAATAGAAAAAATAAACGGCAAAGAAGTTGATTTATTAGGATATGTAGCTTTTGCTCCATTTTTAATAATTTATTATTTAATATCTTTAAGATTTATTAAACAGAAGAATTTATATACATATAAAAAAATTGATGAACAACATGATAAATTTGAAGATACTGTTTTCGCTAAAATTAAAGAAGAATTTAAAAGAGGAGATACTTTATGTACTCTATATACTTATAATTTAGTTTGGAAAAGAATTGGTTTATATGTAAAAGTCGATAATGATACCGAAGAAGCATTTATGAAAGTTAATAAATCAGATTTAGTTCAATGTAATGAAAAATATTTCTATTCAGCTAAAGTTGTTAATAAATTTAAATTATAATGATAAAATATTTAAAATTTATTAGAAAGAAAAATTTATCGATTAGTAAAAAAGATTTAATATTCTTTAATAAGACTAAATATTGCTTATGTTATACTATAGGTAAAGATATGAAAATACAAGTATTTAAACCTTTAATACAAAAATTAAATTTATATATTCATAAACATAATATTATAGTTTTACCTGAACAAGAACTAATAAATGATTTAGTAATTTTAGATCAAGATTTAAGAATTTTAAAAAAATCTTTGATAAATATTAAAAAATTCAATTTATAATTTCATAATTAAAATATTTTGTTTATATTTGTAATCTCAAACATTAATTAAAAAATAAAACAATGAGTTTAAAAAGAGAAGAATTAGCTGAAAGGTTTAATGCTACGCAAAATGCTATAGCTAAAATCCAAGAAAATGAAGAAGTTTATCTTTACGCAACTAAAGATAAATATTTAGCGAAAGTTGGACACGTTCATGAAATTGAATCTATTCCTGAGCTTTTGAAAGCACAAATAGTTGTTAATGAATCGAGAAATCAAGAATTTAACAGTGTTGCTGAACAGCTTGGTATTAAGGAAGATGAATTGCCTAAAGCCACAGTCCCTAAATTAATGGGTTTGAAATTATCTTTATGGGATAAAGATTTAAAAACTCGTCTTTCAGAATTAAGAGCTGAAAATCGTTTAAACAACCTATTAAAAGATGAAGAACTTTTAAGAAGAAACTTAAATGAAGATGATGTTTTCAAATTAGATATGAAAGAATTATCTTCTGAAGAACTTTAAAAGTAAATAACATTTTTAAAGATTGGCTCTATATTTTTATAGAGCCAATCTTTTTTATATAAGAAAAAAAGTGTAATATGAAATTAGCAATAGAAATATGGGATAAACATATAAATGTTTTTGATCATTTTGATTTAGTTTGTAATAATGGAAACTCTTTAGAAGATGAAACAAAATCTAATGCTTTATTTAATGCTCTTGTAACATTAGAAACTATGTTACATTTAAATGTTTATATAAGAGAAGAGTTAATAGAAGCCATTGATTATTTAAAAAATAGTAAATATTATTCAGAATCTAATAAAAATAATACTTATTAAAATTAGAGTATTTTTAATATGGGAAAAATAATAGCACAAGACGTAAAAGAAATAAAGACTAGTGAAGATTTCATTTCATTATTAGATCTACAAGGGTTAAAAACTAATTATAAGATTCTAACACATCTTCAAGATAACATGGATAAATATGTTGAAGAATATTTTAAATCGTTTTTTATGACTTTAGATGAAGTTTTAGAATATATTCCTGAATCTAAATATAATATTTATAAAAAGAAAATTTATGTTAATGGTTTATATCTTAAAGAAAAAGTTCCTATGAAAAAAGCTTTAGATAAATTATCTAAAACATATCCTTATGTTTATACTACAAATGCTGGTGCTTGTTCTAGAACTACTGATAGAACACCTAATCAATTATTCGTGGTTGATACTTTTAATAAAGAAATATTTCCAGTTTTAGAAACTGAAACTACATCATATAAAATAGATTCTAAGAAAAATCAATTACTTGTTATTAAAAAGTTTTGGGTTGAAAAACAATGGATGGACCATTCAGATTATTATAAAGGTAAAGAATATATTTTTGATATGAATACAAATAAATTAATAGGTGTACATGGTCACTATTCTTAATCTAAAAATCTAAGAAGTTTAACACATTCTGAACACTTCTCATACATTTCTATATTTTCATAATAAGATTTAGCATTTTTTAGAAACTTTTCAAAGGCTGATCTCTTTATTGTATAAATTTGATCATTAGGTTGTATCTTCATAAACTTCAATTCGTCTAAATCAGATTCTAAACATTTCCTAATAGCATCTATAGTTATATTATTAATTTCAGTCTGATTTTCATTTAAGAAATCATATAGAGTTGTTTCATTAGAATTGTAGTAAAAGATAGTCATATATTTATATATAAAGCATGCTATACAGGGATAAACAAATAAAAGAATTACACAATCTTAAACATCTTAATGATGATAAGTTGCATCAACCAGCGGATTATGAAAATGAACTTTTAAGAAACTTTTTATCTCCTGTGTTATATAATAACCAGAACATGAAAGACTATTTAGATAAAGTTCAAAAACTTTTAATTTTAATGGTTGAAGAAGTTAACTATGTTAGAAACTTTTTTAATACTGCAGTAGATAAACATTACGGCGGATATAATACATAATAAATATAATGGCAGAAGACAAGAAAAATGTTAATCTTTATGGTAAAGTAGGAATTTTACCAAAAAATACTAAAGCTAGTCAAGGAATTCAGTTTCTTGAAAACATCAAAGTTAAAAAAACTAAACTTTGGTATTTAATGGTTGAAAAATATACTGACGAAGATGGACAAATTCTACAATTAGTAAAATATAATCAACATAAAGGTGTTGATTTATCTACTTTTGTTAAATCTTTAAAAGAATATTATGTTAAAAACTTCGCTCAAGTTCAACCTGATATTGAACAGATATTTGATGAAATTATTATAACAGGTAATGATAAATTTGCAACATTAGCTAATATCCCTGATTATGATTTAGCTGGTAAAAAATTGATCACTAGACTTACTGAAGATTTAGTTAAGTTACTTAAGTAATGGATAAGTTTGATAATTGGAATTATAATAAAAGAGTAAGAGAACTTATTCAAAATATTCAAGATTATGAAAGACATTCATTAAGAGAAATAGAAAATAATAAAGTAGCAAGAGAAGATAAAATCAGAGATAATAGTCAAAGATTTTTACAATTATGTTACAAAAGATATAAAGAATTTACAGGAGAAGATTATTCAAACCCAAAATTTAAAATAGAAAAAGCAGATTAATAATCTGCTTTTTCATTTATAAAATCTTCAAATTTTTTAGCAGTTTTTAAATATTCTTTTTTAAGTCTTTGAAATTTAAGATCTTTAACGTTCTCCCATTTACTAAAGTTAGTAAAACAATAATGAAACCCTTCTTCATACATTCTATATTTAACTGAATTAAAAGGGTTTTCTGGAACATCTATATCTACAATGTCAATAGTAGCCCAATCACCATCATCTTCAGTTATAATTTCTCCAGTAAGAGCATCAAAATCTAAAAATACAGTATGTGCGGTTTGAATTGTTACTTTATTATGATCAATATAAGTAATCTTACCATTAGCAACAGTTTTCATACCCATATGATTCAAATTAACTTCTATAATATCATCTAACTTCTTCATAATCATTTGCTTTTAAATATTTATTTAATAATTCTTTATTTTCATGAATAGAATAGTAATCATAAAAATCTTTACCATCTACTCCCATGTTTTCAAATTTACCTCTTTCATAGAAAAAAGAGTCATGCTAATCACATAAATCTCTTTTATGTATTTCTAAAATTACTTCTTTAGCATTTCCTTCGAAAACTATTTCAGTTTTCTGATTATTTCTATATCTTACTAAAATCATTCTAATGTAAATTTTAATTGATCAGGTTTAGTAGCATGTCCTCTTCCATCTCCATTGTAGTCAACAAAAATAAAAGTATCATTCCAACTAGTAATAGTACCTTCTTCGTTTTTATTATTATCAGTAAAAATAACTCTTCGTTTTTTATCTGATTCTTGTAATTTTGTAATATCTATCACGTTAATAATAATATGAGTCCTTTTTTCTAGGAATCTCCTGTTTAAAAAATTCTATTTTTTTCAAATTAGATGTTGAATTAAAAAACTCAGATAATTTATCAAAGCTCCATTCAGCTGGTAATTGTTTATCACTAAAACTAATTACTTTTTCAATATAAGGATCTTCGTTACCTATAAAAATGTAATTACCTTTTAAAACATTATAAACTGGATAAAACCCCATCCCACCTTGTGTGACTGTAAGTATTAAATCGTTTCTACTACTGATATTATCAATAATAATTCTCAATTCATTCTCAGATAAAACTCTTAACTCGTCTTTTATCTTTTTATTTATAAGATTCAATTTATTCATATTAAGAAAAATTTAGATTAGTTTCTATTGTATAATTTTTAATATGTTTAACAACATCATCATAAGAAATTAATTTTTTGTTGTCATTAATATTATCGAATGTATAATATTTACCTTTAATTTTAACATAAGCAACAAAATGACTACTACCATTATAAATAGTTTTACCATTTTCTAAAAGCTTTAAAGCTTGCTTAATATTATTTTCATTTATACCTTTTTGACTATTGTTATAAATATAATCTTCTATAAAATATATAGCATCTACTATTTCATCTTTATCAGATTCAGAATATTTTTGATTATCTAAACTTTCTTTTAAAATTTTAATTGCTACTTCCATATTTTTAATATAATATTAGTGGACCAAAGGGAGATCGAATCCCATACTGTTTCTCCTTTTCAGAGCCTTTACCAAAATGCTTTATTCTAAGTTATAGTAACAATCACCGTACTAGTGATTTACTTTTATAAGACGATTCTTCTCTTGTACTTAGATTAGATCCAATCTTATAAATAATAACTAAGTCAGCACTCAGTCCATATAAAGTTCACCCGCAAGAAGAATTTAACTTCTATTTCTCTTCTGGTATAAGCCATTAGATTAAAATCATTGTATATTATTAATTTTATAGAATTCTTTATCTGTCTTAGATAATTCTGTCGAAAGACAACAATTCCTTTTAGACGTCAAAGACAAAGTTGTCTTTCGAATAATAAAATTTCAACACGCAGGTTAGCGGTTTTAAGAGGATTCGAACCTCTGACCTTCCACCGTATTAAGGGTGACTGCTCTGACCAGCTGAGCTATAAAACCAAATATTTATTTTTAAATCTGTTCTTTTACAGATCCATCATCATTAATAGTTATAACTTCATTTATTCTTTGCATATCAGCTTCAGAATAATATATTTTTTTTGCAGCTAATTCATTTCCATTTTTACAATAAACTGGATAATCATCATAATCAAAAGTATCACAAACTGATATAATATATTTAAAACCTTCTTTTTTAGCTTTTAAAATCCATCCATTTACTTCTTCTCTTGATGCTGCCATTTTTTATATTTATTAATTTAATGCTAATATAAAACATTTATTTCAATTAAATTTAATTATTAATAAAATTATACTTAATATTACTAATGATCCCCAAAAAATAGTAGCATTATTAGTTGTAAATGTAATGAATCCTAAATCTAAATAAATATCATTATCTTCCATTCTATAAATTTATTATAATAATTTTTAATTCTATTAAATAATTTCATAATAATTTATCTTAAATATGTCGAATTAGAAAGTTTAGATTGAACAGCCCAAGCAAACTCATCATGTACATACATATTAAACTCATGTTGAGATAATTCAATAACATCTCTTTGTTCCCATTCAAATTGAGTTAACAATTTATCATATTCATCTCTACGATCTTCAGGAGTTGTTAAATTTAATCTTACATTAAGAGATCCATTTTTAATCTCTTTAGTAATCTCTTTTATTTTCTTTAATGCTTCACTTTATATGCTATCACTGCATCTTCATATTCAGCAATATGCATTTCTCTATTAGATTTAATTTTAGCTACTAAATCTGATTTTTTAATTTCGACTGTACGTCCACTTCCACTATTATTCATATTTTTATTTTATTTATTCTCCTCCTTTTAAGAGGTATTTGTTTGATATTACTTTAAAAGAAATTCTTTCTAATGAATCTATTGATACAAAAACAGATCCTTCTCTTTCTGTATCTTTATTAAGATCGCTTTTACCCTCAACATGATTTAGAAGATCATCAATAGTATCTGGTAATTTAAAAGTTTCATTAACAACAGGACAAACTTTTACTCCAATTTTTGTTGCAAAGTTTTCTAAATCCTCTTTATTAAAATATGTATAGGTATCAATATCAAAAACATTAAATAGCCTTACTTCAAGTTCTTCTAAATTATATTTATTCTTTTTAATACCTGGTCCTATTAATTCTCCTTGGAAAGCTATATTTGTTCCAAAATTTCTAACCTTCTCTTCAAGTTTATGTTTTAAAGCAAATCTAAGATGCCTAGGTAAACTATCTGAATATTCTAAAGGCATAATTAAATCTAATTCTCTAGTACAAACTCCAAATCTATTATCAAGTAAGAAAGATGTGAAAGATTCTCCGTCCATTTTTTCAGATTCATAATAAGAGTATTTTTTCATCTCTTCATAATCATCAGTTAAATTTTGAATCCTTTCTTCATCAGTCTTTTTAATTCTACCTTCGATATAGCTATTAACCATTCCTTCTAATTCTTCAGGAATAGGTTTTTCGTATTTAATTATGTCTAAATAACTTGATACATCAGTACCGTTTAAAAGTTCTAAATAAAAACCGGTTCCATTACTAAGAGTGTATATTCTTTTTCCTTTTCTACTTTGAAATCCAACATATACGTCATTAACATCTCCAGTATTAGAATTGTTTAATAAATCAAGTTTCAATATTAATCCTTGAGAAATTTGACCTCTAAGTTTCATAGTACTAAGTCTGAATCCTTCTTTATCATCCATTTGAGCATAAGAAGACTTTCTAAGAAATTCAAATTCTTCTTTAATAGGTAAAAAGCTATCTATTTCACAATAAATAATTGTTTCTCCTATCTCAAATTCTCCTTTCTTTATAACAGCTTTCCACCCACCAACTGTAGCTACTTCAATAGCATCAGCATTTTTAATGGGTTGAATATCATCTATTCTTCTTATAGTTGCTAATTTTCTCATTCTTCTCTTGTATTAAATCTATTTTTTAAAGATGTATATAATTTACTAGTTTCTGCATATTCGCCATTACTCCATATAATATGATCAGTATATTCTTCTCCACATACTGCATACCATCTATTATTTTTGCTATAAATCATTTCACTGTCGTATTTAAAATCACTTCCATGTAAATCTACACCTGAACGAGCACCTTTAAATCTTTCTAAAATTTCTTCTTTTGTAGGTAATTCTAAAATTTCTTCTTCAATAATATTATAATTAACTTGTTTCAAATCACCTAACTTCATATTAGGTACAAGTTTCATATCAAATTTGTTATTAGTATTATCAAAATATACTTCAACAAATTTACTACCATCACGTGAACTATACCAAATATCATTATTATATCTAACAAATCCTAATGTGACTAATAATTCTTCAACTTTTATTTTTTCCATAATTTATCTACAATATTCAGGGTGATTAAAATCTCTATTTTTTAATTTCTTCCAAAACTTTTTCCAAACTCTTTTACTAGCTTTTTTTCTAGGTACTCTAGCTATTGGAGGTAACCAGAATAAAGAATCGTTTGTTTCACAATTAGCACAATTTTCTTTTATATTTAAAAGATGATTATCCATTTGATATGAACTACTATATTTTTCATTCTTGTTTAAAGATTTAGAAAAATTACAATTACTACATATAATTCCACCAGTGTTAAAAGCCCCAAAGCTTGCGCTGTTCCATTCACAAAAAGCTATTCTACTTTTTCTACTTTTAGACATTTCTAATTGTTAACCCATTCATTATAATCTAATGTACTAACCCAATCGTTATAATCTTCTATAGTAGGAGATTCTAATAATCCAAATCTTTTAATAAATTCAAACCTATATTTAATGTGTAAATGAACTAATTCAAATCCACTTTTTGAATTAGGATTCTTCATAAATAAATTAAGAGTTGTATCTTTTTTAATTTGTTTAGCAGTTCTTTTTTTTCTTTTAACTGCTTTAGTTTTTTTCTTAGTTGTAGTTGTCATATTATTGTTTTATTTTTATAAAACTTTTTGTATATAAAGTTTTAATATCTTATTCAAAAATAAGATTATTATCTTTTAAATGTTTATGAAGTTTTCTATCAATTTCCTCTAAATCATCATTCCATTTGAAATCTGCGTCAGGTATTCCATTATAAGCTATTAAGAAATAACCAGTAGATTCATAATGCTCATCATTTACTTTATCATATCCTTTAAAAGGTTTGGAATAAACTGGAATAACATTTGAATCTTCAAAGTTATTTAAAATTTCAACAAATTTAGTTATTTCATTTTCAGATAAAGTACTAACTTCTTTTCCGTTTAAATGAGATCCATCTCTAAAGAGAGACATTTTATATTTATCATAAACTGCTACATTTTTATTTTTTTCTCCTAATTTCATATTTTTATTTTTTAGTAAACACATTTTCAAAAATATCTTGTCCATGGAAAGATCCATAATCTTCTTTATACATCATATGTGTTTCTCCATGTTCATCTTCTATATAATAACAATCTTTAGCTTCATCAAGAATTGAATAGATGCAATCTTTCTCAAAACAATCTTCTATATACATTTTACATTTAACTTTTCCAATAATATCACTATGTAATATACTAGAATAAATCCATTTTAAACATTCTTCTTCGTCAGATCCCCACCAACCAGTCATAGCTTGTGTATCATCGCGAACATGCATCCAAATGATACCTAATATATTATGTCCAATCCAATGTTGGTTTAATTTAGCTGCACCCCAAAATAATCCAGTACCATCTTGTCTAAATGTAACATCTTCAATAATAGTCATATCTTCAGTATCAATAAGAGCTTGTCTAAGTTCTGGATATTGTTCTACTTTTAATTTAACACATAAAATCATATTACGAATATCTTGTCTTGATAAAGGTTTAACAGTCATATCATCTGAAAATCTTTTAGCAACTTTCTTGCCATTGAATCCATTTTCTTTTCTTATAAGACCTTGAATTCCAGTATCTTTAAATCTTAATGCTTGGAAAAGATTTTCAGATGTTAACCATAACTTATCTTCATATTCAATAGTTAAAGGTTTACCATTCATATATCCAGCCATATTACCCATCCAACCATATGGAGCTTTAGAGCTTGTAAATGTTATTATTTCTCCGCTTTTTTTCATAATTTTATATTTTTACTATATTCTAAACATGGATCATAAATAGGTAAATCATTATTATCCCAAGGAGATTTATCCCAAATATAATTTGAATCATTATCAAGCTTAATTCTTATATCTCCATTAAGAACATCTTTTTGTCCTTCAAAATAAGCTCTTTCTAACTGGTATAAATATAAATCATTATCTTTTTCTTTAGAACATGATAATAAAAATATAAATAATACAAATAATATTTTTTTCATAATACAAATATAAATATAATTATTTAATTTTAATAATTCTAGAAAATATATTTTCTCTTGTTAAACCTGTATTATCGGGATGTGGATCCCAATAAAGTTTACCATTGAGATATATACAGATATGCTTTATAAATCCCGTTTTATCTCTCATTGTTGGGCCAGTTACAAAATAAAATTCATTATCGTCTTGATGTTCATATAAATCTTCTAACATCCATCCTTGTTCGTTTATCCATTTAACAAATAAACCCATCCAATTTGGATTATCATAATGTTCTTGTATTTGGAAAGCTTCTTCAGAATTTTTTAAATCCATAATACATGCCATTACTGTAGGATAACAATTACCTCTTTCTTTAGGATCATTACCTTTATGAACTCGAGTTTGAATTAATTTGTTCATGCTAATTCCAAGGTTTCTTTAATTTATATAAGTATACAGATTTTTTATGATCTATAAAATCGTAATCTTCGCAAATTCTTTCAGAGTTATCCCATATTTTCCATTTATAAGGTTCTTTGTTTTCATCATCTAAATGATAAACTAAATCCCCTTTCTTTAATACCGGATATTTAGTTTCTATTATAACATCATCTCCATTTTTCCAGATATTTTTCCTTTCCATCCATTTAAGCATCTTAGAATCTTCATCTGTAATAGATCCTACACAAATTCCATCTTCTAAAATTAAATATTTCTTGAATTCTTCATCAAATAGTGCTGTCATTAATATAATATTTTAGTTCCATAATAAGTCATGCCTTCATTTTTTAAAGTATGATTTTTATTATTTGGATTATAATTTTTAGCTCCAACAGATCCATTTTTTAATTCAATAATAATTTTAAATCCATCATTCCAAGAAAAACTAGCACTACCAGAAAAACAATATACAATATCTCCTATTCCAACAGACCTATTCCCATTTATTTCAACAGTATTTTGTATCATATTCAGCATTCTTTTAATCTTTCCTCTTTGAACAGATTTAGTTTTATTAGTTTTAGTTTAATTCCTTCTTTTATATCTTTAGGATTAATATAGCTTCTCATTGACATCATATATCCATGATAATTATTAAATACTTCATGAGGATTATAAAATGATACGTAATGGATGTATGATATATATCCATTTACTAACACAGAAGTTATTTTATGAACTTGTGAAAACTTCATAAATCCATACCCATCCAATACACAGAAAGAAATACTTTCTAATTCATCAGTAAGATCTCTATCTAAGTATAATTTAAAATAGGAATTATCAATACCTACTTTTTCAGAATACTTTTCAATATTATTTATTTTCACAAACTCGTTATTCTTACTCAAAATTATAAAGTATTTTTAATTTTTAAACCTAATTCTTCTAAACCTTTATCGTGACAATCTTTAACATTTTTCATACCATGTTTAGTTGCTATTTTCTGTAATAATTTAGCATGTACTGCTTCTTCAGGTTCTATAATATTAAATAATTCTTTTAAGTCTGATGGTGTATTTTCGTCTTTTATTATAACTCTCATTCTTTTAAGAGATAATCCTTCAGCGAAAGCTCCTATTGCTGCAGCAGTTTTTAAATCAACGATACATGGTAAAGTATTTCTCCAGTATCTTCCGTTTTTAGTTGATTTTTTATATAATTTGATATTTCTGTTTTTTAATATTTCGTCAACTAAAATAGCATGATTAGCTTCTTCTTTAGCGATTTTTATAAAAATATCATATTCTTCTTTATTATTAATACAATAAGTGTTAGCAAAATCTATGAATCTTTCTTCAGCGTCTTTCTCATTATTGTATAATCCTACTAACCAATGCTCTAATTTTTCTTTATCATTTAAGCATTTTTTCCACCAATCTTCAGTAATTTTTTTCATGTTTCAAATTCTTCTAAAAATTCATTAATAGCATCTATTATTTTAATACTTAATTTACTTTTAATTTTACTATATAAATTAGAAACTTCAGTATATCCGACATCAGATTCTTTTATAGTAAAAGTGTCTGTAAAATTATTACCTCTAAAGTTAATAATAAAACCTCCTTTATAAAAATTTATTGATAATTTTTTATCTTTTTTAATAATATGGTAATTATCTATAGATGTTTCAGTCCAAACTAGATTATCTATTCGATAAAGTTTATTAATAAAATCTAAGTACATTTCAGGGGTATTCATAATTAATCATCTTCATGGAGCATCTTTTCAACTCCAGTTTTATAAAATACTCTATTTTCTAATTGAGAATTTCCTTCTCTTACCCAATCAGGAATTCTCAAAGGTTCTCTTATCGCCTCAATTTCTTCAAGTTCACATACGCCATTAATTAACTTCTTAATACCATTAGCAATATATTTCTCGCCTGTAATCTTAGCTAATTTTTCTGGATCTAATTCTAATACTATATTCACCTTCATAATTTAAAATTTTAAAATTTTATAAAAATAATAAAACCTTTATAATCTAGTAAAAATTTTATTTATAATAGATTATAAAGGTTTTATAGTGGAGCATGGGAGGGTCGAACTCCCGTCCTAACGAACGAACAATATGCTTTCTACGTGTGTATGTCATTTTAAATTTTCGACTTTATCTAAGTAATAACAGACTCGTAACAAAGCTTAACAACTATGGTGTTTAAAAAAGATTTATCGTGTGTTGTCTTTTCGATCTCGAAATTTTCGAAGTCTCTTTAGTAAAAGGCTTCAAGCTGTCCTTTTACCGAGACTACTAGTCTAACCACCTTGTGATATAGATTAAGCTATAATAGAATTAACTATTATGCAGCTAGTGCGTAGTTCGTGTTTCCACTTACTTGTCCACTTATTGTTTAAGGAAGATAAGCTTCTCCCTACACGCTTACAAATTGAAACGACGCAGTCGAATCCAAAATTGCCCCATAAAATAAAGAACTTTTTGCTATAAAATAGCTTTCTTGTTACAAATATATAAAAAATTTTTAATATCGTTTAATTCCATTTAATTATTTTTAAAATTATTTTCCACGAGAGAAGAAAAAGCTTATATATACTTTATTCGATTCAGCAAAAATAAAACAAATCATTAGTGAATTTTTATTTAGTATTTTGTAAAACAAGAAAAAAGTTCGATAAGTACATCAAGGTGAACAAGATCAGGAACAAGTATATCATTGATATTAGAAAGATGATGGATGAAGAAAGGATAGATCCTAACAATATAAATCAGAAAAAATATTTTAATGTTTTGGTTTATAAGAAGATTGTTACAGCGATGGAAAAGAAAAGAGACATATATTATATTCCAAATTTTGAGAATACACATTTTGATATTCAAAAACTTATCAAAATAAAAGATATTATGAGTATAGAAGATCCTTATAATCTTTTATTATTTCATGACGAATTTGAAAGAATACCTACGTTTGTAAATCAAGCTTTTAGTAATATTCATCATTTTGACAATTGTCAAATTCTTAAAGACTATTAAGAGGTTTCACTATCTAAATATATAGTTATAACTATTGATTGTATATAGATAAAATGTTACTATAAAAAATGGCAGAAGAATCCCCATTTGGTTTATCAAATTCAAACCAAAATTTTGACGATTTAAGACAAGAAGATAATGGTCTTAATAAACAGATTTCATCATCAGATAATGTGAATGCCACATTGTGTGATGATGATTCTAACGCTGTTAAAAATACGAATGAGCAAAACCAAAACTCAACTAATACACAATCTAATAGTTCTAAATCGAATGCTTTAGGAACAAATCAATCTACTGGTATTGTAGGTGATTCAACGTATTTTAATTATAGAGGAGTTAACGGTAAAAACTTTCTTGATGCTAACTTTATTGATAATCAACATGTTATAACTATTGATGCTATTATAGATTATTTTAATAAATATCCATCTTTAAAAATGAAATATACTCATTTTGCTTATCTTAAAAAACTTGGGCTTTATCCAAATAATAGAATGATTATAGCAAGAAGATATGCATCTCCTACTCCTGATAATATGTTTAATACTTCTGAAGATGGATTATACCCAATATCAACAGTTGTTTCTTGGATGGATCCATCTGAAAGTTTATTAGAACTTAGTTTTAATGAAAAATGGGAAGACGCAACAGAATCATTAATAGATATATTTAAAGAGATTTTAAGTAATGATTTAGGTATTAGTTTAGATCCACCGATCCCTTTACCTGGATTTACAGTTGGTTTACAATATGGTATTATGAAAGCTTTAGGTTTAACTAACGGTGATTCAAATAATGTGCCACAAGGTAATCCAAATTTAATACATGAAACAATGAGAAGAAGAGTACCTGGAGATGACTTAGGTGGATCTGGTCTTGAGAGCGATTTCAAAATTAAAATGGTTTGTGAATATGAACAAAAATACATTGGTAGAGTTGATCCAACTATAGGTTATTTAGATGTTATTGGAAACTTATTAATGATGGGTACTTCTAATGAAGAATATCTTTTAACAGGATCAGCGTCTTCTGAATTACAAGCTCTTTTTGATTTAGCAAAAGAAGGAAAATGGAAAGAATTAGCAACTACTATTATAGATAAAATAGTTGAAGGTATAGATACATTAATAAATGAATTAGGAAATCTATTATCTGATGAATCAGGAGGAAGTGGAGGAGATGGTGGAGATTATGAAACTGAATATGGTGATAATGGAGGACCATCTCAATCTGATGTTGTTGATGGATATAAATCTGGTATTGGAGGTTTTAAAAATGCTATAACAGCTTTAGGAGATGCTATTTTATCTGGTATATTTTCTAAATATAGAGAAAAATTACAAGCTGCTATTGCATCTATGTCAGGATTACCAAACGGTCCTTGGCATGTTATGATGGGTAATCCAAAAAATCCATTTTTTGTTAGTGGTGATATGATATGTAAAAAAGTAACAATAGATTTTAAATCAGAATTAGCTTATAATGATTTACCTGCTGAATATACAGCAACTTTAGAATTTGAACCTGCTAGAAATCATGGTGCTGAAGGATTAGGTTCTAAATTGAATCATGGAAAAGGTAGAATTTATGGTAAACCACCTAAGAATACAACAGGAGAAAATGGAAGTACTGGACAAACAAGATCTAATGTACAAAGAAATCAAAGCACATCAAATAGAACATAAGAATAATGGTAAATTTCAGCTCAATAGATAAATTAGAAAGAGATAGAGAACAAGGTGGACTCTATGACTTATACGTGACATATTTTACAAATAATAAAAGAATCATAGTATATGGTTATAAAGTTCAAAGAGGTGAATCTATGAGAATAGATAATATATGTAATAAAATTTATAAAAATTTAAATCATCTTACTTTTCTAATGGATTTAAATAATATACTGAACCCTTTAACTATAAAAGATGGAGATTTAATTTTTTATGTAAACGAAGATGATATACCATCATTTAAAGCTCCAGCTGAAGAAGGAGCTAAAATAAGAGATAAAGTTATAAATAAAGCTATATCTGATAAGAAACAACAAATAGATAAAGCAAGACAAGATTATGTTAAAAAGCGTAAACAAGTAGATGCTTTACCACCTAATATTAAACAAACATCAAGTCAAGCTATTTCAGTTGATAATGGTGTTGTTAAAATAATTTTAGATAAAGATCAGTCTTTAAGAGCAAAAAATAGAAGATAATGATAGAACAAAAAATAAAAGCAAAAATACCTTTAGTTGATATAACAATCAATATTAAAGATATGAACGAAAAAGAAAGTCAAGAATATGTAGGAAATCTTGGACTTAAGCCTTTAATTTATTTTGCTGGTATGCATATACAAGAAAACAATATAAATTCTTTGAAAATACATAGTTTTAATTTTGCTCCTACTATAGATATGGTTTTTACAGATTCTTCAGGTTTATTAGATGATAAACAATATCCATTAGATAATTCTATTATATCAATTTTCATAGATTCTAAATCAGAAGTATATAAAGAAATAAGAGTTGATTTTAAAATTTTAAAATTTGACATTTTAAAAAGACAAAACGGTGGAACAACTTTTACTTTACAAGGAGTTCTTAACTGTGATTATTTATTTTTACAAGATAATATAGCATTAAGAGATATGTCTAGTTATCAAGCTTTAGAACAAATAGCGAAAGATTCAGGTTTAGGTTTAGCAAGTAATTTAGATTCAACAAATGATACTATGACTTGGATAAATCCATATTTAACAGGTAGTGAATTTATACAGAGTATTGTTCAAAGATCATACGCTAAAGACGAAAGCTTTATGTGGACTTATATAGATTTATACAATAATTTAAATTTTGTTGATGTTGAAAAATCTATTGAAACTCCAGTTAAAATAGATAGTACCTTACCACAAACTTATTTAACAGAGAAGAAAGAAATAGCATCTAAAAAATTAGTTCTTACTAATGATGTTGCTATGAAAAATGGTAATACATATTTTAGTGACGCTCAAATATTAAATAGATCTACTGAAATGTCTATTGAAACTGGTTATAGAAGAAGAGTACATATGTATGATATTTCAGGTAACTGGGGAGATAAAGCAGGTGAATTTTTAATATTTGATTTAGATAGTATTAATACTCCTGGGTCAGAAAATAATTTAGTTGTTTTAAAATCTTCTCCTACTGGAGAAGATTTTTATAAGAATAATATCAATCATGAATATTTAGGAAAGCTTGATAAAGACAATGTTCATTTAGATTATCTATATGCAACATCTCAAAATAGTCATAATATTAATAATTTACAGAAAATAGCATTAAAAATATTGATGCCACAAGCAAATTATTCTTTAGCTAGATACCAAAAAGTACAAGTAGCTTTTTCAAATCAATCAACAGGTATAACTGCTGGTCATGTTAATTCTAGATTATCTGGAGAATGGATAATTATTGGAATAGGTTATGAAAGTACTAAAAGAAATGCAGGAAGACTTGATCAAGTTGTAACTTTAGTAAGAAGAGAACTTGGACTAGATAAAAGCTAATATATAGAGTATGGCAGTTGAAAACAAGAATAATAACATGAAGGGATATCCAAAATATTCCCCTAGTGAAGATCCAAAACTCGGAAAACCTTATGATTTATATGGTAACGATAAATCATTTAAAGAATCTCTTAATACTGAGAATCCAGATGTTCCTGGTCATAATGTTACTGCTGAAGATTTTTCTAAAAGAACCAGAACTTTTAATGACGTAAGAGATCCAAATTCTAATATGTTTAGATATGGATTATTTTTCGATGAATATTCTAGTGTTGAAGATCCTACTTTATTAGGTTTTACATGTGAAATTGATGATTCTGAAAATAGTCCTTTATTTGGAACTGGTGAATATAGTGCAAGGGCATTTATAAATAAATATTCTAACATGCCTGAAATAGCAGCTAGAGATACTCTATTAACGCAATTCCAAAGGAATATTAAAATGATGTTTAAAAGTCAAGAATCTACAAAAACATCAGAAAGTGATTTTCCTTATGTTAAAGCGCATTATCTTGAAAAAGTAGTAGGTCTTAAAGTATTAAGTAATAAATTTATTAAATATAAAGAAGATGAATTAGTATTTACAATGCATGAAGATGTTACAATGTATGCACAATATTTAGCTCAATTATATAATAATTTATCTTATTCTTTTCGTAATGGAAAAATGATGATACCTGAAAACCTTCTAAGATTTAATCTTGTTATTAAAATAACAGAAATTAGAAATTTTAAAACTGTTGTTAAAAGAGTTTTTGATGCTACAGATGGAGAGTCGTCTAAAAGAACTTTAATTAATGTTAATTCTTCTCAATTGAGATATACTTTATATGATTGTAATTTTAATTTCTTTGAGTCTCAAAATCATGGAGATGATATTCAAGTTGGTGGGATAGGTGGATCTGTAACATCAACAAGTAATATGGATTTTAAATTACATTTTAAAAATGTTTCTAGATTTTTTAAATCTGAAATAGTTGATGATTTACAAGGTACTACTAATGGTAGAACTGATATGAATGATAGAGAATATAATCCTCGTATACATTTAGATAGTTCTGCTTTTTTTAAAGAAGCTGAAACTCAACCAGATTTTGGTATTGATAGAGAACCTGTAAATGATTTTAAAAAGAATGATGGCCCTTCTAATTTAGAAGAAGGTGGTAAAGTTTATAATCAACAACAGAGAGATCAAAATAGAACTTTATCTAGTCCAAATATGGCTGGAGACCCTGATTTAAATGAAAATTTACAGTTTGATAATAATGGAAATACTTTAAAAGGTAAAGCTATTAAACTTTTAAATAAAGAAAAAGCTGATTTATTAAATTCAGTTAATAGATATAAAGATTCTAGAATTAGAGATTTTGGTAAATTACAACAATCTTTAGTAAATAGAGGATTAGGAGCTGTACAAGATTTAAAAGACGGAGTATTACAAAGATTTAGAGAAAAAAGAGGTGAATTACTAAACTTACTTATCAATGAACTTAGAGAAGAAACTGGAATAATTCAAATTACACCAGTTAATGTTTATTCAGATACTTTTAATCCTAATTCAGTTCAAAGTATTATAAATGATTTAGGATCTACTGTTGGAAGTGATCTTGAAGATTTTTTAAGAGGGTTTAACAATTTTTAATAAATAGTATTAGATGACACGTGAACAATTAAGAAATATTGAAATACCAGGAGAAGTAGTGGATGTTGAAGATCCATTTAAAAAAGGTAGAGTTAGAATAAAAGTTACAAGCGTTTATGATAAGCTTGAAAATGATGATATTCCATGGGCTTCACCTTTAAAGGAACCTAACGGTAAAAGCTTTATTAAACCTGAAATAGGCCAAATAGTTAATGTTAGATTTGAAGACGGAGATCATTATAGACCTTCTTATAGTTATGCTGAACATTATAATATAAATTTACAGAAGAAATTAGAAGAAATATCAGATAAAGAATACGAAAAATTCGCAGCTTTTTACTTTGATGATAAAGTTCAAATGTATAAAGATGATGAAAAGTTACTTTTAGATTATGGTTTTAATCAACTTATCTTAGATGATTCTTCTATTAATCTTGCTCTTAAAAATAATATGTCTAAAGTTAAAATAGGAACTGAATCTGCTGACCAACAAGCAGTTTTAGGTAATAACTACTTTGATTGGATGGACACTTTAATACAAGTTTTATTTAAGCCTTATTTAGGTAACTCTGGAGCGCCTGTTGTACCTGATCCGTCTCTTATTCAAGTTTTAAATAAATATTATGCTTTAAGAAATGTTAAATTTTTATCAGATAATGTTGACATTGTTGATAATGGTTTTGTTGATAAAATTAAAAGAATTTCAGTTGGTCAAACAGGAGACAAATGGAAATCTACAGTAAAAGAAAACGATCTTACTTTTGAATATAAAGCAGATGAACCAAAAGCAGTAAATCCAGAATCTCCAGTAGAAGGAGATACTACTCCTAATGAATCTCTTCAAAATCCTGATATTATAACACAAGAACCTTCGGATCCTGTTGGATCTGATGCACCAAAAGAAGTTTTAGCTATTTTACAAGCTATGAAAGATAAAAATTATGTTATTGAAACTGATCCATATAAAATGAATATAGTAGGAGTCAGAAATCAATATACTGGTCAACCATATAGTAATAAATTTATTGATAGAATGTATTTAATATACAAAGCTGAAAAAGGTGGAATATGGCAATATAAAAGTTTCGAATGTTCAACTATGCCTGGACTTAATACAAAAGTTAAACAGAAACATGTTGATCAAGGAGTTCCAAAAGCATGGTTAGGAAAATATAAATCTATGAAATCAGTTTTTAAATATACTAGAAAAAAAGGTCTTGGTATTATGGCTGAAGGTCAAATTCAAAACGTTTATAAAATGGATAAACATCTTGGTGAAAGAGCTATGAAAATTAAAACTAATCAATACGCGTATAGAGACCAAAATTGGGATAGTGATAATATAACTTATACATATAGAGATGAAGGAAGTTGGGCCGCTATGTATATACATAAAGCTTATAATGGAACTGGAGTTTCTAAAACTGTTAATAACTGGTCTGAAGGTTGTCAAGTTTTCCCTTCAGCTAAAATATTAAATGGGTTTTTCGATTTATGTGAACAACATAAGAAAAGATACGATAATAAGTTTCATTATACTTTAATGACTAGTAAAGATGTCAATGACGCTAAAGAAAAATTGGAAAGACTTTAAAGTCTTTCCAATTTTTATCTGTTCAATAGATATTTATTATTTATGAAGTTCTGTTCCGCATTTAGAACAAAATTTATCTCCTTTTTTAGATTTGCTTCCGCATTTATGACAGAAAATTTTATTTAAATCAGATTTTTCTATAACTTTTCTAGAATCTGGTAAAATTTGTATTTCTGAAGTATATGATATTTCATTTTCAAAATCTATATCAACATAATCAAATTCTTGATTTGATTTATTACCTTTTTCAACTCTGCCTGTCTCTAAAGATATAGAATCTTTATCACTTAAAACATAATCGTTTATAATATCATCTAAACCAAGGCTTTTAAAATTCTGACCAGTACCAGACATGAAATTACTTGTTGAATAAGTATTAACATTTGATGATATAGCAGCGCCCTCTGTTGAGCAATAGAACTGAGTATTATAAGGTTGAAAAGTATTATCTTTCCAATATGGTTTATCATAAAAAGTTTGATGATTTATCCAAACACAAGGATTACATAAATTTTGAACTTTTACTTCTTTATAAAAAGTAACATTTAATTTACCATTATCTGATATAGCTTCAGCCATATCTGGATTTGATCCATCAATTTCATAAGTTTTAAATTTAAACATTCTATCTTCATCGATAAACCTTTCAAGAACAAATCTTTCTCCTGGTCTAATTACTAATCCTGTATTTGATAATGATTTTCCGTTAAGTTCTATTTTAGCTAGAACTGTATCTTTTGTCGGATTCTCGAGTTCAATCTCGAAGATGTCATCGTTTTTTAGATACACATATTTATTTTTGTGTATTTTCTTTCTTCCTCCACGTTGAGAAACGTAAACTCGTGGTTGTGTAGCTTTTTTAGCCATTATTCAATTATTTTATTTTATTCAATATATTTGTTACCGTAATAACTCCAAAGTTCCTTCGAACTCTACATTAATTTGTGTCATTGAACAGACAAAGGTATATATAACATTTACATCTTTTTGTTTAAACTATTTTAATAGTATCTTATATAAACAATAAATTAGAAATAAATGCAAAACGATTTTAATAAATATGCTTTAAGTAGCGGAATATCTGGTTTAGTTTTAAATGACTACCAAAAAAGTATAAATAATTCAATAACTCCGGTTATTATAGATGAAAGAAAAGACAATATCGCTATGATAGATGTTTTTTCTAAATTAATGTCTAATAGAATTATTTATTTAGGGACAGGAGTAGATGATTATGTTGCAAATGTAATGAATGCTCAATTATTATATTTAAGCCATCAGGATCCTAAAGCTCCTATTACAATTTATATTAATTCACCAGGAGGAAGTGTTTACGCTGGGTTAGGAATATATGATACTATGAAACATATTGAATCTCCTATACATACTTTAAATACTGGAATAGCAGCAAGTATGGCAGCTATTATATTAGCAGCTGGAGATCAAGGATGTAGAAAATCTTTAAAACACGCTAGAACTATGATACATCAACCTTTAGGAGGCGCGTATGGTCAAGCGTCTGATATTGAAATAACATCTAAAGAGATTCAAAAATTAAAGAAAGAACTTTACCAATGTTTAGTAGATGATACAGGGCAAAAAATGGAAAAAGTTATATTTGATGCAGATAGAGATTATTGGATGACTTCTATTGAAGCTAAAAAATATGGTTTAATAGATAATATTATAAAAAATCATAGCAGTAAAATAGTTAAGAAAAAAGCGGCACCTAAAAAAACTGTTAACAAATAATGAAAGAAGAATTCGAAGAACCTAATTTCGGATATTTTATTTTAATAAAAGATTCTATAACAGAAGAAGCAGAAATATTAAATTTTTCAGATAATCATTATGACTTAATAGATAAATTAGAATCTTTAATAAAAAAAGAAAATTCTTTAATAAAAGAAGAAAATGAAATACCACCTTCGGTTATGCAGAGAAAACATTCTAAAGATAGAACGTTTAAACCTTTTTTCAAACCAGAAGAAACAAAAAGAGAAAAAGAAATAATTAGATTTAGTAATGGAAGAATCAAATATAGAATCGAAGAACTCTGATTTTCAGAATATTTTCGTTGAATTACTTGGAGAATCAAATGCAAATATTTTAGGAGATCTTAAAACATACATAAAAAGTAATCCTCGAAACGTTGTTTTTTTAGCTGAGATTTATAATAAAAGTGTTCCAGTTTGGAAAGGACAAATAGATTTAACAAAGTCTGAAGAAGCTTTAAGAGCTATAAGTAAAAAATTAGAAACTGTTTTAAATTTAATAGATTTAAATGATAATAAAGTTGTTGTTGCCTTTATTACAGGTAAAACAATAATTGGATTAGATTTTAAAAATACTATTAAACGAAATATGGAAACTAAAAAACTTGTAAATATATATAGCAAAAAATAGAATTATATAATGAATTACGAAGAACAAGCAGACGCATACTCTAAATTTTATGATAATTTTGATCATATTATAAATGAAACTATAGCAAAAGAAATTTATGACGCCGCTATAGTTAGTGTTGCAGATGAAAATGACTGGCACGGAGATGAGTGGGATGAATATGAAGACGAAAAACAATGGTATAAACATAATAAAGTTGAATTATGTTTTCAAGCTGAAGAAGAAGCAATAGAAGAAATAATAAGAAAAGTTTTTGAAGACGTTAATATAAACGTTAATAGATTAAATGGTGATGATTATTTAGATTTCGAAGATCATGTTAAAGAAAATTATCAATACTTAGACTCTCATCTTGCAAATGATGAAGAATAAAATAAAATAAAAAATATGAAGACATTAAAAAAATCAATATTAATATTAATATTTACTTTAATAAGTACGTTTAACTTTTCACAAAGTGGATGGAATTCAGGTAACTATTATGCTTATCAAGGTGGAACACAAACACAAACAAGTTATAATACTGTTTATGACCGTTTTTGTAGATGTTATGTAAATGTAACTTATTGTAGACAATTAAGTTGGTATAAAGAGTATAGATCTGGATATGTGAATTATTGGGGTCCAAACGGCTGGTATACTGAGTATAAAGAAGGATATTTTTGGTATTGTGTATGGGGTAATTGGTATACGTGTTATTAAAAACATCAACATGGAAGAAAAAGTAATGTATAATACTTTAAAAGCTATTGGTACAGATAAAGAATACGATACAGCACCTGGTAAAGAATATTTAAAAGCTTTAGAAACTGTTGGTATGATAAAGTTAGGTTGGGATATTATTTTAACTGAATTTGGAAGAAATACATTAAATAGACTTAGAGATAAGTTTGAAAAATGGTAAAAAGAGATAATTAATTATCTCTTTTTTTTATTCATTATTTTCATCTTCTTCATCTTCTTCAGGAGTTTCATCTTTAGGAGGTTTAGTGAAATCATCTTCTTCTGCTGCAGCTTGGCTTCTATTACTTCTTCTTTTTTCTTCAATACGTTTCTTCTCTTTTTCCTCGATATGGCTTTGTATCATAGAATTCATAGCTTTCATATCTATAATATTAGTATCTTCTTCTTCTTTTTCCGATAAAAGTCTTTCAGACATATCTTCTTTTAATTGTCTATATGAAGCGTTAAAATCTTTCATCATACTACTAAGCATTTTATTATTTTGTCTCATTTCTGCTTGCATTTTACTAACAACTTCATACATTCTTGAATTTTGAGCTCCATTATCAAGATCTTTCATACCATTCATAAATAATCTTCTTGACATTGTAGCAGCAAATTTCAAATCAGTATATGAATCAACATCATCTTTCATTTTCTCTATAATTATTTGATCCTTTAATACTTTTTTCTCATTATTGAAAATATTAAGCACAAGTATTTCCATTACTTTTTGAGCTTTTTCTCTCATTCTATCAAACTCGCCTTCATAATCATATACTTCTATATTCTCACCTAAACCGGGTAATTCGTTACCAGGAAAAAATACATCAGGTGTAAAATCTGAATGTTTCTCAGTTATTTCTTCAAACTGATCTTCAAGATTACTCTTATCACTAGCAAGCTTTATTTTATCTTTTAACTTATCAATTTTTTCTCTTATGTCAGCAGCACTTTCATAATTCTCGGAATCTATAGCTTTATCAAGCTTGATCTCCATCTCTTTAAGTTTACCTTTTAATTTATCTAGACTCATATTTTTGGTCTTCTTTATTATCTTTTAATATATATTCTAAAATAAGTTTCTGTTTTATGAGATTATTCACTATTAAAGAATTTTTCAAAAATAAAAGCTAATATTTATAATTAATATGATCTTAAAAAACTTTAAACAATTTGTCAATGAATCTAATGATTCAGACTTAGAAGTAATGATTAAATCTAGAGATTTAAAAATATCTTATGTTGATGAAAACGGAGATATTTATTATAATAGCTCTTCTTATGATAGTGTTGCTATTAATAGTAAAATGGTTAATAATAATAAATTATCAATTAAGTTTGATAAAGTAGATGAAGATTTTAAAGTACAATATTTAGATGTTAATACTTTTGAAGGTTTTCCAAACCATGTAGGAAAATCTTTATATGTAAGTAATAATGATATAGATTCTTTAAAATATTCTCCTAATTTCATAGGTAAACATTTTATAATGCAGAATAATCATTCTTTAATAAGTCTAGATCACTTCCCTGAACATGTTGGTAGTTATATAGATTTTTCAGGCTGTTCACTTACGTCACTAGAAGGATTACCTGAAAATGTTAATGATGATCTACATTTAGCAAATAATAATTTACAAAATTTAAAAGGAGCTCCTAAATCGGTTGATGGTTCATTTGTATTGTCAGGTAATAAAAATTTAACTTCTTTAGAAGGATTCCCTGGTGTAGTAACGGGAAAAGCTATTTTATTAGAATGTGAGAATTTAAAATCTTTATACGGAATTACTAATAGAGTTCAAAAAGTTGTTACACCAACACATTTAAAAACTGAAGAAGATTTTATAAATAATTACGAAATGGCAGTTTTACATAATAAAAATTACTGGAAAGAGTTGTTAGAATTTGTAATTAAAAACAATAAAACAGTTACTAGTGTAAATTGGCCCCAAGATATAATAGATACTATGCCTCAAAACGTTAAAAACTTAGTTATATCTCAAAATACAGTAGGAAAGTTTAATTTATAATTTTAAAACTATCTTCTTCTGGTATAATAGCTAATGTTCTACCATTATCCCAATCAATATGTAATTGACCTATCCCATCTATATGAACAACAGTTCCTTTAGATCCAGGTTCTATTGGAGAATGTTCATCTTTCATCTGAATCATTTCTACTCTATCTCCTATTTCAACATTAGGATTAGATTCTTGACTTTCATTAATAAAATCTTTGTGTCTTTTTAAGTCCATATTATTATATTATTTTTAAACTCTTATTTTATCAATTTCTGAAATAAGATCTTCTCCAAGAATTTTTCTAAATTCTTCATTTGTATTAATTTCATTTGAAACTCCTTCAAGTACAATTCTACATGCTTTAGGCAATTTAATAGTTTCTCCTTTATAAACAACAGCTATATGTCTCTTAAGTATTATAGGTGCTAAATTTTTAGCATTGTTAATATATTTACTTTCTCCTACACACTCACTAATTTTTATTATTAAGTATTGCATGTAATATATTTTTAATCTCCCGAAAACAAGATCTGCACCTCTAGGAATATTAAGAACAGGAAGAACAGTATCTCTAAATCCTTTAAAATCTTTCATAATACTAGACATCTCTAAATCAGAAGCTAATCTTTTATTTGAAAGATTTTCATTAATTTTAAAATTATTAAAACTTGAAAGCATAATTAAAAATTTATATTTATTTATATATTAAAGATGTAACATAACTTAGTAAATACCTCTACTTTTTACTATTAGAGTTTTTTCGGCTGTTCACTCAGCTTGATAAGGATTGTTAATTGTTATGTTACAAATTTAATAGTTTTTATATGTATTATCCCTTAAAGATTAAATTTGTTTATAGTTTTAAGAGATTTTAAAGCATTATCTATTTTACCTGATTTAATCATTTTTTCAGGCCATATTATTCTTTTAAGATCATCAGGTGTATTTTTATTTATAATGCGTTTTAATAATTGATTGTGATAATTTTTATACATTTTTTCTCTATCGTATTGTTGATGCATAACAAAATCTATTTCAGAAAAAGTTAGATTATTACCTATAATATGATCTGAAAACCTAACAATATCATTTCCAGTTGGAACTTTAAATCCATATAAAGTTTTTAAAGGATTATTAAGAAAATTAGCTTCTCCACCTGTTTGAGGCATCCCTTCTAAAGTTTCTAAAAGATTATTAGAAGCATTTAATGAACCCTTAATATTATCAGGAAAAGATTTCATAGAAGTAATTTTATTTTCAGATATATCTAAATCTCTAAAATATACACCTTTTAATGATATTAAACTTTTAATATTACAATAAGAACAATCATATAAACCGCCTACATATTTAGGTCCGTGTTTAAGCTTTCTCAATTTAGGATTACCATTACACCAGAAGTTACCGCCTACATATTCAGGACCTCCTTCTAATGATGTTAGACTTTGTCCACCACAGTTAAAATTTCGTTCAATTCTTGAAATTTTAACAATAAATCTTCCATTTTTAACGATAGGAGATTTTTTCCTTAGAATTAAATCATTAGTCATTATCCAAGAACCATCTTCTTGTTTAACTCCTCCTTCACTAATAAGAAATTTGATAGGATCCATTTTGCTATATGTTTCTCTATGGTGAATTTCTCTTGAATAAGATTTTTTAGTATTCCAAGGTTTTTCTATTGTTTCCATCTTTCTTTAGCAATTTTTTTAATAATATCAGAATCGTCTTTAATTTTATCCCAATTTAATCTATCATAAGTTTTTAAATCTTGATTTATAGTATCATGTGATACCGTTTGAGGGTATCTGTTATGAATATCTACGTAATAACATTTTGCGTTTATATCATAATAAATAAGAGATCTTTTATAATCATTATTTATTATTTCTATTAAAGAATCATAACCATCTTTACTGTCATATATACCAAGTCCTATAAAAGGAGCTGAAGGCATTTCAAATATTTTTTTGAAGATTATTTCATGTCCACTATATTTAAAATGTAAATTTACTATTATATCAATCATTGTTTTGGGTCTTCATAATTATCTTTTAAATATTCATACGCTGTATGATATTTTTGCAGTTTAATAAATTCTTTCTCTCTTAAAGATTTAAGCCTAGTAACTTTTGTATTATCTCTAAGGTCTGATTTTTTACAAGCTTTAGCATCAAAACTAGGAGCAATTTGAACTCTAATATATTCCATGTATTCCATATCAGGATCATGAGTCATTCTTTTTATACCATCTAAAACTCTTTCAGAGAAACCTTCATTTCTTAATCTTTCGATAGTCCATTTTTTATCTCCTTCTAATTTAATAGTATCTTCTATAAGATCGTGTCCCATAGCAATTTGCATTTGTTCTGGATCATTTTGGTCTACTCCATCCATAACTCTAATACAATGTGTAGTATAAGGCCTTCCTCCTTTATCAAGTTTTCCTTCGAATGCTACAGAGACGATTGCTATCATCTTGCTTAACATTTTCCATTGATTTCTTTTTTCCATTTTATTTTATATTTTTTCCAAATTATTATTAATATATTTTGAATATATTATATTTCTACTCCTTCAATTTCTAATCTAACTCCTAAAAGAATTAATGAATTCATAACGTATTCAACATCTCCAATGGATTCAGCATAATATGATGTTTGACTAGTTGAAAACATTGGAACATAATACATAAATTCGTCACTATTTAAATCATCAATAACACGTTTAACAGTAGGTCTTTTGCATACAGTATGATCTCCTACTTTCTGTGAATATTTTGTAACATCTGTAAAAGTTTCTCTAGTCAGATCTAATTTAGTTACCCATTTTTCTGTATTATCAACGTTCCAAGATTTTTCTATACAATCAATATCAATTTCGTTATATACTCTATAAACTAAAACTCCTTCATTATAACTATCAAAAGAAGATGATTCAAATTCTTCGTCTATAAAAATAACTATAAATTGTGCTTCTCCTGAATTTATATAAAGAACTCTACCTTTATTACAAAGATCTTCTTCTAAAATACCAGCATATATACTATGATCATCAGAAAATAAATTATTTTTAATATTCTCCATTCTATTTTTACTTGTGTAGTAATAATGGTTCTTTTCTTTTAAAAGATTATAAGATTTTTCAACAACATGTAAAAGACTGTTATTAAACATATTTTTTACATCTCTTTGGTAAATTTTTCTAAATCTTTCGAAGTCGTAGTTGCTTATTGATTTTTCCATATACAAATATAAACATTATTTTTTACATTAAAAAATTATTTTATTTTATTTTGTTACCTCTTTCTTTTATAAGTTTTAATGTTTTATCAAAACTTGTGTTGAATGTCGTGAAACATAACAAAGTACAATCATCTGGATCGTTGTTTGTAAAAAAATCATCGCCTTGATTTGATATTAATAATTTATTTTTTTTACTGTTGAACAACACACTTATAGTAAAATCATTATCAATATTGTTTCCAGTTTCTTCCCAATTTTTATAACTTTTGAATACTGTTAACAAATCTTCTTTTTTAACATCCATAATGTTTTATTTTAATTTATACTACAAATATAAACATTATTTTTACACAGAAAACATTTTTGTAATATTATTTTCTTAATTTTTCACTTATTTTAATATATTGAGCTACTCTATTCTTTCTATTATCATTGTAAGCTGTAGCCATACGACAATCTTCCCATACGAGATCAATCATTTGTTCATTAGTGATTTTTTTAGCCTTACTTGGCTTACAATAGTATTTATACTTATCCCATTTACCTGTTGGTTTATAGTGATCTCCATCATCCCAGTCTTCAAACAACTCAAAGTATTTTATGTTTCCACTCTTAGGCAATTCATATACAACACCTATGTAAACGAAATCTGGTCTAGTTACAGCTATTAAGTCTCCAATATTAAAATCTTTTTCTTCCATGTAACTAAATTGTTTTAAAATTATTTTTTAAATTTATCTATTTTTTCTATATTAATTGTATCAATACGAATAAATGTTTGTTTTTCAACATACATACAATGAACTGAGTCTTTGTAATAATAGTGATCATGTATCTCAGATAAGATTAATGTTTCTTTTGTAATAATTTTATCTTCAACTAATGTTTTTTCAGTTGAACATGACAATAAAAATATAAATGATAATAATATAATTTTCTTCATTTTAATTATAATAAACTTGTTAGCATATCAATATGATAATTACAGATAATAGTCATATCAGTTTCTAAAGTAAAACCAACTTCTAGAAACAATTCAATCATACCTGTGTGTTCTTTTAATTTTGAGTTTTTAAAAGCAAAATAATCTAAGTTCATTTTCCATATTTCAATTGAAAAGTTAATTGGATCTTGTATAGATGCTCTTGAAAAAGGGCAAACATACGGATAAACATAAGGAGCCCTTGTTATTTTCTTATTAGGTAATTGAATAACTAAACCGTTATTTTCTCCTCCTATAAAAAAGTCTCTAGCATCTAAAATTTCTTCTCCTTTAATGGACATCATTAATGCCATAACTGAATCTATTTTATGTCCACATGACTCCATTATATTTTTAGCAAATCTCATTGTACCTCCTGTATGAATATCGTCATCAACTAAAACATAGTTTCCTTTTTTAATATCAGAAGCTTGTTTTTTGAGATTATCAGATCCTGGTCTATTACCATATCTAATCAAATTACAACCAAATAAATCATAATGTCTCGAAATTTCTAAAGAAGCGCTTTCGTTTTTAAATATAGAATCTAAACTAACTAAATTATTACCTTTTGATAATTTTACATAAGTTTCTTTTTGATCTGAAGTTTTAGTAAATTGTATATTGTCATAACTATTTATAATAACATTCAACAACATGTTTTCTCTATCATCATTTTCTTCTATTCTTATAGATAAGTTCTGTTTTTTAGAACGTTCATATTTAATAACACTTCTATATGCAGTTGATGATAAAGAATTTTCGCTTATGGTCCAAATTATATTTTCACAACCTTCTAATTCTTTTTTAATAAGATCATAAGATTTTTCATATGATGGTCTTCTAACAACTACACAATTACCTTTTAATTTAAAAGTTTTAGCAAATCTAGAATTATCTCCTCCACATACATAAAAAACTTTTATATTTTTATCAAAATTAGATTTTAAATATTGATCAAGATTTTCTACAACTTCAGTAAAATTTATAGATCCTTTAGCAAATAAACTTGATGTTGGATCTGAATTTAACCAATCAATATCTTTGCATTTATCATTAATTAATTTAATTCTTTCGTGTGCTAAAATAGCTTCATCTCCATTTTTTGAAATAATATAATCGTCATGATCAGGTGCTATATATCCTGCTAATACATCAAATCCATTTTCTTCTAATGACTTTCTTGCTAATTTCATCATTTCAATATGTCCATCATGAATAGGACAAAAAGATCCAGTTGTTATTATAACACAAGGATTTTTAGAATCTTTTATATTTTCTGTTATAGTATTAACAGGTATAGTTAATTTAAAAGGAAAATCTTTTATATCTTCTCTTTGAGATATAGAATCATTAAAATAACCAGCATCTTCTATATAATCAAAACCATATTTATCATATAATTCAGAATAATAAGGATCTCTTTCTATTTTTCTATTTTTCTTTTCCATTATTTTTCATGTTTTTTTATAATGATAGCCAATATTATAAAACACACAAAGGCAATTACTATCATAAACATCGGAGATACTTCATGGCTCCTATTTAGTAAATCATTTAACATTTAAACTGCTTCAAAAATAATATCACCTCTAATAATAATTCTAGGAGTATTCCCCATATATTGTTCTACATCGTGACATATTCTATGGTCAAACAATAATATGGATCCTTTTTTAGGTTTAACTGAATAAATTACATCATCGATAGATGCTTCTTTTGTCCAATCCCCGTGTTCTCTTTCCCAAATAGGAATATCTTGTTGATTATCTTGTATAAACCTTGTTGATCCTCCTTCTTTACAATCAGTTAAATAAATAACATATGACATTAATGTTCTATAATTATCATTTTTATAAATATATCCTGCATCATAATGAGCATAATGTTGACCAGATTTTTCGTAACGCATAAATCTCATCATAGGAGAAGCTAATTTAGGTTTCCATAATTTCCTATTTTTATCACCTTGCCACCAATCAGTAGAACTAAAATTATTCATCGATCTAATATCTAATGCATTGATATGATCAAGCTTTTTCCAAATTTCATTTGAAATCTCCATCGTCTATAAAGTTTCTCTTTTAGATCGGATGTTAGACTCTTGC
>Ga0114918_10000541_pt1 | contig 32768 bp, 47 predicted proteins | sample LantaG_FD_87015 | JGI IMG/M metagenome (GOLD analysis project Ga0114918, IMG submission 87015) | Deep subsurface microbial communities from Baltic Sea to uncover new lineages of life (NeLLi) - Landsort_02402 metaG | ecosystem: Environmental > Aquatic > Marine > Oceanic > Sediment | place...
AAAGAAGGCGAAGCCTGCTCGTGAAGTGACGTTTTATGGTGGGTATGATCTTGACACTAACATGCAAGAGAATTTTGAGAGAACAGCCAAAAAACTTGTAGGAACAACGGATGTTGAAAAAATAGTGGCTGCAACAGGAGCTCCGGATGGGGCCACCGTTGAAATAAAAGTTAGGGAAGATAGCCTAGCGATTGAGTATGCCACTAAGGAAATATCTAATGCACAAAGAACCATTATTAAAGATGAAAAAGGTCGCACCTATATTGAGAATGATTCTTTTTTCCTTGAGGCGTCAGCTCAGGATAAAGGATTGGGCACTAAGACTTTGAAGCGTCAGGTTGATGCCGCTGCAAAGTTGGGAATTGATAGAATAGAGACGTACGGCGCAGGCGGCGCCGGTGAGGCCACAAATGGATATTACACATGGCCCAGATTAGGGTATGACGCAAAAATACCCGACGCGCCAAGGTTTACGGGGGATCGCGGCGATAGCAAGATGCTATCAGATTTAATGAAGACGGATAAGGGCCGGAAGGAATGGAAACGTAACGGTAGGTCCCTGAGAATGGAATTTGACCTCAAAGATGGTTCACGCTCGCGAAAGGTTTTGGATGCATATGTCGAAAAAAGATTCGGAAAACCCACCAATAATGACGGACGAGGACGACAAGATTCTGGACAATATTTGGGACGAGATCGACTGATCCACAACACCGCCTGGAAGTTTCTCGGCGATGCCGATAAACTCAAGGAATTTATCGCGTGGCTGAAAACACAATCCACGATATCAATCCTTGCCAATACGGGCAAGCAACTCACCGATGAGCAGTGGCTGGATGGCTACATCCAGCAGACGTACAAAGAAGGGATGGGAGCCGCGTTCGATGCGGTTCGGAAACCAGAACTTGAATCCAGGATGGATTTTTACGCAGGAACAAAAAAAGAATTCCTTCAACAAAGTTTTAATAATCCCGCATCAGTTGAGCGGGTGCAATTGTTGGCGGGGCGGGCGTTTAGTGATCTCCAGGGGATCACCGAAGCGATGGCCACGCAAATGCGGCGGACATTGGTAGACGGGTTTATAAAGGGAGAGAGTCCGTGGGATATCGCAAGGCGCCTTCGGCAGGACGTCGACGGGATAGGCAGGGTGCGCGCCGAGATGCTGGCGCGAACCGAAGTCATACGAGCCCACAACGAGGGCCAACTGACCGCGATGGAAAACATGGGTGTCGAGGAGGTTGGGGTTGCTGTGGAGTGGAGTACGAGTGGGCTTGGGGTGACGGCGAAGGGGAACCAGAGCCCCTGTAAATTATGCGTCCCGCTAAAGGGGATGGTACTGCCAATCAAGGAAGCGCGGGGGATGCTCCCGCGTCACCCTAACTGCATGTGTTCATGGATACCTGCAAACGTAGGCGAATCGGAAGAGGGTCAGAAAAAAACTCAAGGCAGGATTCAAAGCGCTATCCAGGATTCACTCCGGGCAGAGAGACCCAAATCGAAGATGAAAATGGCCGAGCGAAGACGTAGGACAAAATGGCAGGGCGGGACACGACGAATAGGCAAAAAACGACCCAAGAGTATTATCAAGCCCCAATCATGATTGAATCGGATCTCACCCCCACTGAGCAGCGGATACTAAGCCTCCTGGGCGATCAGCGGGACCATTCCAAAAAAGAACTACTCGCCGCCATAGGTGATTTCACGGATTGCAATACTTTGCGAGTCCATATTTCGAGACTTCGGAAGAAGATCTCAAACGGTTACGATCTGTTCTGCAGCCGAACTGACAACGGCTGCGTCTACCGTCTAGTGCGAAATCTCGCATCTGCTAACGACGGCCGTGCGTAACTGAATTAATTCCACCTCATCCGTTTGATGTATTGTGGGTGTTACCCTAAACTCGTCCCACTATGATACTCGAACAATTCACATCGAATCTCGGAATCGTCCGACGCGAGACTCTAAACAAAAAGGAGTATCTCGTCGCGGCGGTGAATATGATTGTGCCCGGGGTTCTGAACGGTTCCCAGGGTCCACTTCTTTATCCAATGGAAGAGATTCGTAAAGATTATGATGCGTGGAACGGCATCCCGCTGGTTCGTAATCATCCTTCTGATAAAAGCGGAAATCCCGTTTCTGCGCGTTCGCCCGTTATCCTCCGAGAATTTGGCCTGGGCCAAGTTTTCAATTCTCGTATTGGGGATTCGCTCGGCGCCGAGGCTTGGTTTGATATTGATCAGGTCCGAAAACTGGACCCGGATCTTCTGACTCGCCTAGAATCCGGCAAGCCTGTGGAAGTATCGACCGGTTTGTTCACGGATAATATTCCGGTGAAAAACGGCGACAATGCGATCCATAACGGGACACCGTACGTCGCGGTTGCGCGGAACTACCGACCTGACCACTTGGCCATCCTGCCCGATAAGAAGGGCGCGTGCTCAAACGATCATGGCTGCGGCGTTAACCTCAATGAGGAAGAGTACGAAGAATCCAGTGAAGAGTTGATCGAAAACAGCAAGCCTTGGTACGAAAACAGCAAGCCTTGGTACGAACTGGTTTCGAACAAGTGCGGTTGTTGTGATGATCGTCAATGGTTTTTGAAAGTGGCCGAGTCACCGGCCATGAATCACTCAGGCGGGCACGGCAAAAAATCCAAAGGCGGCGGCGCGGCAAAGGGCGGCGCTAAAATGACGCCCCTGCAGAAAAAATTAAACGATAATTTTGTAGGTATGATCGACAAAACCCTCGACGGACGGATGTCAGAAGCAAGTGAAGATAAACTTTTGGGCATTCGCGACGCGGTCGAGAAGCGATTATACACATCCAAGGAATATCAAGCTGTACAGAAGATTAAGCGGGAATCTGAGAAATCATTCTTAGGAAATAGCGATTGGGCGAATCTTATACCAAATGAAGGCTCCTGTGGAGCTGATTGTGAATGTGAATCCTGTGACAAAAAATCGCGGGACGATGTGCCCGTCCTAATTGTGTAGGACGGGTGGGAAGTTTATGTCAATAAAGGAGCCATCAATAATGGCATTGTCCACTGAACAAAAGAACGAAATCGTTGATAGACTCATCGACAATGAGGGGATTAGCGTAGCAGGCCCCTGGGTCGAGGCTGATCGGGAAGCTTTGGACACCTTGCCGCAGACGAAGCTTGTGGCGTTGAATTCGCAGCGCATTTTGACCGTCAATGCTATTATGCTGGCAGGTAATGGACACGGCGGCGCGGGTGGCACGGCTGCCCATGGGGAAAGCAAAGGCAAGACCGGAGAGAAAAAGACTGACGCCGGTTATGACGATGACGACGATGACGACGATGACGCCCCGAAGGCCAAATCCAAAAAAGTCAAGGTCCCCGCATTTCTGAAAAACCAAAACGGAGGAGGAGACGTGACCCAAAACCAACCACAAACGGCGGACCAGTGGCTCGCCGCAGCGCCGCCCGAAGTTCGTTCGGTAGTCAACAACGCAATGGCATTCGAGCAACGCCAGAAGGATGAACTTGTCACTCGCATTACGGCGAATGAAAACAACCAATTCACGGATGAGTTCCTGAGCGACCAATCCGTCGAAGTTTTGCAGGGCATGGCAAGCCTCGCGACGAACGAAGATGACGCGCAACCGGCTGGCGTGCTGATCAAAAACTACGCAGGCGTGCCAGGGTATGTTCAAAATCAAGGCGCTGACTTTGCGAACGAAGACGCCGATATGGTCCCCGAAGAAATGGACTGGAGCTAACACCCAGTTCTGTTTAGGCCTCGTAATATACCACATCGAAAATAATTACGGAGATAAGTTGTAATGTCAACGCATAACAAGATCGTCATCAGTGGAGCCCCAGCTGGGCGATTCCTTGAAGGGATCATTACTGATACGTCTGTACCCGGCACCGTTATGGAAATCGTTCCGGCGACGGAACCGATTGCGGGCAAGCATAGCTGGCGTGCGGCCACGCCTGCGTCGGACGGTGATCAAATCATGATCGCCGTTTTGCTCGAGAATTGGAAGCTCGGCAAGACGAAAACGGACGCGCACGTCGCAAGTGAATATTGCTCTCTTTACGTTCCGAGCAACGGCGACGAACTTCAGGTCCTGTTGCAGAATCAAGCGGGGACGGCTGATGCCTTCGCCATTGGCGATAAGCTCATCGTCGATACGCTCGGCCTTGTCATTGCAACGTCGGGAACTCCCGAAAGCGAGCCGTTCGTTGTTGCTGAGACTTTGGCGGCTATCACTGCCGATACCCACTGTCATGTTTTTTACACCGGCCACTAAACTGGCGGCCTGATCGACGATGCCAAAGGAAACTAAAATTTCAAGGAGATACCACTGATGTTTGTTGCCCCACAAGATTTTATTCTCAACGGCAAAGGCCACGGCCCGGTGGGCGAGATGGTTGCCGATGTGCGATACGACACGGGACTCATGCGTCCGTTCTTCGATGCCAAGGGGAACAACTGCGTCTTGGTAAACACCGGACGGCAGGAGACGAAGCGGAACAATAATGGCGAACTCATTGTGAATGCCGGTGGCATTCCGAAAAGGTTCCCCATTTTCGAGAAGCGGCTTGTTCCCGATTTGATCATGAATCATGGCATGTCCAAATTGGTCAACAATGCCACCGTCCTTACCAAGGAACAGTGGATCACCTTGTCCACTATCGTTCGCCTCGCGTTCCGTGAACGCTTGCGGGCCTGGTCCGACCTGATGAGCGCGAGCTCGTTCGGCGGGTTCGACGGTATGAGCACCATGGTGCTCGAATACCAAACGATGAGCGACCCCGGTGAAGCCGTTGTCGATTTTGACGGTATGACCGAAGGCCGCTCCGATCAGCCCCTGTTCAAGCTGGAAGGCTTGCCCATGCCGATCACCCACTCGGACTTCTGGTTCCCCGAGCGGTTGTTGGCCATCTCGCGAAAGAACGGAACTCCGCTGAACACTCGTATGGCGGAAGCGGCGGGACGCAGGGTTGCTGAAAGCGTCGAGAAGACGCTCATCGGCATGATCACGGGTCCGACTCTCGGTAACGCCGCGAGCGGAACTGCAGGCCTCGCCTACGGTCGCGCGGGTAGTGTGTATGGATACACCAACCACCCGGCGCGTATTACGAAGACTGACCTCACGGCACCGACGGCTGGCGGCTGGACCGCACAAACGACCGTCGGCGATGTTCTGGCCATCTTGGATCTCCTACGAGCCAAGAAGTTTTACGGTCCGTTCATGGTGTACCATTCAACCGATTGGGACACTTACCTCGATGACGATTACTCAACGGCGGCCGACGCGGGTAGCAAAACCCTGCGTAACCGAATCCGAGAAATCGATGAGATTCGGGACGTACGACGCCTTGATTTCCTCACCAACACGTTCACCTTGTTGGTGGTTTCGATGACTTCCGAGGTAGTGCAAGCTGTCAACGGAATGGACATCAACACCGTTCAATGGCCGTCCATGGGCGGAATGCGGACGAACTTCAAAGTCATGGCGATTCAGGTTCCGCTGATCACGCCTGACTATGATGACAATTGTGGCATCTGTCACGCCACGACAGCCTAGACGTAAGGTCTAGGATTTATGGCGCCTGGGTGGTGGATGCAGGCTTCGGCTTGCTAGACGCCACCCCGGGCGCCTCCATTTTTATTGATTTTACCGGAGCGAGATTATGCCTGAAATGTTGAAATTTAAGTTGCTTCGCGGTAGTCACCAGCAATCCGTGCCTACCGGCGCGGGTTGTCCACCTTGTGAAGGAACCGGCAAAACCGAGGGCGGTCGGTATTGTCGCCCTTGTAAAGGCCTGGGCAAAGAGCTGAGAACGACGACCCACAATTCAAATGACGAAACGGATATAGTCGAAAACTATATCGACCTTGAGGCAAGGTTCGGGAGTGAAAAATTCCAGAATCTTACTCGAATGGTCCCAACGCCAGGGAACGCGGCTATCCTGGCGGAGCTTGATGCTTTGAAGGCGGAAAACGAGAAGCTAAGGACGGGCGGCGGCGATCCCGTTAAAGAGAGCCTCGACCTCAGGTCAAAGTCAGACGCAGAGCTGTTAGATTTAGCTGCAAAATTTAACCCACCAGTGGATTTGTTTGACGTGGAAAGCCGCGAGGGCATCATTAACGCGATTGAGTTTGCCTTGGACTCCTTTGGGGATACCCGTGGCGATTAGGACAAATGAAGCCCTTGTCAAGGCCATCTTGATCGAGGGCAAACAATACGATAATAAAAATAACCCGTCGTTGACGGCATTCATCGCGACGGCCAATTCGTTGGTCGAAGCGGTGGCCACGGCTGATACTGATAGCATCCTAAGTTCTACGGATTTGGAACTTGTCGAGCGTTGGTTATCAGCCCATTTTTATGGCCATTCTGACCAGTTCAAGCAGAACAAGAGTACGGGCGGCGCTTCGGGCGGATTCCAAGGTCAAACCGCAATGGTACTCAACTCGACCCAATACGGCCAAACGGCTCTTCTTCTTGACCGGACGGGGGAGCTCGCTAAGCTGTCGAAGCAGGCCGTTGAAGGCAAAAAGACGGCGGGGATGGTTTGGTTGGGAACCCGGTATAAAAATGATGAGAGCGAAAGGACTGGCGATCAAGCATGAATATAATTAAAAACCATCGTGAGATTGAACAGACCAGAAACGCACTATCAATGGTTACCGAAAACCATTCAGGTGGCCATGGGAAGAAATCCAAAAGCGGCGCTAAGAAACGTACGAATATCGTGGCCGGCGATGTGGACAAGATGCTAGATTTCGCCGATAAGAATAATGTTGAAGTCGGCATAGGCCGGGCGCCTTCCGGGATTAAATCATTGGTAGTTTACGGCGAGAGTCAGGTCGCGTCAGGCTCCGGGGTGAACATCCCGGGCAACAAAGATTTCAAAGGATTAGCCACTAAAATGGCTAAGATGGGCAAAGGATTGACGGTAGATATCAAGGGCGGTAACGCCCACATTGTAAAATACAAAGACTAATGCCTCCAGTCGAACGCGATAGCCTATATCAGAAAGCTGTCCTATGGGCGGCCAACGGCACTATCAGCCGATACGGCGAAAAGGAAGTCAGTGCGGCGGTTGAAATCGACGCGAGATGGGAAGAGGGACTCACACGCACAATCAACGAGGACGGCACCCCGTCCTCGTCAAGTGGCACCGTTCACGTAGACCAAGCCATTGCTGAGGGCAGTATTATGTGGCTCGGCAAGCTTGCGGATTTACCGAATCCGATAACGGAAAGCACGGGCCTCGCTGAAGTCGTCGGGGCCAATGAAATGACTGATATTTCGGGGCGGGATATTAAGCGGGATGTTCAGGTTCAGAAGTTTCGTGGCACATTACCAACGGTGAGCTGATGCCAACGGTCGAGGGTCTGACAGAGCTTCAAGCTACGCTTCGTGGTATGTTGCTCACAGGTCCGGCCAAGCGGGTAATCCAGGTTGGATTTTCACAAAGATACGCGTTGGTTGTTCACGAGGACATGAACGCGAATCACCCAGTCGGACAAGCTAAATATTTAGAGGAACCCACTAAAACTCACCTCGGTGAGTTTAAGAGGATCCTTAGGGAAGTATACAAATCGGCGTCGAGGAGCGGGTCGTATGCAGCCGGGTTGGAGAAGGCGTTGCTAGTGGTTGGCCGCCGGCTTCAACGGGAAGCGCAGTTGTTGGTTCCAGTGGACACCTCAGCATTGAAGGCTTCGGCTTATACGGCGGTTGAAATGGATGCGAACGCGGCGGCGCAGGAGGCTTTTGTTAAATCCGAGGTGATACGGTTGGCGGGTGGGAAAAAGAAATGATAGTCACCAATCCATTTACCGGCGAAATCGTAGAAAACCATCCGGGCGGCCATGGTAAAAAATCTAGGGGCGGGGCGGCCAAACCACCGAGCGGGTTAACGCCACAAATTGATAATATTTTGGAAACTATCCAAGCAACTGGTCAAAGCGGATTTGGTTCCACAGCGTCGTCTTCTGATTTGAAGGCTTTAACTAAAGCCTATAAAAAGAAATGGATTACCCAGGAAACGGATGGACCGAAAGTCACCGGGTACAAACTGACTGATCTTGGTAAATCTGTGGTAGGTAAAAGCATTTACGAGGATTCGAAAAGCGGCGGCTCCGCTGGAAGCCAAACCAAAAGCAATGCCCGTGAGATGGCAAAACTCAAAGCATTGTTTAAGAGATAGCAAATGACCGGACAATTAGATCATGATGTCGCCCGAATCATTCAACAATTGTTGGTTGATCTTGGTGGCCTTGTTGTAGATCCGGATGGCGTGACGGCTTGGCCCATTTATGTGGGTTCGATGCCTGACGCCCCTGATAACTGCGTTAGCATCCGCGACACGGCAGGAGTTGATCAAGGCCGTAACATGGCCACCGGATTGCTGGCCGAAAAGCTTGGCATTCAAACGAGGATTCGAAGCGCGGGGCCAGTTGATGGGTATGTCAAAGCGGCGGCTCTCCATAACAGGATGAGCCAGAACGCGGCGGGCACTTTACCCTTGACGAATACGTCGGTAACGGTCATAGATGAAGTGGGAACAGCGTCTTCTGTATATAATGTGATTTCGATTCAGCATACCGGACCCGTGCTTCGACTTGGACCCGACGGGGCCAGCCACCGATACCTCTGGACAATAAATTCTCTCGTGACCCTCAGAAAAACGGCATAAGCCAGGAGAATACGGATGACTACCACTGCTCGTACGACCCCTGTTGGAACTCATCTTGATGATGGATTTTCAACGAAGATTGCTTCGGCCTCGGATCCTGATATCAGTTTTTGGGAAAAGTCGGTCAAACCGTTTGGTATGGACGGCGGCGATCCCATTGACATCACAACGATGTTCAATACAACATACCGAACGAGGGCCATGCGAAGCCTGTTGGACGGCTCCACCATTTCCGGTTCGGCGGCGTACGATCCGCAGGTACTTGATCAAATCATCGCATTGATCAATGTCAACGGCTGGTACACAATCCACCACCCCAATGGTGATACTTGGGATGTGGTTGCCGGCTTGAAATCGTTTGAGCCTCCTGAGCACCAAGAAGGCGAATTTCCGATTGCATCATTTGAAATCGTCCCGACATTCAGCCTTGCTGGAGTTGAGACGGCGCCTGTTTTTACTGACAATAGCACGTAGAGTTTATTGCGTGCGTTACTGAGATTATGAGGAGCGGGAACGTGAGTAACCAAATTGTAGAAGATGCTCCCAAAAATGAATTTGATTTTTCTGATCTGAAGATTCAGGAAATTGACGTCAGGGGACCAGATGGGCATGATTATGTTCTTCGCGAAGCAAACGGTGCAGCGGCGAGGAAGTATAATGATGCCCGGATGAGCGGGATCAAATTCAAGGACGGGTCAGCTGAAAGCATCACTGGTATGGGCGGCCTTGAGCCCTTGCTAGTGGCCCTTTGCCTTTACCGCACATCCGATGATAAAGGTAATGAGTTGCCTCCGTCGGGGTTCCTCCCAATGGCGAGCAAGCAGGTGTATATCGAACGGGAGTTCCCCGGGAGAGTCATTAAAAAGCTTCACGATAAAGCGAAGGAACTGAGCAATCTTTCTGAGGCTGATCCTTATGGGGATACGCTGAAGAAGGCTCTTGGACTAGGCGGCGCGCCTACGACCTACGACGCCCTTAAAGAATTTGTGGAAGGCCTGCCTAAAACGAAGGAATACAAGGCCCTGCAAGCTATATTTGAGGAAGATGAAGCAAAAAATTAGCAGGGCTTTATGACGGTTGGATTCGCGTCGCCAACCAGGTGGGCGGCTGCACGGTCATAGAGCTTATGGATAGGATGTCCAACCGGGAGTACGAGATGCGACTTGCTTGGATCAATAAGGATCTAAATGAACCAAGCAAGCTCGATCAGTATCTTATGCGAATAATCCAATTTTTGGATGGTCTTTGGGGGAAACGAGATACCCTGAAGACTTTTTCATCTTTCCGGCTGAAATTCGGGGGAGGTGACGAGGAGTCGTCCGGTGAGGAGCGAGAAGCACAAAGTCGAAAAGCGTGGTCCGTTATAGGTATTAAGGCCAAATGACAGAGATTGACAGACTGCTTGTTAGGCTTGTTGGGGACGGAACCGATTTCGAGGATATGCTTCGTGAGGCGAGTGACGCGTCAGGTCGTGCCGCACGCGATATCACCAGGCATATGGACGGCACACGGCAGTCGGTGGCCTTGCTGTCTGTCCAATTTGTCAGACTAGGCGCGTCAATAAAAGCTGCCGGTAAAAAAATAGGCCTCGCGGGCGCCGTTATGTCGGCGGCGGTCACCGCACCTATTACTCTCATTGGTAACAGCGCTATAAATGCGGCCAGTGACCTCAAAGAATCTTTCAATGCCATGGAAGTGGTTTTTAAAGAAAATTCGGCAGAGCTGAAGAAATTAGGCGAGACATCTGCTGATACTTGGGGTATGTCGACCACAGAGTTTAATCAATTTTCCGTCAAGTTTTCAGGATTTGCTAAGAAGGTAGCGGGCGACGGCGGTGACATTGTGGGGGTTATGAAGGATATTACCGGGCGGGTGGCTGACTTTGCTTCTGTGCATAATGTGGAAATGGCGGAAGCGGGTCGTATATTCCAGTCGACTATGGCGGGGGAAACTGAACCTATACGTCGTTTTGGTAAGGATCTGTCGGCGCGTGCGGTTGAGTTGTATGCTCTTGAGACTGGCTTGATTAAGGCGGGCGAAAAGATGACAGCCTCGATAAAAACTGTGGCAACATACAACTTATTGATGCGAGAGACGGCCGAATTCCACGGAGACTTTGCGAACACAAGCACTGATATGGCAAATGCGTCACGGCGATCCGGGGCAGCTATGAAAAATTTGTCGGCTGAAATTGGCGAAATTTTATTGCCCATTAAAATGAGGCTGATGTCTGTGCAGTCGCTGCTAATTGGTAGATTTATAGGTATGTCGAAGGAATCTAAAGCCCTCGTCGTGAAACTTGCTTTAGTGGCGGCTGCCATTGGACCTCTACTCACAGGCTTTGGACTGTTCCTGGTTCTTGGTGGTGCGGTTATCACCACGCTTGGTAAAATGGGCCTGGCGTTTTCCATCATGGCGAAGAAGGCTACAATAGCATGGGCGTCGGCAACTCTCGGCGTGAGCCTGCTGATCTCGGCTTTGATCGCTCTTGGTTTTGGTTTTTATAATCTTCAGAAGAAGACTGGTGTATTTGACCCACTGATCGCATCCTCAAAGGAATTGTGGAAATCGCTAAAAGCCTCCCTGATGCCTGTATTTCAGGATTTCAAGAAGCTTTTGACGGAAGATCTGATGCCTGTATTCAATGATGTAATTGCAATATATGGCGAACTTATTGTTGCCGCTGCTCCCGTTATTGTATTTTTTGGTAAAATTTTCGTCTTTGTGATAAAAGGATTTGTACTTCAGCTTAAGGCTCTAATTGGCGCAATTAGCTTGGTGGTTAAGGGACTTGGGTGGTTGGCCAAGGCGGGCAAAAAGACTATGGAATTCTTCAGAAAAGAAGTAGAAAAGCCGATTAAGGCGCCTAAAATCGAGGCGGCTAAAATCGAGGCGCCCAAAGTCAAGGCGGCCAAAGTCAAGGCGGCTGCCGCTGCCCTGACTGGTGATGCCGATGCTAGGGCCAAGGACATCAAGGAGGCGGCCAAGGCGGAGGCCAAACGACAGAAAGAAATCAAAAAACTAGAGGACGACATCAACTCAATGGGTTATGCCCTGGCCCGCCAAACTGGATCCGTTAAGAAATCAGCGGAGGAATGGCGAATACACGACATGCGTATGCGGGCGACGGCCATGGGTTTAAGTGCCAATATTAAAGAATTCACAGAACTTGAGCGTTTACTTAAGTTAAAAAATCGCCAGGAAGCCATCAAAGAATTCAACGAAAGCACGAGGGATGCAACCATTGCGATTCACCAGCAGACCATGGCCCTCGTCCTGGGTAATGAGGAATACCAACGACAGAAACTTGCCCTTGACGCGACCACGGCGGGGGTCAAAGACTTTTCGAAAGAACTCGCTGAATTGGACCGGGCGAACGCGATGTACAAATTGGCCCAGGACATGGATGCCGCAAAGTCAGCGGGTAAGGCGTTGACCGAATCCCACGCCACGGCGGTGGACCGCCTCGCCAAACAAATCGCAGAAGTCATCCGATTGCGGGACCTGGGCGTCATAGGCCCGAAGACATATAAACGCGAAATCACTGCCATTGATAAGGAACTGAAGAGAATTCAGGATGAGGGCAAGGTCAAAGTGACGTTTGAATTCACCGGTTTGGACGCAGGCTCGCTCCAGGATATGAGGGACATTGAACAACAGATCGCGGCGATGTCTGAAGTTCAGATTGATGGAGGGGCCGTCCGCGAAGCCAAGCGTGCAGAGTTCCTTCGTGCCGGACTACGGGGCAAAGTAGAACTACCCGCGCAAGCAAAGCCGGATAAAGATGAAAAGAAGAAATCTGAGGATTTATTGGCGCAGATCGCGCGGAATACAGACCCGCGAGTTAATAAATTGAAAATAGAGGGCGCCAATCTATGAGTACTTTACTTGGACCCCACAACTGGTCGAGCGGGCGGGACAGCGAAGGATACAGATCGTACTCGCTCACGTGGCTTGTCGAAGCGAGTAACGGCGCCGGGACTGATATCGATGACCCATCGGTCATTGCCAATACGGCGGGCCTGCCCCTTGTCGGGTCACGCTGGTCTGATTTGGCTTGGATTACCGGTTCGGATGCCTGGGCATTTTGTTCGCCGGAATACAGCATAACGCCATATGAGTCTCAACCAGGCGAAGCGCCGTTGTACTATTTATTCAGTAATACCTTTACCCAAACGCCTGCCGAAAAGTGCCAGGACAAGTCAATAGAAAACCCACTTAATTTGCCTCCTGATATTAACATCAACTGGACCAATAAAAAGATCCAGCGGCATGTTGACCGGGATGGTAGACCGTACAGAACGTCTACGGGCGAGCTCCTATTCGGGCAAGAGACTGAGACAGATGATGCAGATTGGGATGTTGTTATATCCCTAAATAGTACATGGCCGCCTCCTCTAGCGACGGTCAATGCTCTTAGGCATAATTTGCATAATGGTTCGATTTGGGGATTGCCGGCCGAAACCATCAAATTTAGCAAATATCAGGCGTCTCGAAAAATGTATGGAAAGTGTTTTTTTTATACGCGAAGCACGATGAGTTTTAGCATTCGGCCGGACTGGAATCAGTACTTGCCGGACAAGGGGCGAATGCAACTGGTAGGGGGCGGGACGGCGACCGATCCCGATGACTGGGTTGTGTCCAAAGACATCTACGGCGAAAACAAACCCCTGCTTCGTCTTGATATACTCGGTAAACCGGTGGTGTCCGATAAGCAGATTCCGGCCACTATTGTACGGAGACCGTATCCAAAGGGAAATCTTTTACTGCTCGGGATTCCGTCGGTACTTTAGGAGTAATTATGGCTGGTGAAATTGTTGCTACACTTGCACTTACCGTCCTCAAGGACAAGCTGGACAACCAAGTCCAGCGTAGCGCTACCCTTGACATGACGACGGCCAAGGGCGGCGGACCCGGGTTTCAGACAGTCGGAACATCCGAAGAGGCCCTTGGCGGACTAAGTGATCTGAACACCAAAGGGATCGCATTCGTCGAAAATTTGGACAACACCAATTACATACAGATTGGTGTCCTTGTGGCTTCTGTCTTTTATCCCTTACTTCGGGTTAAAGCAGAAGAGTTCCAATTCCTCAGATTCGACCCGGATGGAACGCCATATGTCAAGGCGAATACAGCGGCGGTCGATGCCGATATAAGGGTATTTGACGATTGAACGATGGTTGCCGTCCATGCGGCGGCAGGAGCGAGTCCATGCCATTTGAGGAAGAGCCCGAACTCCCCAAACCTTTTGTTGATGTATCGGCGGGGGATCCTGATGACTCGCCAGAGAGCGTTAATAGGGTCACGGTTCGTCTGAGTATGATTCGGGAACGGTGGAGCGAAGATAGCCAATCATTCCCGTCCGCAATAGGGTGGGAAGAGTCTATTTATCACGATTCGCCGGCGTATATCGTGCCGGATTTTAAGATTGGCGCCGATGCCCTAAAACTAAATTTGGGTTGGGTTGAAGAGCCTATTCTTATATGCGTCTTGAATAAGACGTGTTGGAAGGGAACGGCCAACCCTTCCGCCGAACAAATTTCACAGATAAAAAAGTCGCTTGTTTGGATTGGTTTTGACGGGGAAACCTGGCCCCTGTGTATAAGCCCTGACGCGAGCCAACCTTTATTTGTGTCGGGCGCGTCTAGTGTTTACGTTAAGGCCGTCGAAGGCAATCCAACGATAGCGATATTCGCAACATAATGGCTGATAAAATATTCGGACTTACCGAAAAGGATGTTGACAAGCTTAAGGAAATGGGCCTTGAGCTTGACACAATAGTCCAGGAGCTTCGCGGCGGTCCGGGTGAAGATGTTTATCAGGCAGCGGACCATTACATCGCCAAGCTCCCTGATGACGGGGTTCTTCCCTCCGCGACTGATGGTGATGACGGCTGTCCCATCCCGGGGACCCATGATCATTGCTGCATTTACAAGATTGACCTGAATCCCAAATCCGCTTCATTTGGTTCTCTAGTTAGGCTGAACGTCTCAAGCACAGCCGAGCCTATTCGCCAAGTTGTCTATAATATTTACTTGGAAGAGCGGTTAGCGAACCAGGGTACGTTTCGAGTTCTGCGTCTGAAAAATGGTGGCTGGCTGGCCGAGAAATCATCGGGTACGGCAACCACAACCACAACCACAACTACCGGAACGGGCTGCGCCGGCGCGTGCGTCTGGTCATGGAATACGGGGACGGATGAATGGGATGAACTCATTAATACATGCGTCACCACAACTACCACAACTACCACTACGGGCGCCTGCGATTGCCCACAGACTACCACAACTACGACAGCGGTGTCCGGGACGACAACGTCGACGACTACGACTACGGCCTGCAAATGCCTGAAACCGCAATGCTGTGGAGTCCAGGCGGGTGATAGGTCGACTACCCGATGCTCAGAGGGCGGGAACGTCGCCCTGGTCTGTACAACTACGACTACGGGCGGACCCACAACTACCACAACTACCACAACTACCACATGCGATTGTGGGACGACGACCACGGGCGCAAGCGGTGATTTTGGGTGTGGCTTGTGCAGTTGGATTATCAATGCGTCGGGCAGCGCGACATACATTGGGTCTTCGTGTTCTGGTAATTGTATTTGTCCGCCAACCCCGTCATCCCCAACATGCCAGCTAGTATCACTTCCGTGCTTGCGTCAATCGACGTTGCCGCCACCCGTGCCCGTTCCGGTGGAATGCTCCGGGACATGTTCAATTACATGCGTGGGCGGGCACTTAATATCATCATCTAATTCTTGCAATACGTCTGTCGCAGGATGTTCGTGTTCGTTAACTTGCCCAGATACGGGATGTGTTACAATAAATACCCCGTGCGTCGCTCCAACTACGACGACCGCAGCGGTTACAACGACTACCGCTGCGGGCGTTCCTTGTGATTATTGCTATGAAGTAACGACGACAACGGGTGTAACGACGACCACAACTACGAGCGCGTGCGAAACCACATGCAAACACCGATGGTCGACGAGCGGCGCTTGGGTTGTTGCTCAGGCGTGCCCATCGCCTGCGAAATGCTACTGCCCCGATCCGGATTACGATGGGCAAATGACTAATGAAGTCACTTGTACTAAGTGCGCGCCAACTACCACATCTACCACATCTACTACGACAACTACGACAACTACCGGGGCGCCAACTACCACTACCACCGCCGCTTGTGTTGCGTGTGACACCGATCTGAATGATCCTGCCTGGGCTGGATGTGCATCACAATATGGCGCCCAGTGTTTTTGCGTCTATACTTGTGAGGCGGGTACTTGGACACAATCAGCCATAGGATCCAATTGCGCGGGTTCGTGTGATGCGAGTTTATCTGTGCCGACTTACCCTGAATGTGGCCCGGGGCAGGGACTTTGTGAGTGTGTTTGCGTGCCTTGCGCGACGCCCTGCACAACTACGACTACCACAACTACCACAACTACCACAACTACCACAACGGGCGCCGGTGGCACGACCACTACAGGCGCCGGTGGCACGACCACTACAGGCGCCGGTGGCACGACCACTACGGGCGGACCAACTACAACTACAACAACAGCGACTCATGAAGCATGTTGCATATACGCCAAAGCACCAACAGAAGGATGCATTTTCCAAGAGCATGATCTAATAAATTGCACAGATAATGTGGAAAATTGCACCTCAGTTGGCGGTCTCTGCTGCCAACCAGACTGTAATATTTTGAGGCAGGCGAGTTGTGAGCAATGCCCACCCACTTGGACAGATCAATAAAGGATTACTTTAGGAGCGAGACATGAAACTGACTATAGGTATGGCCCACCATACTGACTTCCACGGTGTCTACTTCACCATTCAGCATATCCGACAGACGAACCAAAGACTAAAAGATTTTGAGTTTATTGTCGTTGATACCTCGGGCGGGTCAGCCAATCCGCTGAGTCAGGCGCATAGCAGCGATCTGGCCAATTTCATAGAACACTGCAAACGGGGGACCGCAGGCGCGCGTTTGGTCACGCTCGATGAAAAGCAGTTTTTTGGCACCAGCCAGGGCCGGAATGCTGTTTTTGATTTTGCTGACGATGATTCAGCTGTTATATGCATGGATTGTCACGTGTTACCCGAACCCGGGTCCATGGACGCACTTCTCAATTATTTTGAGAATAATCAGGATAGCAACGATCTCATCCAAGGGCCAATCCTGAATGATGATATGTCCGTTATGGCGTGCACATTTGCTGATGAATGGCGGGAGGAGATGTGGGGTATTTGGGGCATGGATGACCGTTGTCTAAGCCACGAGGATGTAGAACAGTTGCCTATTGCGAGGCGTCTTGAATTTACCTCAGCTTTGCCTACGTTTGAGATTGGCGCTATGGGGCTTGGTTTGTTTGCGAGCATGAAATCGTCATGGCTTGCATTCAACCGTCATTTTCGCGGGTTCGGCGGCGAGGAGTGGTACATCCATGAAAAGTTTCGGGCGGCGGGGCACAAGTGCCTTTGTCTCCCGTGGCTGCGGTGGACCCATCGATTCGGCCGTCCGGACGGTATTGCCTATCCAATTTCACGGGAACTGAAGGTTCGCAATTACATCCTCGGGCATCAGGAGCTCAACTTGCCCCTGGGGCGTCCCTACGAGCATTTCGTAGAATCTGGTTTACTTTCTAAAGAAGTTTGGAACTGGCTACTCGAAGACCCGGAAAAACACATCCCGGAAATGGGAATTCCCCAGCAGATTCGAGCCCAGTTCGCGGAAGCACGGGAAAACCTATCCGCTCCGCCGGTGGAAGCGCCGGTGAACCGATCCCGTCCTCAGCCTATGTCGGGGTCATCTGTATCTGAGATTTTGATATGGTGCAAAAAGATTCCACGAGATTTGGATGAGCATTTGGATTTAATGGCCATGTGGTCAGATCAGGTGGATCATGTTACTGAATTTTCGGAACGGCGAGAGAGCGCCGTAGGCCTCCTCGCGGGCAAGCCCCTGAAATTTGTGAGCTATAATCTGGAAAATGACCTTTTATTAACGCAGGGGGGCGAGCTCCTTCAGGCGTTGGTCCGCGAAAATGACCAGCGAGTGGTCGATGGGGACGGTGGCCGGATTACGGAAATGGTCCAAATCCCGGGCAGCTCATTGACGGTGCCCCCTATTGAAGAAACGGATTTACTGTTCCTCGATACCCTTCACAACGGCTCCCGTCTATGGTCAGAACTTGTGTTGCACGGGCCTCAGGTTCGCCGAGCGATCATGATTCACGATACGGCGTCCTACGGCGAGAAGGGTGACGATGGAAGCCATGGGTTGAACGAGGCCCTCCGAAAATGGCTGGCGGAAAATCCCGAATGGTTCATCGCTTATTATAAACCTCATCAGTACGGGATGACGGTCATCAGCAAGGATGAACGCGACCGACCGCCGAATATAGTTCACGCCTGGCCACCCGGCAAAGGACCCGGGACGGAATTGCAGAAAATCCTCAAAAGCGCCGGAATCGAACCGAATGCTAGTTGCGATTGTAACGGCAAAGCCCAACAGATGGATCTATGGGGCGTGCCCGGTTGTAACGAGCATTTTGATGAGATTGTGGCGTGGATGAAGGACGGCGAGGACCGGTGGGGCTGGAAGGGTAAGTGGAAGGCGGGCGCAAGGATGCTCGCTAAGGATCCGATCCTCGCCTTCAAATTAAGGCCCAGTGACCCGTTCCCCGGACTGATTCGCGCGTCAATTAAACGAGCCCAGAGTGAAGAAAAAAGAGAAAAAACTACTTGAATTCGCCTATTGCCGCGCGAGGGACAAGCCCAGCGATATAAACATGCATGTCCCGCGACTACGACAACTCGCCGAGCAATGTGAACATGTCACAGAGTTCGGCGTTCGTCATGGCGTAAGCACGACGGCCCTGCTCGCGGGCGCCGTCAGCGGAAAGCTTCAACGGCTGGTCAGCTATGACCATAAGTTGTGGGGCAGGGAGAATGATTTACGGGACTTGGCGCCGGATGTTTTCAAGTTCGTTAAAAAGTCGACTCTTGAAATAAACATCGCCCCGACCGACATGCTTTTCATCGATAGCCGTCATACTTATTCCCAGCTGTCCTACGAATTGCTTCGCGGGTATGACAAAGTCAGAAGGTGGATTGCCCTCCACGATACGAGGCTTTTCGGCCACCGCGATGAAAGTATGGTTAAAGGACCGGGCCTCCTACTTGCCGTTCGCGAGTTTTTGGCCGCAAACATGGATTGGTTCGTCGCTGAGCATTATGAGTATAACAACGGGTTTACCGTTTTGAGTCGGAATTCCAAAGATAGACCATCCATCATAATGGAGATTTGAGTGCACGGAAGTAGTATGAAGCTGATGGAAGGTCTCATCGATAAATACGTTCCCCATACGGATTCGACCTCTGGTAGTTTTTCCGTGTTGGATGTCGGGTCCCATTCTAGCAATGGGCCAAGCTATCGCCGCATGTGCGAGGACCGGGGGCTTGCTTATACTGGTATGGATATTCGCGAAGGACCAAATGTTGATCTCGTGGTACATCACGATTTCCAGAATACGTTCTCAGATCACATCAGTGGAAATTATGATATCGTCATTTCTGGACAGTGTATGGAACATGTGGCTGCCCCTTGGCTATGGATTCGAGAAATTTACAAACTTGTAGAAGTAGGCGGATTGGTGATCGTAATCGCCCCTTGGAAGTGGCAATTTCACGCGCATCCGATTGACTGCTGGCGCGTGTTGCCCGATGGGATGCGGGGACTATTTGTGTGGACGGATCTCAAGGTTCTGGAGGTTGGTATTCCGGAGGGTACTCCTGATTGTTTTGGGGTGGGCACCAAATGAGTATTGTGAACAAAAAATACGGCCACGTGTTTGTCCACGTCCCGAAGACGGGCGGGACTTCGATGGAGCGCACGTGGTTCGTGGGCGGCAATGATCACGAGAAAATTGAACGCATGGACTCGCCGTCCGATTGTTTTCGATGGGGTTTTGTTCGCAATCCATTTGACCGGCTCGTATCAGTTCACTCGGCCATCTGGCAGCACCCCAACAAACTGTTGCGTAAATTTGTTCCGAAGGATTTCGATGAATTTGTTCAGGCGCTCCCGGATTTAAGGGAGTTTGTCCATATCACTCCACAGGTCAAATTCCTTTGTATTAAGGGCAAAATCGCCGTTGATTTCGTGGGGAGGTATGAAGATTTATACCGTGATTGGGCGTTTGTTTGTTGGAATATTGGCAGGTACGCCACCATCCCCCACATCAATAAGACTGAACACAAACCATGGGGTGAATATTACACCTCACCGCAAACCGTCGACGCAGCGATAGAATACTATAAGGACGATTTTAAGGTTTTTGGTTATCGGAGCGAGATTTATGCATGTAACAGCGATTTGTCCGACATTTCGTCACCCTGAGTTGTTAGCCAACAGCGTGGCGCTATGGATGATGCAGGATTACCCTCTTGAGGATAGACGATTAATCATTCTCGATGACGATCCTACGTTTCATCGCCACGGGGCGGCGGGGTGGCAGCTTTACCCTATTGCGCCACGCCTACCATCGATTTCCCATAAGTATAACATGCTCTTGGATAGGGCATTTGATGGACAGACGGATGTCATTATGGTTTGGGAAGATGACGATATCTATCTTCCTGGGTACGTCTCAGCTCATGTCGCGGCGCTGGAAAACGCGGAGTATAGTAAGGCGGAACACGTGCTGTCAGACTATAAAAAGGGTCAGATTATCGTGGAGCCTGCCCGGGGGCGATTCCATTCTTCGATGGCGTTCCGGTCTGAATTAATTGACCGCGTTGGCGGCTGGCCAGATACGCGACGCGCGGATTTCGATCAACAGCTGATGTCCCTGCTCGAGGAGAATTCGGCGCAAACCGAGTCCCCGTGGGATGATTCCCATCCTGAATCCATCCCGTTCATTTACCGCTGGCATAGCGGCGCGGCCCATTGTCAGAGTACGATGAAGAGCCCGGACGATGAGACATGGTATGACCGCGCGGCGGAGGCGTACGCTAAAGTGCCGTTTGTCGGGACCCTTGCTCCGCGTTTGGACGATTTTTCCAAGGCGTGCGTGGCGAGGTACGAGGCCAAATGAGAGTTCTCATAACGGGGGTTGCCGGCCATCTCGGTAGTAAATTGGCCCGATGGTTGATCAATGAAAACCAAGATAAGGTCTTTGGTATCGATGACCTTTCCAGTGGATATATCGAGAGTGTGCATCCAGGGGTGGTTTTCCGCAAGCGGTCCCTTGGACGTGATCCAATGCCTGATCTTGGTGATATCGATTACGTCTTTCATTTTGCGGCGTATGCCGCCGAGGGTCTATCGCCATTTATCCGCCACCACAACTACGTCAATAATCTTGTCGCGACGGCTGATGTGGTCAATTTCTGCATTAAAAATAAAGTAAGGCGTTTGGTTTTCACGTCCTCAATGGCAGTGTACGGGGAGGGGAACCCACCGTTTTCGGAAATATCTGAATGCGATCCCATCGACCCGTACGGCAACGCCAAGCTTGCGTGCGAGCGGGACATTCAAATTGCGGGCGTTCAGCATGGCCTGGATTGGTGCATTATTCGGCCTCATAATATCTACGGACCGGGCCAGGATATCTGGACCCCATACCGAAATGTTCTTGGGATCTGGATGGCGAAGGCTCTGCAAAACTTGCCTTTGACCGTCTACGGGAGCGGTCTCCAAAGACGCGCATTCAGCTATATTGATGATATTTTACCGTGTTTGTATGAGGCCGCAGCGTCGCCGCACGCCTCGAAGCAAATCATTAATCTTGGTGGAACTGACGCGGTTAGTATTAACAAGGTGGCGTCCGTAGTATCAACTCTCACCGACACGCCGATAAAGTATGCGGAGGGGCGCCATGAGGTCTTAAACGCATGGTGCACAACTTCCAAAAGTCGGAGTATTTTGAAGTATAAAGAGTCCGTACCATCAATTTCGGGGATCAGCGCTATGTGGGAGACCGCCAAAATGATGTGGGCTCGTTTTCCGCAGCGTCGCGGAAGCCACAAAATTGATATGGAGATCACGGAAGGACTTTACTCGTACTGGAAAGACTGATGCTTCATCTGCCACCAAAACATTACGCTTGCCAGACATATGTGGGAATAGGAGATCAGCATGAAATGGGCCGTAGGCGTCACGACAGTTCCGAAGCGGATGAACGATGGGTTGTTGGATCGGACTTTGGAATCCCTAAACGATACGGGGTTCATTGATCCGGTGATGTTTGTGGATGGCGAGGGCCTGGCCACTGATTGGGCCGTTTTTCGAGGTGAGTCCGTTACGGCTTACGGCAATTTCTTACTTGGGATTTGGGAGCTTTTTATCAGGAATCCCTCGGCGGACCGGTTCGCCATGTTCCAGGATGATCTGGTCGCATCCAAGAATCTTCGGGCGTACCTGGAGGCGGTCCCGTATCCGCCGTCATCGTATCTGAACCTCTACACATGGCCATGCAACGCCAACACGGCGGGTAACCCTAATTGGAACCCGGATCGGACAGGGTTTATTTTGAGTGACCAGATGGGACGCGGTGCGGTTGCCCTGGTGTTCGATAATGCTACGGTGCGGACCCTTTTGTCGAGCCGTGAGATGGTCGAGCATTTGAATGATTCCCACCGCAGTACGCGGGCCATTGACCGCGCCGTGAAGAATGCGTTGGGCGGTGCCCACATCCGGGAGTTCGTACACAATCCAAGCTTGGTTCAGCATACCGGGACGTATTCTGTAATTTCCAAGCGGAACAACCACCACCCGGAATCGCCCATATTCAACGGCGAGGATTTTGATCTCTTATCACTATTGGAATGCAATGGACCAAAAAGTCACGATTCGTAATAGCAGCCTTGATTGGCGTGAAATTGGAAATAGGACTGTTGAGCTCCTCGATATAAACGTTGGCAACGCGGAGCGACGGCAGGGGGTCGGCACCAAGCTTGTTTTGGAAATGATGGAAGATATGCCTAGCGATACCGGGCTGATCATTGCCATAACCCGCCAAAGTAATGAGGTTGCCCAGGAATTTTATGAATCTTTGGGCTGGCGGATCGTAGGACGTCTTCACCGGTTCTATCCCGATAAGAGTGGCGGAGAATCAGCCCTTATGTATGGATTGGATGTATGAAAGTCGGATCATTTGTCTTTGCAACCGATCAGGGACTTGGTTATTTAGCTAAGTCTTTTTACGATAATGACGTCGTGACTGATGTGATTATGGTGCAGCACGGAAGCCGTGAAAATCACGTAGATTGGTATCCGGGCGCCACGATCCTGCCCGCAAGCAAACTCAAGATCATGCACGCCAAAGAATTCGTCCGAGAAATGGACGTGATGTTTTTCTTTGAGACGCCGTTTGATTGGAATATCCTTGAGTTTTGTCGCGAGGTGGGAACAAAAACCGTATTAATGCCCATGCACGAGTGCACGCCTAAGATCCTACCACAAACGCCTGATGTGTTCCTTTGCCCGTCCGCTTTAGAACTTGGGCTGTTTGGTGGCTCATTCATCCCCGTCCCGGTCGGGGTCCCGTGGTCTGAGCGACGTGTGGCCAAGCGGTTCGTACACAATGCCGGCAACGGGGGCCTGCTTGGGCGGAACGGCACAGACGTAGTCGTGAAGGCGATGGAGTACATCGAAAGTGACGCTGAAATAGTCATACGTTCCCAAGAGAAGATTGTGGGGTTGGATCAGGAACCGGAACATGTCCCGGCCGATCAACTTTACGACGGTGATGTTTTTCTATTTCCTGAGAAATTTGACGGTTTATCCTTGCCACTTCAGGAGGCATTTGCCTCGGGAATGCTTGTTATGGCCTTGGATCGATATCCGGTCAATACGTGGCTCCCGCGAGGGCCGTTACTCCAGGTTGAGCGGTACGAATCCAACAGCATCGCAAAGGGTTTCTACGAATTTGATGAGGCGATTGTGAGCCCAAAGAATGTTGCACGGTGGATTGATTCCTGGTACGGCCAAGAAATCGGCGATTTTTCGATGATGGGCAAGTGGTGGGGGCAGCAGAATTCTTGGGTGGAGCTTCGCCCCAAATATATTGAGTTTTTGGAGGCCATCGAATGAAGGCTATAACGAGGGTCGCGCGGACGGGTCCGCTCGATGCAGAACGGGGCGAGCATGAAAATTCTGTACGTCGGTAACCACAACCAACCCAATTCCAACGACGATGAGGGCGCTATTGCGTATTCCCTCGGCAAGGTACTCGGGCACGCTGTTGTGACAGCGGGCGAGGACATTCCCCAGGAACAGATATTGTCCCTGGCAGGTCAGTTTGACTTGGTACTGTTCCACAAATGGGCTGATTTCGATACCATTGCCAAAATCAAAACGCGCAAAGCGTTTTGGTATTTCGATTTGGTTGATTACGATGACCCTGAAATCTTGCATAGGTGTCGGCTGCGCATGGCATGGATGGACCGCATGATGCCCCTGGTCGACATTGGGTTTTGTACGGACGGGGACTGGGTGCGAGCCAATGCTTGTCACGGCAAACTTGTCCGGTTGACCCAGGGCGCTGATGAGAGATTCACCGGCCTGCGCCTGACTAATTCCCTTAAACGCAAGATACTCTTTACTGGTATTAAAGACGGCGGAGTTGGCCGACGCGAGTTTGTTGATTTCCTGAAGGCGACATACGGACCCGCTTTACGGTGGATCAGAAACGGCACCCATCAGGAGAGCCTTGCCCAGGAAATAGCGGACGCGTCCATCGTGGCGGCGCCGGACCACCCAACTACAGATGATTACTGGAGTAACCGGGTTTACCTAACTCTCGGTTTTGGTGGATTTTTGATGCATCCCTATTGCGGGACCCTTGCCAATCATTATGTAGATGGGAAAGAGATTGTCCTTTACCGGGGACATGATGATTTTAAGAATAAAGCTAGCCACTACATGGGCCAGCCGGAACTCCGCGAGGCGATAGCTAAAGCCGGGCTGCGGCGGACCCTAAAGGAACATACTTATACTCACCGATGCCAAACTTTGATAGAAATGGTGCAAAATGCCAAGACCTATAATGGATGAGAATTTTTGGCGTGATCGGCTGATGACCGCCGACGACAAGGGGGAACGGCACAAGGCCGTTTTTGAGTGCCCTATGTCGACATGGCGTAGCATTGAGGATGCCCACAGGCGGATTTTGGATAGGTTGGTAAAACCCGAAGATTCTATCCTTGACGTTGGTTGTGGCTGGGGGAGACTCCTTTGCCTATTGCCGGACTCATGGGCTGGTATTTACCATGGTTTGGATATCAGTCCTGATTTCGTGGAACTGGCCAGGGAAGAGCACGAGAGTCAATACTGGTTTTTTCAGATGGATATGCTTGAAATTCCTGAGAATGCAGGCCTGGAACGTGAGTATGATTGGGCGGTCGCTATCAGTATAAAGCCCATGATAATCCGTGAAGTCAGCCTTGAGGCGTGGCAAGAGCGGGAGGCGGCTATTCTGACCCGGGCAAAGAAAATTTTGTTTTTGGAATACGATGCGGACGATCCAGGTGCAATTAAGGAGCGATAGTGATGAGGGAAAACCCGGGCAAGATTTATGACGCGAATGTCTGTGTCGTCGGCGGCGCAGGCTTTCTAGGGTCCCATCTGGTCAATCACTTGATCGAGGAGCGGCTCTGTAATGTGACCGTTGTCGATAATCTGACGGTCGGGCGGCGGGAGTTCATTCATCCGGCAGCCCGGTTTGAGCACCACGATATCACCGGGAGCGAAACCCACCTCGCTAAATTTTTCAATGAACATCAGACCCAATTTGTGTTTAATTATGCCGCCCACCCGTATATCCCGGTGTCGTACGACCGTCCGCTCCACGTATTCGAGACCAATGCAACGGGCGCCATGAAGGTGATTAACGGCGCCCAGGAAGCCCATTGCGAGGCGATCTTACAAGTATCGTCCGCCGAGATTTACGGAAGCGCAAAGTTGGGGGTCCTTAATGAGTCCTACCCAGTTGAGCCTCATTCGACGTACGGGGTCGCCAAGGCGGCGGTCGATCAATATTGCCAAACATCGTGGAAAGAGCGGAACACTCGCGTGATCTCCATGAGGCAGTTTAATTGCGTAGGACCCCGTGAAACCCACCCGTACGTGATTCCCGAAATCATCAGCCAAATCCACGTAGGCAAACGCGAGGGGATGTATTACCGGGTGGATCTCGGGAATAATACACATCGGGATTTCCTGGCTGCGGGCGACGCCGTCCGCATGGCGACCGAGTTGCTGGAGCATGGCGAGTTCGGCCAGGTCTACAATATGGGAAGTGAATCCGCAGTTCAGATTTACGATCTGGCTTGTATGATAGGACGGCTAATGGGGCGGGATTGTGTAGTCCGCAAGGATGAAACGCGGGTGCGGCCGTGGGAAATCTGGTATTTGATGAGTGATAACACTAAACTTTACGATACCATCGCATATCGGCCACAAATGGGTTTGGAGGATTCGTTGGAGTTGACAATCGAGGATTTCCATCGAAATGGGGATAAGTGGGTTTGGCAATAGGAGAGAGAGATGGATGTAAAAGACGGACAGACCTGTGGCACTTGTGGTTTGTGTCATGCGGCGAATGATAAGTTGGGTACGTGCCGAATGGACCCGCCAAATTTGATGTTCCTCCCAAAACCGGCGAATGTGACTACCGGCGCGGGACCGCAGATGCAGCCAACGACGATTTACCCGACTGTCGATATCACCGATGTGGGATGCGGGAGGCATACACAACGTGCAGACCTACGAAGAACTTGAGGTCGCATGGGCTGAATTTAACGGCTTAGACCCCGCTGGAATGGTTGTCTGTTCTAGCGGGTCTTCTGCTTTGCACCTCGCCGCGACTATTGCTCCCGGGCAAGCCCGGTGGCCGTCACGACCGCCTGTCGCGATTATGCCCGATTACACCATGGTGGCGTGTCCCCGGGCGGCGGCCATGGCCGGCATGATCCCCGTTTTCATGGATTGTGGTGATGATTTACTATCGACAGACAGGGATATCCGCGAAACCAATCCAGCCTTCAGGAATACCAGGGTATTTATGCCCGTCCATATTTACGGGCGGCAGGTTGATATAGGAATCTTTGTTGGCGTTGCGAGGGTACTGGGGGCGGCCGTCATCGAGGATATGTCCGAAATTCACGGGGTTAATCCTCATCCGGATACGGACGCCGCGTGCTGGTCGTTTTACCTCAATAAAATCATTGCGGGTGAAGAGGGCGGCGCCGTCTACTTCAGAGACCCCGAAAAAGCTATCTTGGCTAGAAGCCTTCGCTCGATGGGTTTTACCGACGCTCACGACTTTATGCACGTCCCGGGCGGGTTTAACTACCGAATGTCCAATGCCCACGCAGGGTTAGTTTTGTGTAGTCTAAGGGACTACCCTACAATGTTGGCCGGGCGTCGATACAACGAATCAGTCTACGATTCGCTGGTGCCACTCGAATGGCAAATGCCTCCACGGGCGGCGCCGTGGGTCTATGATATTCGGTTGCCCTTCCCTGACATGGTTGACGAGGTCGTGCGTGCGATTCCGGGAGCAAGGCACGGGTTCAAGCCTATGCGGATGCAACCTGAATTCTTAGAGGCGGGATATAGGGACACGAACGCATTTCGCATGTCGCAACAAATCATGTACCTGCCGCTTGGTCCCGAAATTCACAAAAACCGTATCTGCGAAATGGTTGAAACGCTAAAGCGAACCATCGGCGCATAAATAGCCCCGACCCAGTACTCACTAATAACCACTCGCTCCGGTTGGTAGTGCTGGGATCGGGGTTTATTTTTCTTCGAAGCCTGTCGGCATTTCTGTGACTTTGTTCCGGTGGACTATAGACCCTTTTATCGGCCTCAGTCGCGGGATTTCTCTTCCTGGACCTGTCCATCTTATCGGTACCACTCGCCGGTAATACTTATCGGAATTAGCTTGACGGAACTCTGATACTCCGCTAAGCTTCAAGAGCGGTGGGGAGGCCCCGCTGCCTGAACGACCTGCGAAAAGGAGTTTCCCATGAAATTACTCTGGAAATCACTGAGCTACCGAGCGATCTCACTTGCCATCACCTCGACGGCGGCCTTCGCTGTCACCGGTTCATTATCTATGGCCATGTCCCTTGGCGGCGGTGATGCCCTTGTCAAGATCGTCGCCTATGCCTTGCACGAGAAAGCCTGGGAGGGCGCCGGCACGGCGACCGCCTGATCCCTAACCCCGGAGGTGACACTATGACGTGGAATAAAACGACAATCGCCAATATTTGGAAATGGGCGCCCAATCCGGGCCACCTCTGGCCCCGTGATTTTAAGTGGGTGAAGATAGCTTCATCGACATGCCCCTCTGATGAGGCGGCCGAGGCCTGGCTGAATAAGGAAGCCAAAGATCGCGGTCACGAAATTGATGAAGACGGAACTACCAAAAACGGCTCTGAATTTCTTTATGAGTACGATTTCGTTCACGATAATGAGGACTGACATGACAAAATTTACGCTGATTAGCCGTAAAGAGGAATCGGACAACATACGATTCGAATTCAAAACCGAGACCGGCGAAGAAATAGTTCTCAAAATTTACGACCCCGACCGGAATGAGGATCTTGGGTATCCCCGGGAATTCATGACGGGTAATGTGATCTGGGACCGAGACAATTGGTTTGCGGGTAATAATCTCGACAATTATGGCCACGGTCCTGGAATCGATTTTACGGGCTCGCCCCTGGAGTATTGTGAGTATTTTTGGAATGATTTTAATTCCAGTAGAAAGTCCACGACCTGATGCCGATTAACAAGTAGACGAGCGTAATTTACTAACCCCCGTACCAAGGAGAAGACAAATGGTTGCTGACATCACAACACGAGCGGACGGAACAGCCGAAGCGGCATTCGCCATGCAACCCGCCTGGCACGATCTCGGGGTGGTCGACACCGACCCCGACAAACTGACAAGCAAGGAGTTTTTCACGGCTGCCCAGCTTGACTGGAAAGTGAAGCAACAAAAGATGTGGGTCGGCGACGATTCATGGACGGTAGTCGAGGCGCCGGACAGCCTGGCAAATGTCCGCGAGGACAACGGGTTCATTCTTGGGTATGTTTCGCCGCATTACAAGATTGTTCAGAACAATGAGGCGTTCGAATTTTTGGATAGCCTTCACGAGGACAGGGAACTCGATTACGAATCCGCGTTCAGCCTACGGGGGGGCAAGGAAGTGGTCGTGACCGCCAGGCTCCCCAAAGTTGATGAAATCGTCCAAGGGGACGAACTCCAACGGTACGTTCTCATGGGTCTGAATCACGGCGGCACGGCGGCGATCTGGTTCGGGGTGACTTCGGTTCGGACGGTTTGCTCGAACACGTATGCCCTGGCCCTGGCCGAAGGCGACTGCAAGGAGCTGAGTATTCGCCACAGCGGGAACGTGAAGGACAGCCTGGATAGAGCCCGGGCGATCCTGAACCTCGCCAACACGATGCACGATGACCATGTCGAGGTTTGCCGGGGCCTTGCGGGGATCAACATGTCCGACGAAATGTGGGACAAATACCTCGACATCATGTGTCCCCGGATGCCCCAGGAGGACCCCGACTGGACGCCGCTTCGCGACCGGCGCGTGGTGGAAACCCGGACGGCCATCGAAGAGTGCTACCACAACGAACGGCAGACGATGCCCGGGGTCGAAGGGACTGCTTGGGCGGCGTTCAACGCCATTACGGAACACATTGACCACCTACCGCGACGCGGGGCGACCCGGGCGCAGAAGGCCGAAGCCCGGTTCAATGTGACCCAGTACGGACCGGGCCGTGACCAGAAGGAACGGGCGATGCAGGCGATCCTTCGCCTGACCTTGGCCAGCTAACGAAGATGGCAGAAAACGGCTCGGACACCGCAAGGATCCGGGCCGTTTTTGCGTTGGTAATGTTCGGAATTGTCCTGGACGAGACTCTGAACCTTTGCTAAGCTTCAAGTACGAGAGGGGGTGGCCCCCTCCGCCTGGCCCGAGCTGAAAGGGACATCATGAGCATTAAAAAGACTACGTTTACCGAGTTTGCTGAATCCAAACTAGCCGAGGCAGATGCCCTCGTGTTTTTGGGCTGTGGGGGCGATCTTAAGAAATGGGTCAGCGGCATCAGCGGCATCCTCACCGAGGAAAACATCATGAAGCCGGACTCCGAATGGTTCGTTCTGAAAACGACGGGCGGCCGAACTGATCTGGTTTGCCCCCTGAACGACACGGTGAACCTCGCCAAACTCGCCATGTGGCGCCTCCGCTTCGGTGACTGCTCTTGGTGGAGTGACTACGCGGTGAACTACGCTGACCACCACGCCGCATAACCTCAGAAAGGGAAATCATGAAAATCACAATTGAACATTGCCGGTATGCCCCGAAATGGGAAACACTCAATAAGATGCTAAAGGAAGTTTTGGCCGATCCCGACGGCAGACTTTCCAAGATTGACCGTGTGGACGGCGGTGTCGATTATCACGCCACAGGCAGGTACAACCTAGAATGGGATGATCGCAGAAGCCATGCCGTGTTGCCGATCACTTTGGTCTGCGTCCCGGTTGGAAAAAGTTCGGAATGATCCTGGACAATACTCTGAACCTTTGCTAAGCTTCAAGAGCGGGAGGGGGTGGCCCCTCCGCTTGGCCCCGAACGAAAGGTTTCAAATGAGTGCCTACGAACTGGCTGGCGAACTTCTGGCTGCGGGTTGGCCCAAAAGTCGCAAGCTCGTCATTCTGGCGGCGCGGTTCTACAAGGGCCTGGAAACGCTTGAGTCGCTCAAGCGGTACCTCAGCACTAGCGATGTTCTTTACATCGCGAAAATGCGGTAACCGGACGCCTGTTTTTCATGAAAGGGATAAAAATGTCGATAAGCCGAGGCGAAGTCACCGTTGAACTAGAACCGGGTAATTGGTACTGCGTTGTGGCGACCGAAGAGTATGATTTTGATTTTCGGGATTGCACCTCGTATGGGCCGTATCCGACGGCTGACAAAGCCAGTGAGGTAATGCATGCCCACGAAGCTAACCCGGGCGGCGGGTATGAGATGGCCCACGCCGAACTGGACGATTACCACCGCGACCTTGTCAAACGAGCCCGCGATGGCGGAGGTGATTGTCTGGCGAGTCTTCGGTGGTACGGGTGATTTTAAGGAGAGAATAATGGACCCTCAAACTACGCTACATAGTATGCTGTCCGCCCTGGCGGAGAACGACCGCGACGATGCGGAAGCCTATCTGGGCGACCTTCTTAACTGGATTGAGCGGGGCGGGTTTCTTCCGGTCGTTCAGTTTGCTGGCCCCGGTAAATTTGGAGTTGAGCGACAACTTGCTGGCAAAAGTTCGGAATGATCCTGGACAAGACTCTGATACTTTGCTAAGCTTCAAGAGCGGGAGGGGGGCGGCTGGTTCCCCTCGGCACACTTCTGTTTTTTGCCTCTTGTGAAAGGACCTGACATGACTATTAAATCCCGAAGCGAAATGCCCACCGTTGAGCGGACGATTGACCTGAATGGCCCCGAAGGCAACGCCTTCTTTCTGATGGGCCTCGCCAAACGGTGGGCCAGGGACCTGGAACTTGACGGCGAAGCAATTATCGCTGACATGATGTCCGGCAACTACGATCATCTGGTCGAAGTTTTCGATGAGCACTTCGGCTCCTTTGTCACCATTTACCGCTAACTCCGAGGGGCGAAATAAGCCCCTTATTTACTGAACTCTGTACCACCTGAAGGAGTCCAATCATGACTAAGTATGCTGATGCAATGGCGAAACTTGTATCCAAAATTCCGGATGCGAAATCATCGCCAGAAATGATCGTTTGCCGGGTTTTCCAGGCGACGGCTGACGCCACGGGGGGCGACATATTGCAGTGCTGCCGCGATTGCGGCGAAGAAGAAGTAATCTACCGCGACGGACTGTACGATTACCTGGACGCCTACGGAGGCGAGTACGGGGCCACAGTTCAGAAGTGGCTGATGGAAATCCCGGGAAGCATTAAGGATCTCGAAGGGATTCTGGACACCGCCGGAGTATATAAAACTTGGTCCTAAGGAGACAATGATGGAAGCCCATAAAGATCATTTGAAGATGAATTGTGAAAAGCTGCGGGATAACGCGGCGTCCCTGATCTCCAGGGGAAAGATGGTCCGCGCTGACCTTATTCTGGATCTTCTCGCGGTACTGGGCGCCAATGAGGCCTCACAGTCCGAAGAACCCGGCGATCCTAACCATTGGAAATTGGCGACGATTGTTGATGTTTCGGACCGGGTTCGCCGTATTTTAGCTTCGGAGTACTGGACAACACTCTGAACCTTTTAGACACTGAAAGGATGGTGATCAATGCAGAATACGTACGAAGCGTTCTATCGTAAGAAGCGTCTGACTGTGACGGCGGAGACGTCACTCAAGGCGCGGGACAAGGCAGCGGACCTGTTCAAGGCTCGCAAGGCTTACGACGTCACGGTTGTACTGGTCGAAAAGGAAGGCGAGCAGGTTACTCACAAACCCATGTTCTGAGGGATTTTGAAATGACAGAAGTTGCTATTCGGGCGCGCTAAGCTTCAAGTGCGAGAGGGGGAGGCCCCCTCCGCCTGACCGTACCACCTGAAAGGGACCAATCATGAAAGACGACATCACCAAACTCGCCGAAACGATCACACCATACCATGAAGCCACTTGGCACTACCAAGTCAAAGAGTGGAGACGCGACGGAGAACGGGAATACCTCGCAATCGTTACAGACGGGTGCACCGACAACATCCATCAAGCTCACGCCCTCTGCAACAGTTCCAGCAGACCAAGACATATCTGGGACACACGCTCAGAAGAAATAGTTCATAGAAACTATTGACCGAACGCGATCTACCGCGAGATGATGATCGCCGGCCGGATTCCCCGAGGTGGTTTTCACGGGGACGATTCAAGAAGCCCGCCGCCAGTGGGTAGGAATGAAACAGCGGGCTGCACCATTGTGAAAATCAGTTGACCTCGATAACCGTCCCGATTTGCATCTCGGTAATGTGGGTGACAACCACGAATTGGCACTCCATCTCCCTGGCG
>Ga0114918_10000542_pt1 | contig 32708 bp, 34 predicted proteins | sample LantaG_FD_87015 | JGI IMG/M metagenome (GOLD analysis project Ga0114918, IMG submission 87015) | Deep subsurface microbial communities from Baltic Sea to uncover new lineages of life (NeLLi) - Landsort_02402 metaG | ecosystem: Environmental > Aquatic > Marine > Oceanic > Sediment | place...
ATTGAAAAAAGGGGAGGAGGAGAGGGAGAGAGAGAGAGAGAGAGAGGGAGAGAGAGAGAGAGAGAGAGAGAGAGAGAGAGAGAGGAAGGAGCGTCGGCGATTGATGCCCAGTTCGTCGTCGTCGTCGGTCTTCTTCTCTTCTCTCTTTCGTTCGTCCGCCTAGTTCTTCTCTGTGCTTTCTCGTAGGCTCGAGAGACGGAAGAATCCCTCGTGAGCGTGCGCGTGCGTGTGTCCTAGGGCGCGGCGCTCTTGGGACCTTGCGCGCGTTTTTCTAGAGTTTTTGGAATTAGTGAAAAAAAGGCAAGAGAGCGGCAAGCGGCAAAGACGAAGAAAAAATTTCTCGCTCGCCGCTCTCTCTCTCTCTCTTCACAAAAACCTCGACCGCGGCGGCAAGCAAGCAAGCTCGGAGCGAAGAAAGAAAGGAAAAAAACATGGACTCTGCGAGCCTCGCCTTCGACAAGGTAAACATTCGAGCACCTTCTCTCCCCTTTTCGCTCCTGCTCTCTGTTCTAGCGCATAGAGCACGCTGCAGAGCTATCGCGAGACCTGTTTGTTTGGTCGTCTGAGGCATGGAAGCGTTCGCAAAACCGGCGACGAAAGTAAAAGTCGCATGTCAACCGACGAGAGAAGAGAAAAAGGGCGAAACTGAAAAAAAACTCAAACCTCACCAATTCTCCTCTCTTTCTCTCTGCTCTCAACAAAACACAAACAGGAGAACAACGGCGCCACTGTCGCTTCTTCGGAAGTGTCCGGCTTCAAGAGGCCATGGGACCACGTGAAGGCTGAGGCGGCGGGAGCGGGCGGCGACGCGAAAGCAGGAGCAGCAGCAGCAGCAATCGGAGGAGGAGCAATCTCGTCGTCGCCGGCGAGAAAGCGCAACCCGCTCGGCGTCTCTGCCCACCACGCTGTCTTCGCCGCCGGCTCCACTCCTGGAGCAGTAGCGCCGTCGTCGTTCATGGGGCCTCCTCCTCCGAGGGCCAGGGAAGAAAAGGTGAGGAAAGGGAGAAGGAGAAGAGAGAAAAGAGAGAGCGCGAATTTCGACGAACGTTTTTTTGCGGCGAACGAGGAAAAAACAGTCGAAAAAAAGGGAGAGGAGAAAAACTCACTCGCTTTCTTTCTTTCTTTGCCTCAAAACCCAACAGAGAGCCGCCGCTCCTCCTGCTCCCCAACCGAACACCGCATCTGACCTCGAGCGCATGCGCCTGCAGCGCGAGGCCCTCAAGCACAAGCTTCGGGAGCAGCAGCAGCAGCAGCCCCCGCGCCAAACCACGGGCCTCTCGACTTCTTCTTCGTCGACTTTCCACGCCGCTCCCACGCCGCCGCAGCCGCAGCCGCCGACCACCTGGACCCTCGCCGACTTCGACGTCGGTCGACCCCTGGGCAAAGGGAAATTCGGCAGCGTCTACCTGGCGCGGGAGAGGGCCTCCGGCTACGTCGTCGCGCTCAAGGTGCTGTTCAAGGGCCAGCTCCGATCCGCCAAGGTCGAGCACCAGCTCCGGCGTGAGGTCGAGATCCAATCTCACTTACGGCACCGCAACGTGCTTCGGCTGTTCGGGTACTTCCACGACGCCGAGAGGGTCTACCTGATCCTGGAGTACGCGGCCGGAGGGGAGCTGTACCGGGAGCTGCAGAAGAAGGCCGCCCTCGCTGCCGCCGCGCACGGGACCGGAGGCGGAAGTGGAGGAAGCGGAGCAACCAGCGCAGGAGGGGGAGGTCTGGGAGAGGCCCGCGCCGCGAGCTGCGTCAGGCAGCTGGCAGAGGCGCTGAGGCACTGCCACTCCAAGCACGTCATCCACAGGGACATCAAGCCCGAGAACCTGCTGGTGGGCAGGGACGGCGCGCTCAAGATCGCGGATTTCGGCTGGTCGGTGCACTCGAGGGCAGGGGAAGGGAACAACGAAAACGGCAACAGCAATGGCAACAGCAACAGTGGTGACGGAGACAACTCTCTGCACTCAAACTCTTCCAACAACACCACAAGCACCATCACCACCTCCTCCTCGCGAAGGAAGACCCTCTGCGGCACGCTCGACTACCTGCCACCGGAGATGGTCGCCGGAGAGGCGCATGACAGAGGCGTCGACGTGTGGTCCCTGGGGGTCTTGGCGTTTGAGCTGCTCTACGGAGTCCCTCCTTTCGAGGCGGCGGGCCACTCGGAGACCTACCGCCGCATCCTCAAAGTCGACCTGCGCTTCCCGGACGACGAGGTCGACCCTTCCACCGGCCACACGCTGAGGCCCGCGACGGTCTCCGCCGAGGCCAAGGACCTGATCCGCAGGCTGCTGGCGAGGGAGCCCCGGAAGAGGCTCCCCCTGGAGAGCGTGCTGCGGCACCCTTGGATCCTCGGCAACAGCAGCCAAAGAAGGTAGCTCTTCTTCTCCTTTCCGCCGTTGTTCATAATTGTTCATCATTCTTGTTCTTCTTCTTATTCAGCCTAAACTGTTTCTGTGTCTGTCATAAAAAAAAAAAAAAAGCAAATATAAAACCGAAACGATAAAGAAGGAGAAGAAGAGCGAGTTTTTTTCAACCATCTCTCTCATTTTTTTCCGCTCGACAATCGTCGCTCTTTCTCTCTCTCTTTCTTCGCATTCTCTCTTTCTCTCTCTCTCTCTCTCTCTCTCTCTCTTTCTTCTGCTGCTCTCCATCCATTCATCAATCGGTGAGCACCTCGCGCCTCTGCTACGTCGCCTCATGTGTCCTGTGAGAAAACACAGAGAAAGCAATGCAGCGAACAACGGGCGCGAGGTCGTGGAAAATTCAAAATCCAAGCAATCACGATGGCCATCAAATCGGCGAAATCCTCTCTCTCTCTCACGCTCTCCCTCCTCCCATTCCCTCCTCTTCCACGCCCTTTTCAACCCTTCTCGTCTCTCACAGGGAACACAGACAGGTCGTAACAACCCAGCGCAACACCAAAATGGCTCCACCGAAGCGAGGCCCCACGGCCTACTTCCTGTTCGCCGACTCGGCGCGGGCCGAGGTCCGAGCCGAGCTCGTCGCCGCCGCTTCTTCGACCGCTGCCGCTTCCTCTGCTGCCGCCGACCCCGCTGCCGCTGCCCCCTCCGAGGCCCCCAAGATCTCCGTCGCTGCCGTCGCCAAGGGCGTGGGCGAGAGATGGAAGGCCCTGACCGACGCCGAGCGCGAGGCCTGGAAGGAGAAGGCCGCGGCCAAGGCGGCGGAGGCCGCTGCTGCGAGGGAGGCAGCAGGAGCGGGAGGAGAAGAGATGGATCAGGGCGACGAGGAAGCAGCAGCAGCAGCGCCTTCCGCTGCTTCTCTCTCTTTCCCCCTCTCCATCGTCCGCAAGCTCATCATGCTCGACCCCGAGGTCGCCCGCGTCTCCGCCGACGCGGCCAAGGCCATCTCGGCGGCGGCCGCGGCCTTCGCCGCCTCGACGCTTGCGGGCTCGGCGGCCGCCGTCGCCGCGCAGAACAAGAGGAGGACGCTGCGGGCTTCCGACGTCACGCGAGCGGCCTCGAGGGACACCAGGTGCCTCGACATGGGCCTGCTGCCCGTGCTGAACGCAGTGAGTGGAGGAGGAGGAGGAGGAGGAGGAGCTGCTGGAGCTGCTGCTGGTGCTCCAGCAGCGAAGGAGAACGCGAAACCTTCGAGCGCCGGTAGCAAGCGCGGGCCCGTTGCCGTCGGAGGAGGAGGGAGCGGGAACAGCGCCGCCGAAGAAGAAGACGCGAACAAGAAGAGGAAGGGCAAAGGGATCGCCTCTGCTCAGAAGCCCGTGCGCCCTGCCGCGGCGTTCTTCGCGCCGTACAAGGGGAAGGCCGCGGCGACGTGAGAGAAGGAAAAGAGGGAGAGAAGGGTTCTCTTTTTTGTAATTTTTGATTTGTTCGTCGCGAAGATTTTTTCAACTCGAAGGCGCGCCACACTCGCAAAAAAAAACAACGCTTGCTCTTTCTCAACTCCCTTTCTCTTCTTCTACTCCCCCTTTCTGTGCATGCTCCGCGCCCTCCTCGCCAGGACCTCTCACGCACTCGTCTCTCGCGCCTCGCTCGCCGCCGCCGTAGAAGGAAAGAGCACGCTCTTTCCTCCTTCCGCGCCTTCCTCTTCCTTTGCCGCCGCTTCGATCGGCCATCGATCGTCGACGTCAACAATCGCTTCCGCTCTTCCTCATCCCTTCCGCTCCGTCTCCTCCTCAACGATGTGCGCCAACGCCTCCACCTCCTCCTCCGCGCCCGAGCGCACGTCCGTCTGCATCGTCGGGTCCGGGCCGGCGGCTCACACGGCCGCCATCTACGCGGCCCGCGCCGAGCTCAAGCCCATCCTGTTCGAGGGGTGGCTCGCCAACGGCATCGCCGCGGGCGGGCAGCTGACGACGACGACCGACGTCGAGAACTTCCCGGGCTTCCCCGAGGGGATCATGGGCGGCGAGATCACGGACAAGTTCCGGTAAGAGGAGACTGTTTATAGGAATGGAGGAAGGAAGGAAGAGAGAGAGGGGGGGGGGGGGAGGCGAAAGAGAGAGCGAGAGCGATGGGGATCGATTCGTCGAATTCCTTTTTTCGAAATTTCCGCCGACGACGCTTCTTTCGCTTTGCTGTTTCGTTTCTTTCAACCTCGACCTCCACCTCACTCATCCCCGCACGCCACTTCTCTTCTTTCTCCCCCCCTCCCCACACACACAGCGCCCAATCCTCCAAGTTCGGCACCAAGATCTACTCAGAGACGGTCACCAAGGTCGACTTCTCCCGCCGCCCCTTCCGCGTCTCTTCGGCCGACGGCCGCGAGGTGCTGGCCGAGACCGTCGTCGTCGCGACGGGCGCCGTGGCAAAGAGGCTCGACTTCCCCGGCTCGGGCGAAGGTGAGGGCGGGTTCTGGAACAAGGGCGTCTCGGCGTGCGCCGTCTGCGACGGCGCTGCCCCGATGTTCAGGGGAAAGCCGCTGGCCGTCGTCGGAGGAGGCGACACCGCGATGGAGGAAGCTCTCTTTTTGACGAAATACGGCAGCAAGGTCTACATCATCCACCGTCGCGACGAGCTCCGGGCCTCGAAGGTGATGCAGAGGCGCGCCCTGGAGCACCCCAAGGTCGAGATGGTGTGGTCGTCGGCGTGCGTCGAGGCCTGCGGGGCCGAAGGCGGCACCAGCAAGCTCGGGTCGATCAAAGTCAAAAACTTGAAGACCGAGGCAATCACCGAGCTCGAGTGCAGCGGGCTCTTCTTCGCTATCGGGCACGAGCCCGCGTCCAAGTTCCTCGACGGGCAGCTGGAGCTCGACGCGGACGGGTACATCGTGACGAAGCCGGGCACTGTCGACACTTCGGTCCCTGGAGTGTTCGCCTGCGGTGACGTCCAAGATAAAAAATGGAGGCAGGCAATCACCGCGGCGGGCACCGGGTGCATGGCAGCTCTTTCCGCCGAGCACTTCCTGGTGGAGCACGGGTCCGCGGGCGAGGCGGAGCAGGCTGCCGAGGAGCTGGCGAGGGGCGCGCAGGTCGCGAGCCCCAACGGGAGCGCTGCTGCTGCTGCTGCTGCTGCCGCTTCCCCAAAGAAGAAGGTGGCCGCCGAGGAGGTGAGAGAGAGGGCTGTCCCTTCGGTCGCGGGCAAGGAGCGGGTTCCGGCCTAGGGATCATTCTTTTTATCTTATTATATCGGGAATACATGCATGAAAACAAGGGCGCGCGCCCACGGGAGAGAGAGAGCGTTAAAAGAGAGAGAGAAACAAACAAACAAAAAAAGAGGTTGAAAAAAACGGCTCTGCAAAGAAAAACAAAAATCCAAAAACTTCTTCTTTCCTTATTTTTCATTTCCACTGTTTCTCTCTCGCGTGCTTTCGCTTTTTTCATTTGATCAGTGCGACGTTTCTTTGTTCGTTTGTCTCATTGTTTTACAGGTTGTTGTGCGGAAGAAGACTAGCGGCCCCCCTTACCCCTCCCCCTCGCAGCGCCGGCGACGTCTTCCAAAGAAGCAGGCCTCCAACTCGCTTCTTCTCCCTCTCCTCCCCCTCCTCCTCCTCCCCCCCCTTTCCCGATCTTGGCCAGCAGCGCCGACCTCGCCGAGTCCAGCACGACGGGGACGCCCCCGAGCAGGTACACGGGCAGTCCCGCGTGCCTCCTGCCCTGCGGCGCCGGGGCGAAGGGGAGATCGGCATCGGCGGCAAAGGCCTCGACGAGCGCGCGAAGCGAGAGCGGGGCCGTCGATGGAGCTGCCGCTGTCGTTTCTTCTTTCTTCTTTTGCTCTTCTTCTTCCGCGGCAGCAGCAGGAACAGCAGCAGCAGCAGCTGTAACACCAGGAACCGCAGGCAGCGCTTCGCCGCTGAGCGCCGCCTCCATCGCCGCCAGGCCCCACTCGAGCTGCGCCCTCACCCTCGAGTCTCCCGCCACCCCTTCGGGAAGCAGCGCCTTCCAGCCCTCGTACCACGCAGCGACCTCCCCAAAGTCCGCATCGGGGTTATGCAGCCAGGCGCGGAGCACCGCGTGCCACTGCGGGAAGAAGGTAGAGCAAAGTAAATCGGAAAAGGCGGCGCGGGAGAGCAGGGGGGTAGCAAGCGCCATCGCCGAGTGCCAAGGTTTCAAGTCCTGAGCCGAAGGGTTGATCTCGAGTTTGCCTCTTCCTCCTCCAACTCCGGCGGCAGAAGAAGAGGGCGGAGAGAGGAGCGTCCTGAGGCGAGGGAGCACGGCCCTGGAGAGCAGGCGGTCCCACTGCGAGGGAGGCGGGGTGGATCCCTTTTCGGAAGAAGAAGGAGCAGAGGAGGAGGAAGAGGAAGAAAAAACGGCGCGCCACGGCCGGAGCAGCGCAAGCGCCTCTGCCACCGAATCGTGTTTTCCTTCCTCTTTTCCTTCTTCCTTTCCTTCTCCTTCCTCTTCCTCTTCCTCCTCTTCCTTCCAGCACCTCTCCAGCGCCCGCGCCAGCTTCTGCCTGACCGCAGGCCACAGGTCCGGGAGCCTGGAGGGCAGCCAGGGAAGCCACGGGTGGAGCCACTGGTGAGGGAGAGAAGAAGAAGAAGAGGTCGAAGAAGAAGATTTCGAGTGCCACTCCCAGCTCCGCAGCGCGCGGTCGAGCCGCGGGAAGGCGGCGCCCTCGGCGACCCTCTCTGCCAGCACGCCCGCCGGGACCGCCGCCTCCCACGCTTCCAGGAGAGCGACGCCGCGCTGGCGCCTGGAGTCCCCGACGGGGTCCCAGAGCTGCTCGCTGGCCAGAGTGGCGCAGAGGCGCGGGAGGAGCGTGGCCTCGAGCAGCGAGGAGTAGGGGCAGAAGGAGGAAGACGAAGAAGACGAAGAATCGTTTTGGTGGTGGTGGTGGCGGTGGTGGTGGCGGTGGTGGTGGCGGTGGTGGTGATGATGAGCAAACTCGTTTCCTCCTCCCGCCACGCCAGCCCCGGCCTCGACCAGTGCTCTCCACTTCGCGACCGCGACGGCTATCCCGCCCGCGCTCGGGTCCTCCAGGGGGTCGGGCCACGACGAGCGGGAAAGCGCCGAAGACAGGACCGGGAGCAGCGCCGCGGCAGCGACGGCGCCGAGGTCGAAGCGGGAAAACGACGAAAAAGAGCTGTCTTTCTCGCTCCTTTTCCGAAGCTCCGAAAAGGCCTTTTCTCCGGCAGCCAAGAGCTCGCACGTGGCTTTCTGCTGCCGCTGCCGCTGCTGCTGCTGCTGCTGCTGCTGCCGCTGCTGCTGCTGCTGCTGCTGCTGCTGCTTCAAAGAAGCAGAAGAGGAAGCACCGGAGGTCGAAACAGGAACAACAGCAACAACGACGGCAGCGCGGGCCCTCTCCAGACCTTCGAGGAGCTCGTCGAGCTCCCGCGCCTCGGCCTCGGCCGCCTCGGCCGCCGCGCGCGCCCTCCGCGCCTCGGCCTCGAAGGCCGACGCGGCGTCCCTCTCGGTCCTGACGGTGGCGTCCCTGCGCGCGATGTCGGCCTCGGCGAAGCGGACCAGCAGCCGGAGGTTGTGCTGGAGCTCGGGCATAGGGAGGTCCGAGTCGTCGTCGTTGGCATCGTCATTATTGCCGTCGTCGCCGCCGCCGAGCCCGGCGCCCGCTCGGACGACCCGGGGCCCCGCGGGGCCGCGCATGTCGACGATCGGAGCAGAAGCAGCGGCAGTGGCAGCCACGGAAGCCGATTCATCGCCTTCCAGGATCTCCTCCGCGGTGCGGTAGGTGCGCCTGGCGCGCTGCTTGGCGTCGCGGGACTTCCAGAGCGGCTCTTGCTGCTGCTGCTGTTCTGCTGCAGCCGCTGCTCCTCCTCCTCGACCTCCTCCTCTCCTGAGAGCGGCAGCGGCAGCGGCGTTGGAGACGGGAGCCGCGGCCTTCGCCTTGCCCCTCTCCTTCTCTCTCTTTTCCTTGGCGGCAGCAGCCTCAGCAGCAGCAGCAGCAGCAGCAGCAGCAGCAGCAGCAGCAGCTTTCGCGGCGGCGCTGTTGCCCCCGACCCCCAAACCCGCCCCCTTTGGCCGAAGCACGGCCTCGACGGGCCTCGAGATCCCTCTGCCGTCTTTGCCCAACCCTTCTCCGGGTCTGTACCCCATCTTGGCCAGGAGCTTGGACCCGATCCCTTTCGTGTGCTTCTCGAACGAGCCTATGTCGCACGCAGCGGGGGCAGCGGCGGCGCGTTTGCCCGTCCTTGCAAAGGCGTTGTTGCTCGTTGAAGGATTCGGTCGACGTTGCTGCTGTTGCTGCTGTTGAGCTTGCTGCTGCTGCTGCTGCCTCCTCCGCCTCTGCTCTTCCTCCTGCTTGGCCCTCGCAGAGGCCTTGATGCTCGCTCCAAAGGCCCCGGGCAGCACGGCGGAGTCGTCGTCGTCGCCGTCGTTGTCGTTGCCGTGTTGGTAACTCGGAGGAGGAGGGACCGCGGCGCCAAGACCCGGGCGTCGAGGAGCATCGAAGTCAACTTCATCTCTTTCGTCGCTCCTCTCCCTCGTCCTCGTCGTCGCTCCCAGTCCAGCTCGCATCGCCGGGGGCTCGTCATCGTCGTCAGCCACATCTCCTCTGTCGCTTCCCGCAGCGAGGCCGGCAGAGACAAAGCCCACGGGCCTGGAGAGAGAAGCGGATGCGGCTGCAGCTTCGTCGTCGCCGTTGTTGCGTCGCCGTCGCTTGTTGCTTCCGTCGCTCCTGCGCCCTCCACCTCCTCTCTCATCGCCGCTGCTACTCTCGTAGCCGTAGAGGGCCTCGTCGCGGGCACGCTGCGGGTCATGGTGGCGCCTGCGGTGGCCTCCTCGCAAGGTGAAGTCGCCGTCGCCGGCATCGTCGAACGAAGGACGACAAGCATCATCGTCGTCGCTGCTGCTGTTTCCTCCTCCAGCGCCAAGGTCGCTGCTGCTGCTCATAGCTTCACAGAGCCGTCCAGGAGCTGTGATCTAGCTCTAGTGAGGAGGACGAGCAGAGGAGAGGGCCATGGTTTTGGAGAAAGAAGGAAAAAGAGAAGAAAAAGAAGAGCGAATGGCTTTTCTTTCTTTTCTCTTTTTTTTCGTCGTCGTCAAAACTCTGGTTCGCCTCGACCGCCTCCGTCTTTTTCTTTTCTTTTCTCTCTCCCTTTCTCTCTCTTTCATACAAGCACCGACAGCCCTCTCCCTCTCCCCGTCCGCCACCGACGAAGATGAAGTCCCTCCTCACCGCCGCGCTCTCATGCTTCCTCTCATTGCTGCTGTTCCGCTTCGTCGTCGCCACGAGCCCCCCTGCGCCGGCTCCGTCGGTTGCTGCACCAGCAGCAGCGCCGCAAGCGACGAACGAACAAACGCCGCCGCCGCAGCCGTCGCTCTCCTCGTCGCTGCTCGGCTTCCTCTTCTCCCCAGCGCCGCGCTCCCCGCTCTCCTCGCTCTACGTCACCAACCCGACGCTGCCGATCAGGCCCCTTCGAGAGAACGGCTGCATCCCCAAGTCGGTGCAGATGGCCGAAGCCTGCCGGTAAAAGAGCTGGAGGAGAAGAGAAGAAGAGGAAGAGAAAAGGCTTTTTCTTTCGTTCGTTCGTTCTTTTTCGACCTCTTCTCTTCTCTCTCTCACACGTCTCTCTCAACCCCCCCCCCTCCAATGCAATCAAAACACCCCCCCCCCTTCTCAGCTTCGCCTTCGACGCCATGCAGGCTGTAGAGGGAGACTCGCGGCTGGCGACGGCGCTCGCCATCGCGCGCGCTTCGAGGCAGGCGGGAGCCGAGGCCTCGAGGAGGTGCTCCGAGGCCGCCGACGCTTTTTTCGCCGAAGGGTGCGCCTGCGAGCCCGCGGTGGTCCTGGGCCTCAAGTTCGTCGACGTGGTGCCTCCCAAGGCGAAAAAAGCACTGCTGGAGATCTCGAGCAAGTGCCCCGCTGGTCCGAGTCCTTCATCTCCTTCGACGATGACAAAGGACGACAACGGAGGCATCTCTCTCGCCGAGGCGCTGGCGCTGCTCTCGTCCTTCCTGCAAGGTGCCCCTCTCCCTGCCCAAGGAGGCATCGCGCAAAACGGAGGCGGAGCCCCGCTCATTGGGCGTTGAAAAAAAGAGACAAAAAGAGAGAAATTTGGAATTGGAAATTTTTTTGGTGATTTTTTTTGTTTTAACAAATTTGGAAGAAAGAAAGGAAAACAAACGAAAGAAAGAAAGAAAGAAAGAAAGAAAGAAGGAAAAAGTTTTCAGGTCAAAATCTCTCTCGCTCGCTCTCTCTCTCTCTCTCACTTCTTCTCCCCGCGCACGGGAGCGGCGGCGATCAGCTCCGGGTCGCGCGTCAGCATCACACGGGGGCCGCCGATGACGTACCTCGCGACGAGAGGCGCCTTCTTGCTGGCTGCCAGCTTCTCCGGGTTCTTCATCCTGCGGGAGGATCCCACGCGCTTCTTCGACTGCGGCGGGGTCACTGGCTGCGCCGCGAGCCACTCGGTGCGCGCCTTGCCCGCGTCGGTGTACGGCAGAGCAGACAGGTCGAGCCCTGCCTCCTTGGCCATGACCGCCAGCCCCTTTTTCTCGACCGACTTGATCGCGCGCGCGCAGATGCGCAGCCTGACCCACCTCCCCCCTTCCGCCCAGAAGAGCCTCTTGGTCTGCAGGTTGGGCTGCTGGAGCTTCTTGTTGCGCTTGTGCGAGAAGGTGACGACGTAGCCGTTGTTGGCCTTGGTGCCCGTGAGCTGGCAGACGCGGCCCGAGGCTGTTGTGGGGGTGGGGGTGGTGTTGGGGGAAGAGAGGTGAGTGAGAGAGAGGAAGAGGTGAGCGACGTCGGCGAGAGAGAAGAAAGAAAGAGGCTTGCCACGGCAGCAGCGAGAGCAGCCGCCGCTTTTTGTCGATTTCCAAGCCGACAATCGAACGCTTTGTCGGTCGACTTGTCTGTTCATTCTGATCTCTCTCCCTCGCGCATTGCGTGTGACTCTACGTCTTCAAGCTCGTGAGATAAAAACCAGAGGCGGAGAGAGCGTGCAAGGCGTCGCCTGCGAGAGGCGATTTCATCGAGCAAAAAAGCGACGGCGACGGCGAGAGAGAGCGGAAGACGTCGAAGAAAAATTTCCGCTCTTCGAAACCCGAATCCTAGGTGCTTCCACCGCACGCAACGCTCTTCCGCTCCCTCAAACCACAAGTTACGACAGTCGATCTGCGTTAGCGGGTGGCGGAAGAGGAAGAAATCGAGCACAGCGAGTCCTTTTTTCCTTCGCCTCCATCAACAAATTCTTTCTCTCCTCCTCCTACCTTCGACCGTCAGTGGCCTCCTCGAGGCCGGGGAGGAGGTGCTCGTCAGGCTCAGCGCGCGCATCGGTGCGGCCAGCGCGTTGCCTCCGGTGGCGAACGCCGAGCCCGACGAGCGTGTGACGCGCGGGGAGGGCCTGAGCGCGCAGTTCATGGCTGCGCGCGGGGGGGATGCGGGGACGAAAAAGAGGGAGGAAAGTCGAAATGTGGGAGAAAAGAGGGCTAGGCGTTTGAGTTTTTTTTCCTTTTTCCGGCCTCGACTTTGGGCCCTCGACCTCGAGCGAGAGAGGCACAGCACAGAACTTTTTTCTTGGCTCAGCCTTTCTCCCCCCGCTCAGGAGCACTCTTCCATCACGCTGTGCTCTCCCGTGTGAAGCTCAGAGTCTCTTTTCCTCCTTGCTTGCGTGTGTGCATGCTCTTCGCCGCAAGAGCTGCGATAAGAACTCTGCTACTCGAGCACACCAGAGCAGCAGCAGCAGCGACGACGACGACGACGACGATGATGATCTCGACGACGACGACGTCGACGACGACGACGACGGTGCATCGATCTGCGCGCCTCTGCGGTGAGTGCGCGTCGCCTTTTTCTGCCGCTGATTCGTATGTCTACGCGTCAAGCATGATGTGTTGCTTCTACAAAAACAAGGAGAAGCAAATCCAAGCTCAAGCAGAGGAAGAAAAAGCGAGCGTTAGCTGTTCGAATGCCCGCTGCTGCCCCCTTGCTCTCTCTAACCTTTCCCGACCCTTCTCTTTCTCTCTCCCTCTCTTCCTCTTCCACGGCAGCTTCCTCCGCGTCCGTGGCCACCGGGAGCAGCATGAGCAACGCCAGGACGATGAGAATCGGAGGTCGGCAGCAACTCATCGCTCGTCCTCCGAGGAGACCTGTGACGACGACGACGACAACGGCAGCCAAAGTCGCAGCGGGCCCTTCTTCTTGCTCCTCCTCTTCTTCTTCCTCCTCTTCCTCCTCCTCTTCTTCCTCTTCTTCTCTGCCTCCTCCTCCGCCGCCTCCTCCGCCGCCTCCTCGCAACTCCCGCTGGCTCTCCTCCTCCGCAGCTGCAGCTACAGCCCTTCTGGCCGCTGCGGCCTTCACCTTCTCCGCCGTGCAGCCGGCAGACGCCCTGCGCTTCCCTTCTCTTTCGGCGGCCTCGCCCGAAGCAGCATCAACGACGAGCGAGAAGAGAGAAAGAGAAAGAGAAGAGCAACCAACCTCTCCTTCTCTCCCTCTTTCAGCCTCCCCCGCGGCCGCCCTCAAGCAGCTCCAGCGCCAGCCTTCTTCTGCTTCGCTGGACATGGTCCCCCTCTCCCCGGAACTCGACAAGGAGCTGTCCGCCGAAGAGCTTGCTTCGGTCAAGCTCTTCCGGGGAGCGACCCCTTCCGTCGTCAACATCGCCAACCTCGTCTCGGTCCGAGGGCAAGGTTATAATTCGATGGACTCGATGCGCGTCCCTCAGGGCACGGGCTCGGGCTTCGTCTGGAACAATAACGGCGTCATCGTGACGAATTATCACGTGGTGAGAGGCGCGGAGGAGATCAAGGTCGCGCTCATCGACTCGAGCGTGTGGTCGGCAAAGTTCATCGCCGGCGACCCGGATAAAGACGTCGCAGTTTTGAAATTACTAGCCCCCACCGAGGTCACGCAGGCCCTGAAGCCCGTGACGCTGGGTTCCTCTGCCGGACTGCAGGTAGGGCAGAAGACCTATGCTTTGGGCAACCCCTTTGGTCTCGACCACTCGATGTCGACGGGGATCATCTCCGGATTGGGGCGCGAACTGGCCTCTCCCAACTCCGGGTCTTTCAATGCCCGCGGCACGACGCTGCGGGGGATCATCCAGACGGACGCCGCCATCAACCCTGGAAACTCCGGCGGCGTCCTGCTGGACAGCAAAGGAAGGCTGATCGGGATCAACACGGCGATTGCTGACCCGACGGGGAAGGGGGCGAGCAGCGGCGTCGGTTTCGCTATTCCGATCGGTGCGAGTTTTTTTTTTTCAGACTTGTTTTTAACCTTTGCTTTGCTCTTCTTTCTTCTTCTCACGCCACATTCTTTTCATTTCTTTCCCCCATCGAAAAAAAAAACAGACACCGTCCGCGGCCTCGTGGAGCAGATTTTGACCTACGGCAAGATCGTCAGGCCCGTGCTCGGGGTGAGGAAATGGTTTTGATCTTTTTTGGCTTTTTTTTCTCAAAGTCGACGAAACCCAAAAAACTAACTTTCGTTTTTTTTCAACCTCTCTCTAAAAAAAAAACAGATATCCATCGCCCCTCCCCAGACCTTGCGCCAGATCGGAGAGAAGGGAGTCCTGATCCTCGACGTGCCCGCGGGCACGCCGGCGGCGGCGGCGGGCATCCGAGGGACGTCGCGAGACGACAGGGGCCGGCTTGTCCTCGGGGACATCATCACGTCGCTCGACGGCAAAGAAGTCAGGACGCAGAGAGACCTGTTCGAGGCTCTCGATGAACGCAGGCCCGGGGATAAAGTGAGGGTCGGGGTGACGAGGGACGGGCAGAAGGGGGTGGAGGTGGAGGTGACGCTCGGGGGTCGGGAGATCGGGAGGGACGAGTAAAAAAAGAGAGGGAACTTTTTCTTTTCCTTTTCTTTCTTTTGTCGACTTTTTTTACTGAAAGAATAACACGCCAGTTAAAAAAAAGGAGAGAGTTTTTTGTTTTCATTCTTCTTCGCTCGCAGCAGGCTTTGAAGAAGAGGAAGAGGAAGAAAAAGGGAGAGGGAGCGGTGGAGACTCTTTCTTGCTGTCCAGCGCGAGCCACACAGCGCGCTCTTCTCGATCCTCCTCCTCCTCTTCTTCTTCGTCGCCGGTTTTCAACTCTCCCATCTTCTTCTTCTTTTCGTCCCTCAGCGCCTCCCTCCGCATGTGGGCGATGAAGGCGTCCACGTCTGCCTCCGCGCCGGGAAGGGCTTTAGACGAAGCAGCAGCAGCAGCAGCAGCACTGGAAGAGACGGGGTCGTTCCAGAGCCGAGCGGACCACGCCTCCCTCCTGGCTCGGCAGGCGTTTCTCTCGGCCTCCTCCGCTCTCGCCTTGGCCGCTGCCGCCGCCGCTTTTTGTTCTTCGTCGCCGTCGCCGTCGCTGCCGCCGCCGTCTCCCTTACTCGCAGCAGCTTCTTCTAGCCTCCTCGCCTCCGCCGCCGCCAGCTCGGCGGCCTCTTCGGCCTGCTCGGCCCGGAATGCCGCGAGCCGGTCCGTGTGCTTGCGCATGCGGCGGAGGAGCTGGGAAGGGGAAGGGGAAAGGAAGAGAGAGGGAGAGGTGAGCGTTTTTTTAAAAAAAAGAAGAAAGGAAGAAAAGAAGGAAAAAAACGCCTCTCTCTTTTCCTCTTTCCTCTCCCTCTCTTTTACCTTGGCCGCCTCTTTCCCTTCGAGACCGGCTGCCTCTGCGCGGGCCTCGAACTCAGAGAGGGCAGCGCGGAGGTCGGGGATGGCGGGGAGAGCGTCTTTTTCGGCGGTCATTTTGGTTTTATGGTTCGAAGAGGAAGAAAAAGAAAAGAAAAAAAGCTGGCAGTTATGAAAAAGGCGAACGAAGAGTGAAAAAAAATAACTTTGCTCTTTTCTACTTCTCCGTCTTCTTTCTCTGTCTCTTTTCTCCTTTGAGTGCGCTAGCTGATTCTAAAAGAGCAAGGTATTTACACAAAAAACGGGAAAAAGAGTGTAACGGGAAAGAAGAGACTAATCGAGGTCGATCGAGAGCAGCGTCCACGGCAAACCCAGTTGGCGGACTGGGAGGCCTTCCGACAGAGGACCCCGCACGAAGCGCCACGAGTGCGGCCTCTTGTCGAGGAGCTCGCGGACCAGCGTCAGCGTCGTCGCGGCGGCCTTGGACTGGGGAGGAGGAGAAGTGCTTGTTGCCTTCGAGGAAGCAGCAGCGACAGCGCTCGGCTCCTTTTGCTCTTTCTCCGCCGTCGGCGTCGCCCCCGTCGTCGTCGCCGAAGAAGAAGAACTCGCGGCCGCCACCGACGACTTTGCAAACGTCTGCACGAGCACGCTGCCCGTGAACCTCACGGCCAGCACCTGGTACCTGCCCGAGAACACCGCGTCGGCGTTGCCCCCGCGGCGGTGGGCGGCCTCGGCGGCCTCCCTGAAGGACTTGAAGTCGAGGTATGTTAGGGAGAGCTTGCTCTTGGGCTCCGTTTCGGCTTCGTCGCTTTCCGCTTCCGTCGTCGTCTCCGTCGTCGTCGGAGAAGAAGAAGAAGAAGAAGAATTCTTCTCCGCTCCTGCCGACGCTTTCGCCGCCGCCGCCGCCATCTTCTCCTCGATCTCCCTGCTGACCGAAGGGCGGTCCTCGAAGCCAGGGATGGCTTCGCTCATCGCCTCGAACAGCGGACGGTCGAGCAAGCCCATGACGCCGAGCTCTGCCCCGCCGACACCGCCGCTGTCGCCGCTGTTTGCTGCGCCTCCGCCGCTGCCGCTCCCACTTTCATCGTCGTTCGCGGTCATCCTCACCACGAGCCCCGCCGCGGCATGCATCTCCTTCAGCCCGTGCAGGGCCCTCAGCAGCCCAGGGGCCACGGCCCCTTTAAGTAAACTCAGGTCGCCCTCGTCCGACAGCGCGTCGAACACCGCGTGCCTCGCGTCGGCCGCACCCTCGAGGAACTCCCGCGGGTCGAAGGAGGTCTCGATGCTGCCGCGGATGAAACGGGAGAGGAGGCGGGACTGGACCGTGCTGACGCCGTCGAGGAGGAAGGCCAGGAGGCCGTGGCGCTCGGCGACGATGGAGCGGAGCGGGGGGGGTGGCGGAGGTGAAGGTGGAGAGGTCGAGGTCGTCGAGGTCGAGGTCGTCGATTTCGGCGACGATGACGACGACGACGACGACGACGACAACGACGACGACGACGACGACGACGACGACGACGACGACGACGACGACAACGATGGAGATGATGCCCGCGCCGCCAGGGACAGCAAGGCATCAAAGAGCGGGCTCTTAAACCGCAGGTCGTCGGCGACGGAAGCCGAGGCGCCTCCTGAAGAAGAGGAGGAGGAAGGTGATGACGAAGATGACGAGCTCGCGTCGGCGGAGAGGTGGCGGAGGAGCCGGAGATTGACGGCGGCCACTGCTGCAAAGGCGAGCGATTGGCGATCTGCTGTTGCAGTGCAAGCCGCCGCCGCCGCGGCTGCGGAAGAGGCCAGGGTCCCTCCTGCTCTGAGCTGACGCAACATCGCAGGATGTGTTCGTGAGAGCGCCGCCTCGTCTCGAGCAACAGAGCCAAGGGGCAGAGAGCGGGAAAGAGAAGAAGAAGATGGACAGTAAAAAAAATGGAGAAAGTGAGCTCGAGGAGAAAACTGGTCAGCGTTTTCTTCTCTCTTTTTTCACCTTCTCGCACCCCGCGACGTTTCATCTTCTTCTTCCCCTCCACACCCGCTGAATTCTTGTCTCTTTTTTTATAAAACAACAACGACAAAGTGTTCTACAAGTGGAAAAGAGAGAGAGAGCGACTCAAAAAAAACAACGGACCTCATCTGAAAAAGCGACTCGACACGAGCTTGGCCGGCAAAACCCCGACGGCCAGCGCCCCAACCAGCTCCCACCCGGCGCCCCCGTCGTCGTCGAGGAGCTCGACGGCCGCGGTCCACTCCCCCGAGGAGACGCAGACGCGCCTGGCAGCCTCCGCGGCGAGGAGGATGGAGGGGTCGATTTCTTCCTGCTCTTCTCCGTTTTCGAGTTCGTTCCCGTTGTCGCCGTCCTCGCTGCTCCTGCTCCTCGCTGCAACCGAAGAGGGGCTCGAGGAAGAAACCGCCGCAGCGACCGCCTCGAGCATCCTCGCCCCGGCCTCCCGCACCGCGGGGCCGGCAGACTCCAGGCTCGCGTAGGCGTTGACCTCCTCCTGGCCCAGAGGAGAAGAGGAACCGCCTTCGCTTTCGATTTCGATTTCCCTGCCGCTTTCTTCTCCTCCTCCTTCCATGTCTCTCGAGCTTCTCTGCTGGACTCTCCCGAGCGCCAGAAGCGCCGTCTCGAGCAGCAGCCTCCCGAGCTGCCTCGCGTCCGCGGCCTGCGCCACCAGCACCGGGTCGTCGTCGTCGTCAAAGTCCGCGGATGCGGAGACGTTGCCGTTTCCCAAGCTTCTCCGCATCGTCGCGAAACCAAAGTTGTCGAGGCAGACCGAGAGCTTGGCCGACGCGGCGTCGTCAAAGATCGACAGCAGGACGCAGCCGCCGCCGAGGCTGCCGTGGGCGACGCCCGCGGCGTGGACGGTCGCCAGGGCCGTCGTGGCCCCGGAAGCTATCCTCCTCACCATCCGACCCCGCTTCCTCAGCGCCCCCTCGAGGAGCTTGGCCGGGGTTGACGCGGAAGGGAACAGCGCGGCGAGGCCCGTCGCCTTCAGAGACTTCTGCTGCTGCTGCTGCGCGTAGAAGGACAGCGGCTGCCCGCCGCCCCATTTAAACACGAGCCAGAGGGATCTGGCGTCCGGGTCGGAGATGGAGGGCGAAGGCGGAGTTCCAGCTTGGAAATCTCTTCCCTCTTCTTCCTCCTCTTCTTCCTCTTGCGAGCTCGAAGGCGCCGACGAGGCCTCAAACCACCCGAGCAGCGGCAGCGCCGCGGGAGGCGCCGGAGGCGGCGGCCCGTCGCTCCTCGCCGCGTGCCACTTCCGCGTCGGCAGCTGCCCGCCGCTGCTCAGCCTGGCCCCGACCTGCAGCTCGTTGCACGCCAGCGAGCTCGCGTGCGGGAAGTACTCCTTCACCAAAACGATCGTCGGCGACATTAAAGGCGTCGGGGGGGTGTAGCGCGCAGCGTAGACCGCCGCCGCTGTTTTCGGAGCGTTGAGGGAATTCCGGGAGGGCTCGCTGGTGATCCAGGAGACGCGGCCGAGCTCCTGGAGCTGTGAGTTTTTTGTTTTTTTGTTTTGGAGGAGATTTGGATTGGAAAAGACAAGAAAGGAATGATTAAGGGTTAGCATCAATTGATGATGAAAACAAAGAAAAACAAACACCCGGAGAAACTTTTCTTTCTTCTCACCAGCTCGATCTCGTCCGGCTCGAAGCCCCCGTCGCCGCCCAGCTCGTCCAGCACCTCCTCCTCCCGCCGCTTGGCGTCGGCGCCAAACGGGGAAGAAGTCGAGAAGGAGGTCGAAGAAGAAGAAGAGGTTGGAAGAGGTTGAGGAGGTTGAGGAGGTTGAAGAGGTGGCGCTGGGTCGACGATCGAGTCGTCACTTGCTCCTCCCTCGCTGGCCCTTCGCCGCCTCTCTTCCGCTGCCCTCGACAGAGCAGAGGCCAGGGCATCGATGTCGAAGGAAGAGGAAGAGTCATCGTCGTCGTCGGGAGCGTCGTCGTCGTTGCCGCTGCTGGAGGCAGCGATTCGATAACGATGGCGACCACGACATCGTCGACGTTGATCGATCGATCCAACAAGCGAGTGGCGCCGAGGCACTGGCGCCGACCCTGCTACTGCTGCTGCTGCTGCTGGTGCTGCTGCTCCAGCAAGCAGAGACGGAGCCAGAGGCCGCGAGGGGGCACCTAGTCGCATCGCAGTCCAGCGAGAGAGAGACAGAAAGAAGAAATGAAAAAAATGAAGATTTCCCTCGTAGCGTGCCTCAAACACAAGTCGGATCTTGTTTTTGGGCTAGTGCTAAAAACAGATCGACATGCCGACCCCACATCCTCCCCCTCCTCTCTTGCTCTTCGACGCGCACTGCCACCTCCAGGACAGCAGGCTCTCTCAGTGCAGAGCTCCTCCCTCAACGTCGGAGGGCGAAACAGAGGAGGCAGAGAGCGAAGAGGCCGAAAAGAGGCGTTGGTGTCGCCTCGACGCTGTCGTTGCTCGCGCCCGTGCCTCTGGCCTCGTCGGCTGCGTCGTCTGCGCCACCTCCGAGCTCGACTGGCCCCTTGTCGCCGCCCTGGCGGACCGCCACCCGGGCTTCGTGCATCCGAGCTTCGGCCTGCACCCCTGGTACCTGTCCGGGCGCAAGCCCGGGTGGGAGCAGAGGCTGGAGGAGCTGCTGAGGTCCAGGCCGGGGGCCGGCGTCGGCGAGAGCGGTTTGGACAAGGCGAAGACAACGACAAATAAGTCGAAAACAAGGAGGCAGCTGCCCTCGATCGAGGAGCAGCTCGAGGTCCTGGCGGTGCACGCGAGGATCGCCAGGGAGCTGCGGAGGCCGCTGACGGTCCACTGCGTGAGGGCGGCGGGGGCGCTCCACGACGCGCTCCTGCCGTTTCGCCCCTTTTTGAAGTCTTCGACCTCGATCTCTTCTCCTCCGTCTTCTTCCTCTTCTCCTCCGTCTTCTTTCTCTTCTGCTTCTGCTCCTCCTCTTCTTCTCAGCAACACCTGCGTCATCTTCCACGGCTGGCAGGGCCCGAAGGAGGAGGTTGCGAGGCTGAGCAGGTTCGGGGAGGGGGTGTTTTTTTCTCTGGGGGCGAGGTCGATCGCGAAAGCGGTCTCGGCAGCGGCAGCGGCGGCGGCAGCAGCGACGGCGACGACGGGCGGGGCGGCAGCAGCAGCAGGAAAGTCTTCAGCTGACGACCTCTCTTCTGTGCCCCTGGAGCGTCTCCTGATGGAGACCGACTCCCCGGACGGGTTCGAGCCGCTCTGCCTCGGCGAGGGGCTTCTTGCTGTGGAGGCGGAGGCGGCGGGAGGAGAAGGAGAGGGAGATGGAGAGGGAGAGGTCGGAGAAGAGAGGGCGACGGAGAGAGAAGGAAAAGAAAAAACGAAAGAAAAATTTCTCAACCAGCCCTCCAACGTCGCGGCGCTGTTCCCGCATCTCGCACGAGCCTTCGGGAGGGACGAGCGGGAGGTCGCGAGGGCATGCTACGAGAACGCGCGCGCGGTCTTTTGCGGCGAGTAGAGAGTAAGAGAGAGAGAAAAAAGAAAAAGAACGAAACAAAAAGCACAAGTGTAAAAAAAAGAAAGAGCGGGAGGGACCGGCACTCCGCTTTTTACAAGAACGAATGTCTATTTCTTTCTTTTTTATCTTTTATAAGTCAGCGCGCGCAGTTGGGAGGGGAACGGGGGGGGGACGGGAAAAGGCAAAAAGTTATTGTTGTCGGTGTTCTTTCTTTCTCTCTTTTCTTTTTCTCTTTTCTCTCTCAAAAGTCAAGATTTGTTTTTTCAGTTCAGGTTCAAGTTCAAAACCGCCGCACGTCCTCCTTCTCCTTCCCCTCCTCCTCACTTCCTGCCTCCGCGCTTGGCGGCTTTGGCCTTGGCGGCGGGGGCCTTTTTGGCCGTCGTCGTCGCTTTCTTCGCCGTCGTCGGCTTCTTCGCCGTCGTCGGCTTCGCAGCCGCCTTCTTCCCGGTCGTCGCCGAGGCCTTTTTCGACGTCTTGGGAGCGGCAGGGGTCTTCGCCGCGGGCTCTATGATTGAGGGGGGGAAGTTGGATGAAAGAAAAGAAGGAAAGGTGAGTTTTTTCTTTTTTCTTTCTCTCTCTCGTTCGCTCTTTCTCTCTCTCCCCTCTCTCTCTCTCTCTCTCTCTCTTCCTCTCTCTCTCTCTCTCTCTTTTCAAACTCACTCTTCGCCGCAGCAGTGGGCTTCTTGGCCGCAGCGGGCTCTGCGTTTTGGTTTGATTGAATTGAGAAGGGTGTGAGAAAGAAGAAAAGTTCAATAGAGAAAAAAACTCTGAAAAAAACGAAAAAGAAAAAAAACAAAACTCACTCTTGGTCACGCGGGGCTTGGAGGCGGTGGGGGTGGCCCTCTTGGCCTTGGGGGCAGCGCGAGGCTTGGAGGCGGCAGCGGGAGTGGCCTTCTTGGCCTTGGGAGCGCGCTCGTGGGCGACGCCGACCTCTTCCTCCCCGTCCTCCTCCGCTCCGGATTCCTTTTCCTTTTCGTCGGCCGCGTTGGCCGCCGCCGCCGGCGCTCCCTCCTCCTCCTCCGCTTCCTTCTCCTCCGCCACTTCCTCCTCCTTCTCTTCCACTTCCATCTCGGAGGCCTCCTTGTCGGCCTCGGCGTCGGCAGGAGCGTCGGCGGCAGGAGCGTCGGCAGCCGGGGCAGCAGCTCCCTCTTCCTCTTCCTTCTCGGCGGCGGCGACGGCGGCGTCGGCGGCGGGCTGCTCCTGCTCCTCCTCGCCTCCTCCCTCTCCTTTCTGCTTCGAAACCTCCTCCCCCTCGGCGTCGTCCTTCGCCTCCTCCTCGGGAAGCACCGTGTCCGAGTCGGCGATCTCGGCGAGCTTGAAGTCGGAGGTGTGGACCTTTTGGGATTTGAGTTTCTTTTTTTCCCCCCGGAAATTTGAAAGAGTGAGAGCAGTGGCGGCGGCAGCGGTTGTTTTTTTTTCCCCGTGCGACGACGACGAACAGCAAAGCGGCGCTCGCTCGCTCGCTCGCTCGCCTTTTTTTTCCTTTCGTTCTTTCGAAGAAGAAAAAACGCTCCCCTTTCTCATCCGCTTTTCTCCCCCTAAGCCCCACTCTCTCGATCCTCCCGAGCGCGAGTCGCACGCTCCTCGCACTCCTCTCGCCCCTCGCGGTGACTGCAAGGCGAAAAAACAAGGGCGTTGAGAAGTCTAACAGCAAGCGTTTTTTGCTCGCTCGCTCTCTCGCTCGTTCGCTCACTTTTCCCGCTCGCGGCCGCAACCCCCTGTCAACCCCTCTTTTCTCTCCTTTCTTTCGCTCAAGGCGTAGAAAAGATAGGGTACCGCAATCTCAAGCAAGAAGAAAGAGGAACAAGAGAGCGGAAAGGGATGGAAAATGGACTCACCGACGGAGCTGCAGCGGGAGCGGGAGCAGCAGCGGCAGCGGCGGGAGCCTCTTCTCCTTCGTTCTTCTCCTGCGGCGCGACGACGGGCGGCTGCGAGATTGAGCCCGAGTTCGGGGCGAGGAGGCTGGTGACGAGGGCCGTGTCGGCCATCATGTGAGCGAGTGAGAGAGAGAGAGAGAGAGAGAGAGAGAGAGTATAGGGACGGGGGACAGAGAGCGGCGAGAGAGAGAAAAAAGTGAAGCGAGCTCGACCGAGTTTCCGTTTTTTTCGTTGACCTCTTCCTTTCCTCCTCCTCCTTCTTCTTCTTTGCCTCTTCACTCCAACTCGCCCTGTCGCTTTTCTCCTATCATCTTTCTTTCCTCTCCCCAACTTGATCTCATTCGACATCATAAAAAGAAAAAAAAACGAACAATGCCAGATCAGGCTTTTTGAAATGGTGTTACACAGCTACAAGAAAAGAAGAAGAAAAAACGAGGGGAAAAGAAGAGATGCAGAAGAAAAAAAAAACTCTCAAAAGTCAAAAATCCGCTCCGACCACCCTCACCAGCTCCCGCAGCTCGAACCCGGCCCTGCACAGCGGGCACTCCTGCTTGTACGAGGTGCCCCACTCGGCCACGCACCGCCAGCAGAAGACGTGGCCGCAGGGCGTCGCCGTCGGGAACCTGCGAGCTCCGAGGCACAGCGCGCACCGGGACTTGGCCAGCGGAGTCTCGTCGGCGTCTTCTTTCTCATTCGTTCTCTCTTTCTCTTCGCGGAGCTGGGCCACGGTGCCGTCGTCGGCGAGCACGACGGCGTGCGTGGCCGCGGCGGAGAGGATCGCGACGGTGGCGGCCGCCGCCGCGTTGGCGGAAGAAGAAGAGCTCGTTTCACCGCCATCGTCCGCTTCTCCTCCTCCTCTCCTTCCACTCCTCCCTTCCCGCTCCACCAGCTCCTCCATCGCCGCCCGGCCCCTCTCCGCGGCGGCGGCGTCGATCGCCCTCGCCCTGGCCCTGAGCGCCGCGGACCCGCCGGCGACGGCCAGCTGAGCGATCAAAAAAAAGCCCAGCACCGAGTACGTGGGTCGACCTCGCGTCCCGTTTGGATTTCGATTCGAATTCGCGGTGATGGCGTCAGGCCGCCCCACGGAGGCGAACCGCACGCCCGTCGCCCTCGCAGGCCAGTGGTAGTAGACGCCGTAGAGGTAGAAGAGGGCGAGGTGGAGCCTGGCGGCGTGCTCGCTGGTTGAGTGCTCCGCCGCGGCGTCGGCAAGCGAGTGGGCGAGCGCGGGCAGGCGCGAGGCCGCGGCGCGGGAGCGGCGGCGGAGGGTTGTTAGAGCAGATGAGGGAGCAGAAGACGGCGACGAAGAAGAAGAAGGATCGGAGTCCGCTGCAGGAGCAGCAGCAGCAGAAGAGCTCGAAGAAGAAGAAGAGGCCTGCGCTTCTTCGCCTTCACCTCGCTCCCTCTCTCGCTCCTCCTCCCTCCGCCTCCGCCGCGCCCTCTCCGCCGCGACCGCGGCATAAGGTCCCATCGCCTTAAGAACGACCAAGGACCACCTCCTGAGGAAGCCCGGAGGCGCGCCACTCGCCGTCACCTGCATGAGATCGCAGTACTCCTCCCCGGGAGTCTGGATCCCTCCTCCTCCGAGAAAGCTCGAAGTCGCTCCTCCGCTCAAACCGCCACCACCGCCTCCTCCCCCTCCTCCTCCTCCTCCTGTTGTCGCCCCGTGGTAGAGCAGCCTCGCCGCCGCCGAAACCTCCGCGGACCACCTGGCCGCGCCCGCGGGGCCCAGCACGCGCCTGGCAGCGTCGTGCGCGCCGTCGGCGAGGGCCGAGGCGTAAGCCTCGTCCTTCTGCGCAGCGCGGACGAGGTCGGGCTGGCCCGCGAGCGGGAACGGGGGGAGGCTGTTTGTTTTTGTTTTTCGGTTCAGGTTTTTTGTTCCGATTTCCTCTCCTTTTGTGAGCTTGTTGCGAAGGGAAGAGGTCGAGGGAGGGGAAGACAAGGGCTCGCGCGCAGCGGAGGGGGGAGAGAGAGAGAGAAGGGAAAAGAGAAGAGGGTTGCAAAGGTCGAGCAAAAACGCCAATGGCGATGAAAAGAATCCAGCTCTCGCGCGGCTTCTTCTGAGTAGCTCTCTCCGATGCTTCACCGCTGGAAGCCAAAAGCTCACTCACCCGGGTGCCGCCATAGTTGAATTAGGATGGGAAGTTGGGTACAGGAGGAGAAATACGGAGAAGAAGTGCGATGCTTTCAAAAGGCGACAGCGGTGACGATGACGCCGTTGAAAAAAGTCGCGCTTGTCTCTACTACTTCTCTTCGCTGCTGGTGGACGATGCGAGAGGCCAGAGGGAGAGAGAGGTTGAAGAGAGACAGCACGCCACGCGGGAGATGGCGAAGTGCTTCGCTAGCTCCCCTCCGGCGAGGCGAAGAAAGAGAAGAAGAGAGGAGTGATGCTCGTCGACGAGCGGACGTTTTTTTTTTTTTTTTTTGTAAGCCACAGTGGCTCCACTTTTCTCCTTTCTTCCGAAGAGACTCTCTCTCTCGCGCTCGCGTTGCTCTTTCTTCCCACGCGACGATGTCCTCCACCACCAGCATGCTCCAGGCGCGCGCCCTGTCGAGCGCTGCGGCATCGACGACGGCGCCGCGGAGGGCCGTGGCGGCGACGCGAAGGTCCTCTCCAACGTCGACGTCGGCCGCCGCTCGTTCATCATCATCGTCGTCGTCGGCGGCGTCGCGATTCGCCACCGCCGCTCTCCCCTCGAGCAGCGGTCGAAGCAGCCTCTCTCCGCTCCCCGCGTCCCCGCTGTGCCCCTCTCAAAGCGCAGGACGGCGAAGGGGAAGCTCGCACGTCGTGGCGGTGCGTTGATATTCGAATGCGGAAGATGGACACGCAGACGGACAACGACGAACACCGACGCCCTTTTCGATTTCTTCTCATTCTCCTTTTCCTTCTCCTTTTTCTCTCTTCCATTTCCACTTCTCCACTCCCACAGGTCATCCCGCAGCTGGGCGCCGACGGAAGGAAGGCCGCGCCGGACCTGCCGTCGTTCCTGCTCAAGGAGAGGATTGTTTATCTGGTGAGGATTTGAGATTGGTTTTTCTTTTTCTCTCTCTTTCGCTCGCTCCAAACTAGCCGACAACCTCTTCTTTATTTCTTTTCAACCTCTTCCACTTCCACGCCTCCGTTTCCATCGCCGAGGACTGCCCCGGAGAGAGCGAAGACAGCTTTACAGACCTATCACATCTCCTTGCTCACCTCTGACCCTGAGCATTACCGAAAACCCACCTTACAAAAATCACCAGGGCATGGCCCTCGTCCCCTCGGTCGCTGAGCTGCTCGTCGCCGAGATGCTTTACCTGCAGTACGACGACGCCACAAAACCGATTTACCTCTACATCAACTCCGCGGGAGTGGTCGGGGGCAAGCAGGGTTCCCGCCTTGGCTACGAGACGGAGGCTCTGAGCATCTACGACACGATGGAGCACGTGAAACCTCCCGTCCGCACTCTCTGCGTCGGAGTTGCGTACGGCGAGTCCGCCCTGCTGCTGGCAGCCGGCCAGAGGGGCTCCCGCGCGGCCTTACCCTCGGCGTCGATCATGCTCAGGCAGCCGATGCAGAGGTACACGCAGATGCAGGCCTCGGACGTCGACATCTACCGCAAGGAGATGCGCAGGACCAAGAACGAGCTGTTCCGGCTGCTGGCAAAGCACACCGGGAACGACATCGAGAGGATCGAGACCGATCTGAACAGGTGAGGGGGAGATTTGTTTTTAAATATATATCTCGTTTCTCTCTCTCTTTTGCTTGTTCTGGATCGGAGTGGAGGAAGTGGGGCGGGGAAGGGAAAGAGGGAGCGGAGAAGAGGTTTTTTGTTTTTTACTCTTCGGGAAAGAACAAAAAACGAAAACGAGATCGAAAAAAGAAAACTAAAAAAAAAAACTTTTTTCTTTCAAAAAAAATCCCAAAAACAAAACCAGGCCCCGGTACATGAACCCCTTCGAGGCCGTCAACTACGGCATCATCGACCGTGTCCTGGCCCCCGACGAGGCCCAGGCGCGCGCCCTGGTCACGGGGACCAGCTGGGCCGAGAAGCAGGCGCAGGACGCGAAGCAGCGGGCCGACAAGGAGCGGAGGGAGAAGGAGGACGCCGAGAGGGAGGAGAGGGAGGCGCGGGCGAAGAAGGAGTGATTTTCTTTTTTTTCCTTTTCTAGAGAGAGAGCAATTTGGGAGAGAGAGAAAGAGAGGCACGGGGGGGGGGGGGAGCGGGAGAGAGAGCCAACACGAAAGGGAGAGAGAAGAGGGGGGGAGGGGGGAAGGGGGAGAGGGGGGGGGGGGAGAGCGCGAGAGAGAGACAACACGAAAGAGAGAGAGAAGAGAGAAACTTTCTCGGTTTGTTTTTGTTTTTTCTTCTTCTATTTTTTTGTTAATTCTTTTCCTTTTCCTTTCCATTCCCTCGTCACACACTTTTCCTCTCTCCTCTTCTCTCCTCTATTCCACCTTCCCGCCACGCGCGTCGCACCACTCGACGATCTCTTTGAGAACTTCATCATTTCCTGGCTCTTTCGTCAAAATGTGCCACCTCCCTTTCAAGATCCTTAAGGTCTTGTCTTGGCTCGTCGAGCTCTCGTGCAGGTCCCTGCTGCCTCGGGGGTCCGTCAAAGTGTCCCCCTCACCGTGGAAGACCACGAAGGGCGCCTTGAACGCCTTCAGTCTCTCGTTTTCGTTCGCGGAGAGCGCGCGCGTGACGCGGAGGTACTCCATCGCGCTCCTGGCCCGAGTGGCCTTGTGCCAGCAGAGCGGGTCCGCGTCCCAGATCGCTTGCAGGTCGGGATAAAGCTCGTTCTTGGTGCCGTGCGCGATGCCCAGGGTCGGGTAGACTATCGAGATCACTTTCCCGACGTGGACCAGGAGCCGGTTGATGCCGCGGGAGGCCAGGGCGTCGATCGCCAGCATCGGAGCTAACAGCACCACCCCTTTGAAGTGCTTTTGCAGGTTGTCGCAGTTCCATTTTTTCAAGTCCTCGGCGACGTGAAGGGAGATGCACCCGCCCAGCGAGATGCCCAGCAGGAAGAGGGGCAGCCCCGGGCCGAACCCCTGCGGGACAGGGATCGGGAAATCGCTATCAGTCGAGGGTGAAACGGCAGCGGAGGCAAAGGCAGCGACGTCGGCTTCGTAGTCATGGAAAGATTCCGTAAAGCACCTCAGGCCCCCTCTCGCCCCTCCCGAAAACCCCATCCCGCGGTTGTCGATGCCGCACACGGAGTAACCCGCATCGTTCAGCTTCTCTGCCCAGGACCCGGCGTACCGAGGGGGCTGCCCCGGGCCCTTGATCGCTCCGACCTCGTGCAAGAAGTAGCTCCCGTGGCCGTGCACGAAGACGATGATGCCTTTCGCTTTCGCCGCGTCCTTGGCGGGAAGCCAGTAGGAGGCCAGGCGGATGCCGTCGACCGGGGACCTGAAGGGGGCGGTGGTCCCTCCGTGCGGCCCGAGCTGGAGTTTGGGGTCGTGGAGGTCGCCGGCGAAGAGGTGCGAGGCGCCGAATGCGGCCGCGGAGAGCTCTGCGACCTCTGGAGGGACGACTGAAACGGGCATTGTGGTTCTCTCTTTGCTGAACAGATCACTAACGACGAGCCTCTTGCTTGTGAGGTGGGCAGAAGAGAAATCCGAGCGAGACAAGAGCCCCCCACGCTGGTGCGTTTTTTTTTTCTCGAAGAATTGTGATCGAAAAGTGAGGGCGAGCATCGATCGCTCGCCGAAAGAGCGAAGGGCACAACTCTGAAGAAATTGGCGGAAAAGGAGCTCGTCTTCTTTCGCGCTTCCCTTTCCCCTCTGCGCACTTCTCTTTCTCCTTCTTCTCCCCTTCCTCAGAGAACAAGACCCCAACAGATGCTGCGCCTTGCCCTGGCCGCGGCCTCCAAGCGCGGCGGCGGCGCCGCAGCGGCAGCGGCCGTCGGGCTTCCTTCGACTTCGTCGTCGTCGTCGTCGGCCGCCGGTTTATCGTTTGTTCGCTCGTTCGCCGCCCTCCCGGCGACGACTTCGGAGGCCACTTCCGCCTTTTTGAGGTTTGCCTCGCCCGCACCTGCCGCGCACGACTTTACGCCGGCGCTGCAGGGGCTGCCGGAGACCAAGGTAAAGAGAGAGAGAGAGAGAGAGTTGGAAGTGGAAGAAAAGAGAAAGAGAACTAAGCGACGCCATCATCATCATCGAAATCGACCATCGCGTTTTTTTCTTTTTTGCTTCCTTTCTTTTCAACGACCGAGTGTCTTCCACTGCTCTAACACGCTCTTTCCACGCGTTTCTGTGTGCTGCTCGACGTGCTCTGGACCATGGAAGCAAAAAGGGGAGCAAGAAAGAGCCGATTCGGAGAGCGCAGAGAGAGAGGTCGAAGGCGCCAAGCGAGGGCGACTTTTTTCTTTCTTCTTCCGTTTTTTTTTCTCGACCTCGACCTCCAAAACTCAACCCCGACCTCCTCCAACACGAAAACCCTTTTCCAGATCACCACCCTCCCCAACGGCCTCCGCGTCGCCACCGAGACCACCCCGCACGCCCAGACCGCCGCCGTCGGCGTCTGGATCGACGCCGGGTCCCGATACGAGTCGGAATCGACCAACGGAGCGGCGCATTTCCTGGAGCACATGGCGTTCAAGGGCACTCCGGCGAGGGACACCAGGCAGCTCGAGCAGGAGGTCGAGGACATGGGGGGCCACCTGAACGCGTACACCTCCCGCGAGCAGACCTGCTACTACGCCCGCGTGTTTTCGGGCGACGTGCCCGCGGCCGTCGACATCCTCTCCGACATCCTGCAGAACTCGAAACTCGATGAAAACGCGATCGAGAGGGAGCGCGACGTGATTCTTCGCGAGATGCAGGAGGTGGAAGGTGTCCCCGAAGAAGTCGTGTTCGACCACCTTCACGCGACGGCGTTCCAGCAGACGCCGCTGGGGAGGACGATCCTGGGGCCCGCGGCCAACGTGAAGTCGCTGACGAGGTAAAGAGAGAAGGAGAAGGAGAAGGAGAAGGAGAAGAGAGAGAGAGAGTTTTTTCTTTTTTCAGAAGTCGGTTTTTTTCTCAAACGAAAAAAAAACTCACTCTTTTTCTTTCTCTTTCTTCTCTTTCTCCACCTCCCTTTCTCTCAACTCCAACTCAAACAAAACAAAAACAGGGCCGACCTCAAAAAGTACATCGACACCAACTACGTCGCCCCTCGCATGGTCGTCGCGGCCGCCGGAGGCGTCGACCACGACCAATTGGTCAAGCTAGCTGCCAAGGCTTTCGGCAAGCTCCCGTCGGGCGAGGGCCATCTTTCGACGAAGCAGCTCGTCGAGGCCTCCCCGGCCCACTTCACCGGCTCCGAGGTCCGCATCCGCGACCCGGACATGGCCAAGCTGCACTTCGCCGTCGCTTTCAAGGGCGCGTCGTGGGCCGACAAGGACGCCGTCCCCCTGATGGTCATCCAGTCCATGCTCGGGGCCTGGGACAAGAACGGCGGTGCGGGCGGGGCAGCGTCTCCCATGCTCGCGCAGCGCGCCTCTGCCAACTCGCTCTGCGACTCCTACATGGCCTTCAACACCAACTACCACGACGCCGGGCTGTTCGGAGTTTATGCCGTCGCCGACCCGAGTGGACCCGTTGACGATTTGGCTTGGTCCGTCATGCGGGACGTCTCCGGTCTGACTTATGGGGCTGAGCTCGCCGACGTCGAGCGTGCCAAAACTCAATTAAAATCCTCGCTGCTGTTCGCGCACGACGGTCCCGCCGGCGTCGCCGAGGAGATCGGGCGCCAGCTGCTGGTCTACGGGCGCAGGGTGCCTCTGGCGGAGATGTTTGCCCGCGTCGACGCCGTCACTCCGGAAAAAATCCAAGAGGTCGCGAGGAGGTTTATCTTCGACCAGGATGTTGCGATTGCGGCCCTGGGGGACACGCAGAACCTTCCTGACTACACCTACTTCCGCAGGCGCACCTACTGGCTGAGGTATTAGGAGGATTAGAGAGAAAAGAGAGAGAGAGAAGAGAGAGAGAGAGAGAGAGAGAGAGAGCGCCGGCGCGCTTGTGAGCTTGCGAGAGAGAGAGAGAACGTTTTGTTTTTTCTAATTTTTTCCTCTATTGAGAGAGGGAGAGCGCCGACTGGCTTCTTCTCTTTTCAAGTGGGGCATTAGTTTTTTTTTATTTCATTCAAAACAGTAAACAAAGAGAGGAAAAGTTTTTCAACGTAGACAAAGAAAAAGAAAGAGAAGCGGAGAGAGAAGAAAGTGGGAGAAGTTTTTCATTCGAGTTTTTCTTAATCTTGTTACACAAAAAATCAGCTCTTCCGCCGCATCTTCTGCTCCCTCCCGTGCCTCACCGAGGCCGCCGACCGGTCCCTCTTGGCCGGCTTGAACTTGCCGTGGCTCATTCCGGCGTGCGCCGCCGCCTTGCGGACCCTGATGACCTGCGAAGAAGAAGAAGAAGGAAGAGAAGAAGAGTTGGACTCTCCGTTTCCCGCTGCGGGAATCCTCGCGAGTCGCTGCGGCCTCCCCAGAGAATCGGTGGCTACAGACGCAGAAGAGGGCGATCCGGGAGTGGGAAGAGGGAGCGCCGCGAAGGCGGCGTCTGCCTCCGCGGGCGTCGAAAAGATTGCCCAGGCCTTTGTCGCGACGGCGGCCGAAGCGGGTTTATCTTTCGCCGTTCCTCCTCCTCCTTCTTTCTTCTCCGCGGCTGCTGCTGCAGGGGCCGCCACGGCCTCTACCGACAGAGGCCTCGCCACGCCCGCGGGCATCGTCTCGAACAGAGCTGTAACGGCGGCTGCGGCGTCGAAACCAGAGGACGCGGAGGGGGGCTTCAAGCCGTGGACGAGCAGCCGGCAGAGCTCGCCGCGCTCGACCTTGCGCGCCGGCGCCGGGACCGTGATCCTTTCGTTCCGTGCTTCCTCCTTGCTTTCTTTGCCTTTGCCTTTGCCGCCCCGGACGCGGGCCGCGAGGGCCTCCGCGGCGAGGGCCAGCGCCGCCACCGCGTCGGCGGCGCAGTCGTGCGGCGCCCCGGGGACCCGCAGCGGAGCAATAGCAGCGGAAGAGCTCTTGTCGTCGTCGTCGTCGTCGTCGTCGTCGTCGTCGAGACTCGGGTTTTTCTTGCCGCCGACGACAACGGCGGAGTAAAGGTCTGCGAGCCCGGGGGTCGCCCTCGGCAGCCCCTCGTAGCCGTAGAGCAGGGCCGTGTCGATGACCAGCTGGCCCCCGGCGGCGTCGAGCCTCAGGGCCTGGAGGTCGTGGTGCAGGGCGTGGCCCACGAGGACAGCCGGGGCAGGCAGAGGAGGTCGAAGGGGTCGAAGAGAGCCTCCTGCCGCCGCCTCCTGCTGCGGCTCCGACTCCGGCTCCGGCGTCAGCGACTCCCTCCCTTTATCTTCCTCGCCCCACCCGCCGCAGCCGCTCGCCCTCGCCACGGCGGCAGCGACGGCCCTCTGAGCTTCACTACGGCCCATCGGGGCCGCGGAGAGGGAGCAGCGGGTGAGGCCAGTGATGTGCGACCTCCAGTCCGACACCGGTCGAGAGGGAGGAGGGGCGACGGCGCAAGAAAGAACGAGGTGAGGGGGGCCGTAGCCGGCTTTTTTGAGGGAGAGGGCCGCGGCCTCGTGAGGGGAGAGGAGGAGCTGTTTGGGGGCAGCAGGAGGAGAAGGGAGGGCATCGCCGTTTGCTTCCTTCTTTGCCTCTTCTTCGCCGTCGTCTCTGTCGCCGTTTCCGTTCTCGTCGTCCTTCTTTGCCTCTTCTCCTTCTTGTCCTTCCTCCTCGTCCCCTTCGAACCAGCATAGCGGGATGCTCGCCGCCACGGCCACGCGGGCAAGGTCCGTCTGTCTCCCTCCCTGCGTCTCTACCATCTCGCAGTCGATGGCGACGAGGGCGGGAGGGAGAGAAGAAGGCGACGCCGACGAAGAAGAGGAAGCAGCTCCAGCAGCAGCTCCAGCAGCTCCAGCAGCAGCAGCTCCACATCCGTTCGCTCCACTCTTCTCTCCGTAGACCCTCGGGAGCCTCCTCCAGCCCCTCGAGGTCACCGGAAAGGACCCGTATAGCTCCTTGGAGCGAGGGTGCGCCAGCGTCGAGGCGACGAGGGAGCGGACAGCCGCGGCGAGCGCGGAGGAAGGGGTCGAAAAAGAAGCGTCTTTGTCGGTTTCTTCGGCAGAGGGAGCCTTTTTTTCTTCTTCTTCTTCTTCGACTGCTTTTGCTTTTGCTGCTTTCTGCGTTGCTGCTGCCGCTTTCGGCACCGCCGCCTTCGCTACTTTCTTCTCGGCGGCGAGCTGCTCGGCGACGCCCAGGTGGCGGCGGGCGAGCCTCGAGGCCGCCTCTGCCGTCGCCGTGTAGGAAGCGGCGACGGAAGCGGCGCCTCCGCCGTCGCAGTTTCCTCCTGCGCTTCCTCCTGCGCTTCCTCCTTCACCTCCGACCTCGCCAGCCACCATCCGCGCCACGAACAGCGACAGCGCCGCGGTCGAGGCCCTGGTCGGGTCGGCGTGCTTGAGCTTCTGGGCCTGTTTTTTGTAGTTGTTGAGAAAAGGGAGGGGGGGCGCGGAGG
>Ga0114918_10000543_pt1 | contig 32665 bp, 35 predicted proteins | sample LantaG_FD_87015 | JGI IMG/M metagenome (GOLD analysis project Ga0114918, IMG submission 87015) | Deep subsurface microbial communities from Baltic Sea to uncover new lineages of life (NeLLi) - Landsort_02402 metaG | ecosystem: Environmental > Aquatic > Marine > Oceanic > Sediment | place...
ACATTTATTAACGATGTAATACTTATGGTCGGGGTTATAGGCATCGTGCAGGAAAAATATGTCAAGAGGGCCTTCGTGATTCTCCCCAGATAAAATTATATCATAGAAACTTTCATGAACCGCATATGCCGTCAATGCCCAAGGGCCACCGTTCATTCTCGAAATATTACTCGAAACCTTTACAACGGGGTTCACGGGACAGCAGCCAAAGTATACCATATGCCAATCTACATTTTCTAAACACTTACTAGCGGCTCCGACAGCCTCGTTCCAGTCGTCCACAAACCACGCATCGTCTTCAAAAATAATTACTGATTTTAAACCTAACCTCTTGGCCTCGCTAATGATTTTTATATGGGAGTTTCCACAGCCTATGGCACCTAAAAGAGAATCGTGCTCTGGGCGTTCATCATAACAAACTTTAATTTGCTCCGCAAGTCTATCCTCAAGCATACCCATACTAATAATATCGTCCCAACCCCACCTGTACCCAGGTAATATAGCGACATCAATACCTAGTCTTTTATGCTGCTCAAGAAACGCTACTCTACGGAGCGGCGCATCATCACAGGATATAACTGCCGCGCCATCAAAACCATGTATTGGTTTAAAATCGGACCTGTCAAAGAAAGGTTTGGCTATAACATCTGCTCTTTTCACAACTACTTTTTATATATGAACCAGCTTGCGAAGTGTTCTTCCTGCCCCGTAGTGTGGAACCGCGCATCAGACACATTATTATCTAATCTAAATTCATTAACAGCCTCAAGCACTCCAAACTTAACGTCGAAGCCATTGACGTGCTCCACATAGTCATGACCTCCAATAACGCCACCGAGTTTTACCTTTGGGTACCAAGCTTTAATATCTTCTAGACACCCCTCATAAGTATGGTCAGCGTCAATGTAAACAAAATCAAAAGTTTCATTATCAAAAAATTCAGCGGCTCGGAAGCCAAACTCTCTTATGATTTTTACCTTTGGATTGTCTAAATACATTCTAAAAACATGACGGTATTGATTGTCTAGTTCCCATTGAGGGCTAAGCCAATCATTTTGTCCTGAGTTACCTGTATCCCTCCAAATGTCTACGGCGACAGCCTTCTCTACATTATCAGTCAACATAACTCTAAAATTATCCGCTACCCGCACACCAATCTCACAAATAGTAGGTGTGTCTAGGACTTCAACATACTTATCTAGATGGTCCCTGTTTGTAACCTGTTTAAGTTGATTCCACTTTGGACAGTCAATCTGCTCTTCAGGAGCGGTTCCAACTTCAGGAGGCTTAGAAACTCCCTCCCAGTTTTTGTTATCCAAACCAGGACCCCAATTATAAGAAAATTGATGCGCTAGATAATTAAGTTTTAGTTCTTCTCTAGAGTGTATTGTTTTAATACCCCACTCACTTTCAAGAATAGGGGCTATAACAGTATCCACTTCGTCAGGGTCTGCCCCTATAAAACGTTTAAGACCTTGCCCGAAAAAATGAGGTCCGAACCACGGTAACCATCCTAGATTATCCCATTTAGATACGTTCTTTGCTATTTCAAGTAGCTCATCAACCCTATCAGTTATAATCGGGTGATTTTTCTCAAAGCCAAAAATAGAATTACATATGGTTTCTCCAGGAGCGTAGTGCAGCGGAACGAACCCTTTGTAGTTCTCTAATTTTAAATCCTCTATAGGGTTAATTAGCTCGTAATCAGCATCAATGTATACCCCTCCGTACTTCCACACCACATAGTACCTCAACATGTCCGCTATTCTAATCCACTCCTTGTATTCCGTAAAAACATCTACCATAGCCTGCAAACCCTCAGGAAGCTCAGGTAAATTACTATCATTCCAAAAATAATACTCGTAGTCTGGGTGTGAGTTACGAATAGCTTTAGACCATGCGGATTCGTTTTCAGGCAGTGGGTGTGGACCCACCCAAATTTGATGTATTATCTTCTCCATACTATACTCTCCGCACCAACACTTGATTATCTATATAGTACACAAGCTCAAAACCATTATCTAAAAGATACGGTATAGACAACTTTCCTTTCCCGTCCCAGTTCTCGTCATTAAAAACATCATCAATTAGAACAAAACACGTATCACTTAACTTATCCCAAGCAGACATAACCTCATTTAGGGAGTGATAATGGCATGCTCTTTGATTTTTCTCATCCCCACAATAATCAAAACTGTCTAAAAATAACAAATCAATTCTCCCGTCAAACTCCTTCAAGAACTTAACAGAGTCATCGTAGTTATAACTAACAAACTCACTTTCGGGAACAATTTTTTTACCGTGGGAAATATGGTCTTTATTATTATCTACGACATGAACTTTAGATGCAGTCTGTCGAGCATAATAATCCCAATTTACAGTACTCCACCCATCTCCTATTTTACCCTCTTCGTCTGGTTTTCGTATACAGCCTGTTTCCACGATTGTTAGGGGGCGATTATAAGTTTGGCCTAGAATATCAAGTACTCTTGTAAAGGAAGCGTTTCTCCCAGTAACGGGTTTTCCAAGTGGTTCTGAGTCACCTTCAAACTGATGGTTACAGTTAGGGCATGTAATAGTACCCTTGAACTTCTTAGGTTGTACGTCCTGTAAAAAATCAGGTATGGTAGCCGAATGACTGTTATACACACCCCTCATTAAATCTTTTAACTCTTCTACTTGCGATACCGTAACCTGAGTATTAATACCCTCATGAAGGGTGGGGTTCTCCCACATAGCTATAGCGCTTTTGAAAAACTTGTCGAACATATGCACAGAGCAAATGCTTAAAGGTTCATCCCCAAAATCATCGCTGGCGTTCTTATGGTTTTCGAAATTATTACCGTCACCGATATGACCACTTGTTTTGTGACCTGCGCGTTTATCTCCCCAAATATACCCATAACTTTCAAGGGGGCTTACATTTTCTATCAAAGCATCAGTCTTATCTAACCAACCTCCATCAACATGTTCTGCCCCAGAACGTTCCGTAGAAAACCCATACTGTTTCATATGCTTCATTCCTACTACGAAAGAAGCCTCCATGGCATTGCCCATAAGCCCAAGAAAGCTTTTACCTCCATCCTGACTCCAATAGGATACGTCAGGCTTCCACGCTACTACAGGAGCTTTACTCCAGTGAGACATGGCTTGAGTAATATGCCAGGGCATAAACAAATCATCATCATCCCAACAGATATAAATATCCCCCTCGGCATGTTCAAGCGATGCATTTCGAACACACCCTAAACTCTTGTAAGGAGTCCCATCAGATTTATGAGTCTGATTTACAACCTTAATGTCGGGGTGGGACATTAAGAACTCATCGAGAATTAAAGGTGTAGTTGCTGTGTTAAATATAACAAGTTGTTTATTAGGATAGTCTTGCGCCAAAAACATTGTTAAGGATTGTTTTACGATTTCAAATCGTCCGTATGTACACATAACAGCACATACACGCCGTTTACTTGGGTTATCGTCTAAAAAGCTCATATAATGTTATAGTTGTTGTATATTTAATAGTGTTCTCCTAAAACCTCAGAAATAAATTTAGGAGGGTGTTTCAACCCTATCTCTGTGTAAAGAACGAAATCCGATACCTCGCGTTTATCTTTCCATCCTCCTATACCGTGCCACACCCATCTCTTTGCTACTAATTGCATGCAGTCGATATTACTATATTGGATAGGGTTTCCTGTAAGTACTACATGCTTGGTGTAGTCTCGTGGTTCATTAGGACCGTCAGGGCGCGCATACGCTCTAACGAGTTTGCCTGTTTTAGGGTCATCCCACTCTATCATTCCCATCATTTTAACAGCGAATATAAGGACATCACCAGAGTAAGTAGAGAGAACTTCCAGGCAATCGGAATACAGAACGTTGTCTGGGTTAAAATGAATAATGTATTCGCCTTTAGCCTTCTTTATTCCCCAGTCACGAAGGGAATGACCCCAATCATTATAACGCTTCTGAGTGCAGATAACTTCGACTGGAAACTCTTCTTCCGTAAGAAGAGGGCCGTCATGAATACAAATTATCTCGAAGTCTTTACACGTTTGATTTAGAATGCTATTAACCCCACGCAAAAAAGTATCATGGTCGATACTTCCCTGGTAATGGGGCATAATAATACTAAATCTAGGAGAGGTCACTCCCCACCCCTCAAGTAAGAATCCTTGTCAAGGGATTTCCTAGCAGTACTGCTAGTAGGCACTCGCATAATAACGTGAAACTGTAGGGCTGGGAGAGCGAAGCCTAAAATAAAGGCTATAAATCCAATACCCGCTACTATAAAACTAAATGTTTCCATCGTCTGTACCTGCATCTTCTTGTTTATGTTTAAGCGTACCTTCTTTGGCCTTTATAATCTCATTGTAAAGTTCAATTCTTCCGTATACATTTTTGTTGATATCAAAATGCTTATCGACTACCTTCTTAAGATTCTGTCCCATCTCACGTGTATGCTTAGGGTCCTTAATACATTTGGTAAGGTACTTAACCCAATCTTTTTTAGGGTTATTGGAATCAATAAGATACCCTGTATGACCGTTAAAGATAGTCTCGTCATAGCACCCTACATTAGAAGCTACGAGAGGTACGCCATACCTACCACACTCAGCAACCTTAATTTCAGATTTTGAGTCATTGAAGTTATTCATTTGAAGGGGGGCTATAGCGATATCAATGTTAGTGTACATCTTACCGTAATTCTCAGCAGGTAGGGCTCCAAACACTTGAAAATTATTATGTCTAATACCATGACTCAACATCTTTTGATAATTATCCCACACATCTTGTTGCCAGTCAGGCTCAGGCTTACCCGTCTCCTTATTGACAGGCATAGGAGGACGACCATACCAACCCCAATGTACATTCTCAGGACCTGCTCTAGCGTTTACAGCCATTGCTACTCCAGGGAACTCCTTAACATCCTCTTCATGGTGAATACCTCCAACCCATCCTATCCTAGTTAGCTTCTTTCTAGGCGGGGGTAACTTAAGTTCATTCCATGCAGGCAGGTTAAAGTCGATTGCGTTTTTAATAATAACCAAAGCACGACCAACATGCTCAGCTATCCTTTCCGCAAACTTTCTCTGGGTAACTGATACAATATCTACCATACCATAAATTCGCTTAGTTAGGTCTGCGAGTTTATTATCTTTATAAGCGCCAAACAACCTATGACCTTCATACAAATCAGTAAGCAAGTCATCATTATCGTAATGCGTTAACTTACCTGCAAGCGCTGCGCGGTGCATCAACTCCAAAGTGTAATTACCTCCGAAGTTATGAATGTTCTGATGGAAAACTACGTCTGCCCATTCAATGTTTTCAGGAGTCCAATCCTTTAAAATAACAGGCTTACCATCTTGGTTAGCTTGCATAGCTTCTTTATCCCATCCTAGAGGGTTCATATCCATACGGACTTCAACCTCATCAGAGTGCAACTCCTGCAATTTATTACAAGGGAGGATGACACGATAATACGCGCATCCTCCCTCGTTTGCAGGACAAGCTAAAATCTTCAACTTGTCTTTTTTCATATTTTTTTTAGTCTACTTTAAGGCTTTTAAGGTTGGATAGAAAATCAGTGTCGTCATCATCCTTGGACTCAGGAGTCCCCTTTCCACTTGGACCACCAGCCACAAGAGTCTCTAGTTCCATTGCCATCGTCTTAAGGTCATCATACTCAGCAACCTTTACAAGGCCATGAATATCATGAAGCTCATCCATCCATTCTGAAGCCTCTTTTTTAGTACCTGCTTGGCTCTGTTTAGGTTTAGGCCCAGACTTGTCGTAATTAGGCCACTGCCCTTGAGTATCTTTCACGACCTTGAAATCCCAGCCTTCTTCCAAGCTAGTAATATCACCATAATCCTCATCAAAGAAGCAATCCAGAATCTTACCGAAAAGCTTCATACCCATGGAAAGAATCTTTACACTACCGTCTCGGCGGTCTACAACATTTGTGTAATAACGTTTGCGAGGCTTAATCTGACGAGCGAGGTCTTGAGCCTCATCCTTCATCGGACCTTCCACCTTCCACAATCGAAAATACAAATCACATACAGGGCAGTCGCCGCCTTTTACTCGGGGGCAGTGATGATTTTTATCGTTGATACGGTGAATTGCCGTCTCAGCGTAGAATTCAGAACCCTCTTCTTTAGGGGGGAGAACACGAATAACCGAAGTACCTTCTTCCATCATGAAGAATTTCTTAAGGAAATCATCGTTACCGCCACCGCTTTGGGCTTTCTGAATTTGTTCGTACTTTTTACGTAGCTCGTCTAAGTTTACCATTGTTTTTTTTATTGTTGAAATTAGTTTTGAATAGATATCACAAGCCAGAGTGGCGTGCGTTTTCCCTTCATTCTGTTATAGTCTAACTGGTGTAATTATCCCCAATTAATTTGGATTCTGCTCGTTTATTAGCAGATATTTGGACTAGCATATCCTTCTGATGGTCAAGGGAGTTAAGGATGTTTTTCGCTAAGTAATACTTGTGCGATGCTTCTTGGTAGGCAAGCTGTGCTTTGGCTACTGATTCGCAGGTAATAACGTAGGAGTCTAAAGCCCTGTCGGTAGCTTTCTTACCCTCCCCTATAAACTCTTGGCGTCTTTCCTCTTTAACCCTAGCCTCTTCACGGTCACGCTCAAACCCAAAGTTCTCCATCTCCCGTTTGGCGTAAGCAAGAACCGCGCCAAAAAATGCATATACTCCTGTATGAGTAAGAAGTGCCTGCTCTACGCTATGCTCATTGATATTGAGATACTTTTTAGTTATATCCAAATACGAAGTTTCGAGGCTGTGATACGTGGTTTGAATATCATTCATGAGGACTAAAAATAAAGGTGAATAGTTCAGGGTTTAACCCTGCAAATTGCTGTATCATATTTGAGGTTACAGTTGTTAAGTACTCATTACCTAGTGTAGGCATCTCATCATCATCTCCTAGCCCATAACAATCAAAACCTATATGGCAAATTTCATGAAGTAGAGTTCCTTTGTAATCTTCAGGGCATTGATTAGGGTCAATCGTAAGAAGGCATTTAGGGAATTCAACACAACCATAAAGGTTATCCTTAAGGAGACCTTGTTGCTTAATAGTAAATGTTTTGATGCCAGTATAAACAACCATAGGATGTTCTAGCTTAGGGAATTTAGGTGTCATTTGATGTGGTTTGGGTTATTACTAGCCTAGTATAATCAATAGCGATGGGGGTAATGAATCTTGCCCGACCATTACGAGACTTCATAAGGTAGAGTCTAGCTAGACCCTCATCGAATTCCTGTTCGGTTTGGTTAATTGAAAAGACTAAATCGCAAACTCGGATTTTTCCATATGAATCAGCAAGCTCCGAGTCTGTAATAATGCTGACCTTTTTACCTTCTCGATTCGTTTGGGTTGCAGTCCAAACAAGACATTCGTACTCACTAGCACATCCACGAAGTTCTTGTGCGAGGCGTTCTTGCCCTGCGTACTCCGCCATGTCTTTCTCCGTCTTCATCAACTCAAGGTAATCCATTACAATTACATCAGGAGTAAAATCTTCATAGTTCTTTAACTGGTTGAGGTAAGCTCGTAGTCCAGTAACAGAAAGCCTCTTACAGGGAAACTCTTTAATAACAAGACGACCTCGTTCCTCCCACTGCTTTGAAATAGTATCCAACCGTTCTTCAATGTCGTCTACACGATTCGCCAATTCCTTTTGCTGAATTCTCGTAAAGATACTATCCAATCTTTGAGCAACTCTATCCTCTGCCATTTCAAGAGAGATGTACAGAACATTATGCCCATCCAATACAGAACGGGCAGCTTGATTTGCCAAGAACAAGGACTTACCTACCCCTGGGGGGGCTACAACCATAGCCATCTCTTTATGTGCAAGACCACCCTCAAGAGCCTCGTTAATACTCTCGAAAGGGGTACGGAACTTAGGAACGATAGCGGCATTATTTAGACGCTCCCACCTTTCTTTAACATCGGTAAAGTAATCGGTTCCTAGGTCAACGTTTCTATTAACAGAAAACGCATTCCTAACCTCCTCTTCAATAGCTCCAAAATTCTTTTTCTTTAGGTGGTCAACGGATTTAAGAATAGCATCCTTAACAGCCTGCTCCTTAGCAAACTCCTCTACCTTATCAAGATAGAACTCCTGGTTATCAATAGATTTTTCATCAAGCCCATTAATAGCCCCTAACTCGTCTCGGTAATCTCCGAATAACTCATTAGAGGTTAAAGTAGACTTGGTTTCTTCTAGAAGCTGGTCGTCCGTTGGGAGCTTCTTGTATTGTAGGAAGAAATTGGTGATGACGGTATACATCTTTTGGTGGGATGGGAACTCGAAGTACTCGTCCTTGACCATTGGCATAATCTGCAAGAGGAAAGCCTCGTCAGATTTTGCCAGATAAATGATACCCCTTTGAATTGAATCTTGAAATTTGTAAGCCACGACCTATTATAGTCCCGTCATGTTAATTCCTGACCCCGTACTGCCAAAACCCCCAGAACCCCTAAAAGTCTCTTCCTCTATAAACTCAGCGGCCGTCACCTCTTGAAGGATTGCGGTAGGCAGTTTAGATAGCACTAGCTGAGCTATACGTTCGCCAGCCTTTACTGTAGTATTAGGGGGGGAAATACACGAAAGGGCAATCTTTAACTCACCACGATAATCCGAATCTATGGTGCCTGGAGAGTTAGGTATAACACACCCACGCTTACACATAGAGCTTCGTAACCGTAACTGACCTTCGTACCCTTTAGGGATAATGATATGAATGCCAGTACCTAGTATTTTTGTGGTACCTATAGGTATGACAGCATCCTCAGTTACAGCTAAATCGAACCCAGCGGACTCCTCTGTATGAAACTTAGGAGTAGGATTCTTAGACGTGTTTAAGATTTTTATAAATATCATTAGTCTTCTATTATAGTACTTTTTCGAGCCTTTTCAACACCTTCAACTTCTTTGCCTACTGATTTTTTAGACACCTCGGCACGGGCTTTAGCTTCTGTATCACTTACGCGATTAAAACCCATATCTTTAGCCCCTTGCTCATCTAGAGTGTACCCTGCATAGGGTCTTTGAGAGTTATAGTCAGAATGTTCTTCCTTCCCCCCTAAAATGCTATTTTTGGCAGCGGCAATTTCTTTCCTCATCCATTCATGTTCCGCATCAGCGCGGTAGGACCTAGTTTGGAATAAGTAACCCCCCTTAACTGAGACATTGGCTACTCCCAAGGAGTAATCTCTTTCAGACCACCCCTTACACTCACCCTCACCGCATGGAAATCTAATATTACCACTCTCAGAACGCCCAAACTCTTTTTCAATATCAGCGTAATCAGTAAAGGAAATAATTAATTCGGTAGCAGTACGACAGTTTAAACAAATATGGTTATAAATAGGCATTATAGTTTTTTAACCTTTGAGATGTGGTTCTCCTTAGTAACTTCTAAGATATCCGACCAGTCTTCTATAAGAGACGTCAAATTATCGTTATGAGTTATAATAAATAATCTTTTAGTTAAGGTTATTTGTTGTATTAACTCATACAACCCTTTTATACCCTCCTCATCTAGCGAGTCAGCGATTTCGTCAAAGAATACGACATTGGACCTTTCCTTTCCTGTAAGGAGAAGGAGGTCGTTTAGAGCCAGCATGACGGAAAGGGATAGTTTCTTCTTTTCTCCCCCAGACAACGTACTGAAATAAGAAGTCTTCTTTTTATTGAGGATAGTTTCTTGTAGCAGGTCATCAAATTCTATGGAGAAATTACCTTGAGTTAGAAACCCAAGATAGTAATTAGAACGCTCATTGAAGAATGAAAGGATATTACGGATAACATACTTAACTAAACCTTGTTCTGAGAATGCAGTCTCCCAGAACCTCATAAGGTCATACTGCTTTTGAGCAGTAGACATATCCTCTATATGCTCTTTACATATCTGCTTCTGAGTCTTGAGTTGACCTTTTAATATTTCAATTTCCGCTTCAAAAGATTTAACCTTTTCAATAAGGTCGAAATCCTCAAGATGGATAGGAAGTTTGACTTCTGACAACTCCTTCCTTATCTTATGAACAAAGGGTAATATGTCCTCCATATCCTCGCCTGATTGCTTAGCGATTTTTTTATCTTCTTGTAACATTTCCCAGATATGGAAAGATACTTTATCACAATGTTCGCATTTACCGTTCTCGTATTTTTCAATACGCGCTAAGGCACGTTCCGCAATACCACGAACCTCATTTTTCTTGGAAAGTAGACGGTTATACTCTACTTCTAAATCATGGTTCTTGCGCTCTATCTCTTGTATCTCTGAAATGGTATGGCTTTTAACAAAAGCAAGCTTTTCGGGGGTAAGGGATTTATCAGCCTCCTTACACATCTTCGTAAGGTCATTTTTACGGTCACGTATAACACCCAATTTAAAGTTAGCATCATCAACTAAGGTGCTGTATACTTTCTTATCGTTATTGTTCTTTGATTTTATCGCCTTAATGTGTTGCCTCTGCTTAAACAACTCAGAGACGCTTAGAAAGTTCTGGATGATGGTTCTCTTCTCTTCCGCGCTTGCGGTGAGGAAGTTGGTGGAGTTCCCTTGACCGAAAACTATCGAGGCTAAAAATACGGACGAATTCGTATTAAGGATACTCTCTAGGTATTTTTGAGTTTGATTAACCCCCTCTTTAGTGCAGTTCTCACCGTCAACCATTACTTTAAGCATGGGAGGCTTTTTAGTCCTCTCAATAACCACGTTATCGTTAACTCGTATGGTTACTCTGCATTTACCTTTCGTGTTAAGATTGCCGAGGCTCTTTTCCGTAGTCTTCCTGATAGTCTTTCCGAATAAAGCAAATGCAACGGCCTCAATAATGCTACTCTTCCCAGCACCATTTGAAGACTTTGGCTTGGTATCGTTATTAACTCCAACTACACGGACAAGCTCCGAGAAATCCTCGAAGTCTACCTCTGCTTCTTCAATAGATAAGAAGTTTTCTATTTTTATTGTATTAAGTTTCATATTCTCGTATCTCCTCTAAAGCATCTAGTAACTCAGCCTTGGAGAAAATAGTGTTTGCATTATCAATGTATTCGTGGATAATGTTATCGTCAACCGTCAACAGCGAATCGTAATCTACATGCGATGCTTCATACTTCGGCAGTACATCATCAAAGACAATTTCCAAGTGATTTACTTTATGTTTCTTTAGTAGAATTTCTGTTAACTCTTTTTCACTAGCAGCGTCAAGAGTATCTAATTTAACTCGTAAAATAGTAAAGAACGAGTCGAAGCGGTAACGTTGTGAGTCAGCTTCAATCGAATGCAGCGTAGAGGTGACATGTCGAATACCGAAATCAATAGGTTTACGAATAACTTCCACCTCCCCATTTCGAATAATTAGTTCGTGTATGTACTTCTGTGCATTAGCCTCCCCGAAGGAGGTTGAATACTGTGTCCCAAGCACATAGACATTTTTACCGTAAATCTTTGGTTTGTGTATATGACCTAGGAAAACCAAACGTTTCTTACCGAAATGAGACCTTTTAATATAAGACTCATACTCGTAAGAACCATTAGCCACACAACCGTCAAACCCGAAGTGGCCGAAGACATGATTAGTACTGGCTTTAAGGTCTCGCACTATGAGTCGCTCGTCCTCGTAATGAGGTATGAAATCGAAATCTACGGTATCAAGACGAACGGTTGTAGTTTCTGAAAATACAGTTGCAATATCAGAAAACAAGGATAAAGTAGTTTTCGTAGAACCGTCTTTAGCTATGGTGTCGTGATTACCACGGTTAATGTATATTTTTTTAGTATGAAGACCTTCTAGTAACTGTCTAAAAGCTAATAATTCAGCACCTTTTGGATTCCTTCTATGGAAGATATCGCCGTTGATTATAACTGAGTCTGGGGGTTTCCTGTTTACGAGCTTCGTAAGGGTGGAAATCTGAGACTCTAGATATCCAGGCATGTAGTCTGACCTTAAGTGCAGGTCAGTTAAAAGAACTGTTCTATGCATCTTGGAAGAATGATTGAATTTTCGGGGCATTAAGTAATTTACCTTTGGGGCTAAACTCAGCCTCCATTAAGTGTCCGAAGGACGTACCAACCTCAACATCTACTTCAAAGGGTACTACGAAATCAATTCCGTACATCCCCTTAAAATCATCAGTCATAGGTAAGACCACTTTGAGTAGCGTAGCTACTTTCTCTATATCCTTTTTATCGCATTGTACCTCTACTGAGTCGTGTACTGTTGCTAAGATATCAAAATCTAAGCCCGTAGCTGCTCTGTACTTGTGTAATCTGCGGATAGAATGAAGCATAAGGTCCGAGGCAGAACTTTGAATGACGAAGTTCATACCTTGCCGAAGGGCGCGATATTGGTATTTCTTAAGGGGGCTCTTAATATTAGGTAGGTGCCTACGTCTGCCAAAAATACTAACCGCGTAAGAGTTTTCCTTAATGAACTTGTGAATACTAGTAATCCATTTGAAAACCTTAGGGAATGAGTCCTGATAAGCTTTAAAAATACCCTTGCAATAGCCTACACTCTTACCTATCTGCTGAGAGAGCTTGTTAGGACCCCCTCCATACACGATAAGGAAGCTAACGGACTTTGCAATCTGACGCTCCTCCTTGGTCACATCATCGGCATTCTTTCCAAACACCAAAGATGCTGTAAACCTGTGCAGGTCTTTTCCTGAATTGAATGCTTGGATGAGAGCTTTATCTCCGCAGCATTGTGCAAGTACCCGAAGCTCCGCTTGAGAGAAGTCTGCGGCGAGAAATGCCTTCCCTGGGTCGGCTACCATAAGTTTACGGATATTAACAGCATCCCCCTCAACATCTCTTGGCAGTGTATGGAAAGATACTCCCTTCTTTTTACCGCTTACATTGTAAGTGGAGCAAGACAGTCTTCCCGTAACCACAGTGGCGAAGTTATACTGCGAGTAGATTCTACCATCCTCATTATACTCAATAGCTTTCTCTACACCTTTAACGTAAGTTCTATGCTGTTTAGTACGGTACTTATATTTTAGAAGAGTTTGAATAAACTCCTTTGCTTTTTTGTTGGTAGTAGCCGCTAAAACCTCGGATAAATGCTCGTCACTAATCTGAGGCATCCTAGTCTTCTCAGAGAACATACTAGGAGTTAAATCAAACCCATCGGATGTAAACAATAATGACCCCATCTCTGGTATAGAGTTAGGGTTTACTTCCCCTACGGGAGATAGCTCTTGAATCTTGGCTTTAAGGTCCTCTAACTCAGTAATAAGGGTATCATCTAGAACTTTAAGATAATCAGTATCTACCTTAATACCAAAGTTCTCAACCATGCTTAAGATAACAAGGATGTCCTTTAGAAGATTATCATAAACTTTATGAACCTCCTTCTCCTTCATCTGCTGTTTAAGCACATGATAAGCCCTGAGCGTAAAATCGCAATCCATGGCGTTACCAAACGCCAAATCATCTAAGGGCATGTTAGCCCAAAAATCTGGGTCTTTCTTAGCTTGTTTGGCTACTGTTAGCATTGCATAGGTTTTCGAGGTATAAGGTAAATTCTAGGAGGGTGAATACTTTACACTTTGTATCTCTGCATGATTCTCGGAGCCAATTAATCGCCCCGTCACGAAAGCCGTCGCCGTGTGTTATTATAATAGTCTCTGCCTCATCTACTTTTTGAGTGAAATTCATCATTAAGTATGGAAGCTTCTCGTCAACGCTTCCTGCTGACTGCTGATACTTACATTCAATGCGTATATCGCGTCCCTGGTACCGCAAAAGAAACTCACTTCTACATTTAGTACCGTAAATGCTCTCGTAAGGCGCGTTCTTTAGTAGAACATTATCAGTAGTAAGCCGCTCCTCTTCTTTAGGCCATTTACGGCTAGGGATTTCTAGAGCTTGAGTTATAGCATCTTCAATTATATCTTCGAACTTTGCACCGTTCGTAGCAGCTTTTCGGCCTTGGGGGTCAATTTTCATAATCATTTTAAAACTCTTCAAGTTCCCTAGGCCAATGTTCCTTTACTATATCCATAAGACCGTGAGGTTTATTCTCATCTACGAGAGAGTGCATGATTTGAGTGTCATGTATGTTGTTAAAGGTAGGAACTCCCCAGTTTTTAAGGAACTTTAAATCAAACTTGCAGTTATGAAAGATTTTACCGATGGAGGGGTCCTTCAAAAGCAGCGTAAAGCTGTCACGGACACGTGAGATATCATCATCAGAAAGTTCGGACTCTCTATGATAAATTGGGATAACGAAGGCTTCTCTATCTCCAGTAGCAAGACCAATGGATGTAATCTTATCTTTTTTGTAGTCCAGCCCTGTAGTTTCAATATCAATTGAAACGATATCCTTAGTACAGGCGTGCTTCATAGCTTTAAGCGCGGAGTCAACATCGTTGTGAAGATTATAAGTCGAGTTGGCTAGTTTATTTTTACCTAGAATAAACTTATCATAAGCGTTATCTATATCCTGTATAAAGAGAGTCCTAAGTTTAGGCTCTGAGTAAATAGAGAATGGGTGGTAAAGAGGCACTACAGGAACACTCTTACCATCCACATCAATCCAAAACTCCTTACCTCTCTTAGTGCCAATACCAGACTTCCTCAAAAGAGTCTTCATGGCTAGATTTCCTAGTACGAAGATAAGGTCTGGCTCAGCGGTCTTGATGTTGTCTTCTAGGAGGGGGCGATTCTCATGAATCATTGCAGTAGTCGCATCTTTCTCAGAAACCCCTAGGGATTTGATAGCGGCAACAAACTGATACTCGTCCCGTTTTAGTTTAGTCTTTTCAAGTAGTTGGGTTAAGACCCCAAATTCGTTGTCTTTAAATGAAAAAACTTGACCTCGCTGATTAACACAAGAGTCGTGAATGAGCATAATATGCTCTGAACCCACCGTATCAAGGTGAGCATTCTCAGTTTTTTCAAAACTTTCTAGTAGTTCGTCTATATTCATCGTCTATAACAGGTTATGGTGAAGAAAAAAAATCATTACCTCGACAATAAAAGATTCGAAGAGATTATTAAGCTCTATTTAGTGGACCCTGAGGAGCACGAAACTGAACTAGTAATGTTGCTTGATATACTTATTACAAACATTTTAAAGTCTTTTAAGTTTAAGGTAGACCCTGACGATGCTAAGCAAGAATGCTTCATGCTGGTATTCAAGACATTAAAGAACTTTAAGCCTGGAAATGGTTCAGCTTTCAACTACTTCACGACAGTTATTGTAAACAACCTAAAGTTGATATACACTAAGGATAAAAAGTACCACAAGAAGCTTCAAGATTATAAGGACGCCATCCTAGGCCCAAACCCAAACGCTACGCGGGAATACGAGGACCCTTACGCACCTTCTTCTTTTTCTTCTTCTTCGGTCTAGGGTTAAAGAAGCTATGCACTCTAGGGTACTCAACGTAGACTTTAATATCTCCGTTAATAACCTCTACTACAGTAGGTGCGCTAGAAATAGAGAAAGCAGCAAACGCGTGGGGTAGTTCCCAGCTAGAGATAAGGTAACACACCTCGTCCCCCTCTTTAGAAGCCCACGCCTCAGCCTCCTTTATCACCTTATTAGACCATTTATCCCAGTCGGAATAATACAATAAGGTGTAACTACTACTCTTCTTATTCTTTAAAAGGGAATTAAGAACCTTTTCGTCTTTAGCTGTTAGACTTTTCAATACTCGCATCGAGTTCGCTCAGGTTAGGGACTTCTAAAACAACTTCGGAGTCAACAGGCTGTACGCCAGCAGTTTCCAGTACTTCGGCTTTCTCTTCTTCGGACATGCCCTCGATAGCCTTATTAACATCATCCATAAAGCTATTAAGCCCACGGAACATCATAACTTTAGCGAACTCGCCATCGGACATTTTAGAATCCTTCCCAATTACCGCGCCTTTTACTGCGTTCCATTGAGATGATTCTGCTTGAGTTAGTTTCATGTAAATCTTCATACGTCTTCCTTCATTACGGATTTTAAAAACCCAATCATTAGTTTTTAGGTTTATTTTGGTTTTTTCGACTTTCATAGAATATGTCCAATTTAAGAAATATCTTAGGGAATGGGGAATTCGGCAAAAAGCCGAGGGTTAATAGTAAGAGAAAGGGTGCTAACTTCGAAAGAAAAATGGCTCAAATGTTTAATGAGCGGTTTAAAACTACCGAGTTTAACAGGACCCCTGGTTCGGGAGCATTTGGGTCAACCCATCAACTCCCACAACATCTTATAGTCCATGGAGACCTAATAACGCCACAAAATTTCAAATATACTATCGAATGTAAGAGTGGCTATACGCTAGAGCTTGATGACCTATTCAAACCTAACAGTAACTTCTTCAAGTTTATTGAACAAGCCAAAGGGGATGCTCAAAGATGCTCTAGGGAGTGGATGCTTATCTACAAGAAGGACAGGCGTAAAGAGCTTGTCGTCGTAGACGGTCCCTTAGCGTGTCTAACGCACTTCGTTGTTGTAGGCGACAACTATTACGTGTATCTCCTTAAAGACGTTCTAGCGCTGCCTGAAGCCTTCTGGTTCAACTAAAGACTCTACCCGCATCGTAATCCACTACCTTAGCGTCAATAGTCTCTCCTTGCTCTTTAGCGATGAGACGAATGAGGGCTAACGCTTTGAGAGCTTTACTTTTACCAGGGAAACCACCCTCAAACTCCTCACCCTCATGTTTGACTTTTAAACAGAAAGGGAATAGGGTAGTAATAAGCTTATCTCCAACCTGTTGAGGGTCCCCCACCTCCATAGGAGGGAGTTTCTGTAGGATACGGGAAAAAGGAGACCCTGTAAAGGACTCTTCTTCTTGACTTTCTGGGTCTTCTCCCATAGTACCTTCAACGGACTCTCCCACGGACTTTTTCTTATTAGAAACCTTTCTCTTAGAAGACTTCTTCTTGGAAGACTTCTTCTTGGAAGACTTCTTCTCGGGAGGGGGGGGAGGCGTTTCAGAAGTTTCTTTGCTATCCCAATCTTCGAGGTCAGGCTTTCCAGTTAAAGGTGTGGTAGTCGCAAACGCCTTTCTTCCTTCAGTGGGGAGTTTAGCTTCCCCTTGAAGTTTACGACCCCCAGTACCCGTCTTCTTGGCAGTTACCCTCGTATCCGAAATAGTATTACCATCAGCGTCATGAATTTGAGAACTGCTCGCAGTAAGGGAAGCTGTTCCATTACCTGCAAAGAGTCTTTGTGCTACTCCATCGTATATACCATGATTAGTGCTAAGAGTAAGATTCCCTGGAGAGCCTCTGAACATAACCTCATCATCAAAAGTACCAGCCGAAAATACAAAATCATTATATGCAGCGGCTCGGGCATATTCAGGGTCTCTTTGAGCCCTTTGCATTCGTTGAAACTGCCATAACTTTAGAGCGGCAAACCTCGCGCCTGATTGGCCTTTTTCCCCTAGCTTGGCTTTAATACTCTTTAATTCCGCTTTATAAGCCGCGTCAGCTTTATGACCTGCGGCAACGCCAGTTCCAGGCGCATGAGGAGGAGGATACTTCTCCAGTTCTGATAAGTAAGCTTTAAGGTCCGCTCTATTCGGGTCACTTAAATTTCCAATCTTAGCTTCAATGTTCTCGCGCATTACACGGTCAGTCTCTACCGCCTGAACACAACTCTGCGCATCATCTGCTGTCATAGCCTTAGATTCCACGGCCCTATCTAAAAAAGAACTATGTAACCTATCAGACGTTAACCTGTAACGTTGTGCTAAAGCAATCTGTTTGGCAGTGGCCTTGCCTGCCGTAGGGATAGAAGCATAAGCCTTATTTAAAGAGCTAGAACCTATTACCGTGTCACCATCCAACGCTTTATAGTTTTTGACCGATAAACTCAATTTATAGTTACCGTTTGCATCTGTATACACAGCGCGTTTAAAAGGGTCATTCATTTTATCAACAGCGTCGGACGTAAGAATAATATCTACATCAGATTTGTACCCCATCTCACTAGCTTGAGAAGGTCGGCAGACACCTAAAACTCCATCTTTAGGTATACCCGCCAGTTCGAAGAACAGCTCTGTTTGCATAGCGGCTTCTGTCATAGCCTGTCGGATTTCGTCTTCAGGTCCTACGCCAAGGCTCTGCAACCTTTTAAAATATTCAAGTTGGTCGAACTCATCGCTCAATAAAGCAGCCTCTAAGTACTCCGTGTTTGCAGTCGATAAAGTGTGAGAGTCCATTAAACGAAGGTGTAGGTGCTTAAGCGCCTCCCTCTGTTGCTCTTTATCCCCCGCTAAAAGAGCAATTTTAATCTCTACAATATCTTCAGTAAGCTTACCATCCCTATCATTTTTTCCTGATGATGTAGATTTACCTACAGCCATAGGGTAGACTTTTAAAGCTTCATCGTCGGATATAGTTTCTGGCAGTACTCCTGAAGGCAGTAAACGTACACCTCGTAAACCCTCAAGGCTCTCATTTAAACCCGTACCAAACGTAGTGCCATAGGTATTATGGTCCTCAAGCGCAAGGTCTTGCAAGGCTTCGAAAAGTTCGGCATCAGCATTTAACCTACCAAAGAACACTCCTTTTGTACCTGTGGAACCTCTAATAGTAGTAATTCTAAGGGCTTGCCTCTCCTCCATAGTAAGCTTACCTTCGGGTATTATCCTGTGAGAGGAACCGTCTGCTAATTTTACAGTTTCTACTTTTCCAAGAGCCGTAACTAAAGACACGACACATAAAAGAGCTTGCTGCTTAGCCTTATCAGCCATTTTAGGTCTAGCTCCGCCCATAATAGAAGCCAACGCTCTCCCTATCCTAGTACGTGCGAGAGGAGTATTGACAGTCTTCTCTAGCTTCTCTACAGTCTCTTTCGAAGCGCCCTCGCTCATACCTCTTGCGTCTACAAAGAATTCTTCTACAAGTTTACGTTGCTCGGGGGAGAACTGTACACCTCCCTCCGCACTACCAATCACACCAGTACCGTCACGGTTAATAAGGTCAGGCTGCGTAGGAGCCTTATCCCCCTCTTCTGCGGGAGCCTTATCCCCCTCTTCTGCGGGAGCCCACGCATTCAAAAGTTTTCGTGCCCATGACCCTGAATGGCTAAGTTTCGGCCACTCATTTTGCCAGCCTGCGTTATCAAGACTTTTATTATCTACATTAGACCCTGAGATGGTTACTTTCCCATCTTTTAAAACCATACTAATGTTTTTCTTCTTACCCTTACTGTATTGAAGTTGACCGCTAAGAGCGGCTTTAAAAGTCGCTTCAATTTCCCCCACAGCCGCTTGCTGCTCAGGCGTAGGGTCAAACGCTTCATTTAAAGTAGACGGAGTCCATGTCCTCTTCCGAAGTCCGCTGTAGGAAGAGAGTAGCTCAGTAAAAACGCTTGTAGTCATGTATAAAAAAAGGTGGCTCCTAATATATTTAGGAGCCACCTCAGATATAATCTAATTATAAATTAGGTCAAGGGAGCGAGAATATCTTCGAACACATTATCACCATTCTTGAAGTACCCAACCATGTCGTACCTTAGGGTACACTCAATGGAATGGAATTCGTTAGAAGAGTAATTAAACTCAGCAAGCCTAAAGTTCTTAGGGTAACAGCCGTATAAGCGTGCAACCCATTGAGGTTTACGAGTGTTGTCTAGAAGAACAACATCTACGGTACGCTTAAAGCCTCCTCCACCTTGGATAATCTGCCCTGCGATGTTTGATGCAACGCTAGTTGAGTGGGTACCCGTAATCGGGTCATACGTAGTACGCATCCAATTGTAAAGTGCTTTAGCCGCATCACCTTTAAGAAGGTTGTCAAAAGTAACAACCGTCTCTTCAGTGGACGGACGCCCAGGATAGTAAAACTTGTCGTTAACACGGTCAACCATAATATCTTCAACGCTGTAGCCAATTTGGCCTACTTGCTTCGCAGCAAGAGTTAAAACGTTGTCAGGGTCGGTTAGACCAGTGTTTGCAAGAATACTTCCTACAACGCCTCCAATCCCATTAATGCGGATTAGCCAGCTATATGTACGATATGAATCGTACCGATGAAATAGTTCCGTGCCAGCAGTAAAGCCAGCTACGTCTAAGACTCGGCCTGTTTCGCCAAAAAAGTCTGATAAGTCTACATTAACCATAGTATTTGTTATTCTCCTATTTTATATAGCTTTCAAGCTATGAGGGTAAGTTAAGCCCCAGGGTTGCGCTTGTAAGGTTAAGCTCGAAAACGATAACTTCCGCCGCTTTAGTGGGCTGAAGAATTACTTTACACCATAACTCGCTTCTGTCGATGCGGAGTGGAGTGTTGGTAGTGCCATCACAGATAACCTTGAAATCTATCACACCTCGACGGCTCTTAATATCAGCCATCATAGGTTCAACAGCGTTGACGATACGCTTCCAGGTTGCTGCGTCGTTAGGCTCGAAAACGAACTGTCGCGTGGATGCAATAAGCATCTTACGAATGACAATCATCAAGCGACGAACATTAATTCGGTCAAGCGCAGTTGCTGTTCTTTGAGTAGTGCGTTGACCCCACAGAACAATACCTTCAGTGGCAAACTTCTGTACAGGGTTAATGACATTTCCAGGACCGTAGAGAGCATCTCGGTCCCCTTGAGTTAGAACCATCTCCACATCAACAGGCTTCGTCAAACGACCTCGCACAAGACCCGCAGGAGCGAACCAAGCATCAAAATTGTTATCAGTAAAGGCCATCTGTCGAATCGCAAAGATATCGGGGGAGATGTACTCATCCACTTGCGTAAAGGTATTAAATAACTTCACCCAAGGCCAGTACACGCAGGCATAAGAACTATTAAGCGCGGCAGTTCGACCTTCCGCAGTTCCATTTGACCATGCAATAGCATTTTGGGGGGAAGTAACCCCTAATGGAGGGTTAGTTACAAACAGGAACTCTTGGGAATCCGCTGCAATAGAAATTGCGTTATTGACAATATTCTGTTCAGTACACCCAGGAATCGCTAAGATAGAGACATCAATGTCTTCCTTAAGAAAAGAGTAAATACCGTTAGCTTGGGCTGCATCTCCAATGACCGCAGCTTTTACATCTGGGTCAGCGAATGACATTCCAGCCGAAAGGTCACCGTTAATACCTCCAGCATAATCGTAGGTACCGTCAACTAACTTTCCGTATTTAATATCGGTTGCATCGAATTCACTAGTAACCGTATCTCCTGAAGCAGTAAAGATAGTAACCTTACCACCTCCAAAGCCATCTCCCCAAGAAGTAGGTAATGTCCACAGCACATCATCTCTAGACGAAACATTTACTGCAAATTCACCAATCATCAAATCAGATGTCTTGTTAGATTCATCAGCCGTACCGTTAAGAACGGCAGAAGGAGAAAGGTCAATCCCTGTAGCGTTATAAACACACTCAACTTCGACCCCTTGCTCGGTACCTCCTCCTCTTAAAATGCTAAACTGGGACCTAGCTCCCTGATTAGACCTAGTAAGGTTCTGTAATCCAGTATTTTTAATACCATAGGTTTCAACGGTACTACTAAAGTTGTACCCTGCACCAGGATATAAACTTCGGGTGACATAACCACCACCACTTACAGCGGATAACTCGAACTCAGTTCCAGAAGAAGTAACTCCTGAAGCCGCTGGAGTGATATCCACAACTCCGTTATTAGCCGTCAGAGTCATGTTACCGCTTACATCAGCTAGAGCAGCGTTGTTCGCAGACAAACTGCTGATAGTTCCACCCGTACCTGCAGTCGTACCTGGGGGGATAACACCAAATGACGCTGTTGAAGACCATGCGTAAATCTCGACTTCCGCGCCCGACCCAGCAAACGAGCCGACAAAGTCACCAGTAGCGCTGGTTAGCCTGTTGAAAGATACAGGAGAATTAGGCGTAGTGCGAATATTGACCTGATTCATAATAGCATCAGCGCCTCCTTCAAGGGAAGCGTTACTTGACGCTGCGGGGCAGTTGAAGACTAGGGGGGTAGTAGTCCTATCAAGTCCGACACCATCCTTAACGCTCACAATAAAGAGATAGTTGTCATTCGCAGTAAGTTCCGTGACACCAACATGAGGGCAATTACCAACCTTAACACCAACCTCAGCTACAGCAGCATCAGTAGTAGCAGTTCGCGTAAAGTAAACTGTATTGGTTCGGTCTAGGATATGGTAAGCACCAATAAGACCAAAACCACCTTCAGCGTCATCGGGGCGACCGAATCTACTAACGAGTTGGTCCGCGTTGGTAACTAAAGTAGCTAATCCAACTGGACCTTGAGAGGCAAAGCCAAGAATCCCTACCGAAGTAGAGTTAAGGGACGGGCTGTAATCAGACCAGTCCTTTTCGATGACATATACACCAGGGCTAACGTATGCAGGCATGTTTTAATATTCTCCTATTAATTAAGCGTTTGTGATTTTAACCATTTGTCGCTGCTCAGCAACACGAATTAAATCAGTGATTGAATCGGTGGGAACTACAACCGACTGTTTTGAAGGAACCCAAATATGGTCGAATTGACCCGAAGGGGTCTTAATAATCACTTCAAGTCCTTGGTGAGTGGTATTTTTAATTTTCTTATAAACAGACATTAGGATTTTCCTCTACTATATTTAGAACACTCGCTCGCAAAACATCGCAGATTTTTTAAATTCGTTATGAACCTGGAATTGTGGTGATTCCTCCGCCCCTATTATCCACTTTATTTAAAGCGAAAGGAAACCCCCCGCCTGCATAAAAGCTTTCTAAAGTTTGAAGACCTGAAGTTTCTTCTATGTATTGTTCAAAATTTAAAGTTTTCATTTCGCTTGTATTTGTAAAGCGAAAAACATTACCTGGAATGTAAGACTCTACTTTAAAGCGTACAGTACGTCTAACTACACGGTCCTCTCTATCTCCAGCCGTCAAGTTGGCAGCGTCTCCTACATCTAACACGAAAGCTTCGTAGCTCTCATGAGGGTGAATATCTATATTAAGATTGGGTCGAAATAAAAGTAATATCTGCTCAGTAAGCTGATTAACCTCATCCACATACTTACCCCAAATATTTACACCAAATGATAGGTTGGCCGCTGGAGGGGCTAACGCAATGTATCGAATAGCCCTTTGTTTGTCGCTATCCCAGAACTTCTTTTCTACAATAGCGGCGGCAGGCTTTCTCCTAGCCGTGTCTAACTCTACACCCTCAAACTGAAGTGAGAGGATAGGCAGAAGAGTATTTTTAGTTTCAGTTATTTTAGCAATGGCTCGCTCAGGATTTGCATAAATAATATCTACAGTTCTTAAAGTGCCATCACCCTTAAGGACTTGGAACCCCCCTAATATCTCTTTTAACCTACGAGTAAAGTCTTTATAGAAATTAGCAGGTTGATACCCAGCGTGAAGGTCCAAAGCTTCCAGCTCGGTTCTTATCGCGTCTATAGTCCAAAAAGCGCCAGCCATTAATACACCTCATCCTGGGGGAAGGATTCCTCTTCTCTCGTAATATCTTCATCGTCGCGAAGTACTTTAGCGGCACAAACTAAGTGATACACACCATAAATATCAAACTGGTCTTCTTGAACTTCAAAAACCTCGTACTTTAAATTTTGAAACTCAGGCTGTAGAATATCACCAGCAATTATAGGCCGTCCCACCAGTTTATCAATATAACTCTTGTTGAACGTAAAAAGCTGTTCACTCGTTATCTCGATACCAAACTCTGTTAGGTTCTCCTCTAAAGCTTGAGCTTCGTAATGACCATGAAGAACTAGAGGAGTATCTGAAATAGCCTTCTGAGAATCCTCTCCGTACACGTTATCTTTTAACCCTTCCCTTCTATAAAACTTATAAAGGAGAATTTTAGACCCACTTAAACGAATTAGCTCATCGTCTACAAGATTGAACATCTCGATATCGGGATTATCTAAATCGTATAGGTTGAGCTGGTCGTTAGTCTCTAACGATGTATCTCCAACAATTTTGGAGGAGGTCCGAAACTGTTTACGGTCAGCCATTAGAAGGTACTAAACCCAGGGGGTTCTTCGATTTCTAACATCAGGTCTTCAACAAGCTTTGCTTGTTCTTCATTACCTTGCTGAATCAAGGACTCGCCATTTAATTGAGCCCCTCCGCCAGGAGAAGGTAGTGTTTGATATTTCCCGCGAATTTGACCTAAAATAACTTTAGAAATAGCTAAAGAATATTTTTGAAGCCAGCTAATAAAATATGGATGTAACGTAGTACTGTCGAGTGCCTTAAACTCCACTAAAACTTCCTGCTGGCCTTGAGGTGTAGGCGCAATATTTAAAAACCTACCGTTAACTACATTGAAGGTTCCATCATTACCTAGAATCTTACGCATCATCTCAAGGTGAGATATGGTAAGGTAGTAGTCACCGACCGAGAAATCTCTAGCTAGAAAGTTATCTTGAAAATACTTGATAAAGAAATCAAACTCTAAAGTATCATTTGCAGCAGCGAAATTTAGTAACTGTTTGTTATACACAGCCTGCTTAAGGTTATTCATAACCACCTGAGGTAACTCGTACAAAGCGATACCTGCAGATGTTGCGAAGGTGCAAAATTGATTACACCAATCGGGTGCGTGGTAATCTAATTTAGAGATAGCTTCATCAATAGCGGTGGTTATTTGAAACTCGGTAAGCTCTACTCTAACGACAGGAAACCCTAGGCGTGCCAAGACGAAGTCTTGGATACTTTGATAGAACTCAGACATGTACGTCTGGTTTTTAAACCGCCTACGGTTTAATGTTGTATAGTCAATTTCCCCGTAGTAGTCCCAAGAATTTAACTCAGCGTTACTACCACTGACATTACCAAAAGTATTGCCATAACGGGTTTGAGGTTTTACCGCTCTATAGCTCATTTACTATTCCTCTGAGACAGTTTTCTTATGGGATTTCTTAGGAGCGTCTTTCTTAGTAGCAGCCTTCTGTGCAGGGGCAGCCTTCTCTCTCACAGTAGTCTTTGTGATAAAGTACGGGTGATGCACATCCTCATCAAGCTCGATAGTCTTAAAACCTGCAAGAATTACAGTGCCCTTAGACGTTTGTAAACGAACCGTCGAACCGCGAGTGTTTTCATATTTAATCATTTGGTATTACCTCTACTGTATATAGACAAACAAAGAGGGCCACACCTTAAAAAGTGTGACCCTCTTTTATATTAGCTACTAGCTAGGATTAATCTTGCGTAGCGTGGCTACGAACACCAGGACGGAACATGTAGTTACCGCCAGCGCCGATAAGACGGATAATTCGGAAGAAGCAAGACTCAGGAGTCACTGCGGCTTTACCGTAGCGAGTGAGCAAGCCCTTACGAGGTTGGAACGTCTCGGGGTCGGTGATGGTGGGCAACATCTGAAGAGGAATGTACGGAGAGTACACGAATCCAGAGTCCATGGGGGAGGAGCCTTTGTAGCCCATCATCATTTCGTCATCGGGATACAGCGGGTCAACGTAAACATCGAACATACCCTGGAGTTTACCAGCGTAGTTGATGTTAGCACCAAGTTGACCTTCCCAGTTACCAGACCTTACGCCGCCTTCAAGCTTGGAAGCGGAGTTAAGGATAGCAGCAACGAGCGGGGAAGTAACAATCCAGTTACCAGCACCACGATAGGTAGTCTTGTAAATATCCTGCGACGCGAAGTTAAGCACTGCAAGAAGGTTTGCATATGCCTGACCAACGTGCAGAGGGCTAAGGTTAAGTGCAGTAGAAGCGAAATCAACAAAGTAAACGTTGCGGTTAGTTTGATACTGACCTCCTCCAGGCGCGCTTGAAAGACCAATCGTGTCATACAGGAAATCAACAGGGTCGAAAGTCGTTTGGTTCGTACCCGTACCAGTAATGTTGTTACTGTTAGGAAGGTCCAACATAGTACGTTGGAAAGAACCGCCAGACATATCGTACGCAATAGAACGCATATCTTCAACAAGCTCACGGTCAATCTTAAGAGCAACTTCCTTACCAAGAAGGTCAGTCAGTTCTCGCTCAAGGTCAAGGTTGTGATAGGCACGAAGGTCCTGAGCCGCTTCCAAGGTCCACAGAGCGCGGAATTTACGAGTACGAGCCGTAATGGCCTGTTGCTCGATATGGAAGTTAATCTCAGGAATAGTACCATGAGGTGTCGAGTCATACGCGGTAAGCGAGTTTAGGTCCCCATTAGGAATCTGCGTGGTACCAAGAACTTCACCACTTGAAACATCATAACCAGCCGTGCGCCCTGCAACAGGGAATGCAGCGATTTGTCCACCGACAGTAGCCGAAGGAACGGTCATATTGCCTGCCTTAATGGCAGACGTATCAAGAGCCGACAAAACGTTCGGGTCAGTCGCGGCCGCACTAAGGGCATCAAGAGAACCAGAAACCCACTGAGTAGTAGCATCACCGATGGCTTCTTGACCGTAAGTGAGGTTGTACTTGCTGTAAATGGTTTGACGGCGGTTTTCAGATGCGCGGTCGTAGCCTAGATAGAAAATCTGGGATACGGGACCTTGCATGGGCTGAACGCCACAAATCTTGTTGGCAATCAATTCGGGGAAAACCCGACGAACGAGCGGAAACGCAAATTTTTGGAATGTACCGATAGAACCAACAGAAGTTGGTGCTTGGCCAGGGGTGGCTTCGGATAACATTCCATCCTTTTGCGCTTCATTTAAAATGTGGCGTGCTTGGTTCTCAAGGAGGACGGCAGTAGTCTCACGAGTGTACTGGTCGGCAACACCTTCAAGAATTGGGCTCCACTTTTCGCATAGAGTATTAGAAATTTCTTTATTTAACATAATTTTTTTAACTCCTTTCTTGACGGTTGGACAAACGTATAACGTCCTCGTTCAGGAAGAAATTCTCCAGGGCTGCTGCTGGAAGACTTGGGGAGCCATGGCTTTCGTTAGAAATCATGACTGCCGACTCGGAGGACTTGAAAGGAATTTCAGCCTTTTCCTTTTCATCTACAAGTGCCTCACTAAGTTGACTAAGTTCACTCTCTCGGTGGTCCAATTTGGATTCCAAAAGATTGACTGTTTTGAGAGATTCTTCAAGCTGAACATTGATTGATACAACCTCGCTTTGAAGTCTCGTGTTTTCTACTTCGTACGTTTTAACGGCACTAGTCACGTCCTCGCTTTCCAGCTCGGCAGCAACAATCGTCTTAACGGCTTCGAAAACCTTATATGCGCGAACAAGCTTGTTATCGGCCTCAAGTTCCCGCTGCGCGGTCCCTTTAAGCTCGTCAAGTTTAGTACGCAGGAATGCTTTTACTTTAGCTTCAAGTAACTTAACCTCTTCGGCAACACGGTCTTCTACGACCTCGTCAAGCAATACAGCAACTTCCTCAATTCCAGTCTCTGTAAGACCTTCGGGAAGCGCTTCAACAATTTTATCTATGTGGTTACTCATGTTTAGTTTCTCTACTACTGATTATTTACTAAGCGGGAAGGAGGGAGGCGGTTTTTTTCTAAATCTTGCCAAGTTTCCTTTTCAGCGCAGTAATATAAATTCGGTCATTGTGGAAGTGTTCAAGCTCTTCGACAATGGGTTTACGAGCTTCGGATACTAACTCTCGCCTTTCAGAAAGAGAGGGGAAAGCATCTTGGCTTGAGGGTTCGGAGACCATATCAAACGTTATCATGTTATAATTCTCTCCTACGAGATAATTGGAACCTGATTCATCTAAATCTACAGAGCCTGTACCTCTAGAAGAAATGCCAAGCTTTACACCAGCTTTAAGCAGTTCGGTGAGAACCTTTCCAGCGGGGGTATTAAGAACCTCACCCTCCCCCATAACGTGATTACCTTGCATCCTAAGATTAGTAATAACATGAGAGACATTCCCTAAATGGACAATCTCATCGGAGGGGTGGTCTAACTCACCTAAAAGGCGGCGCTCCCCAATCTGGCTTTGAAGCTTCTTAACTTCACGCTCTAACAAGGTACGACTGTAAATCCGCTTATTCCCGTTAGGACGCTCACACTCTGAGAAAATACCACGGAACTTTACAGGACCCTTTCCACGTCCTTCAGATAGGAGAGTAATTTCTCCAAACGAAAATATGTCTTTTAACAGCATTACTTTTGGGACTCGGTAACAATAAGGTTTAGGAAGTTTTCAAAAGATTCTTTAGTAACTTTAAGCTCTTTCTTCTTTTTAGAAACTTTCTTCTTGCCTTTCTTAGTGGACTTCGACTTGTCTAACTTACGTAGAGACTTATCAACGGGCTCAATCTTAACATCATCTTTACCCATGGGCTTTCCATCGGTATCATAAGCTCTGTTAGAACTACCGCTCATCTTTCCAGCACCAATGCCTCCAGTAGACGTCATCTCATCTAAGATAGCGCGTGCTTTTTGAATAATCTCACGCTGCTCCTTCGTCAACTTAGACGCTGCCTTAGCTTTCTTCTTAGCTTTCTTCTTAGCTTTAGTAGCATCAATATCTTTCCTGCGGGAAGTTTCCGCAGCTTCTTCGTCAGGGGTGTCCGCCATGACACTTTTCATGGCTGCGCCAGTTCGCTGTTGTTGCCTAGGGTCCGCACCCTTTTGTGGAGCGTCTTTAGGGCAAAAATCCGATTTTTCGGAGGCCGCTGATGCATCAGCTTCAGATTTCTTCTTCTCTAGGATAGGCTTATAGCTCTTGGATTCGTAATTTTGACCAACAACGGACGAGCCAAGCTTAGAAGAGTCGCTGCTCATCTGTCCAGGCTTACGCTTATAAGTCTTACGCTTTTGTGCTTTTTCAGCATCAGTCATAGGAGCGCCTCTAACCATCTTCTTGTTAGCGATACGCTCACGATGAGAACTGGCGTCGATAAGAGTCATCGTTCTGTTAGTCTTAGTGACGGTCACGCCTTCTAATTTGGGGGCTCCGCGTTCTTCACGACTGCGATTGATAGCAGCTTTATGACCACTCTTAGCAAGCTTAACACCTCCACGTCCAGGAATTACCGTAGCGCTACGACCTTTAGGGCCCGTAGGGTTACCAGCCCGTTCGGTCTCATCCCTCCAATGCTTAGCAGTTTGTGCATGCCTATCTCCATCAGCCCCTGAGCGCGTATCCCGATGACCTGCGGTACCTTTTGGCTTACCTCGACTGGTCGTATGCACGCTTTGGCGCTCACTTTCTCCAGGCTCTAAACGGTTACCACGAACAGAAGCGGCCTTAGATTGCGCTTTACGCTTTTCGCGATGCTTTAACTCCCACTCAGCTTTCTTTTTCTTCGTTTGCTCAGTCTCTTCGCTAGGCTTAGATAAGTCCAACTCGTCAAGTTCGGTCACTGCGCCCATACATTCAGACAGTAAAGCAGAACGAGCCTCATCTGAAATAGGAGGAAGTTCTCCCTGACCCTCTACGAGTCCTGCGGCACCTGTACCTGCTACAGAGTGAGGGGTTGCCGTCATCCCCTCTAAGATTTCATCGGCCATCATAGCAATACTCTTACTCATAATTACGCCTCTTCGTCTTCGTCAGTATCTTCGTCTTCTTCGTCCTCTTCTTCGTCTTCTTCAACGACATCGAAACTTTCACCGATTAGGCGAGCGAATAATCCACCCTCCCCATCATCGTAAAGACCTTCAAGAACATACTCTTCTTCTTCGAAAGAGATAGCCTCCAAGAGAGACTCCCGACCACTTTCATCGACATGAGTAATGCTACTCTCGTTAAGCTCGTCTAGCCGAACATAAAGTTCATTATCATCAGCCTCAATAACTTCTTCTGCTAAGGAGAACCTACGACCTTCGTTCACATAAACGTCGGAAACGATAGTTGTTTTAGGAGGGACTGTATAGCCCATGCTTTCCATCATAGACCGAGCGTGCTCGTCAGAGATGCGCGTAAATTGGGACTCTTCGTTCAAATACTTCATGATTTATTTTTTGGTTTTATGGAGGAAAGAAATCCCTCCAACTTATGTAGACGCTCTGCATGGTCATCTACGTCTTTTTTAGAAACTGTGTTTTCTACAAGGTCATCAATGTCCTGTTTGGACACTGAATTGTGTATAGAGGTGAATTTTTTAATCCAGGTTCGACCTTTCTTAGTTAGTAAGGGTAACAATACAAATAGTATTAAGTACCACCATCCTACAGTATGTAGTAAACTACCTGCTTCGCGTGCGGCCGAGGCTACCTGACCTTGAGGTTGACCTGTAGCGGCAGCAACCTTATCTGTGGGGGTAGCACCTCCCACTAAGGACTCCATAGCGATGACACCTCCAACCGCGCCAATAGCAGCAGCGGGAGGTCCTCCTAAGGCAGCACCAATACCTCCTCCTACCCCTCCTCCGAGAGCACCTGCTAAGGTCTGACAAGACGCTAAAATGCAGAGGACAAGGATTAAAACTAAGTTTTTCATTATTAATTACCTGGATACAATGTAACCAGTCACATAAATGGAATGTCTAACGTCACTAGAGCCTTGGTCTACGGCTGTATGTATAACACATTGTGCTCCAGTAGGCGTGGTAACAATATCTACATCATGCATAAAAGTATTAAAGCTTCCTGCATTTCTACGTAGGTCACCATTAGCTTGAGCAACGCCCCACATACTAACAGGATGCATGTTTTGAACTCCGCCAGACATTTGAACAATATTAACTTCATCAGTATCACTGCTTTGCCCATCAGACTTTACGACGAATTGAACAGCTACCACGTTAGGAGCATCCGACGCAGGAATACCAGAGATAACCCATTGACGGGGGGAGGCTGAAGAGCCTAAGCTAGATTGCAATTGCCAACTAAACACTGTGTAAGGTTCTGATAAGAACATCGTATGTTCAGTAGGGAGAGTAGTACCTCCTCCTCCACTGCCTCCTCCTGCCGCACTCTCCAGAGATACAATACGACCTTCGTGGTTTAAGGATGAATGAGTTGGTTGAGTGCCTGTGCCACTTACGGATAGTTCTAACGTAGATACAGAGTCATTTAAAGTAAAAATCTGAGACTTATTGACATCAATACTCCCTGCATTACTTGCAATATTATTCTCAGCAGAACTAACCCTACTCTCCAAAGGAGTATAGAAACTCAAAAAATGGGACCTAGTCATAAAAGGATTATCTCCATTAGGGTCCCAGGAGGAAGCTACAGCTTGACGCTCAGAGCCTGTAAGTTCTGCACTTCTAAAGAAGGGTCGAATATCAATTATACGGTCTGGGGAAATTGGGTCCCCTATGGTGTAGTTACTGGGAACTCTTACATATGCCACGGGAACTGAAAATGAAGCCTGCGTAGTTACTTGTAAGGCAGCTAAAGCCGTAACAGTTGTGGAGTCGGTAGAATGCCATGCAAAATTATTAAGGTCCTCAGGCATCGGTACCGTACCAAACCCAGGAAGGCTTGTATTTCTAGGCAACTCTGCCATGGACATCCCAGTAGTCCGTCCACTAGTTCTGCTTAACGGGTTTAGGAAACGTGTACCATTAGTACGCACTCCGCCAGCACGGTCTGTTCTAAAATAAGCTCCTTTTATAACCCCTAGAGATGCCGAACTAAGAGAGTCCTGAAAATGCGTGGGAACTGCGGTTGAAGAATCTCCGTCGGTATCTAAAGATTTAGTACCTTTAATGTAAATTAAATCTAACCTCTCATAGGGAGCTGCGCCTTCATTGAAGTCTTCAGCATTGAAGGAATCAATCGCAATGCTCTTATCGCTTCCATCCATATTAGCGTAAAATTCGACTAACGCAGTTCGTGCCACGCCACGAGATTCTCTTGCAAAGGGCGTTAAGGTGGTAGTGTCCAGCATGTTAGTGCCTTGATGTAGGAACTCTTCGTTATTAAATAAAGAAGATTCATCTCTCATCATGCGCCAGCCACTTTCCCGTGTGGCTGGTAACTGCATTCGAGATATGAATTTACCAGGTCTAACGAAGATTTTCCCAAAATCAGACGACGTTCCAGACAGGGGCTCGGCCCACGCCTTTAAATCGGAGATAGAGTTCAAAGAGACCTTTCCTTTATTGCTAGGAGCACCAAAACCAGCTAAAAGAGCTTCAAGCTCACTAACCCTATTCTCTAATACTACGTCATTGCTAAGTAAGTCCGTAAGGGGTAGATTATCCACTTCCCAGTAATATGGGTCGTTTGGTTGATAATATCTAATGTTTCTTTTTATGTTCGCCATTATACTAATTGGTTAAGTTCAAATATATTTAGTGACCTCAGCCCTTGGCCGAATGATATCTCACGGTCAAACTCTCCGATACCGTCTCTACCCTCACCACCATCATAAGGAAGTTTGTTTGAGCGATACACAGAAACAAGAGAAATCTTTTTATTACCAGCATGTTTAGCGTTTGCAAAAGTACCCAGCGCACTTTCATCCAGCATATTATCTAAGTAACCTTCCCACCTCATTCCAAGAGGAGGAACCGCAAACGCAGGGTGAAGTTCACCGTACTGAAATTTCATATTTCCGCCATCGCGTATAGAAGCATGAGTCCACAAGCCATTAACCTTTCCAGGCTCTTGGAAATAACCTGCCAGTCCACCCCCAAACATATGGGAGATGCCTGAAAGAGCGCCAGAAGAGTTCTCGTTAACGATATTAGCACTTGTAGGGTCCGTGCCTGGGAGAGTGGTGCCGATATCAAAAGCGGTTTGATATCCTTGAGCATTTAACTGGTCTACGGGGGAACCAAGACCTGTAGCTTGTTGCGGTAGCGGTCTAGACCCAG
>Ga0114918_10000544_pt1 | contig 32660 bp, 22 predicted proteins | sample LantaG_FD_87015 | JGI IMG/M metagenome (GOLD analysis project Ga0114918, IMG submission 87015) | Deep subsurface microbial communities from Baltic Sea to uncover new lineages of life (NeLLi) - Landsort_02402 metaG | ecosystem: Environmental > Aquatic > Marine > Oceanic > Sediment | place...
CCGGCCTTGGTGAGGCTCGCGCCCGAGCCCGCGATCATGCCGATGGTGTTGGTGGCGGTGCTCGTGCCGGTCAGCGTGACGACGGTGTTCGCCGCGGCGGAGATCGTGCCGCTCGTCATGTCGAGGGCGCCGGAGCCGCTCGCGTCGAGCGTTCCGCCCACTGTGCCCACGATATTGATCGTGCGGTTGCTCGAGTGGCCCGTGCCGACGTACCGCAGCGTGCCGGTGCTCGTGCCGGAGCTGAGGTTGATCGTGGCGCTCGTGCCCGTCGAGCTGGTGCTGCCGGCGTTGGTCAGCGACGAGATCTGCAGGATGCCGCGCTGGACGGTCGTGGCGCCCGAATAAATGTTGGCACCGGCGAGCGTGAGCGTGCCCGTGCCGGTCTTCACGAGCGATCCGTTCGACAGGATGCCGGAGTAGGTCGTCGAGCCGCCGTTGTTGCCCACCGTAATCGCCCGGCCGCCGAACCCCAGGTCACGGCTGCCGGTGAGGCCACCAAGCGTGGAGTCTTGGCTGAACGTGACGGTGCCCGCGCCACCCGACGACATGTCGAGCGTCGAGTTTTGCAGTGCGCTGGCATTGCCGACCGCGATCGTGCCCTCCAGCGGCCGCGTGGGGCCCGTGAACGTGTTGGCACCAGTCAGCGACAACGTGCCCGGGCCCGACTTCGTCAGGCCGTTCGTGCCATTCGCAACGATCAACTGGGGGTTCAGCGTGCCACTCACCAGATCGACGCGTGCGACGAGGTCGGTGTTGTTGGGTGCTCGGGTGCTGCCGGTCATCGATCTCGTGTTCGAGCCCGAAAAAAGGATTCCCGTCACGGTCGTCGTGCCAAATTGCCGGTAATTCCCCGCCGCGGTGAAGGCAAGCGTGGTAAACGTCGCGCCGGTTTGGTCGTCGATAAGGCCGCCCGTGAACTGCTGGTGGCCGATGCTGCCGATGTTCGTTCCGGAAATCGTGCCGGCGGTCGTCCTCGTGCCGGCATCCACGCCGTAGTCGATTCCCCGGACGAAGCCGCCCGCGTCATACCAGGCGAAGTTGGCCCCGTTGTAGTAGAGGCCGGCCCCCATGAACCCAGACGCTTGCCCCGCGATGGCAAAACCGTTGGTAGCAGAGTTCGTCCCGCCGCCGGGAACGAAGTTGCCAGTGGCCCCCGTCGCGACGGTCAGGCTCGACGCGGAGAGCCCGAGGTCCTGGGATGCCGTGCGCACAAGCGCGACGGTGCCAGCCCCACCCGCGAACGAGAGCGGCCCGACCGACTGGGTCAGGGCCCCGGAGGCGCCGACATTGTCGATGGTCAGCCCGACGGTGCTGGCGAAGGAAACGCCTGAGGCCGGGAGGCTGCCGGTGTTCCGCTCCACGCGCAGCGTGCCTTCCGTGATCGAAGTCGTGCCCGAATAGGTGTTGGCCGCGTCGAGAACGAGCGTGCCGGCGCCTACCTTGGTAAACCCGCCGGAGCCCTGGAGCACCGCCGAGATCCTGCCCCCGCCAGCGGCCGTCGTCACCTGCGAGGCGCCGATCGAACCCCCCGTGAGCGTGCCGCCGGCCATGACGACGGGATTGGAGAACGTGAGGTTGTTGAAGTCGAGCGTGCCGCCCGTGAGGCGAGCCGTGCCCGTGCCGAGAGCCGCCGCGTTGTTCATCACGATCCTGCCGCCCGCGATCACGGTGCCACCGGAAAAGGTGTTGGCCCCCGCGAGCGTGAGCGTGCCCGCCCCGGCCTTGGTGACCGCGGCGGTGGTCGAGCCTCCGAACCCGTCGGCCAACGTGACGTCGTTGCCGTTGGTGTCGAGCGTGGCGGTCGAACCGGAGACGAGGGCAAGCCGGCTCGAGATATCCTGCGTGTTGCCGGTGCCCCACTGCAAGCGGCTGCCGGCGAGCGTGACCGCGCCGGTCGTCCCGAGGCCGCCGCTTACAAACGAGAGCGTGCCTGCGTTCACCCGAGTGCCGCCGCTGTAGGTATTCGCCGCGTTGAGCGAGAGCGTGCCGGGGGCGTCCCAGGTCAAACTTCCTGCAGTGGCGCCGTCGGAGAGCACGCCTGACATGACCGACACCAGGCTGCTCGCGGCCGGAGCGGTAAACGTAGACGAGCCGGTGGTGGTGAAGGTGTGCAGCGTATACCCGGTGGCCGTCCCGCTGCCGGATGTGATGGTGCCCCCGCTGGCAGAGGCGCCCCCCTCGTACCGCACGATGACGATGCCGGAACCACCCGACATGCCGGTCTGGGCTACGCCGGAGCCACCTGCGGCCCCGCCGCCGCCGCCGCCGGTGTTGGCCGTTCCGGCGGTGCCTCTGACGTTCGTCAGGGTTCCCGTGGTGAAAAATCCACCCGCTCCGCCGCCGCCGGTCGCCGTGCCGCTCAAAGCTCCCGATCCCTGCGCACCGCCGCCGCCGCCGGCACCGTAGAACGCGGCGGTGCCGGAGATATCGGACTGATACCCCGTGCCGCCGCTGCCGCCTGTCGTTCCCGATCCGTTTCCACCAACACTCCCGGCGCCGCCGCCACCGCCGCCGCCCACACCTGACCCGCCGCCGCCGTTTCCACCGGCATTCCCAAACCCACCCGAGGCCGAGCTGGGCTGCAGGCCGGCGCTGCCGGTTCCTGCGCGCCAGTTGCCGCCGCCACTGCCCCCCGCCGCAGTGTCCGTCCCATTCCCCCCGGCTCGACCGCCGCCGAGCGCGGTCAATGTGCCAAAAATGGAGACTCCACCATTGTTTCCCGGATAGGTTGAGGATCCGCCCCCTCCCACGCTCACGGTCGTAGCGCCAGCCGATGCGGTAAAACCGGTGCGATAGACGACACCACCGGCGCCACCGCCGGCGCCGGCGCCGCCGCCATTGTCGCCGCCGCCGCCACTGCCTCCGCCGCCAACGACGAGGAGGTCGAGCAGGAGGGCATTGTTGAGCGTCACGCTGCCGTCGAGCGCGCGGTTGCCCGAGTTATCGACCGACAAGCCACCCGACAGCGTGTAGGTGCCCGACAGTGAACCGGCGGGCAGCGGCGCGGCCACGGCAGTCGAGCTCGCCGTCAGCCACGTCACCGCCAGCGCGACGCACAGCAGCAGAATGCCGAAGGCCGTCGAGTAATTGTTCCGCAAACGCAACATGCGAGTGTTCATGGTTACGTTCCCGCGAATGCTTTTGGCAGCCATGCGATTGGGAAGCGACCCCCGTCTTCCAACCTCTTTCAAATCTAGGCTTTGCTGCAGCGGCAGCAATTGTCGAAACCGGAAATCTTGCGGATTTTCTTTGGGGGGCCGGGGGCGGGGGGGCCGGAGGCCCGAAAACCGGCAAAACCTGCAGAAAACGGCTGGGAAGGCCGGATCCCCGGCACGACCGGGTGCCCGTGCCGAGAAGCCCGTTGCTTAGAAGCCCGTTGCGCGAGCGAGGGAAAACGCGGGCGATTCGTGTGCGGCCACCCGGATTCCCTTGCTTGCGCAACGGGCTTGTAAGCAGCGGCATCGAGCATTGACAAAGGCATGTACATGCGTATATTTTGCCGCAGGCGACGGTCATGATCGCCGCCGTCGCCGGACTACGATCGGCAGGGCTTTTTGTGGCAATTCACTTCGAGTGGGATGACGACAAGGCCGCCTCCAACGTCCGCAAGCACGGCATCTTGTTCGAAGAAGCGACTGTCTTGTTTACGTCCGGTGCGGATTATCTCGAGATCTTCGATGCCGATCACTCCCATGAGGAGGAGCGGTTTATTTGTATCGGCCCGATCGCACGAGGTATCATCCTTGCAGTCATTGTGGATGTGGGCACTGACTTGATTCGCATCATTTCGGCTCGTCGCGCGACCCGTCGCGAATCCCTCCTGTATGGGCACTTTCTCAAGGAGCGTTCCGGTGACTGACGACATCCCTGAACTTTCGGCGGCCGACTTCGAGCGGTCGATATCAGCCCAGGTCCGTCGTCGCGTTGCGGAGGGGCGGATCGAGTCGGGCTCCGACATCGTCGCCATCCGGCGGTTCGTGGGGTTGACGGCGGTCGACTTCGCCCACGCCTTTGGGATCACTTTGGAAACGTTGCACGATTGGGAAGCGGGCAGATCCCGGCCGGACGGGCCTGCGTTGAGCCTGATGCGCGTGGCTGCCCGGCACCCGCGCGCCGTGCGAGAGAATGTTTCCTCGGCAGCGTGAGGGGGATCCGCTTGCGGCCGCCCGCATTCCCTTGCTTGCGCAACGGGCTTCTCGGCACCCGCTACCGGCGGTTGTTGAACGTGCGGCGGCCGGCGTTGGACGGGGCGAGCAGCCCGAGTTCGTAGCCGCGGGCCACGCACTGGGCCGTCGAAGCGGCGGAGAGATTCGTCTTGAGCGCCGTGACATGCGCCCGCACCGTGCGGTCGGTGATCGCCAGCCGCGCTGCGATCGTTTCGTGCGTGAAGCCGTCGCGAAGCATCACGAGCACCTCCAGCTCGCGGGGCGAGAGGCCGTTCTCAGAGCCGCCCGCCGACAAGCGGGCGAGCACTTCGACGATCGGCCGCCCCCCCACATGCACCTCGCGGATCACCGCGAGAAGCTCGTCGTAGCCAGTCGTTTTCGTGACGTAGGCCACCGCACCGGCCTCGAGGGCGGCCGTCGCATCGCGCCGTTGCTCCGAAGACGTCAGCACGAGCACCCGGGCCGCAGCATCGATCGCACGGATCCGCCGCAGCGTCTCGATCCCGCCCATGCCAAACATGCTCACATCCAGGAGCGTCACGTCGGGCCGGTGCCGCCGCCAGGCCTCCAATCCCGCGAAGCCGTCGTTGGCCTGGGCCACCACCTCGAAGCCCGCCTCCCCCTCCAGCGCATGGGCGAGCGCCTCCCGGAAAACCGGATGATCGTCGACGACGAGCAGGCGTATGGATGGTGTAGACACAGCGATCAAACGGCGTGTGAAAACGACCATCATTGTCCCGCTGCCGCGGCCCCGCCTATTGTCGAAACCGGTAATTCGTCGGGGGGACCGACCGGCAGCGAAACCCGCACCCGCGATCCCTCTCCAGGGTAGCTTTCGATCACGAGGGCCGCCCCGATCCGGCGGGCCCGCTCCTCCATGCCGCGGATGCCGTAATGGCCGGCCGCCGCCGACCGCGCGGCCACGTCAAAGCCCGCCCCGTCGTCGGCGATCTCGATCCGCAGGCCTCCCGATTCGGCGTCGGCCGCCGCCCGCACGGCGATGCTCGTCGGCTCCGCATGCCGCATGGCGTTGTGCACCGCCTCGCGCACGATCCGCACGAGATGATGCTGCACCGCCGCCGGCACCTCCGGCAGCACCGGATCGATCGCCAAGTCGATCGGCACCGGGCAGAGCGATCGCAGCTGCTCCACGTGGCCGGTCAGCGTGGGGCCGAGAGCCTCCTCCGCGTGAGCCGTGTCGCGGAGATCCTGCAGAAACTCCCGCGTTTCCGTCTGCAGCCAGGCGAGGAGCGTCTTCTGCTGCCGCAAGACGCCCCGGGCCTGCTCGTCGGCGGTTCGCGAGGCGGCCACGCCCAGCCGCAGCGACAGGGCCGCCAGCCCCTGTTCGAGCGTGTCGTGAAACTCGCGGGCGATCCGCTGCCGCTCCTCGGCCACCGCCTCCACGCGGAGCCCGTCCTCGATCTCATGCATCTGCCGCCGCAGCTGCCGCCGCAGGGCAACCACCCACACAATCGCGGCGGCGAGCGTCGCGCCGGCCGCGGCGAGAAGCAGGGCGAGCCGCTTGGGCGTCCACCACGACGGCCGCGAGAGGATCGCGACGTCGGCCGCAGACCGCGGGGCGATTTCCATCCGGGTGGGCGGTGCCAGCGGCCACTTGAGCGCCCTGGCCTCCGGGATCACGTGCAGCACGCCCGAGATCAGGAGCCGCGTGCCAGGCTCCAGGCCGCCGAGCGTCGCCAGGTCGGCCGCGCTCATGCGGGCCGTCACGCTCGTCTCGCCCGCCGCAAGCACGAGCAGGTCGCCGCTGTTTCCCGGCTTGCGTTCGAGCAGTGTCGCCGGAAAGCGGACGAGGCAGCCCTCGTAGTCGCCGGGATTGGCGATCACGTAGGTGTCGGCGGAGCGGGCGTAGATCTTCGCAACCTCGTCGGGCGAAATGTCGATGGGCGGCAGCGGTTCCCCGTGGCTCACGAGCCGCACCACTGCCTCGGAGAGCCCGGCGACGGTGCCGCCGCGGTCCACGAATCCGGCGGCCTCCACTTGGTCGCCGACCGCGAAGGCATGCGTGGCCCGCGTGAGCACCCGCAGGCCGTGGTGTCCCTCCTGCAGGAAGATCGCCTCGCCGGGCAGGGAGTGCACGACCGTGCCTTCGGTGCGGATCATGTTGTTATCGAGCGGGGCGGACCGATACCGGGCCACGCCGTCGATCGCCACCTTCGGCGCCGCGAAGGGCTCGTGCTCCGGCCGCGCGACCGGCTCGATCCAGTCGGGGCGGCTCACGAACAGCCGCTGCCCGATCGACTCGCCGCGGGCGTTGAAACTCGTCGTCGAGACCCCGCGGAATTTCACCTCGCCGTCGATGAGCGACTGGCACCATCGGCCAAAGTCGGGCGGCATCGACGCCTTGCGGCACTCGACCTCGAACTCCCGCGTCTTGTAGGCCACGAAGAGTCGCCAGAGGAAAGGCTCTTCACGGGCGCCACGCACGATGCCGATGATCTCGACGAACGAGCCGTCGTCGGAGCCGGTGAAGAAGCGATGGTCGTCGAAGGGCCGCGGCTGCGGGAGCGGCGCGGGGCCGATCGCCCGCACGGATTCGAGATTGAAGTATGAAGCGAATCCGCCCAGCGTGATCCAGCCCTGGGCCTCCACCTCGATTCCCACGTCCACGTCGTCGGGGAGTTTTGCCTCTGGGTTGTCACGAGGGAAGACCGCGTAGATGCCCTCGGTCGCGTCCTCGACAAACATCACCCGCTCACTCTCGTTCTTCCACGTGACGACGCCGCGGATCGTGGCCTGCGGCGTCGCGCGCGCCTCGGCATCGGAGAGTGATCGGAGCTCGGCGATCGGCCGCACGTCGGCGGCCTCGGCCGATGCGAGGCCGGCAAGCAGGGCCGCGAGGCAGGCCGCCCATGGGGATCGGCCACGGTGAGAATTCGTCGTGAGTGTCATGGATGGCTCCACCGCCCGCGTGGAGTCTACCCCGGCGCGACCGCCCCTGCCGAGAAACCCTGCTTACAAGCCCGTAGCGCGAGCTAAGGGAAAACGCTCCCCATTAGCACGAAGCCACCCGCATTCCGCTCAGCTCGCGCTTCGGGCTTATAAGCAGGGGCGGGGCGCCGCGTCGCGACGTCAATCCGCGGTTGGGCGGACGAGTTCCACGAGATCGGGCAGATCGTAGTCTTCGAGCACGCCATGCACGAGGCTCGCCAACGGCAGCGGTCGCGGAGCGAGCGGGCCCTCCTCCACATACGATGACCACGACCGCGGCACATCCTCGAGCCGCGTGGTCGCGAAGAGCCCCGGGTGCACGGCCGCCGCATGCACGGCCGGAATCACGGCGAGACCAACGGCGAAGAGATCCACCTGCCGAGGCTCACCGATTACATCCGCTTTCGCGTCGCGGCTCGCGAGCCACCGCCCGCAGGCCACGATGTCGTCGGCCTGCATGCCCACGAGCGACATTCCGAGCAGATAGGCCAGATACGCATCCTGGCCGTTGGCCCCGTGCCGCACCATGTCGAAATACTTCTGCGGCGGCGGGGCTGTTTCGCCCATGCCACGCAAATCCACGGCGAGCACCCGGCGGCCCGCCGCCACGAGGTCGCGGATCGACTCGCTGGCCTCGGCCCGGCCATCGCCGTCTACACAAAGAATGTCGCGCGGGCCCGCGGCACCACGGTCGGCCGCGGGCGTCCAGATCTCGGCAGGCAGCGCGATGCCCTGATCCGTCTCGATCGCCAGCCGCTCGATCCGCACGCCCTTCTCGGTGCGGGCGTCATCGATCGTCACGCGCGCCGCTCGTGGCTCCGTCGAGCGCATGCCGCTGCGCACGCGGGCTTTCTCGCGAAGCGCGGCCGCATCGAGCGGCCCGCGGGCCTTACGCGCAACCGCGAGCCGACGCGACTCATCGGCGGCGAGGTCGGCAAATGTGCGGGCATCCGGTAACGCGAGCACGGAGCCTGTGGGCGCGACGGCCGCGGGGCCCGCATGAGCAGATAATCGGCGTGATCCATGCCGAAGGCGAGTTGGCCGAAGATGTTTTGCTCGGCATCCTGCGGGCCGATGGTACGGGGCAGTTTTCCGAACAGGCTCGTGACGTAGCAGGAGATGGCTGCGGCGGCGACGCGGTCGTCGAGGGCGGCGATGTAGCTCGTCTGCGTGCCGCCGCCGCTATTGCCCATGCAGCCGAGACGGTCGGCGCGGATGTCGGACCGCGAGGCGAGATAGTCGAGGCCGCGGATGCCGTCGTGGATCATCCACGCCGCGAGGTTGCGGCCGAGCGGGATGCAGGCAGCGCCCACGACGGTGTGTTCGGCGACGCAATTGCCGCAGGTGGATTTCCCTTGGGCATCGCAGAACTGCCGCCGCTCACCCTGGCCGATCGGGTCGAAGAGGAGCGCGGCGATGCCGTGCGTCGCGAGGAGGACAGAGGCCCGCTGGTAGGGGTCGTGGGCCTTGCCGATGTTTGCATGACCGCAGGCCACGAGCACCGCAGGCCAAGGCTTCGGAAACCTCCGCTCGTCGGGGAGGAAGAGGGCGGCGGTCACATGGATGCCAGGCTGGCTCGTGTAGACGATCTTCTCGACCACGTAGCCCGGTTTTTCGACGCGGCCGGTCACCTGCGGGGCAAGCGGCGACGGTTCCGGAAACGGGCCGATCGCCGCGCGGAAGGCATCGCGGAGCCGCCGCTGCCGCGCGGTGACATCGCCCGGCGCCGCGAGCGATGCCCACTCCTCGCGCCGCGTCTCGGCCGCGCGATCAATGGCGTCGAGCAGATGCCGCTGCACCATGCCGGGACCGGGCGCATCAGCGGGATCAGCCGCGGCGGCCATCGAGACCGGCGCCGCGAGGACGACCGCGCAGAATGCAGGAAGGATACGGCGACGTGACATGGGTAAATGGTCGCCCGGTTCAGTGACGCGATGGCCCAATGATAATGATTCCAAAAGCCCCCAGGCGCGCCCGCTGCTTGGAATCGACCCATTTTCCCTTAGCTTGCGCTACGGGCTTGTAAGCAGCCGGCGGCGGCCGTAACACGCGGCCGCCTCGCGCCATTGGCTATAAAAGAAGGCCTCCGATGACGCCCCAACCGCCCAGACCCGAATCCGCCAGTCCGTCGGCCGCAGCCGGCGAACTCGACGCCTTTGCCCGCGAGCTCACCCGCCACCAGGCCCGGCTCCGCGGCCTGATCCGCTGCCTGCTCTTCAACCGGCAGGACGTGGAGGATGTCTGGCAGGACACGAACGTGTTGCTCCTGCGGAAGGCCGCCGACTTCCGGCCCGGCACCGATTTCTGGGCGTGGTCGAGCCAGGTGGCCCGCTACCAGGTGCTCACCCACTGCAAGAAGCTCAAGCGCGACCGGCTCGTCTTCTCCGACGAACTGCTCGCCACGCTGGCCACGGAACTCGGCGACCGCGTGGCCGAGATCGACGACCGCCGCGCGGCGCTCGACGCCTGCCTCACAAAGCTCCCCGCGCCACAGCGGCAACTGCTCGAACTGCGGTATGGCCCCAAGAGCTCGATCGAGGAGATCGCGGTGTCGCTCGAACGTTCGGCCGGGGCGATCCGGCAGGCGCTCTTCCGGATTCGCGAGGCGCTCCTCGCCTGCATCGAGCGCCGATTGGCGACGGAGGGCGCACCATGACCACTCCCCGCATCGTCCCGCTCCCCGGCGGCTTCCGCCCCGACCCCGAGCTCGCGGCCCTCGTCGCCGACTGCATCGACGGCCGGCTTGATGCCACGGCGGTCGCGCAGCTCGAGGCGTTGCTCGCCGCCGATCCCAAGGCGCGGAAATATTACCTCGACACGCTGCTCCTCGATGCCGCGCTCGACGAACAATTTTCCGCGGCGGGCGTCACCGGCATGGTCGACATGCTCGCGCCCGGCGGCGGTGGTGCGGCCGGCTTCGCGGGCGAGCCCGTCGGCTGGGGCCGGTTTCGGCCGCTCACCCGCGCCGCGGCCGCGATCCTCCTGGCCGTCGTCGTCGGCGGTGTCGGGGGCGGGCTCGCCGCCTGGCAGGCCGTGAAGGCGGCTGTCGGGATCACGTCTGTAACGCCGCTCGCGGAGATCAGCCGCACGCGGCTCGCCGCGATCGCCGGCAAGCCGGGCAGCACGCCAGAGCCGGTGAAGAAGGGGCGAGCGATCGGCCGCGAACGCTTGGCGATCGCCTCCGGCGCGGTTGAACTTGCGACCCGCGGCGGCCACCTGATCGTGCTCGAGGGGCCGAGTGAGCTCGAGCTCATCAGCGAACGCGAGGCCTTCCTCCATCGCGGCAAGGCGGTGGTGCGGGCGGCGGACGCAGGTGACGGCTTCACGCTCGAAACGCCGACGGCGGCGATGTCGTGCACGACTGGCGAATTCGCGGCGAACGTCGATGCCTCGCTCACGACCGACGTGCAGGTTTACACCGGCGCGATCGTCGCGAGCGGCGTCGCCAAGCTCGGCAGCGGACAGTTTCCCGACCGGCTGGTGGCAGGTGAGGCCCGCCGGTTTTCACCGCTGCCTGACATGCCGCCGGAAACGCTCGCCTTCTCGGCGGAGCGGTTCGTGCGGCGCGTGCCCGACGACACTGGCATCGGTATGCCCGTCAATGTCGCCTCCGGAGACAAGGTGGGCCGGCCGCGGCTCGAATCGCTCGTGGTCACCCATGCGGTCGAGCCGGTCACGATCGACGGAGTGCTCGACGATTGGAAGCAGGACCACTGGTTTCGCGCCGGGGGCGGCGCGGAGTGGATCGAAGGCGGCATGATGTTCGATGCCGACAATCTTTATGTCGCCGCGCGCGTCGGCGATCCGCTGCCGATGCGCAACAGCGTCGATCCGCAGCTCGATTCCCAGATCGTCTGGCACGGTGGCGGCCTGCAGATCTTCTTCTCGGGCGACCGCGTTACCGGCTGGCCGGCCGATGCCAACACGCCGAGCTATTACGTCAACCGCAAGACCGAGGCCCCGTTCGCCGAGCGGATCAAAGCCGAGAACCCGCGGCTCGTCACGCTCATGATGATCCACCACGCCCCGACGAAGACCGACCACCTCTTCCTCGGCCGGGCCCCGAGCTTCGGCCCCGCCAGTGTGGCGGCCGAGAGTTTCTCGGGCCGGTTCGAGCGGCATCCTGACGGCCGCGGCTACACGGTCGAATACGCAATCCCCTGGACGACGCTCGGCCTCGCCGACGATCCGCCGCAGGCCGGCGACCGGCTGGCCACCGCCTGGGAGCTGCACTTCGGAGACGAGACGGGCCGGCTCTGGCGTAACCAGATCATCGAGATCCGTAACCAACGCGAGCCGCCCGGCATTTTTCTTTTCGAGCGGGCCGCCACGTGGGGTCGCGCTGATTTCCGGTGAGGGATCACTCCGTTGCGAACGCCCCAGATTGCTGAGAAGCCCGAAGCGCGAGCTGAGCGGAATGCGGATGGATTCACGGGGTGGGGAGCGTATTCCCTTAGCTTGCGCTACGGGCTTGTAAGCAGGGGTGCCGAGAAGCCCGAAGCGAGAGATGAACGCCTTCGGTCGCAATAGATAGGAATCATCATGATGTCGCGTCGCATGGGTGCGTTGGCTTCGGCGATCGGGTTCGCGTGCGGCATCACCGCGCTCGCGTCGGCGCAAGACTTTGAATTCACCGCCACGAAGCCCGTGCCGCCGCACGGCCAGCCGTGGGTCGAGACCGCCGAGCCCGACATCCGCACGGCCGTGCTCTGGAAATTCGTCTCCGACGCCGATCGGTCTGCGGCGGCCGATAAGCTGCTCGAAGAGGGCGGCATCGACGACCTCGTCGACGAGGCCGACGCCGACCCGCTGCCGTCGGCCGGCGTGGCCGGCAAGGCTGCGGGCGGCCTGGCCCCTAAGCTCGTTGGCAAGGCAGCGGTCAAGGATGGCGCCGGCCGGTTTGGCGGCGGCCTCGTCGTCGATGGCGGGAGCTACGCCGAGGGCGGCGCCGATTTTCCGGGCATGGTCGCCCGCGAAGGGGGCTTCACGATCGACTTCTGGTTTCGCGCGGCTGGCAACGCGGGCACGGCCGCGGCCGGCCCGCAGACGCTCTTTGCAATCTCCAGCAAACAGGGCTCGAGCAACAAAGGCGAGCCGCTTCTCACGTTACGGCTCGAGGATCAAGAAAAAGTCGTGCTCGCCGTGGCCGGAACCGATCGCATCACGGGCCCCTGTCCTCCGACGGTCGACGGCTGGCATCACGTCGCCCTCGTCGTCGACGTGCCGCGCGGCAGTCCGGATCACGCCACGCTCGCGCTCACCGTCGATGGCGTCATCTCTTCGGCCAGAAAAGCCGATCACATGACCCCTATTCCTTGGATGAAGGGCGTACTTGCCCGCGTGGGCATGGCGTTCACGGCCGGCGGGGCCAAGGGCGTGGCCGGCCTCACGGGCGCGATAGACGAGGTTCGCATCTCGAAGGGCATCTATTACCTCTATCCCTGGAACATGGGCCGGCAGGAACTCGCCCGTAAGCCCGAAGCGATCGCGCTCGAGGCTCCCTACTTCAAGAGCATCAACGCGGTCACGCGGCTCCACTTTGATGGCACCCTCGAGCCCAAGCCCTTTGCCGGCCGCTCCTGGGCGGGTAAGGCCGATGCGAAGCACTTTAAGCCGGGTGTGCAGGGGCAGGCCCTCGATCTCTCCGTGATCGACAAGACCGGCTTCGCGATGACGGGCTTCGACATCCTGCCCGACAAGAACGGCACAGTCGAATTCTGGTTCCGCCCGCTTGACTGGAACAACTTTTATCACGGCGACTACGAAGGCCGTGACGTGAAATACAACTGGCTGATGACGCTCGCGGCCAACAACGGGCCCCCCTCGAAATACCTGGAGGTACGACTGGGCCGGTCCGGCCAGGATGGCCCGGTCCGCTGGCAAAAGATCCATCCGGGCACGTGGACCCACGTGCTCCTCACGTTCAAGGACGGCCCACAGACGATTTACGTCAACGGCCAGCCCACGCGGCTTTATCAGGGGGGCCTCGTGACCCGGCCCGCCGTGTATGACCAAGGGGCGCTGCAGAAGTGGCGGGAGCGGACCGGTGGCAAGGATATCGACGACACCTGGAAGCTTGCCTTCACGAAGTCGCCCACGCTCGTGGACGAGTTCACGGTGTTCGATCGGGCGCTCGAACCGAACGAGGCCTGGAACGCCTACGCCCGCTGGCTGCCCGACGCGGAACAGCAGATGAAGCCGCTGCCCGTATTCCAGACGCAGTTCGACTACTTCGCGCACTCCTGGGATCGCAAGGAAAAGTTCGTCGCCAAAGTCGGCTGCCTGGAGGTGAGCAGGGTGAAGCCCGCCAGCGCCGACATCGAGATCCGCAACGCGGCCGGCGAGGTGCTCCTGTCGGCCGAGAAACAGCCGCTCGACGAGGCGAGCACGGCAACGTTCACGATCGACAAGCCCCTCCCCTATGGCCGATACCCGATCGTCGTGCGGTCCCGCGATGCGTCGGGCAAGGTGCTCGCGGAGGAGAAAACCGAATTCGTCCGCGAGGAGCCGAAGTGGCTCGGCAATTCGCTTGGGAAGGAGCGGACGATCCCCAAGCCCTGGACACCGATCAAGGCGAAAGGCCAGTCGCTGGAACTCGTCGGCCGGCGGATCGAACTCGGCTCCAGCGGCCTGCCGGCGAAGATCGAGACGCTCGGTCGGCAGATCCTCGCTCGCCCGATCGCGATGCGGGCCGCAGGCCCAGACGGCGATGCGGCGCTTGCCGGCAAGGGCATGAAGCTCGGCGAGACGGCCGACGACCGCGTCGAATGGAAGGCCGCCCTCGCGGGGGCGGGCGTCAAGGCCGACATCGACGCCTCGCTCGAGTTCGACGGGCTCCTCTATTGCACGGTCACGCTCAAGCCCGCCACCGGCGCGGAGGCGACGCTCGACGAACTCGACATCGACGTGCCGATGGTTACAGCCGAGGCCACGCAGCTCTTGGCCAACGGCGGTGGCAACGACTTCCGCGCATCGTGGATCGCGACGATGGTGCCCGCGGGCGAGGGGAGCGTCTGGCGGAGCAGCGACCAGCCGTATCCAGCGTTTTGCCGAGCCGACGGCGTGACCAACTTCATGCCTCATATCTGGCTCGGCGCCGACGACGTGGGGCTCTACTTCGGCGCGGAGAACGACAAGGGCTGGACGGTGGACGGCCCCAATCCCGCCCAAGAGATCCTGCGGGAGAAAGACGCGGTGGTCTTCCGGATGAACGTGATCCGCGAAGCCACGAAGATCCCCGCCGCCGGCCGGACGTTTCATTTCATCCTGCTGCCGACGCCCGCGAAGCCTGCGCCCGACGACTGGCGGAAGCAGATGGCCGCGGGGGGCGTGAACTTCGGCTCGTGCGACACGTTCGGCGGGTTCGACCTGAAGACCGATCCGGCCGACCCCCGCAATGGCGACGGCTTCCTGCTCGAAGCGCGGAGCTGGCCGCATGCCGAGGCGATGGCGCCGCAGTGCCGAGCCAAGTGGGGCCGCTGCATTCTCTACGCCGATGCCGCGTTTCCGGGGCTGGGCCCGGCGTTTCGCGACTGGAACCACTACCTCTGGGCCGGCACGGGCCGATTCGCCTGGACGCCCGAGTGCGAAGACTACGCCGTCTGGGCGATCAACGAGTTTCTGAAGCGCGGCGTGATCGACGGCGTCTACTGGGACGATGTGAGCGTAGGCTACACGTATTCGCTCGACTCGACGGCCTATGAATACGCCGGGAGCCCGAACGGCCGCCGCGTGGGGTTCACGTCGCTGGCGATGCGGCGGGTGAACATGCGGCTCTGGCGGCTTTTCGAGGCGGCCGGCCGCGAACCCTGCATCTGGGCCCACATGACCGTCTGCTATGAGGTACCCCTCTTCAGCTTCTGCCGCTATCTCTCCAACGGCGAGTTCGTGACGGGCGTGGAGCCCTTCGGCAAGCGCGACGCGATGGATTTCTGGAGACCTGAGACGCTGCGAATCCTCGGCAGTTCGGAAAAATGGGGCACGGGCATGCACTTCCTCACGACGCTCCCGCGGGCGTTGCCCCCGGGGCCGGCCGTCGTGCAGTGGGCCTATCCGCAGTATCGGACCGAAGATGCGCTCTACGCCACGAGCGGCATCCAGGCGCTTTCCGGTGGGCTCACGCAGAAGCTCGTGGCGGAGAAGGTCTACGACCAGCCGCTCCGCTGCTTTCCCTGGTGGGAGGCCGACAAGGTCGTGAAGGTCGCCAAGCCGGAGAATGCGAACGTGCTCTCGGCGGTCTACGCGACCAACGGCAAGGCGATCGTGTTCGTCTCCAATTTCGATCGCGAAGGCGAGCGCGAGGTGACGATCGAACTCGACCCGGCGGCGCTCTTCCCGGGCCGGAAGGTATCGGGCATCCAGTGGCGGGATCTCGATCCGGGGCTCGAGCCGCCGAAGGTGGCCGTGGCGAGTGCCGCCGAGATCGCGAAGGAGACGGCCGCCGCGAAAGATGCCGGCATCGACAGCAAGGAACAGCCGCTCGATGACGAGGCAATCGGCGACTTCCTTGAAGGCACGACGCCGGAGGGCCGGGCGAAGGGCCGGCTCGAATTGAAGGTCGAGGGATCGAAGGCTCGCGTCACGATCCGCCCCCGCGACTACCGCGTGCTCGAAGCCAAGCCCGGCGGGTAACGGCCCCAGTGCTTGGAAGCCCGTAGCGCGAGCTAAGGGAATACGGATAGCCTCTCGTGAAGCGACCCGCATTCCACTCAGCTTGCGCTTCGGGCTTATAAGCTAAGCAGGGCATTCAACTCAGCTCGCGCTTCGGGCTTCAAAGGCAAGGGGCCTAGAGCAGGCCTGCCGTTTCGGGGAGGTTAAAGAGGACGTTGAAATTCTGGACGGCGGCGCCGGCGGCGCCCTTCACGAGGTTGTCGAGGCAACTGATCAAAAGCACCCGGCCGCGGACGACGCGGGCCGTGATGTCACAGAAATTGGTGTCGACGGTGTCTTTCGTCGCCGGCAGGTGGTCGACCACGCGAACAAATCGCTCGCCGGCGTAGGCGTCGCGCAGGATTTTCATCACGTCGCCCTCGGTGATCGGCTGCTTGGGCTTGATGTAGATCGTGGAAAGAATGCCGCGATCCATCGGCGCCAGCTGCGGCGTGAAGATCACCTGCGGCGTCGCACCCGCATGCCGCCCGATCACCTGCTCGATCTCCGGCGTATGGCGGTGCCGACCGACGTTGTAGGCCGACATGCTCTCGTTGCACTCCGGGAAATGCGTCATCAGCTTCGGCGACCGGCCCGCGCCGCTCACGCCGCTCTTGGAGTCGACGATGATGTCGTTGGTTTCGAAGAGGCCGCTCTTGACCAGCGGCGCCAGCGGCAGGATCGCCGACGTCGAATAGCAGCCCGGATTCGCGACGAGATCGGCCCCCTTGATCCGGTCGCGGAAGAGCTCAGGGAGACCATAAGCCGTTGAGCCCAGTCGAGCTGGATCGGGATGCTCGTGGCCATACCATTCGAGGTACGTGGCCGCGTCGTCGAGCCGGTAGTCGGCGCTGAAGTCGACCACCCGCGCCCCCGCCGCGAGCACCCGCGGGATGATCTCGGCGCTCGCGCAGTGCGGCAGGCAGGAAAACACACAGTCAGCCCGCTTCCCGACCTCCTCGGGCGACAGATCCTCGAGCGGGAGCTCGAGCCGGCCCACGAGGCTCGGGTGCACCGTCGAGATCGGCGGGCTTCCCTCCTGCCGGCTCGTCACGGCCGTGATCTTCGCCTCCGGATGCCGGAGCAAAATCTTGATCGCTTCGAGCGCGGTGTAGCCGGTGGCTCCAAGGACGGCGACGGTGATCATGTGTGCCTCAAAAGTAGGACAGGCTTCAGCCTGTCAAATAAATTCCCAACTCTCGGGCGTGTGATCCAAGCCCGCATTGCCGCCCGAACGGCAGAAGTTTCCTCGCGGGGATATTTCGCACAATCCCATTCTGAAAAATTCACCCCAAACGGGCGAAATCTCCAACGCTCGTCAAGCTTCCGCCGATTCGGGCGTTCAGCATCAAGGAATCCCGGTGGCTCGCGTGTCACGGTTTGAAAAGTGTGCTCTCGATCAAGCGGATCAGCCAGATCGCGACGGCCGGCTTCGTGCCGCTTTTGCCACCGACGCGGGCATGGCTGCGGTCGTAGACCGTCACGGCGGTCTTCGTGGCCTCGAGCGCCGACACGTCGTTGACGACGATCAGGTCGCAGCGCTTGGCCTCGATCTTCTCGAAGGCGCGGTGCGGATCGGCCCCGGGCTCCAGTGCGAAAGCCACGAACCACTGCCGCTTCTTCGACCGGGCGGCGAGCGTCGCGATCACGTCGGTGGTCGGCTTGAGCTTGAGCGAAAGGAATGTGCCGCGGCGGGGGATCTTGCCGGCAGTTCGTTGCACGGGCTCGAAGTCGCATGGCGCCGCGGCGGCGATCACGCCGTCACATGTTGGCAATTCGGCCAGCGACGCCGCGAGCATCTCGGTCGTCGTCGTGACCGGGATCACCCGGGCCTGCCGCGGATATTCGACGTGCACCGGGCCGCTCACGATCGTCACCTCGTGCCCCCGCGAGAGGGCGGCGGCGGCGATCGCCCGGGCCATGCGGCCGCTCGATGCATTCGTGAGGTAGCGAACGTCGTCGATGTAGGCTCGCGTGGGGCCGGCCGTCAGCAGAATCTTTGCCATTCGCGTGGCCTTCGGGGGCGGTGACGGTGTATCAGGACGGCTTTCGCGGTGGCCGGGCGGCCAGCGTGGTGCGGATCATGGCGAGGATTTCGTCCGGCTCAGCCATCCGGCCTGCGCCCGTCTGGCGGCAGGAGAGCCAGCCCGTGCCGGGCGGCACGATCAGGCCGCCATCGGCCGCGACTTGCGCGACATTCCGCTGCACGGACGCCTTCGCCCACATGGCGGAGTTCATCGCCGGGGCATACACGACCGGGCACTCGGCGCAGAGCAGAAGGGTGGTGAACCGATCTTCGAACGCGGCTTCGCGGAACATAGCTACGGATTCCGCCCCGGACGTGGTTGCAAGGACGCTTTGCGGCGGTTGAGCAAGTTGCTCGAGCAGGGATACGTTCACGTGGTGGACGCAGACCTGAAGGGCTACTTCGACTCTATCCCGCACGGCCAGTTGATGGCACGAGTGAAGGATCGCATCGCCGACGGCCGGGTTCTCCGGTTGATCGGTGACTTCCTGAAAGCGGACATCCTGGACGACATGAAGCGGTGGACGCCGGAACAAGGAGCCCCGCAGGGGGCGGTTCTCAGTCCGCTCCTGAGCAACATCTATCTCGACCCTCTTGACCATCTTCTGGCCAGGCACGGGATCGAGATGGTGCGATATACCGACGACTTCGTGATCCTGTGCCATACAGCTGAAGACGCTGCAAAGGCACTGGAACTGGTCAAGCAGTGGGTGTCCGACAACGGTCTCACACTGCATCCTGACAAGACACAGATCGTCGACTCACGCACCGAATCCTTCGACTTCCTGGGCTACACCTTCCAAGGGCGGGAGTACTGGCCCCGCAAGAAGGCCGTCCAGAAGATGCGGGACACGATCCGGGCGAAGACGGTCCGGCAGAATGGCCGGAGCATCCAGTGCGTGATTGCGGACGTGAACAAGACCGTACGCGGTTGGTTCGCGTACTTCAAGCACGGCACGAAACCGCGACTGTACCGCGATCAGGACGGATGGATACGAATGCGGATGCGGAGCATTCTCCGCTGTCGTGACCATCGTCTTGGCCGCGGCAGAGGCCGTGATCATCAGTTATGGCCGAATGCCTACTTCGCGAAGCGCGGGCTGTACAGTCTGGTAGCCGCCCGCGCTGCGGCCGTTCAATCCTTGCGCAGGTAACCATCAACTGGAGAGCCGTGTGCGGGAGACCCGCCAGCACGGTTCGGAGGGAGGGGGGCCCGGGCTAACCGGGCCTCCCTACCCCTATTTTGGGGTGGTCGCAGCGGGAGTCGGTACTAGACTATATGCAGCGGTTTTCCAGCGACCGCCAGCGATCACACCAATGCCTCGGGTCACCGTGAACTCTCAATCGCTCCCCGCCTTCGGGCTCGTTCTTTCGCTCGCGGCCATTCTCGGAGGCTGCTCGGGTGCCGTTCAACGGCCCGCTGCCTCCGCCAACTCGCCGAAGCCGTCCGTCTCGTCGTACGCCTGCCGGTTCACCGAAGACCCGGTGGTGATCGACGGCACGCTCGACGACGACGCCTGGAAGAACGCCGCTACGATCGACAACTTCTCGATGCCCTGGCTCGGCAAGGACGACAAGCCCGCCGCGAAGGCCACCCAGGCGAAGATCCTCTGGGATCGCGAGAACCTTTATGTAGCGGCCGACCTCGACGACGCCGATCTGTACGCCGATATCACCGAGCACGACGGTCAGATCTGGGACAACGACGTCTTCGAGGTGTTCCTGAAGCCGGCCGCTGATAAGCCGGCGTATTACGAATTTCAGGTCAATGCCGCAAACACCCAGTTCGACTGCTTCATTCCGCGGCGAGGCCACGTGGGCCGCTTCAAAAAGCTCCACGACTTCGGCGTCGAGTCGGCCGTGAAACTCTGCGGCACGCTCGACGACTGGACCGACACCGACAAGGGCTGGTCCGTCGAGATGCGGATCCCGTGGTCGAGCTTCATGCACACTGGCGGCCGGCCCGAGCCGGGCGATGGGTGGCGATTCGCGCTGTGTCGCTATGACCACGACACGGGCCGCGAGAAGCCGGAGCACTCCACCTGCGCTCCGCTCTCGGAATTCAGCTTCCACAAGCATGAGGACTACGCGCCGCTCACGTTCATCGGCCCGGCAGCCACGGCCGAGAAGCCCTACGGCATCACGAAGATCGTTCCTGTTTCGACATCAAAGGTGGTCGGCTCGCCCGAACCCCCCCTGCCCTACATGGTCGAGCGGGTATTGCCGCAGGCGACGATGTCGGGCCCGATCGCCGTGGCCCACCAGCCCGGTAGCGATCGGCTGGTCTACGTGACCGAGCCCTGGGCTTACCAGCCGTCGACCGTGATGCGGATGCGGGATGGCGACGGGGCCTATGAGCCGGAGGTGCTGATCCCGGCCGACGACACGACCGTGCACTACGCGATCACGTTCCACCCGCAGTTTGCCGAGAACGGCTTCGTCTACATCGGTTCAAACGGACTCAAAAGCCCCGACGGCCGCGTGCCGGTGGACGGCCGCAGGCGGACGCGGATCACGCGATATGTGATCGACCGTGAGCCGCCCTATGCGTTTCACCGCGACTCGGCCACCGTGATCATCGAGTGGGATTCGAACGGCCATAACGGCGGCGACATCGCGTTTGGGCCCGACGGCATGATGTTCGTCGGGAGCGGGGACGGCACGAGCGACTCCGATGAAGACCGCGCCGGACAAAACCTCACGCTCCTGCGGTCAAAGATCCTGCGGATCGACGCCGATCATCCCGACGAGGAGACGCCCAACGACGGCCGGCACTACTCCGTGCCGAAGGACAATCCGATCTTCGACGAGGGCAGCCCGATCGCCACGGTGAAGGACGCCCGGCCCGAGACTTATGCCTACGGCCTGCGGCAGCCCTGGCGGATCGTGATCGACAAGACCACGGGGCAGATCTGGGTGGGCAACCAGGGGCAAGACCTCTGGGAGCAGATCTACTTAATAGAGCGGGGCGCCAACTACGGCTGGAGCATCGTCGAGGGCACCCACAAATTCAACGACGACCAGAAGCCGGGCCCGACGCCGATCTCGAAGCCGGTCGCTGAACACCCGCACGCCGAGGCCCGCGCGATGACCGGCGGGCTGATCTACAACGGCTCAGCCCTACCGGAATTGAAGGGCGCCTACATCTACGCCGACTATTCCACCGGCCGCATCTGGGGCATCCGCCACGACGGCAAGGAGGTCACCTGGCACAAGCTCATCGCCGATAGCTCGCTGCAGATCACCGGCTTCGGCACCGACTCCAAGGGGGAGATGCTGATCTGTGACCACCAGCCGGGCGACAAGGGGGGCTTTTACCGGCTCGTCCCCACGCCGCCGGTCTCGAAGGACCAGCCCCCCTTCCCGAAAAAGCTTTCCGAGAGCGGCCTGTTCGCCGACGTCGCAAAGCACCGCATGGTGGACGGCGTGATCCCCTACCAGCCGGTGGCGCCGCTGTGGAGCGACGGGACGCACAAGGCCCGCTTCTTCGCTCTGCCCAAGACGATGAAGCAGGAGGGGAAGATCGTGCCCGCGAAGATCGGCGTCACGAACGCCCGCGGCTGGAATTTTCCCGACGGCACGGTGCTCGTGAAGTCGTTCGCGATCGATGACGTCGAGGGCGATCCCGCGACCCGTCGCTGGATCGAGACCCGCTTCATGCTCAAGGAGCAGGGGGAGTGGGCCGGCTACAGCTACGAGTGGAACGACGAGCAGACCGACGCCGTGCTCGTGGCCGCCGAGGGCAAGGACCGCGATTTCGCGATCCGCACCGCCGATCTCCAGAAGCACGCCGACGGCGTGAAGACGCAGCAGTGGCATTATCCATCGCGAACGGAGTGCATGGTCTGCCACAGCCGGGCGAGCAACTACGTGCTCGGCCTCTGCACCGTGCAACTCAACCACGACTTCGACTACAAGGCGGTGCTCGGCGAGGGGCACACGACCGACAACCAGCTCCGCACGCTCGAGCACTTGAACCTGCTCGCGGTGGGCTGGTGGGGTGACGGGGCCGGCGCCTGGTATGGCAAGGCCATCAAGGCCGGCGTCGAGGAGAAAGATCGCTGGGCGTGGGTGAGCCAGCAGACGGCGTCGCTCGATCCCGATGCGAAGGCGTTTGCCCAACGGAAGTCGTCGCTTCTCTCGACGGCCCCGGACCGGACGAACCGACTCGTGAACCCCTACGACGCCGCGCACCCGCTCGAGGCCCGGGCCCGGTCCTACCTCCACTCGAATTGCTCCTCATGCCACGTCTTTGCCGGCGGCGGCAACGCGCAGATCGACCTTGAATACCTGACGGCTTATGAGAAGCGTCCGCTCGACGCGATGAAAGCGATCGGCGTGAAGCCGCTGCATGCCACGTTCGACCTGCCCGATGCGAAGGTCATCGCGGCGGGCCACCCGGAGCGGTCGGTGCTCTACGAGCGGATCACCCGCCGCGGCCCAGGGCAGATGCCGCAGCTGGCGACGGCGATCGTGGACGAGCCCGCCGTGGCGATGATCCGCGAGTGGATCGAGTCGCTCACGCCCCAACGCGCCGACCTGTCGGCCCGCTAGGGACGGCAGCAAGGGTGCCGGAACCGAGCCACGTCGTCGCGGGGGTCGCGAGGCGCCTTTCCGAGCATTATCCAACGGTCGGTATTCAGGAACTCCCAAAGACCGACCGTTGGATCATTGGCCCCGGCGGCCTTGCCGCGGTCGAGCGCGGCAATGGCCGGGATTCCGTCGATCGTGAACCTGGCGACCATCTCCGGCCGCTTCTGCCCCTCGACCTGCCGAGACTCGATCACCACGTCGCCCACGAGAGCCTGCAGCACCGGAGCCGCCCGGCCCACGTCCGATAGGAGAACTTCCCGGAGCTGGGTGAGGGCCACCACGACGTCCTTCTCCTTGACGCTCGTGACTGGCGGCCGGCGGTTCCGCCGCTGCTCCTCCTTGAGCTCCGCCCGCTTGGCCTCCAACTGCCGGTTGAGCTCAGCCACCTTATTAAAGATGGTGTCGAGGCCGCCGGCATCCTGCACCTTCTCGAGCCGCTCCGTCAGCCGGCCGACCTGCCGCTGCCGGCTGGCGATCTCCTGCTCGAGCTTCTTTGCGGCATCCTGGGGCCGCCGGGCGGTCTCTGCCAGCCGGATATTCACCTCGGCTGTCAGGTCCGTGATGAAGCCTTCGTCGAGGATCTGGGCCGACACGGCCTTGAGGACGGCCTCGTCGATGATCCTCGCCGACTTGTTGCCCTTGTTGCGGCACCCATGCCCGCCGTGGATCGAGTTGAGGCAGACGAAGCTCTTGTACTTGCCGGTGGACCGACTCAAGGCCATCGGCTTGCCGCAGCCGCCGCACACGGGACGAACGAGCACGGTCGGATAGACGTCCGCCCTTCGTCCGGGGTCTTTCCCGTTACGACGGAGTTCGGCCGCATTCTTCCCGAACCGCATGCTGCCCAGGTTGAGCTTCGCCTTCACGGCGTCGGCCAGTTCGTCGGAGAGAATTCGCATCTCCGGGCATTCGCGGGTCATCCACTCGGCGCGATCTTTCTGCACGACGTCCACATGGCCGGTGTCGCGGTCGCGAACTTGCTTGGTCCTGCGAAAGATCTCCACGCCAACGAGCCGCTCGCGGGCGTAGAGCTTGCGGATACGGTTGCTCGACCATGTCCGAGCACCACCGACGTTGTTGTCGTTGAACACCACCGCCACGGCACCGGGGCTGCGGTTGTCGCGAACGATCATCTCGGCACCGCGGACGATCCACTCGGCGGCTTCTGGATCGACCTCCACCCGCTTCTTGATCGTGTTCTTGCGGGTGAGCACGGGCTTGCCTTCGGGCGTCAGCACGTCCACCAGCCGATAGCCGAAGCCCGGATGCTGAACGATCCCGCCCCGCTTGAAGGTGTCGCTCTGCCCACGGTGCACCTTCGCCTTCAGCTGGTCGATGAAGACCTCATTGAACGAACTCATCATCGCCAGCATGACCTTCGACTGCTGGTTGCTGCTGTCGAAGCCGTCGCTGGCACCGATGACCCGCACCTGCGTTGCCTCGACCAACTCGTTGAGCCGCAGCGATTCGAGCATGTTGCGATTCATGCGGCCGAGGTCGTCAATGATGAACCAGGCGACGCCCGTCTCCGCCCGCCGTTCCACCAACATCTTGGCCACGATGTAGCCGCGACGGCACGCGAGCGTGCCGCTCACGGCGTAGTCGGCGCAGACGTAGTGCCACGGGATGAAGACGCCGTCGTGACGGGCCCGCTGCAGCACGTTGATCAGCTGCTGATCGAGCGACCGGGGATTCGACCCTTCGTCGCTGAACCGGACGTAGCCGAGGCCGATGTCGGTCCAGACCCACCGGAGGCCCGCCGGGTTGAAGACGTCGACCAACTGAATGCGGAACCGACGTTCAAAGTCGTCGGCCATCGCCTCCACCACGGCGTCCGTGATCGTCGGCACTGCGGGCGTGCCGGCCAGTTCCGGCCAGAGTCGGGCCTGGGTCTCGAGATAGGTGCGGGCCAGCCCCAGTAGGCTGGGCCGTGCGGTCAGGCCAAAGTCATCGCCGCGGAGCCGGCCGCGGCCGTGTCGATATCCATTCGAATTGACAGGGGAACCAAGGCATCCATCACCGGCTTGGCCGGCGTTGTTGTTGAAACGGAACATGTGAAAAACCTCGGAGGCGAAGGAAATGCCTCCGGGGCGGAGCAGTCTGGCGCGGGCCGAGGCCCCCGCCGCTCTTATTAATGGCCTCGGCGGTAAAGCCCCTTGGCCGTTCTCGCCCGCACCGCATCCCCGTCAAACCAGATCTGGTAGGGGAACGGATACGGGCAGAGACCGGCCATTTCAGCGGGGTTTCCGCTATACGGCCAAGTTGTACGGGAAGTAACGTCGGGAGTCGCCGCGACAATAGGCCGAATCGAGTTCGTCATCCTACGGACTAGTCGTTCACCTCCTGATGCTCTCCACCTCCCCTCGCAGGGACGCAGTTTCGTTCGGTTACGGCAGCCAGGTCGGCCACCGACAGGGACTTGCACCCTGCTGCTTCAGTACACTTGCAATCGCACAGCCCCTCGCGGCAGCGAGTGGGGTGACGCTGGCCATCACCAAACGGGCATTTGATCGAACGGGCGCGGCCCGGGCGCTTTCAGGCCGACTGACAAATCCGGCGTCGCCCGAGGATCGCGCTGGTGAACGGCTTCACCCCTCAGTCTTCCAGTCGAAGCTTGGCTCCGGGCGTGACGTCCGACCGCGACCTCATCACGATCACGCCGGATGGTGGCAGCCCTTTCGCGAACCGCCCGATTCGGCGATATTTTGGTGCCGGCGCGGCCATTTTCCGAATGCCGTTTCCCCTTCGAAGGACCGATGTATGCCCGAGAGTTCGTCGCCGCAGCAGCGGTTTAAATCCCTGAAGCTCACGCTGCCCCCCGCGCCCAAGCCCGTGGGCGTCTACAAGCCGGCCCTCGTCGTCGGCCAGCATCTCTACGTGTCGGGCCACGGGCCGCTCCTGCCCGACGGCACGCTCATGCGGGGCCGCGTGGGCCGCGACATGGACGCCGACGGTGGCAAGCAGGGAGCCCGGCAGGTGGGCCTCACGATGCTCGCCACGCTCCTCACCACGCTCGGCAGCCTCGACAAGATCAAGCGGGTGATCAAGGTGCTCGGGATGGTCAACTGCATCGGCGACTTCGAGAAGCATCCCTACGTGATCAACGGCGCGAGCGAACTCTTCGCCGAGATCTGGGGGCCGGAGCACGGCATCGGCGTGCGGAGCGCCGTCGGCATGGGATCGCTCCCCGACGACATCCCCGTGGAGATCGAGGCCCTCTTCGAGCTGGCCTGACCATGAAGCGACTCAGCAAAGACGACATTGGGGCAGCCCTCGCCCGACAGCGGGCGCTGCCGCTCTTCAACTGCGGCGACATGGCGACCGGCATGCAGGTGCTCGAGGCCCTGCACGCCGGCGGCATCCGGTTCGTCGAGTTCACCAACCGCGCGGTCGGAGCCCTCGACGTGTTTCGGGGCCTCGTGGCGGAGGCCGCTGCGAAGCTCCCCGACATGGTGCTCGGCGCGGGCACGATCATCGACGTGGCCCAGGCCCGCGACTTCCACGCGGCCGGGGCTGCGTTTCTCGTGGCGCCGAACCTCGACGAGGAAGTCGGGGCCTATTGCAGAGAGCACGGTCTCTTCTGGTGCCCGGGCACCGGTACCGTCACGGAGATGATCCGGGCCCACCGGCTCGGGGCCTCCGTGATCAAGGTGTTTCCCGCCGACACGCTCGGCGGCCCGGCCTTCATCAAGGGCGTCCGCGGCCCGTGTGCATGGCTCAAGCTCATGCCCTCCGGCGGCGTCACGCTCGACGAGGCCAACCTCAAGGCCTGGTTTGCCGAGGGCGTGCACTGCGTGGGGATGGGATCGCACCTCGTGGACGCAAAGACGCTCGCCGAGGGCAGGTTCACCGAGTTGGCCGACCGGGCGCGGCGGCTCACGGCGATCCTCGCCACGGTGTAGGCCATGCTGCCGCTCGTCGTCATCGCCGTTGCGATCGCCGCCCTCGTGGTGCTCGTCGCATGGGCGAAGGTGCATCCGTTCCTGGCGTTCGTCCTCGTCTCGGCAGGGGCGGCTGTGGCGCTCGGCATGCCGCTGGCCGACGTGCCGGGGGCCGTGCGCAAGGGCATCGGCGACATCCTCGGGTCGCTCGCGATCGTGATCGTGTGCGGGGCGATGCTCGGCAAGCTCGTCGTGGAAAGCGGAGCGGCCCAACGGATCGCCGACACGCTCGTCGGGGCCTGCGGCGAAAAACGCATGGCCTGGGCGATGATGCTCACCGGGTTCATCGTCGGCATCCCACTCTTCTACGGCGTGGGCTTCGTGCTGCTCGTACCGATCATCTTCGCGGTGGTGGAGCGATACCGGCTCCCGCCGCTCGTGGTGGCGCTGCCGGCCCTCGCGGCCCTGAGCGTGGCCCACGGACTGCTGCCGCCCCATCCGGCCCCGACGGCACTGGTCTCGACGTTCGGCGCGAGCCTCGGGCTCACGCTGCTGTACGGCCTCATCATCGCCGTGCCGGCGCTCGTGCTCGCCGGCCCGGTCTTCGCGCGGGCCGTGGCGGCGATCCCTGCCCGGCCGCTCACCGGCCTCACGAGCACGTCGCGGCCCGAGCATGAGCTGCCGGGACCGGCCGTGAGCATTCTCACGGCCCTGTTGCCGGCCGTGCTCCTGCTCCTGACGGCCATCGGCGGGGCGGTCGTGCCTGCCGATTCGGCCGCTGCTGCGGCGATGAAGTTCGTCGCCGACCCCGACGTGGTGATGCTCACGGCGCTCCTCTTCGCGACCGTCACGCTCGGCCTCGCCCGCGGCCGGTCCCTGCCGGCGGTGATGAACACGTTCGCCGCCGCCATCGGCGATGTCGCCTCGATCCTGCTCGTCATCGGCGGCTCGGGCGCGTTCAAGCAAGTGCTCGTCGCGAGCGGCGTGAACAGCCGGATCGGTGAGGCGCTCCAGGGCCTGCCGCTCGATCCGCTCGTGCTCGGCTGGCTCGTGACCGCCGTGATCCGCGCCTGCGTGGGCTCGGCCATGGTGGCGGGGCTCACGGCCGCGGGGATTCTCGCGCCGGTCGTGACCGCGGGGGGCGTCGATGCAAACCTGATGGTGTTGGCGATCGGGGCCGGCAGCCTCGCGCTTTCCCACGTGAACGATGCGGGCTTCTGGCTCTTCAAGGAATACTTCAACGTCAGCCTCGCCGACACGCTCAAGAGCTGGACCGTGATGGAGACGATCGTGTCGGTCGTGGGCCTGGCCGGCGTGCTCGTGCTGGCCCGCATCATCTGAGGAAGCCAAAACCATGTTTACCATCGACGCCCACCTCGACCTCTCGATGAACGCGATGGAGTGGAACCGCGACCTGCGGATCCCTGCGACCGAGCTCAACGCCCGCGAACGGGCCCGTGGCCTCACCGACAAGCCCGACCGGGGCAACGCGGTGGTGTCGTTTCCCGATCTCAGGCGGGGCCAGATCGGCCTCGTCGTGGCCACGCAGATCGCCCGCTACGTCGCCCCGGACAACCCGCTGCCCGGCTGGGCGTCGCCCGAGCAGGCCTGGTCGCAGACGCAGGCCCAGTTGCAGTGGTATCGCACGATGGAGGAGTCTGGGGAGATCGTGCAGGTCGTCGACCGGCCCGGGCTCGACGCGCACGTGGCCCGTTGGCTCGCGGCGCTCGCCGCCGGCCGCGACACGTCACGGCTCCCCATCGGCTACATCCTCTCGCTCGAAGGGGCCGATTCGCTCATCACGACGCGACACCTCGAACGGGCCTACGGCTACGGCCTCCGCGCCCTCGGCCCCGCCCACTACGGCCCCGGCCGCTACGCCCATGGCACCGACGCCTCGGCCTCGCTGAATGCCGCCGGCCGCGAACTGATCGGCGAGATGGATCGGCTCGGCCTGATCCTCGACGCCACGCACCTCTGCGACGCCGCTTTTTGGGAGGCGCTCGAGATCTTCCAGGGGCCGGTCTGGGCGAGCCACAACAACTGCCGGGCCCTCGTGGACCACAACCGGCAGTTTTTCGGCGAGATGATCAAGGCGCTCGTGGACCGCGGGGCCGTGATCGGCGGGGCGCTCGACGCCTGGATGATGGTGCCGGGCTGGGTGCGCGGAAGGTCGACGCCGCAGGCGCTGAACTGCGATCTCGAGGTGATGCTCGACCACCTCGACCACATCTGCCAGATCGCGGGCAACGCCGACCATATCGGCATCGGCTCCGACCTCGACGGGGCCTTCGGCCGCGAGCAGGCGCCGCACGATCTGGAGACCATCGCCGACCTCGGCCGCGTGCCGAGCCTGCTCGCGAAGCGGGGCTATTCAGCCGCCGACATCGAGAAGGTGATGCACGGCAACTGGCTACGGTTCCTGCGCACCGCCTGGGCCTGACGCACGGCCCGCGGTCAGGAGAGCCGGCCTCGGGCGTCTACGGTGAGCGTCCGCAGGTGGCCATCGGCCTCCCGCCACCAGACGGCATCCTGCAGGTTGATGCACGGGCAGATGTGGTTCGGGATCACCGTCACCCGTTCGCCCACCCGCGGCCGTCGCCCGCAGCGTGACACGTCCACCTGGCCATGCTCTTCGGTGAGCTTCGTGATGGTGGCGTCGGGGTATTCGACGATGAAGCCATGGCCACTGTCGGGGGCGGGGCCGCAGCGGTCGCTCGTGAAGGTCTTGGTGCCGCCGTCGAGCACGACTTGGCCAGTCACAGCGTCGCTCACGACGGTGCAGACGATCCTGGCCGCACAGTCGTCGAGCGTGCAGAACCCACCGTGGACGGTATTCATGTCATTGAACACATAGGTGCCCGGCCGGATCTCCGTGACCTGCGGCACGAGGTGCGACTGATACGCCGTCGGCGTCGAGCCGCCGGAAACGATCTCGCGGCACAGGCCGTGGCGGTCAAAGAGGTCGATTGCTTCCTGGAGCTTCGCGGCGACGGCTGCCAGCGGCGCGGCCTGTTCGGCCGGCTTTGCCCAGATGTGGCCCGGATAGCAAAAAATACCGTCGAGCCGCAGGCCCGGCGTTGCTGCCACGGCCTGCGCAAGCGTCACGAGGGCCTCGGGCGTCGGCACGCCAGTCCTCCCCATTCCCACGTCGAGATCCACGAGCACGCCGATCGTTGTGCCGGCCATGCGGGCGGCTGCCCCGACGGCGTCCACGGCGAAGGCGGAATCGAGCGCTACCCGTACCGTTGCCGTACGAGCGAGGCCAGCCAGTCGCTCGGCTCGCACCGGATCAACGACCGGATACCCCACAAGGACGTCCGGCGAGTGGTCACTAAAGGAAGGCAGGAGAGCCTCGGCTTCCCCGACTTTCGCTACCGTAATTCCGCATGCGCCGGCTGCGAGTTACAGCCTCACGAGTTCGACGCTCTTGTGGGTCTTGGCATGCGGCCGGACCGCGATTCCATGCGGGGCAGCGTAGGCCGTAAGCCGCTCGATATTCCGGGCGACGCACTGGGCATCGACGACCAGCGCGGGCGTGGCCACCGAATCTGAGGCAGCATGTCGTTTTTTCAGGTGCATCAGACGATTATGGCGTGCCGCTGGCCGAACTCGCCAACGCATCAGGAGCCGGAGGGCATTTCAGTCCGCAAGCGTGGCATAACGGAGCAGACCTACTCCCTTGAAAGCGGGAATAACGACGGCTCCCGTCCGGGAGCGCGGCTTATTCCTTCTTCGCGGAGCCGGGGCACCGCACGGCCCGCTTTTCCCCTCGGCGTTGCCCTCTGATAGCTAAAAAAGCCGCCCCCGGTTGGGGACGGCTTTGCGGCTCAGTGGTGCTGCAGGCTCCGAACGTAGTCGGAGGCGATCTTTCGGCAGACCTGGCTGCGGGAAACCGTGGCGTCGAAATACTCGTTGCGGCGGCCATTGACCCACTGGTCCGATGAGATCCGCAGACACCGCGGCCGGCCGTCAGGAAGTCGTTCGTAGAGCTTCAGGCGAAGCCACCCGCTCGGCAGGTGGTAAATACGGGCGACAGGACGCCCATGGTAGGTGACGATGCGCATAGAAACCTCTGGCTGGAGATTGGGACGGGACAGACACGAAATAACGCGGCCGTGGCAGCAGAGGCCGCCACGGCCGCGAGCGAACACATTCCGATTGATGGAAATCGGCCTAAGAGGCTTGGCGGTGTTCGTCGCCAGCGTCCCAGTGACCGCGCTTGCGGCTCCACCGGGAAACTTTCTCCGGCCGCTCCGTGAGCCTCACAAACGGATCGGTCAGGCCACGCGCTGCCATTGCAGCGCCCACCTGAGCGGCAAGGCCCGCCAGCCGCTTGGAGATACCGATTGCCGTACCGATCTTGGAGAGCGACATACCGGTCTCCTGGTGAGCATGGGCCTCGACGGCATGCCGGGGAACCGCGGACATCTCAAAGAGATCAACGACAATCGGCCTCCTTACGAGCGTGAGGCCATCCACCGCTTCAACGCCATCCTGCCGGATGGATTCGGCGATTGTGGTCGGAAGGCCACTGGTGAGCGTCACCTCGAACTCGGCCCGCAGGACGACCTTGTCGCTACCGAACTGCTGGTAGGGCACCGCCCGGATCGGCCCGTGGAGCAGGCTCCGCAGGATGATCGCGGCCCGACGGTCCCCCGCGATGAGATCGATACGGAGCGATTCCAGATGCCCGAGAAGTTCCTCGGGCGACGGTAGTTCGGCCCGCTGACTTTCCCGCGAGGCCAGTTCCTCGAGCCGCGATCGCACCAGCTTGAGTTCCCGCTCCCGGCTGGCCAGCCGCTCCGCCAAGGAGTCGATGCTGCCGGCACCGCGTTCGATTGCCAGTCCGATGTTCTCGATGCTCGTCGTGAGCTTCCGGGCCTCGGACTCAAGGGACCGACGCTCGGCAGCGATATCGCCGCCGGTGGCATGCAGCTCCTGAACGCGGGCCACCAGCAGGTCGCTGACGCCGGCGACCGACATCAGCGCATCGACGACCTGCCGGAGAATCGTTGGGTGAGCCTGTGCCCGGAGACAAGTAGCCCGGTTCCAGCAGGTGTACCGCTTTGAGTTGGCGCAGCGGTAGCCGCCCTCGTTGCGGCCCTCGGCATGCATCGGCCCGCCGCAGATGCCGCAGACGAAGAGCGTCGAAAGGAGCTTTCGGGAGTCACGGGGTTTCCCCGTCAGCGGATGCTCTGCACCCCGCTTGGGATGCAGACGGGTACAGCGACGATCAATGACAGTGTTGGCCCGATACCACAGCCAGTCACTAATCATCCGCAGGTGCTCACTCTTCCGGGTAAGTACTGCGTTCTTGGCATTCCAGACGAGCTTCGAGCGGCCCGTGCGGAGTTCGCGCTTGGAAAACTTGGTGCGAAACACCTCCTCGCCGCGGTAGATCGGCCGCCGCAGGAGCGAGATCACATTGCCCGCGTTCCATTCCGGCTTCTGGCTGTTCTTCGCCTTCGGGAACTTGATCGAGGTCAGCCAGTCGGCGACCGCCCAGGGCGGCTCGTCGTTGGCAGTCCGCTCGAAGATCTCAACGATGATCGCCTTGCACTCTTCGTCGATAAAGTCGAAGAACGGCCCTCTCGACAGCTGGCCAGCCGTTGCCGGAATCGATGGCCGCCGCTTGTAGCCGATGGCGAGCGGCCCCATCGCCGCGCCGGAGAGCCAGCGGCTTTCCTGGGCTCTCTTGATCCGGTTCCTTGTGAAGTGGTTGGCCCGGCCGTGATGCCCGAGTGCCGAGTGCAGCCGTTCGGGCCAGTCCTCATCGGCGGTATCGATGTAGTCGGTCGGGCAGATCACCCGGATGCCGGCATCGACCGCCGTGTCGAAAAACTGCGATGCAAACGTCATGTGCCGATAGAGCCGGCTCGATTCCTCGGCCAAAATGACATCCCAGCGATGGTCCCTCATGCCGGCCCAGACCTGATTGATCCCGGGCCGGTCGGCGATCTCGCCGCTGATCTCCGGCTCGCGAATGATCTCCACGTTGACCTGCTCGGGCCGGCATTCCCTGGGAAGGTTGGCGGTCAGAAACCGCTGGCAGGAGTTGATCTGCCCATCGATGCTCGATTGACTCTGCTCATCCGTCGAGTACCGTGTGTGGATCAGAACGTCGAGCGGACGGTCGGCCGGAATGGCCAATGGTTCGCGAAGGTTCATGCCGCACCTCCCGCCGCGGCGGCGCTGGCAGGGCAGGGGAGCGTGCGGCGGATGATACGGATCATCCGACCGTTTTCGGCGTCGCGAAAAATTCCGTGTGCTAAGGATAGCCCGGTCAATGGCACTTCCACAAGCGTTGCCCTACTGCTGAGCGACTCGTGAGCCGGTTGCTCCCGCCTCCCGGGCTTGCCCAGGCCCAGAAAGCGGGTCTCCGGGTCGGCCACC